>PPYF01267102.1_pt1 | contig 55988 bp, 54 predicted proteins | sample 1559871 | NCBI WGS metagenome assembly PPYF01 (sample SAMN08240021, study PRJNA423297) | Human gut metagenome, whole genome shotgun sequencing project.
ACAAGGACTTCTCCGCTGTGGAAGCCGCCGTCAATGCCGTTGCCCGTGGCAAGAACATTACCCAGCAGGCAGAGGTTGACGCTATGGCAAAGGCTATTGAAGATGCGATTGCTGCCCTGCAATACAAGGACGCAGACAAGATCACCCCGGCACCTGCTGCCACGGCCACCCCGGCACCTGCTGCAACAGCCACACCTCAGTACACCATTCCGCAGACCGGTGACACAAGCAACCCTGCTTTGCTGGTTGTCCTTATGCTTGTCAGCGGTAGTGCAGCCATTGGAACAGCCGTTGTTGGCAACAAGAAAAAGCACAACAGATAACTGAACAGCCCCCTCGCTCCATCTTCCGGGCAAAGCAAAAGCGCCGCAGCGATGTGGCGCTTTTCTATTGCCACAAAGCAGCAAATAGCGGGTTTCCCCACCATAAGCGATAAGTTATATTCCCCACCATCGTAAAGCCCCTCATACAATGACAATTTGAAAGTTACTCTGGGTATCCAGTAATACTCCACAAAATGAAAAAGCGCTCACCGTGAAAGGTGGGCGCTTTTCTCTTTCTTAATCAGTACTTATAAAAGGTATATCACACCAGCATATCGAACAGTCCAATCATCAGAGGCATCGTCATGATGGAAAGCAGCGTACTCAGAACATACAATGCACTTGAGTGCGCCGCATCACGATTGTAGAGTTGCGCCATTGAGGTGACTGTCGCACAAGACGGCGTAATAGCCGATAGATAGACTGTCATTAAAATTGCTTTACCATCTGCAATCCAGTCAGATGCGTGGAACACGCGAAGTAGTAGCAGAACAATGATAGGAACTACAATCAGACGAAGTGCAACGGGAAGATAGTTGCGCGGTGTGCAGAAGACTTTCTTTAACGGTACTTCCGCAATCGCCATACCGGCCAGCAGCATCCCCATAGGCCCTATCATAGCACCTACGCTGCTGAGCGTACTCACAATAGGCGAGGGCAGCGAGATATGCAGAAGGTACAAGAGCGCACCGGCGACAATCGCAATCAGGTTGACATTGGCGAGAATTTTCTTCCATTCGAGTTTTGCGCCTTCTTGCAGGCAGGCACTTGCGTGCGTCCAGAGAAGAATCAGCTGAACGATGACGAAAGCGCAGGAATACACGACATATTCCTCGCCGAGCAAAGCCTGAACCAGAGGGATGACGAGCGCGGCCGCATTGCTGTAGATGATGTTGACCTGCTCCACGACATCCAATCTGAGTGGCTTCTTAAAGATGGCATTGAGGACCAGAAACACGATATGCATTCCAACCGCTATGCCCATCGAATACAAGAGTCCTGTGCGAATCTGCGGCGTATCATCGATTTGAAATGCGTTGAGAACAACGCACGGCATGACCAGATACACGAAAACCACGGATAAAATCTTGCTGTCTGAGGCTTTCAGAAGCCCTGCCTTGACGACTACATAGCCCATCAGAAGAACGATAAACAGCTGGGCTATCTGCTGCATGAGCAATATACTGACTTCCATAATAATCCCTTCCTTCGATTCAGAATAGCGTACTCTTTTCTCGGAAAATAGTCAATATGCAACATGACGGAACTTTTTAGCAAATGGCGAAAATCAACAGTTTGTGGCGAAGGTTGGGAGATGGCCATATGTACTGGATACTATGCACAGTTACAGGATGTTGCATTTATGCAAACGGTAGAACTTGATAGAGGAGTTGTAAAATCTATAAAAATCAATGTAAACACGATGTTTTCTTTGATATAATATAGTAAAGAAACTATCCCCTAAATGGAAGGAGGTCTATTATGAAAAGGAGAGCAAGTACAGCGAAAAGAATCGTTGCTGTAGCCTTGGCTGCTACGGTTGCGGTTTCTTTGACCGGCTGCAAGAAAAGAAAAAACACCAACGATACGACGAGTTCGGATGTGACCACGAGCCAAAGTCAGGCTGCGGTTCCGGAAACACCGGAAGTAACTGCCACGCCTGCACCTACCGCCGCGCCCGCTGAGAACACCGATAAGAAGGACAACATCACCAGCGAGCCGACTAAGACGGAGAAGCCGAGCACCGGTACTTCGACTTCCGGTGGGACGACAAAACCGGCGGCGACAAAAACACCGGCACCTGCTCCGGCAACTACTCCGGCTCCTACCGCAAAGCCTCAGGTAAAATACACCTTCACGGTTCGCCGTCATGAGGCGACCTGCACCACGCAGGGCTACGATGAGCATATCTGCCATGAGTGGGGCGGCATGAACTACAATGACCGCTTTGTTCCGGCAAAGGGACACAGCTGGGATGACGGTACAGTCACGAAGGCTGCTACTTATACCGAGACCGGTATCAAGACCTTCAAGTGCAAGGAATGCGATGAGACGCGCACCGAGGAAATCCCGTCTCTCGACAAGACCTATCATATTAAGAGTGTTGTTGCTCCGACCTGCACCTCTGAGGGTTATACCATCTATGAGTGCAATGAAGTCCCCAGCCTGACCTACAAGGGCAATTACAAGGCAAAGTTGCCGCACGCCTACGATGCCGGTAAGGTCACTAAGCCTGCTACCATCTACGAGAAGGGTACGAAGACCTTTACCTGCGCTTCCTGCGGTGCTACATACACGGAAGATATCCCGGTAGTCGAGAAGACCTGGCATAAGGGTAATACAGTAGAGCCTACCTGCACAGAAAAGGGCTATACCATCTACATCTGCGACCAGGATTCCGCTCTGACCGAAAAACGCGATTATACGAATGCACTGGGTCATGCTTGGAACGCCGGTACAGTTACAACGGCAGCAACCTGTACGACAGCTGGCGTTAAGACCTACAAGTGCCAGAATACCGGCTGCGCAGAGACTAAGACCGAGGAAATCCCGGCTCTGGGTCATAAGTGGGATGATGGCACTGTCACCAAGGCTCCTACCTGCACCGAGGACGGTGTCAAGACCTTTACCTGCAAGAATGATGGGAGCCACACCTACACGGAACCTGTTCCTGCGACTGGACACGCTTGGGACGAAGGCGTTGTAACGAAGGAACCGACCTACGAAGAAGACGGCGAACGCACCTATACCTGCCAGAATGACAAGACCCATGTGCATAAAGAAGTAATTCCTGCATTGGGCTATACCTTCACGGAAACTGTGGTCGCTCCTACCTGCACCGAGGACGGTTACACGCTGCATGCCTGCAATGAGAATCCAGCAAAGACCTATCAGGATACGCCTGTTGCCGCGTTGGGCCATCAGTATAAGGAAGTCACTACTCCTGCTACCTGTGGCGCTTCGGGCAGCGTTGACAATGTCTGTGAGCGCTGCAACGATAAGCAGCATGTGAGTGACCTTCCTGCTACCGGCGAGCATCAGTGGGATGAAGGCGTTGTAACGAAGGAACAGACCGCTACTGAGACCGGCATCAAGACCTTCACCTGCAAGGTTTGCCAAGCAACAAAGACCGAAGATATTGCTAAGGTGCATAACCACGATTATACGCGCCTTGGCGAAATCATCGAAGGACCCTATTGTGGGACTGAAGGCAAGCGTTGGATGTACTGCAGCTATGAGGGATGTAATGAAAGAGTGTTGAAGCCTGTGCCTGCTATCGGCTACCATGACTGGGACACCGAGCACACCGAGTGCCTGAAAAAGGCTACCTGCACCGAACAGGGCACTATGCTGATGCACTGCAAGCGTGACGCTTCTCATACCATGACTTACTCCTACGGTGGCACGGGTCATGTCTGGGACGAAGGCACTATCACCACGCAGCCTACCTATGATGAGTATGGCGTCAGGACTCTGCATTGCAAGAACTGTGACGCTACTACGACCGAAAAGGTCCTGCCCACAAAGTACACATTCACCGTTATCGTTGTCCCGCCGACTTGCACCGAGGACGGCTACACGATGCACAAGTGCAATCAGGATGACAGCTTCTCTTACAAGGACAACATTGTACACTCCACCGGTCACCATGCCGCTAAGCGTGTCATAGAGCCTACCTGCAAGGAAGAGGGTCGCACCGAAATCTACTGCACCGTCTGCGGTGATGTGAGCAGCACTTTCGATTTCACGCCCAAAAAAGACCACACTTGGGATAACGGTGTTGTGACTACTGAGCCTACGGCTGAAAAAGAAGGCGTCAAGACCTATACCTGCACAGTTTGCAATGAAACAAAGACTGAGCCTATCCCGCGCCTGAACGGCAGCGGCAAGTAATCTGCACGCTTACAAGAAGCACAAGAAACACAAAGAGGAGCGTCTGCTTTAGCGGACGCTCCTTTTGTTTTGACTGAAAAACGGCATAAGTGCTCTTGAAAATCTTTTTGACATTGTTTGTTGCACTTGGTAGAATGATGACAGAAAAGAAAGAACGCAAATCCTATGGGGAGGTTTCGGGTATGCTGCAGATTGCAATTGTCGAAGACGAAGCAGATTTGGCTCAGCAGACAAAGGATAATGTTGTTCGCTATCTTAATGAGCATGGACTCGAAGGCAATATCGCGGTGTTTAACGATGGCATGGATATTGCTGAGAACTACAAACCTATATGGGATATTCTGCTGTTGGATATTGAAATGCCGCTACTAGACGGTATGAGTGCTGCTCAGAAAATCAGAGAACAGGATGCGACTGTCGTTATGATTTTTATTACCAGAATGGCAAAGTATGCCATTAAGGGTTATGAAGTCGATGCACTGGATTTTATTCTAAAGCCAATCACCTATGCGCAGCTTTCTATGAAACTGCCTCGCGCCATTGAACGAGCCTCTCAAAGGCAGAAGCATCATCTTCTTGTTACGGTAAATGGAGAAAAGCAGCGAATTGAGAGTTCGGCAATCTACTACATTGAGGTGCGGGGACATTGGCTGTATCTGCATCTGCATAATCAAACCCTGGAGGTTTCCGGTAGTTTGCAAGAAATTGAAGACCGCCTTAAAGACCAGCAGTTTTCGAGATGCAGCAACAGCTACTTGGTAAATCTTCGACATGTGGATGCTGTAAAAAAAGACTCTATTGTTGTCGGCGCGAACACACTTCCCCTTAGTCGCGGTCGAAGAAATACATTTCTCAGCGACCTGGCAAATTCTGTGACGGGAGGAAATATGAAGTGAATTTGCTGCAAGATATCTTCAAAATTTTGCATCAACCGGTTCAGTTATTGATTGCAGCACTCATGTTTGCTTACAAAGAACCAAAAAGAAAGTTTTGGCTGATTCGTGCTGTACTGGCAGCAATCTTAGGATTTTTGGTTTTGGAGCTTTGCATTACCGCATCACCAGAAATCCTTTTGAATAGCTTTTTGGCTTCTTTGGTATGGAGCATAGGCAGTTTTCTTATCCTGCTTTCTATAGAATACTCGATGTTTGATGTAGAACTCAAAATGGCTGCTTATTTCACTACATTGGCTTACCTTACTCAGCATGTCGCTTTTTGTGCGTGGGATGCCATTCAGCCCGGAGCAGGTTATAATGAACCTCATTACTGCTCCCTCAAAGACATAGTAGTAGATACCTTCATTCCTTTTGCTGTATTTGCATTGGTATATGTCGTGATATATCTCTTGATTGCACGACCTATGGTCAAACATGGGTATGCTTCGGTGAGCGTCGGGTATTCTTTTACGACAATGATAGCGGTCCTACTGATATCTATTGTGTTTAGTTCGGTTGTTCAGACCAGCTTTCAGCACCAGAATTACCTGTATCGGTGCTGCAGGATATATTCGATGATATGCTGTGTTCTGATATTGTGGCAGCAGGTGAGTTTTCAAAACAAATTGGCGCAGCAAGAGGAGCTATCCCTTCAAAAGCAGTTGTGGATGCGCCATCAAGCGCAATATGAACGAGCATCGGATAGTGTGAAACTTATCAATCATAAATGCCATGCACTGAAATGCCAGCTGTCAGAGTTGAAGAAGATTGTGGCACAAACAGGTAATGCACCGAAAAATACAGTTCTTCAAGAAATCGAAAACTCAGTATCGGTATATGACTCTATCATTGAGACAGGAAACGAAATTTTGGACACGATACTGACCGAAAAGAGCCTGTTGTGCGCTGCAAATGATATTACCTTTACCTGTGTTGCCGATGGAAAGGCAGTTGGTTTTTTAGAGGCGGTTGACCTGTTTTCAATGATAGGAAACGCTCTGGACAATGCAGAGGAAGCCGTTCGTAAGCTTGAGGACCATGACAAGCGTGCGATTTCCGTAAGCATCTTCTCGAGACATGGCATTGCCATCCTTCAAGTGGAGAACTTCTACGAGGGAGACTTGCGTTTTGTTGACGGCCTGCCCGTTACGACAAAAGGAGACCCGAACTATCATGGGTTTGGTTTAAAGAGCATCCGGAGTACAGCGGAGAAATATGGCGGTACGGTTTCCGTCCAAGCGGAGGACGGGCTGTTCCTGCTTCGTGTGGCACTGCCTGTTGAAACTGAATAAGCAATACCTGATTGCCGGGGAAACCCCGGCAATTTTCTTTTTTGTGCAGAGTAGGAACAAAAAACGACCACTTAGGAAATACGACCTCCTTTTTTTACAGTTTCAGGTATAATGCAGACAAATGACCGAGTCCGGTCAATCAGAAGGAGGAATTCAAATGTCAAACACTGCCCCTGCAAAACAAGTAAGCAAGCCGAAGAAATTGCCATTTGTCATAATGTGCATTCTGAGTGCTATTGTTGCGGTACTGAATGTACTGCTTTGTGTGCTTGTTCCGAAATACTACACAACCATCAATAGTTTCCTATACAAGGGACCGGATGCGGATAAGGTGGCTGCTTTCCGTCAGGCTTCTGCGGATATGACGCAGAAGGTCGAAAGCGAAGGTATTGTCATGCTGGAAAATAAGAACCAGACTTTGCCTCTCGCTTCCGGAAGCAAAATCAATCTCTTTGGTTATGGCTCTCGTGACACTGTCTATGGCGGCTCCGGTTCCGGTTCCGGTGACAGCAGCAATAACATTACCTTGGAGCAGGGCTTGACTAACGCTGGATTCTCGGTCAATCCAGAACTGGTTTCTTTCTATAACGACCATTTTGTTGAGCGTACCGGTGTCGGTTTCACCGGCAACAACTTTGACATTAACGAACCTGCTGTCAATGAATACTCTGACGAGATGATTGCAAATGCAAAGGCTTATTCGGATGTGGCCGTGTTTGTAGTGTCTCGTCTCGGCGGTGAAGGTGCAGACCTTCCCATGGATATGGACCCGAATGCAACAACGCATATTGTTTCTTCCGGTAAGGACATTGAGCAGGTTGTAAAAGGCGGTGACGCCGGTAAGCACTACCTGGAACTGCAGAGTGTTGAGCAGCAGGTTCTGGATATGCTGAAGGAAAACTTCGGCACGGTAGTTGTTCTGGTCAACTCCACAAATGCCATGGAACTCGGTTTCCTCGAGGACGAGGGCGTGGATGCGGCACTCTGGATTGGATGCCTGGGTTCTACCGGTGCAAATGCTGTCGGTGAAGTATTAAGCGGCGCAGTGAATCCTTCCGGTCGCACTACCGATACATTTGCCTATGCGGTTGAGAGCGCTCCCAGCTATTATAGCATTGGCGCTTATAACTATACAAACTGTGAGTGGGTAAACACCAGCCCCATCGGCGGCGGTGCTGCTCCGGACTTCTACCATTATGTCGATTATATCGAGGGTATCTATGTAGGCTATCGATACTATGAAACAGCCGCTGAGGATGGATTCATTGACTACGACGCCACGGTTCAGTATCCTTTCGGCTACGGTCTTTCTTATACGGACTTTGAAGAAAGCATCTCTGATTTCTCGTTTGACGGCAACAATGTGACCATGACGGTCAATGTGAAGAATAACGGCTCTGTTGCCGGTAAAGATGTAGTAGAGGTCTACTACTCTGCACCGTATACTGAGGGCGGAATCGAGAAGAGTTCTGTCGTTCTCGGAGCCTTTGGCAAGACTGGAATGATTGAACCCGGTCAGAACGAATCTGTGACTTTGACTTTCACTGCTGAGGATATGGCGTCTTACGACTATACCGGCGTGAAAGCAAAGGGCGGTGCCTATGTTCTCGAAGCGGGCGAATATACTATCAGTCTGCGCAGCGACAGTCACACGGTCATTGATTCTCGGACTCTTACCATCGACAAGGATAGAATCTACAACGACTCTAACGATGGTGCCCGCTCTACTGACGATGTCGCAGCAACCAATCAGTTTGACTATGCTTCTTTTGGCGAATGCACAAGCTATGTGAGCCGTGCCGATTGGGAGGGAACTTTCCCCAAAGAGCGAGCCGCTGCGAGCCGTGAAGCCGGTGCTGCCGCTCTGGACGCAATCAACAATACATCCAACGGTCTTGTTGACACAGCCGAAGACATTGCCGTTGTAAATCATGACCTGAAGATTGAAGATATGAAGGGTCTTGCTTATGATGACCCGAAATGGAATGATTTCCTGGAGCAGATTCCGGTCAGTGAGATGGTTAATCTGGTTTCCAACGGCGGCTGGGCAACACAGGAAGTTCCGTCTGTAGGCAAACTGGGCTATACTGAAGTTGACGGTCCCAACGGTATCAACAACATTATGGCAGGCTCTACCGGCAATCAATTCTGCGCACAGTCCGTTCTGGCATGCAGCTGGAATACTGAGCTGGCATACGATATGGGCGAAACCTTCGCGCAAGAAGCGGTAGCTATGAAAATCGCTGCTCTGTATGCCCCCGCTATGAACATTCATCGCAGCCCGTTCAGCGGCCGTAACTACGAGTATTATTCTGAGGATGGTCTGCACTCCGGTAAAATGGCTGCTGCTGAAACGCAGGGTATCCAGTCTCAGGGTGTTACGACCTACTGCAAGCACTTTGCTGTCAATGACCAGGAGAGCAACCGCGATTCCGGTGGTCTACTGACTTGGGTGAACGAGCAGGCAATGCGTGAAATCTATATCAAGCCCTTTGAGATTGCCGTTAAGGAAGGCGGCACACGCGGAATCATGTCCTCCTTCAACCGTATCGGTGAAATCTGTGCTGCTGAAAATGCTGATTTGCTCACTACTGTCCTGCGCAACGAATGGGGCTTCCGTGGCACTGTCATTACCGACTGCATCCTTCAGCTGTCCTATATCAACATTGACCGTGCAATCGCAGCAGGCAATGACTTGATTCTGTCTTTGATGAATATGCAGGCTCCGAGTGAGGCAGTCACCAATTCTCCTGCCGGTCATCAGGTCCTTCGCACTGCTACGCATAATATCCTTTATACCTCTGCTAATAGCATTGGTCAGGAAGTCAGCGCTATCCCTGTTCCGTACTGGCTGTATATCACGGTTGCGGTTGTCGATGCTGGCCTCATCGCACTGTGCGTGTTTTACTTTGTCCGCCGCCGCAAGAATGTTAAGCGTTGGAAAGAGCAGAATTCTGTGCAGGCTTAATATGGAGGAGCAGAATGGAGTTCTGGAATCGCTTTGCAGCCAAACACCCTGAAACTGCAAAATGGGTACGAGAAGGCGGACTGTTTGTCATCGTATCGAATCTCATTACTGTTTTCAAGTATCTGCTCTTGCAGTTCTTGCCGAAAGCATTTGCAAGTTTGCCGGTAGTTGATTTCGGCTGGCCGGGTATTCCTGTTAGGCTGTTTGGAGAAACCTTTCAGTGGAATATTCTTGGCTACGATGCAGCCCACGGTGGTTTACCGTATTTCTGTGCATACATGATTGCTATGGTCATTGGTGAGTGCATCAACTTCCCGATTCAGCGAAATTTCGTGTTCCGAAGCAAAGGAAATCTGGGAAAGCAGATTGCGGGATATGTGGTCGCATTCTGCATCATTACCTGCATTGTCAACTCAATCAACTGCGTGTGGGTCGCTGTTGCAGGTCTGGTTGTTCCTGATTTTATCTACAACATTGGCACGACCGTGCTAAACGGCGGCGTATCTATGGTCATCTTCTTCTTCGTGAATAAAATGCTGTTTCCGGCCGCAAAAGATTAAGCATGGACAGCAAAAGACCGCCATGACAAAATTCATTTTCTGACATTCTCTTCATTAGCGTTTTTCCTCAGAAAAGGCCGCTGTGCATTTTATGCATGGCGGCTTTTTCATTGCACAAAAAGAAAAGCAGCACTCTGTTTTTGAGCGCTGCAAATCATTCAATCTTTATAAATGATGAGAAATTGTTCTCGTGAAGAAAGATTTAATCTGGAAGATTGATTAGAAGATTTGAGTAAAATATCTCGAGTAAAAGTTTGCATATAAAATTTGCGTATAGAATGGACTTGCTTGCGTCGATATGTTATAATAACATAAAAATGCCCCCGAAAGGATATCGATTATATGGCTAAGAAGAATACGAAACGCGGGTTTACAGTTGTCGAACTTATTGTTGTACTGGTGATTCTGGCAATTCTTGCGGCACTGCTGATTCCGGCATTGACCGGGTACATTGACAAAGCCAGAAAAAGTCAGGTTGTGGCAGAAACCCGGATGCTGACGCAGGCTGTGCAGACGGAGATGTCTACGCTATACGGGTCAAATGAATATGCAGAGCAGGTAAGCAAGAACAAAAATACATTCACAGTAGCAGCAAAAGATGGTGCTGCCGTACCAACAACAAACACAAACCAACAAACCCTCACAGACCTTGACAAGCGCTACACAGCTATCGTAAATCTTTCTGAGGTTCCGAGTCTTGTAAAAAGCACGGGCTCTTTCTTTGCAGTCTCCGACTTATCTGGCAAACTCCGTTGGGTAGTTTATGACGATGGGAAGGGTTATTACGGAGTCTATTGTCAAGCGGATGGTGCAGTTACCGGCTACACAAAAGACGAACTAAAGACGTACGATCATTACAATGAATATAAAGGAAAAATTGTCTGCTGTGAATTTTCTGATGCCCCCGCATCACCTGGAAAAATGTGGGCTCCGACCATTGTTTATCCTACACTTGGATTGGGTGATTACAACAAAAATAATGGGTGGGGCTAATCCTACGCATACATAAAGCAAATCCCTCAGAGCTAGTTACTCTGGGGGATTTTCTCTTGGCACAGTATTAGAATGTCAATCGCATCTGATGCCATGCCACATTCCCATGCGTGGACTTGTCGGTCACGCCCTCGTCCACAAATCCGAACTTGGCATAGTAGGGAACAAGCCGGTCCTTGCAGGTCAGGACAAGACCCTTACGGCCCTGTTCCTTCGCGTCAGCAATAGCCTTGCGAAGCAACTCACCCGCATACCCATGCTGACGATATGCAGGCAGCGTATTGACGCCGAAAATCATCTGCCACGCACCGTTCTCGTTGTGCATGGCGGCGTTCTCGTACGTCTCATCAGTCAAGTCGGCGTCATCGGTCACAAACCCGTCCACGAAGGAGATGAGTTTGTCACCATCATACATCAGCCAGAAATGATTGCCATAATGGGCAACTCTCTCGGCAAACTCGGCGGCAGTAGCAGCCTCAGCGGGAGGAAAACACTCGGCCTCAACGGCAGAAAGTGCGGGAACATCATCAGAAAAAGCGTATCGAATCGTCATGGCCGTCGCTGTACCTCACAGAGATTTTCCGAGATTATAAGCATCCAGCAAAGTCTCAGTATGGTTCCTAGTATCTCCTGGCTCGGCAATGCCTTTGCCAAACACATAGCCTTTGAGCTCGGCCTTCTCAAAGCAATCGACCCAACCCTGCAAACCGTTGTAGGCTTTGTCGATGGCGTGTGCATCGTCATCTGCGGCGGTGGCAAGCATATAAATGTCGCGGAACTTATAGTCGGACTCGTACAGAGGATTCAGGCGGTCGAGCAGCGTCTTCATCTGGCCGCACATCTCGTAATAATAGATAGGCGTGGCGAAGATGATGACCTCGGATTCCTTGACCTTTGCCATGATTTCAGCGACATCATCTTTCAAGACGCAATGACCGGTTTTCTGGCACGACATGCATCCGATGCAGAACCGGATATCTTTGCCGCGCAGGGACACGAACTCAACCTCATGCCCCGCATCCTTCGCGCCGCGCTCGCATTCCTTTGCCAAAATCTCCGAATTGCTGTTTCCGCGCAGGCTGGTGGAAACCACAAGAACCTTCTTTGCCATCGTTAAACGCTCCTTTTTGCTCTGATTTTTGCTCATCAAACGCAGAAAATCTGCCGCGCCAGCATCGAGCCGCTGTTCGTCTGCATGACTTTGTTGATGAATCCCTTGATGCTTTCCTTATTGTACTCGCTCTCGGCGGCGTTGACGATGTAATCGGCCTCAATGAGGATTTGGTAGTCGATGCCGTCAATATCTGTCAGGGTATGGTGATGGCTGACCAGATACGCAACGCGGTCCACCTGCGCCGGAGTCAGGCCAGTATCATGCAGAAATTCCCGAACCAGGGGCCCGCCTTCGAGTTCCTGATGCTTGCCGTCAGCGCTGCCGTATTTCTTTCGGCAGAGAGGGCAGGCAATATCATGCGTGATAGCGGCAACTTCCAGTATGTACTGCGTCTCGGCATCAATGTGTTCGAGCTCGCCGATGGTCTTGGCGAATGTCCATACGCGAACAAGATGGTCGATGTCGTGGATGTTACCGTTAGAATAGCAAATCATCTTCTCTAAAATTTCCGCAATAGTCATGCCTCATACCCTCCAATACTCTCAAAATTGCCGTTTGTCTTAGTCCGGAAAAACCTCGCCGAGTGCAAGCACCGCATTGCGTACACACTCAGGGCAAGGGCAGAGCGGTTTGCCGGTTCCGACACCTTTCAAGTCCTTGCAGATAGTAGCGCCGCATTTTGCCTCAAACTTCTGCAGGAGTTCTTTAGAAATCCGAGGCGTTGCTTTGCCATCGGTCAGTATACCCGCCACCATCACAGCGCCAATAAGAGCGCCGCAGGTGCTCTCCATGCAGCCCATACCGGCAGCATACCCCGCCGTCAGCTTCATGAGGGTATCCTCACCGACAGGCAGCTTGTCCTGAAATACTTTGACAACCGACTGCGAGCAGTTGCACTTGCCGGTGGCTTTCAGCTCATACGCAGCAGCTGCGCGTTCCTCAATACTTTGCATATTATCACTTCCTGTTTTCTTTCTATTATAGCACGGAGAGGCGTCATTGAGAACGCCTCCTCTTTTGATGTGAACAGCCTTTTAGGGCATAAAACACTCGGAAACAGCTAAAAATGCACAAAAACACATATCTTGCTATTGAACATACAGCGAGATATGCTCGATTTTTATAGATTTGTTGCGATTTTTTATAGAAATCGGCGCAAAATCAAGGGTAACATGATGTAACGATTGGTGTTCGGCTAGGAAAACTATGCGCAAAATATGTGCGGTGTTAGAGAAGACTTATGTATCTTGCCAGTGTAATATTGATATGTTACATTGGCACAAAAATGACGATGCAGCGCGATTGGGTCTGCGTTGGTTTTTGCCAATATTGCCCTAAGAACGGCAGTTTTTGGATTTTTACTCGGAAACAGCGTGACCGGCTCATTCGGAGCATATATTTATTGCGAACATTGTCGGTTTTTGTTGCAGAATTGGTTTTGGTATGATATTATTATTCAGTTACATGACATTATTTGGTTGTAAGAATAATGCCGAAAAAAATTGGAGGAATTATAATGCTTTCTAAGATTCGTGCTCTTAAAGAGAAAAAGGGGTTCACTTTGGTCGAACTCATCGTTGTGCTGGTCATCCTGGCTATCCTGGCTGCACTGCTCGTTCCCGCTCTCACCGGTTACATCGACAAAGCTAACGAAAAGAAGATTATTGCGACCACCCGTCAGGTTGTCATGGCTGCTCAGGCAGAAGTTTCCGAGGCTTATGGCAAGGCTTCTGGTGCCAAGCTGAACGGTGGCGACAATGTGAATATCATGGATCCTGCTGCAACGGATGTCGATGGTATTAAGCCTGTCGAAATTGGCGTTTTGGCTGAGGTTGTCACTAAGACGGCCGGTACGACTACCACTTATACTCCGAAAAGCGGCATTACTGCTAATGTTTTCTGGGATGCTGCTGGCCATGTGACGAAGGTTGTTCTTGGTCAGAGCGGCAAGACCTGCACCTACACGGCTGGCGCAGCTGACCCGTACAGCGTTTCCTAATACTTAGTAAGCAATTCATAGGCCCGGTGCGATGCACCGGGCCTATTTTAATATCAAAAATCGAATCATAAATATAGGTAACAAGTGAAATATTTGGGAAGCATAATGGGCAACACTCAAGGACTTATTACAGATAAAAATAGAAAGCGCGTATATAGCTGTGTGCTGTTAATATACTGCGCTTTGCACTTGGCTTTGACAGTATTTCACGAACCTTGGTACGATGAAGCAGAGGCTTGGCAAATAGCCCGCTGCGCATCTATTAAGGATATTCTCTTCACTATCCCGCATTATGAAGGACATCCTCCTCTATGGCACTTAATATTGGCGATCCCTGCCAAGCTGAACCTCCCGTATGAGTTGTCACTGTCTTTAATATCGCTGCTCTTTTCAGCACTGGCAGTGGCGCTGTTTTTGAAGTACGCTCCCTTTCCGGAGTGGGTCAAGGTATTTGTGCCCTTTACCTACTTCGCCTTTTATCAGTACAGTGTCATTGCTCGGCCCTATTGTATGATGATGTTGGCGGTGGTGCTTATCTCGATTACATGGAAGTTGAAAGACGAGAAACCATGGCGATTTGTATTTAGTATGGCATTTCTATGTCTTACATCTTCTTACGGCATCATAATAGCGGGCGGAATCAGTATTGTCTGGCTGTTGCAAATCATCAGTGAAAAGAAAAGTCGATTTTTGAAAGATAACCGAACGATAGCATTGATTGCTTTGCTTGTGTTGGCGATGCTTTTGATTGCAGAAGTAATGCCGCGTCATGATACAAGTGCAACGGCAGGGGACGGCTTCACTCTTGCGGAGACGCTGTATAACTTGCTCTTTGCTTTCGTTATGATGATACCAGAATCCACCATAACAAGAGTGATTGAATACGACCAAAGCATCAGTTATGTATCTTCCTATAGTATTACTGCCATTTCGTCCGCAGTGATTCTGGGCATTATAATTTGGTGCTTGATTCTGTATTGTGGGAAATGCAAAAAGACACTGCTGTGGTTTGTTGTTCCGTACACTTTGTTCGCGGCTTTTTCTTCCATTGTCTATTTCTATGCACATCACATCGGAATCGGACTTCTAGTCTTTATGTTCTGGGCGTGGGTTACTGTACAGAGTGATATAAAGATACCAGATACTGAAATAAAGCGAGCAGCAATAATTGTAACTCGATTCCTAGTAGTTTTGTCTCTCGCTGTCTCCTGCTATTGGACCGTTAGTTCTTGTATTCTTGATGTTCGCTATGACTATTATCCGAGTCGTAGTGCGGCGGAATTCATCAAAGAGAATGACCTTAAAGAGCACAACATTATGACTTCGTGGAGAGAAGATAAGGACAAAGACGGCGAAATCACGCTGATAGACACGAATTCGATTGGCGGCGCGGTTGCGATATTCCCGTATTTTGAGCACAATATTATTTACAATGCGCACAAGGGCGAGGACGCACTTGCCTATGACACGCACAAAAACGCCAGTGATGCTGAAAACGAAGAAAATCTGAACTTGTGGAGAAGCAAAGGATATCCTGATGTTTTGTATAACTCTCCCAATCTGGAAACTGTTTTTGGTGATGGCACTGAAAGTGACAAGCCGGAGTATGTACTTGTATACGAGAAACCGTATGGCATGGTATGGAAGGGAACAGTTGAGCTATACGCAAGTACGGTTTATGTGCGTGAGGAGTTACGCGAAGAACTGGGCTTGCCTGAGGTTGAAAAGAATCTCGAATACTACATCCATGTGAGATGAGGGATTAGCGGATGAAAAAGGTTGTAATCATTGGCGCAGGACCGGCGGGTCTTACGGCTGCTTATGAATTACTCAGGCAATCGAATGGATACGAAATTCTGATTCTCGAAGAATCGAATATGGTCGGAGGCATTTCAAGAACCGTACAACATAACGGGAATCGCATGGACATCGGCGGTCACCGTTTCTTTTCAAAGGACGACCGCGTAATGAATTGGTGGACGAATCAGCTGCCACTTCAAGGCGCACCGGCTTTCGATGAAAAGAAGCTCAGCCGAGATTCGATGTGCGTGAACGGTGGTCCTGACCCTGACACGGACGACGAGGTCATGCTGCGCCGGAACCGTATTTCGCGTATCTACTACAACAAGCACTTCTTTGACTATCCGATTTCTATGAAAGCGCAGACTTTCATCAACATGGGCTTTGCTCAGACGATGAAAGCGGGATTCAGCTATCTTGGCTCATGCGTACACAAGCTGCCGGAGGATTCGCTGGAAAACTTCTACATCAATCGTTTCGGCAAGGTCTTGTACTCAATGTTCTTTGAAGGGTACACAGAAAAACTCTGGGGTCGGCATCCGCGTGAGATTTCTGCAGACTGGGGCAGCCAGCGAGTCAAAGGTTTGTCCATCACGGAGCTTGTGAAGAACATGCTTTCCAAGATTGGACCGGTGAAGAAAAGGGAAGTCGAGACTTCCCTTATAGAATCGTTCCTCTACCCGAAATACGGACCAGGCCAGCTGTGGGAGCATGTGGCTGATGAAGTTACCAGGATGGGTGGCCGCATCCAGTTCGGAAGCAGCGTACAAGGTGTGACAGTCCAGAACGGTAAGGTGACTGAAATACAGTGCCGCAATGCGGAAGGGCAGAACATCTCCGTTGCAGGAGATATCTTCATCTCCTCTATGCCCGTCAAAGACCTCATTGCCGGTATGGGGGATAGTGCCCCTGAGAATGTCCATCGTATTGCAAACGGCTTGCCCTATAGAGATTTTGTGACAGTCGGTATTCTGACGGATAAGCTGAACCTCAAGAACGAAACAGCGATTAAGACATTCAATGACCAGGTCCCGGACTGCTGGATATACGTGCAGGATACAGGCGTAAAACTTGGCCGTATTCAGGTATTCAATAACTGGTCTCCGTACATGGTCAAAGATGTTGAGCATACAGTATGGCTCGGCCTCGAATACTTTTGCACGGAAGGAGATTCGTTCTGGACAATGTCCGATGAGGAGACGGAGCGATTCGCAGCAGATGAACTCGTCAGAATGGGTATCATCAACATTCCCGAAGAGGTAAAGGACAGCCATGTTGAGCGCGTCAAGAAGGCATATCCCGCCTACTTTGACACCTATGCCGAAATGCAGACGGTCATCGATTACTTGAACAGCATTGATAATCTCTACTGTATCGGCAGAAACGGACAGCACCGCTACAACAACATGGACCATTCTATGGCTACGGCATTTGAGGCGGTTGAGCTCATCACTGGTAAGAAAGATGATAGAAACGCACTCTGGAATGTGAATACGGAAAAGGAATACCACGAAACACGAAACGCATAAAGGATTGTTGTAAGGATGGGGAGTAAAACAAAACCTGTAAACGAGAAATTCCGGGTGCTTACTGCGCTGGGTATGATTTTCGTGATATGTGGACACTATGGAATCGAAGCTTTTTCATTTGGCGGCTTGTATCCATACGAGTCGTTCCATATGCCGTTGTTCATGTTCATATCCGGCTACTTCTTCAAGAGAGAAAACGCGAGTACAATCAGTGCTGTTCTCAATTATATTGTAAAGAAAATCAAACACCTGCTTATCCCATATTTTGCGTGGAACATGGTTTATGGGGGAGTGTTTATAGCACTTACCAAGTTGGGATTCAATAATACAGAGAGCACGCCGCTTAACTTGCACACGCTGTTTGTACTCCCGTTCTTGCAGGCACCGGGCTTTTCCTTTAACAGTGCAGCATGGTTTGTGATGGCGTTGTTCTTTGCGGAAATTGTAAATTGCTTAATTCGCTACGCTTGTAATAAAGCACAGGTTTCTCATGATTGGATATGGCTGCTGCTGTATTTTACGATTGCAGTTGCCAGTATTGTGTATTCGCAGTTGAATTACGAAACCGTTGGGGAACTTGGAATTTTCAGAAACCTTTACCTGCTGTTTTGGTATGGCTTTGGAACCTTTTACCATGACAAGTTAGAACCTATAGACAAAAGAATCCCATTTGGTACAGCTATAATCTGTAATGTTATTTTGACGGCAGCTTTAATATTTTTCGTTGGAAGCCCGGCAACGAATGTGTGGTCTAGTTTGTTTGATGAGCCCGCGTTCATCGTGATTGCTCGTGCAGCGCTTGGTATCTGGTTTTGGCTCAGAATTGTCGATGAACTTATGCCTGTGCTTGGAAAGGGCAGAGCACTATTGTTTGTTGGAGAACATTCTTTCTCGTACATGATGCATCAGTGTATTACAGGAATGGCAATAAATGCTTTGATTCTGTGTTTCTTTCCTCAGGTCATAAACGAGGCAATGTTCAAGTCAAATAGGTGGTATGCAGGAGATTTCGGAGCAGCACGGATTATTTACCTGATACTCATACTGGCTATAATAGCTTGCGCAATCATCTTTGCCGATAAAGTGGTTGGCGGCATTAAAATAAGAAAGCAAAAAGATGCCTTATAAGGTATGCAATCCGGGCGGTAGGTATGGTATACTATAAGTTAAGGGGCTAAGTGTGTCAGATACATTCCACAAAGGTTTTTTTCGAAACTTACAGTGTAGGGTGACGAAAGCCGCAGCCTTAGAGTGATTCCCGAAAGGACCACATCATGCCAAGAAAAAAATCAACATCCACGACTAAGCGACGCCAGCAACTCGGCTTCGAAGACTGGTATGAGATTGCCAAGAAATACTACGAAGAGCACGGTGACCTCCTTGTACCTCGAATCTATGAGGATGAGGAAGGGCATAAGCTGGGCCGGTGGATTGAGCGGTTGAGAGCGTTCCATAATGGGAACCCGAAAATCAAAGTCGCGCTGACTCAGACGGGCATTGTGATGCTCGAGAAAATCGGCATGGTCTGGAAACTCGAAAGCCGATACCCATGGCCGGAATGGTATCTGCAATGCAGGCTGTATTATGCAGCTAACGGTGACCTGCTCGTACCAAAAATGTACAAGAATGAGCAGTATGCGCTCGGTAACTGGATTGGCGAACAGCGAAAAAAATATAAAAAAGGAACGCTCAAACCCGAACAAATCGAGGCACTCGAAAAAATCGGTATGATCTGGGAAGTCGTTGACCGAGATGTCTGGGAAAAACGCTACAATGATGCTTACGCTTACTACAACGAGCACGGCAATATAGATGTGTCGCCTAATGTCCTGACGGCAGGCAATATGTATCTGCGTGACTGGTTGATAGCGCAGAAGAGCTTGTATCAAGAATCCAACTGCGAGACAGACCTTGACTGGGAGCGCCACGACCTGCTGGATGACATCGGAATGGACTGGGAAAAGCAGGTTGGCAGAAAATCTTATAGTTACGCATATCGAGCGCAGAGGTATTATAACGAATTCGGCAACTTGGATGTGCCGGAGGATTATAATGACATGATGGGCGGTAATCTCCACGAATGGGTAAAGCGTCAGTGGCGACTTTATCATCGCCCGACAACGGACAAGTCGGATGCCTACATAAGCAAGAAGAAAGAACTTGAAAACCTTGGCTTTGATTGGAGCTGCGAAGGTCGCTGGGATTGGGATGCCAAAGAAGCTACTTGGCTGCAAAACTACAACGGTATCAAAGCCTATGTGGATGCGAACGGATGCCTGCCTATTGGTGAGAGTGCTATTCCCTTGACGACTAGCGTAAACAGCGAATTCTGGATTGCTGCTCAGAAAGCTGCTATCCGAAACGGAATGATGAACGAAGATAAGCAGCAGATGCTTGCCTCAATCGGCATTATCTACGGCCAGTTTAAAAGGAACGATGACTGGCAGGAAAACTATAACTTCGTCAAGGCATACTATGAGCAGCACAAGCAGCTGCCCGTCGGTGTCAATTCTCAGCAGATGAGTACCGGAAGCCTGTCCGGCTTTTGGATTGGTCTGCAGCGCAAGAAATTAAAGGACAACGCGCTGTCCGCCGAGAGAGTAAGCCTGCTGAAAGAAATCGGCATCGAATACGGGCAACTTGAAAACAGCTGGAACGCGAACTACAATGCGGTAAAGATGTTCTTCGATGAACATCATCACCTGCCCGTACAGGACGCTTCGATTCTGCTTCCAAGCGGTATCCAATCTCGTAATTGGATTACCAACCAGAAGAAATTTCTCAAAACAGGAACTGCCCCGGAGGACAGAGTAAAGCTTCTGAACGAAATTGGTATTGTTGCCGAAGCGGATGCCCCGAAACCGTCTAAGAGTAAGAGCAAGAAGGTAAAGAAAGCCGCTCAGACCAGTTCCAAGCCGAGCCGTAAGGTATCTAAGAACCCTGCGGAAGAATGGCAGGAGTGCTATGATTTCGTGAAGCATTGCTTAGAAGAGAACGGTACACTCCCAATCGGAGAGAAGTCCACAACGATGCCCAATGGCATGCAAACGAAGTCTTGGATTAAGCAGCAGCGTAAAGCGTTAAAGGATTCCGGATTGCCAGCCGATAAAGTTGAGCTTCTCCGCGCTATCGGCATTGTAGGCAATCTTATGGAACAGAACTGGATGCGTGACTACGAGTGCATAAAGGCGTATGTGGAAGAGCATCATCAGCTTCCTGTCTATAAAAATTCTTTCGAGTTGCCGGACGGAGGCCAGAGTGCGCAGTGGATTGCCAATCGGCGTACTCAGATGCGCAATGGCACGATGCCGGAAGAAAGAGTAAAGATGCTGGCAGACATCGGTATTGTCTATGGGAGTCTCGCCGATAATTGGAAAGAAAGCTACAATGCCATCAAAGCCTATCTTGACGAGCACGGAGAACTTCCGCTCAAAGAAGCGTCCATAACTTTACCGACAGGTTCGCAGTCCCATTGGTGGATTCGGAATCAGACGCTCCTGCTGCACCAAGGCCGACAGAGCGAAGACAAGGTCAAGCTGCTCAACGAAATCGGAATCGTGTAAAACAGATGACAAACCAAACCCAATATGGGACTTTCTATGGACATCGGGAAATTCGAAAAACGAATGGATGATTCTCTTGGCGAGGTAAAGCACCTGTTGGTACAATCCAGCTACTATGATAATCAGACTCTGGAAAACATCGACTGCGACAGGAATGACCCAGACGATGTGCAACGCTGGAATGAGCTCACGAACACGTCGAAGCTGCTCTTAAAGGCAGTTGACGACCTAAACTACCTACACCGCCCGATTGCCGGTACGAGCCGGTTGCACATGGACACCAGCGGCAGATACGAGGAAGATTTCAACGAGTACACCTCTGGCTCTGGCCTCGAGTTTTTACTGGCGGATGATTGCATCAAACCCTGCTGGGTGCGTTCCCGCGTAGAGGTCGATGACGATGGCAACTACTATATCGTTGGTCACAAGGATTTCAATATAGACGGCTTGGAAACGAGAACTAGAAAATAAGGAATATTGCTGAATAATGCGAGGACCTCTGCTTTCGTGGCAGGGGTCCTTTTTTCCGTTCTGGACGATTTGCAGGTAACCGCTCAACCACAACCGTCAAGAAAAATAAAACTGGAGCCAAACCCGGCTCCAGCAAACTTCAAATTTTCTTTTTGCAAACGTCAGGCAGCTTGTCCGACCACGGTGCATATATCGGAGTCAGAACCCCGCTTGCACGGACTTTTAGCCCCACTTTCACGCGCTAAAGCCCCAACATATGTATTGGAAACAAACGGATAACATAATAGGTCACTCTGTCTGAATGTTTAAGCCAATCTCACCGGTGACCATGGCAGCAAAAAGCTCTGCCAGCGTTTTTATTGGCAGAGCAGAAGTCAATCGTCTAGTTCAGGTACAGGGATATCGTTTCTTTGCAATAGATCTCTGCATAATTTCTTTCACGATACGGTCACAGCCCTTAATAGCTCCCACCAGCACCAGCAGGTTGAACGCTAGTTGCTCTGCTTGCTTTTCAGAATGCTGCTAATATTGCGAATAGAAGAACCTATTATGCGCTTACAAAAGCACGAACTTCTTGTACCGAAAGAGGCATGAAGTGTTCGTGCTTTTCTTCGTTTTTGCAAGCGCTATCCAGCATGTTCTGTTCGGCTTTCCCGTTTTGGCTTGTTCACATTATCCATCAAGTATAATTGATTGCGTCGATGAAATGAGTGCGGGAATAAAAGCTTGAAATAAATACTGGAATATAATTCTATTGGAATTTCAACAAAGTTCGACAGGAAAAGAGTGAGAACACGTTGAAATGGTTTGTTTGAAGGTTGTATTATAACTAATACGGACAAATGTAGTATGATACGAATCATTCAACTGGATGCGGATAGTAAATTAAATACAGTCAGTATGATGGCCACCTAAGAAGTCTTTTTTTGGCTTCTCTGGTGGCCTTCTTTATAAACCACATGCGGGAATTGTGAAATTTATATATACGATTCCCAAATCACCTAAGCGACGCAATCCATTGTAACTGAGGGGATAGGTGATTTTGTGGTGAAACTGCTTAGTTGGGCTCGGAGCAGGGGACCTCCTAGAGGTGATTTGACCGAAACAATTCAAATCGCTATAGGAGGTCAAAATGACTGAATTAGAAATGCATGAACTTTGGCGCACACTTTGTTTATGGGCCAATTATAATCAGCTTAACCAGACGATAGAAAAAAACTGGCTTAGTAATTCGTTCAACAGCCATATCCTTGATTTGTTAGACAAAGAGGAAATTAAATACAGGTCAGAGAAACGTCTCCTTGGATATAGGAACAAGGGGAAAAGGCGACTTGCTGGTAATGCAAATCAGCCAATTATTATCAATATTGATGATGTGGCTGATGTCATTGATGTTCGTGCGGAAGATGAATTCGCTCGAGTAGAGCTTCTGGTATCATTGAAGCAGGAATTGGAAAGGCTCTCACCCAGAGAGCTAATGATTATTCGTACTTATTTGGATTATCCTATAGAGGTTGTGGCGAGGAAGCTTAAGGTTAGACCCAACACGATTTCTAAGGCACGAAGAAAAATTGCAAAAGAATTGAGAAAGAAGCTGGTTTGAGATGAAAAGGGAAGAACTGTGGACTCCATCTGCAAGGCGGTTTGAATGCCTGCTCAAGGCTGCGCAGAATGGCGACTATAACGCATACATGAGTTTGATGGCGAGGTTTTTTAAAGTAATGGATGACAAGGCAAGGAATAACTACTTGCGCGATTACGAGATGTTTACGGCACTGGTTGAACGGGTCTCAGAAGGAATCTTTGGTTTCAGTTCCGAAGATGCGTATCAGCGTGAATTGAACAAGGAAAAACACCCATCAAAGAAGCGGAAGAAGTTCGGACGCAGGTGATGATCTGAGCGTTAGTAGTTAATATTGATTCAAATGAAAATGGATTGCTGCAAGCGTAGCAATCCGTTTTTATTTGAATCAGTTGCGTTTTAAGCAAAATCTAAATCATGTACCAATTGACTGTTACATATACAATCTATCGATTTTTAGCCTCATTCACCTTATGAACAAGGGTGTATTTGTAAAATGTGCTGAATTTGTGTACTTGTATAATTAAAGTGAATCCGATTTGTTGATAAATGTTGAATTGTATGTTATTATGTCAATGCATATATTGGCAAAATATTGCGTTGGTAGACTGCTGAATTGTGCTAAGGATTTTCCATGAGTAATTTGTGGGAATGCCTTTTGCTGCTCAAAACTGCTTTCCCTGATTTCAATTGCAGTATTGAAAATAATATGTGTGCAAAGAAGAACGAGGAGTAAGAACATGACAAGATTTAGGCATGACTTGATTTTGCGGATGATAAAGCTGTTAGATGCTGTGCTTGTGACGATACCATTTGCAATGTGCTGGTATCTATACTATGCTAAGCGCGTTGCATCGCCGTATTATGCAAATGGCGATTACCTGGTCGTGGCACTGTTCTTTGTGCTGTTCATCATCTTTGGACGCGTTTATGACGCCTTTCTGATGTCGATGCAGAGTATCTCCGAAATTATCTACGAGCAATTTTTGGCGGCTGCGGTCAGCGATTTTATCATGTATGTCGTGATTTGGCTTTTGTCCAAGCACCTGCCCAACATTCTTCCTGGCGTGGCAGCTCTTGTGGGACAGGTTATTATGGCCTCAATTTGGGCTTATAACGCTCACCACGCCTACTTTAAAACCTTCCCGCCGCAAGCCACAGCTGTTATTTATGATACCAGACGCGGTATGGAGCGGCTGATTGGTAAGTACGGTCTTGATGCCAAGTACAAAGTGGTCTCCACAGCTACGGCGGGGGAGTGCATCGAGAATCTTTCCATGCTGGACGGCATCAGCACAGTGTTTTTGAGCGGCATACACAGCCATGATCGGAATATTATTCTGAAATACTGTGTAGAAAACAACATTACTGTATTTGTAGTACCACGCATCGGTGACACCATTATGTCCGGTGCACATCACATGCATATGTTCCACCTGCCGATGCTTCGTGTTGGCCGGTATAATCCTCAGCCGGAGTATCTGCTTGTAAAACGACTGCTGGATATTGTCATTTCTGCTATTGCACTTGTGATTCTGAGTCCGATCTTCCTTGTTACGGCTATTGCCATCAAAGCAACGGATCACGGTCCAGTATTTTACAAGCAAATTCGTTTAACGAAGGATGGCAAAGAATTCGGTATTCTCAAATTCAGAAGCATGCGGGTCGATGCTGAAAAGGACGGCGTCGCCCGTCTTTCCAGCGGCGAAAACGATGACCGCATCACGCCGGTTGGCAAAATCATTCGTGCTTGCCGCGTTGATGAATTGCCGCAGCTTATAAATATCTTGAAGGGTGACTTGAGCATCGTCGGCCCCCGTCCGGAGCGTCCCGAAATTGCTGCTCAGTACTGTGAGGAAATGCCGGAATTCTCCCTGCGCCTGCAGGCCAAGGCTGGATTGACTGGGTATGCACAGGTTTATGGCAAGTACAATACTACTCCTTACGACAAACTGACTATGGATTTAATGTACATAGCTCATCCGAGCATTGTCGAAGATTTGAAAATCATGTTTGCAACAGTGAAAATCCTGTTTATGCCTGAAAGTACCGAGGGGATTTCTGAGGGTCAAACCACCGCAATGAGTGGAGAAAACCACTAAATACCGAGCTTTTTGGCTGCTTTCCGGGGCTAATAATCGACATTTTCCCGGAATGTGCTGTCAGGAATAAATAAGGGGCTTCGATGACAATATCATCGAAACTTTCAACCCGGTCATGGAGATGCTATCAGGCATAAATACGAGGTCTCCTAGTGAAAAGGCAGGGTGCTGTCGGGAATAAACGCAAGGACTCCCGTAGCGATATGAGTGATTTCTGGCATAAATACATGGATTCCTATGGCGAGATGGTGGTGTCATCAGGAATAAAGACAAGAGCTTTCATGGCGGTATGAGTGAGTGGCGCAGAGGACTATGAGTAATAAAGCTGTAGTAGCTGTGTGGTTCACATAACTGCGTCGATGTGTAGCTCACGCAGTTACAGGATTATTAAGAGCTTAAGAGAAAAGAAACGGCTCAGACTCTTTGAGATGAGTCTGGGCTGTAATCTTTGATATGAATACGGATTTAAGGGGAATCAATGGGTTGAGTAAAATTGGCATTTTGGGAACCGGCACATGGGGCACAGCCCTTGGAAGAATGCTGGCAAATACGGGCCACGATGTGGTGATGTGGTCCGCAATTGAAAAAGAGATAGATAGTTTATCATCCACACACATTCATCCGAACCTGCCGGGTATGGTGATTCCCCAGCAGATTCGATTTACCAAAAGCATCGAAGAAGCCTGTGAGAATAAGGAAGTCCTTATTTTTGCAGTGCCGTCTGTTTTTGTTCGGTCAACTGCAAGCAAGGCTTCTCCTTACATCCCGGATGACCAGATCATCGTAGATGTGGGTAAAGGCATCGAAACGGATACGCTGCTGACACTGAGCGAGGTTATCAAGGACGAGCTTCAGAAGGGCGGAACGCATCAAGATATAAAGTTAGTTGCACTTTCTGGACCCACTCATGCGGAAGAAGTCGCTCTGGATATGCCCACGCTGATTGTCTCCGCTTGCACAGACCTTGAAGTCGCAGAGAAAATTCAGGACATTTTCTCCAACACCTGTATGCGTGTGTATACGAACATTGATGTGAAAGGTGTAGAGTTGTGCGGCGCATTAAAGAACATCATTGCGCTGGCGAGTGGCATTTCTGCTGGTCTGGGTTATGGCGATAACGCAAAAGCAGCGTTGATAACTCGCGGTATGGCAGAAATCACTCGGCTGGGCATGGCGATGGGCTGCGTGGATCAGACTTTTGCGGGACTTTCTGGTATGGGCGACCTTATTGTAACCGCTACCAGTGTACATAGCCGCAACAACAGAGCTGGTTATCTGATCGGTCAAGGAAAAAAGCCGGATGAAGCTGTTAAGGAAGTCGGCATGGTCGTCGAGGGCATCAATGCCCTGCCAGCTGCCATGAAGTTATCCAAACAGTATGGTGTAGAGCTGCCGATTATTTCTGCGGTGGATGCGGTTATCAACCACAATGCTGACCCGGCAAAGACCGTCGCTGCACTTATGCAGCGTGAGAAGAAAACAGAGCTGACGAAGTCTGCGCTGGATATCAATTTTGAGTCAAGTCTTTTAAGGAATACGAGGAGAACAGGAATGAAACGAGTTATTACATACGGCACTTTTGACCTGCTGCACTATGGTCACATCAACCTGCTAAGAAGGGCCAAGGCTCTGGGCGATTACCTCATTGTGGTTGTTTCCTCTGATGAGTTCAACTGGAATGAGAAGCACAAAAAGACCTATTTCACTTATGAGCAGCGCAAACAGCTTCTTGAAGCAATCCGTTATGTGGATTTGGTTATCCCGGAGGAGAATTGGCAGCAGAAACGCTCCGATATGCATGAGTACCATGTCGATACCTTTGTTATGGGCGATGACTGGAAGGGTAAGTTCGATTTCCTGAAAGAAGAGGGCGTTGAGGTTGTGTATCTGCCTAGAACGCCGGAGATCAGCACCAGCCAGATCAAGCATGATTTGTATGATGCAAATGCAGTTGATGGTGAGAGCAAGACCTCGCATGAGGAAATCAATACTGATCCGCAGTAACAAAGCTAACGGGTAGATTTTCGGTAATAGTGAGTGAGAGAAGAGAGAGGCTGGATTCATGAGGGATAGATTGATTTACATTTTGAAACACAACAAGCTCATTCAGAAGCTGTATGTTGTGATTATGAGCTTTGTGTTCAAAGTATGGGGTGTATTCCTGAAAACGGATGATAAGCTGGTGCTCTTTGTTTCTTTCATGGGCAAAAATTTTAATGATAGCCCCAAGGTTCTGTATGACTATATGCAGTCTCACCCTGAGTACAAGGGCTATCGCTGCGTTTGGGCATTTGAGCATCCGGAAAAATTCCCGGAGCTGGTGACTGTAAAGATTGATACTCCTGCTTACTTCAAGATGGCACTGAAGGCTAAATACTGGATTACCAATACAAATATTGAGCGCGGCTTGAAATTTAAGAAAAAGAGCCAAGTCTATTTGAACACATGGCACGGTATTGCTCTTAAGTACATCGGCAATGACTGCCCCGGCCGTAAAGATTATAACTTTGATACGCTGGACTACCTCACGGTTTCTGGTGTCTATGATGAGCGTGTTTTCAAGAGCGCGTTCAATGCGAGGGAGTCCAGCTATCTTCGTTGCGGTATGCCGCGCAATGAAGAGCTGTGGCTTGCTGATGAGAATAAAAAGGCAGCAATGCGCAAGAAGCTCGGCATCCCGGAAAGCAAAAAGGTCATCCTTTATGCACCGACTTGGCGCGAGTCTACGGATGGTGGCAAGTCCTATGCTATCAAGCCGCCGATCCATTTTCATGAGTGGGAGAAGGAACTGGGTAATGAGTATGTTGTCCTTTTCCGTGCCCATCATCAGACGACCAAGGTGCTCGGTGTTGAGTATAACGACTTTGTCCGTAACGCATCCGATTATCCGGCGGTCAATGACCTGATGATTGCAGCTGACATCCTGATTACGGACTATTCGGCTATCGCGTTTGATTATTCGATTTTGTGCCGCCCGATTTTCTGCTATGCATACGATTATGACAGTTATCTTGCAGAGCGTGGCACTTATTTTGCAGTAGACGAAAAGTACCCCAATAAGAGTTGCCGGACGGAAAGCGAATTGTTGCAGCGAATCAAGAATGTAGATTACACTGCTGAGTGTGCTAACACCAAGCGATTCCGAGATGAGTTCGTACAGTATGGTGTGGGTGCGACTGAGATGTGTATTAAAAAGATGTTTGGAGAAGCTAAATGAAAGTACTTATGTGGATGGGAGGAAACTTTGACAGAAGGACTCCGTCAGAGCATTTGCTGGTTGCAATAGTTCAAGCTTTGTATGCAGACGGACACACAGTACACATTATTCAAAAGGATACTGGAGGTCCGCTTCCTAAATTGCCAAGTGAGCTGGTTGAACTTGGAGTGACTACTGATTGTATTCCATGTCAGTTGGCATCAAAAGGCAATTTTATTGCAAGATATCTTGTTGAACTAAGGTATGTATGGAAATGTAGAAGACTGATCAAAAAGTATAGAGACTATGATGCAGTTTTTAATCAGTCTAGTAATGTGGCCGGTTTTATGGCTTTTGTAGTGAAGCATAATATGCCTAAGGCACGACTCACCTATAATGTTCAGGACATTTTTCCAGAAAATGCTGCTTATATTGGCAGTGTGAAAGGAATAGTGTATAAGATTCTTTCTGCAGAGCAACGATATGCCTACCGTCATGCGGATCAAATAATCACAATTTCGGAAGACATGAAAGAGTTGCTGATTGAAAAAGGTGCAGATTCGCAAAAAACTGATGTTGTGTATAACTGGAGCTATACTGACAATTTGTACCGTTATGAGGACGTATATAACGAAAAAATTGCGAAGTATTTATCTACGGGTAAGTTCAATGTGGTTTATGCGGGCAACATTGGCGCCATGCAGAATGTAGATGTGGTAGTGGAAACCGCAAAACTTATGCAGGATGAAGAAGATGTTCACTTTCATATCTTTGGAGATGGCGTTTATAAAAAACGTCTCCAGAGTGAAGCAGAAGGATTGACGAATATATCTTTTTGGCCGATGCAACCTTCTGAGCTAGCACCAAGTATATATGCAATGGCTGATGTTAATGTCATTCCCCTTGCGACCAATATTTATAGGACTGCACTACCCAGCAAAACAGCAACGTGCATTGCATGTCAAAAGCCAATTATCTTTTGCATCGGGAAAGAATCAAAATTTGGTAAATGGATGTCGAATGAAGCAGGCTTTTATGTATTAGGTAGCTGTGATGCAGAGAAGCTCGTTGATGCCATAAGAAAAGTTGAAAAAAATCGTATAGTTATAAATAACGGTAAGCTGTATAAAAAAACGTTTTCTAGAACAGCCAACAGTAAGCGTTATGCGGAATTGATTGTCGGAGTTAAATCATGAAAGTTCTTCTTGTTTCACCGCTTCCACCACCAAATGGTGGAATGGCTACATGGACTGAGCAGTATTTGAGAGACAGTGATGGGGTTAATAATGTATATACTGTTAATACCGCATTCATTGGAGAGAGAGCTTTACATAAAGGTGGAAAAATTAAAATCCTCCCTGAAATAAAGAGAATGGCATCCATCCTGGGAAGCTATTTAAAAATTCTTCATACTCAATCAATAGATGTCATTCATATTAATTCATCTTGTAGCAAGACTGGCATCCTACGCGATGCGCTTTGCGTGGCTTTTGCAAATAAAAAGCACCTTGTGTTCCATTGCCATTGTAATATTCAGGATCAGTTAAAGGGAAGATTGGCAACCAAACTCGGAAAATATATCTTTAATAGAGCAGATTGTGTTTTTGTTTTAAATAAAGCCTCTTTTGCATATGTTAGAGGACTTTCAAGAACACAAGTTCGTATGATTCCAAATGCGATAGCTCATGATTTAATTGTATCCAAGTATAACGTTTCGGATGAGCTAAGGAACGTTGTCTATGTGGGTCATGTAAAGATTAAAAAAGGAATCTGTGAAATAATTGAAGCCGCGAGATCTGAAAAAGATATTAAATTTCACCTGATAGGGCCAATAGCAGATGAAATTAAGCAAATCCATTCGCCAGAGAACGTTGTTTTTTATGGCAGGAAAACCCATGAAGAAGCCATAGAAATGATGAAGATGGCAGACGCCTTTTTATTTCCGAGTTATACAGAAGGGTTTTCTATGGTGATGCTTGAAGCAATGGCAGCGGGTTTGCCAATCATAGCAACAGATGTTGGTTCTAACGCTGACATGATTGAAACAAAAGGTGGCGTTATTATTAAACCGCAATCTAGCAATGAAATAGTTCAGGCTATTGAAAACATTCGCCCCCCAAAAGTTCGAGCTGAGATGTCAAAGTGGAACCTGCATAAGGTTGAAAGCTCATATAGGGATGATGCAGTTTTCAAGCAGATTCAGGAGGTATATCATGAGATTTGTGTTCCGAATTTGGAATCTGATTAAAAGAGCATGGCATAAGCTTGTATATGTCCCTGTGATGAAAATGCAACTTGGATCGCATGGAAGCCATGTGAACATTGGAAAGGGAGCAAGAGGGACATGGGAAAATGTTCATACAGGTAGCTATGTTTCTATTGGTGTAAACTGTTTACTACTGTCTACGCGCGCACAGATTAAGATTGGTGACTATGTGATGTTTGGCCCAAACGTTTCAGTTATTACTGGAAATCATCGCACTGATGTTATCGGAAAAAGAATGTATGAGATTAAGGATGCCGATAAACGTGCAACTGATGATCAAGATGTGACATTTGCTGGTGACAATTGGATTGGTGCTAACTCGACCATACTCAAAGGAGTAACTGTTGGGGAAGGGGCGGTCATTGCAGCGGGAGCTTTAGTTAATAAGAATGTACCCCCATACGCTATAGTGGGGGGGTGTCCGGCAAAGATCATCAAAATGCGTTTTACTGAAGATGAAATTGCTGAACATAAAAAACTAATTGAAAAAAGAAATGGATAATAGAGAGGAACAATAAAAATGTCTGCATTTGATAACGCAACCCTTATGATTACTGGTGGTACTGGTTCTTTCGGTTCTACCGTTCTGAAACACTTTCTTGATTCTGACCTCAAGGAAATCCGCATCTTCTCCCGTGACGAAAAGAAGCAGGACGATATGCGCCATGAGCTTCAGGCCAAGCACCCGGAGGCCGCCAAGAAGGTCAAGTTCTACATCGGCGATGTCCGCAATCCGCAGTCTATCAAGGACGCCATGCCGGGTGTTGACTACATTTTCCATGCGGCTGCTCTGAAGCAGGTTCCGTCCTGCGAGTTCTTCCCGATGCAGGCTGTTCAGACCAACATCATCGGCACGGACAACGTCCTCCACGCCGCTATTGACGCTGGTGTTAAGCGTGTTGTCTGCCTGTCCACCGACAAGGCGGCCTATCCGATCAACGCTATGGGTATCTCCAAGGCCATGATGGAGCACGTCATCTACGCAAATGCCCGTGTAGCGGCTGAGCGTGGTGGTACGACCATCTGCTGCACCCGTTACGGCAACGTTATGTGCAGCCGCGGCAGTGTTATTCCGCTGTTCATTGACCAGATCAAGGCCGGCAACCCTATCACCATCACTGACCCCAACATGACTCGTTTCCTGATGAATCTGGATGAGGCTGTGGATCTGGTTATGTTTGCCTTCCAGCATGGCAACCCCGGCGACCTGTTCATTCAGAAGTCCGATGCATCTACCATTGGCGATCTGGCAAAGGCTGTCCAGCAGTTGTTCGGCGACACCGGCACGAACATCATTGGCACTCGTCACGGCGAGAAGCTGTTTGAGACTCTGATGACCCGTGAGGAGCGCCTGCGTAGCGAGGATATGGGTCACTACTTCCGTGTTGCTGCTGACAACCGCGACCTGAACTACGATAAGTTCGTGGTCAAGGGCGAGGTTCATACCATGGCTGACGAGTCCTACACCAGCCACAACACCAATCGGCTGGACGTGGAAGGCACCGTCAAGAAGATCATGACCACCGAGTATGTTCAGAACGAGCTGAAGGGTATTCCTAATGTCTAAGGAGAAGCTCCTGTTGGTTGGTGCCGGCGGCTTCGGTCGTATGGTTGCTGAACAAGCGATGCTTCAATACGATTGCGCCTTTGTAGATGATGGACAAACTGTTGATGAAGAAATTTGCGGGATTCCTGTTATTGGTGGTATTGCAGATTTGCCGGAACTGCGCAAAGATTACACCTTACTTGTAGTAGGCATCGGCAATAACAGCTTTAGGGCGCAGGTGTATGAGAAGGCCGCAGCATGGGGGTATACTTTCCCTAATATCATCGCTCCCAGTGCCTATGTCAGCCCTTTTGCAAAGATTGGCGTTGGCTGCGTGATTCTGCAAAATGCCTGTGTCCAGAATGGTGCAGTCGTGGGCAACGGTGTGTTGCTGAATGCAGGAGCGGAAGTCCACTGCGATGTGGTCGTGGAGGATTACGCGCTCATCTATACAAACAGCGTCGTTCGCACTGGCGCAAAAGTCGGGAAGTACGTCCGCATCGGAAGTAATGTGACGATTTGCAATAATGCTACTGTGCCGGATGGGGCGGATGTCCCTGACTGCACAGCGGTATACCCGGAGGTGAAAAAATGAACATTCTGGTAACAGGCGCCAAGGGCATGGTAGGAACCGCCCTTGTGAATAACCTGAAAAACATCCGGGACGGTAAAAACAAGACACGTCCTGATTTGAAAATCGATGAAATCTACGAGTATGACCTAAGCTCTACCCCGGAAGAACTGGACGAGTATTGCCAGAAGGCAGACTTCGTGTTCAATCTGGCCGGGGTGAACCGCCCGGAGAACCCGGAAGACTTCATGAAGGGCAACTTTGGCTTTGCCTCGGACTTGCTGAATTGTCTGAAAAAGCACGCCAACAAGGCGACCATTATGCTGTCGAGTTCCATTCAGGCAACCTTGGCTGGACGCTTCGGCAACAGCGAGTATGGCCGCAGTAAGAAGGCGGGTGAAGAACTGTTCTTTGACTACGCCAAGGAGACAGGCGCAAAGGTGGCCGTCTATCGCTTCCCAAACCTGATGGGACACAGCCGCCCGAAGTACAACAGTGCCGTCTCCACCTTCTGCTGGGCAGTCGCCAACGATGAACCGTTCACCGTTAACGACCGCAGCACGGAGCTGGAGCTGCTTTACATTGATGACCTTGTGGAAGGGATGTTTGACCTGCTGGAAGGCAAAGAGCAGCACTGTGAGTTCGATGGTGTGGAGACCATTCTGAAAGAGGATGGTCGTTACTGCTGTGTCCCTGTGCCCCACAAGGTTACGCTGGGGAAAATCGTTGACTTGTTGCAAGAGTTCAAGGCACAGCCCACCACTCTGATGATGCCCAAGATGCCGGACGGCTCCTTTGCAAAGAAACTGTACTCCCTGTACCTGAGCTATCTGCCCACGGACAAGTTCAAGTATGCCCTGAAAATGAACGTGGACAACCGTGGTTCCTTCACGGAACTGGTGCATACCGCCGATTGCGGGCAGGTGAGCATCAATATCAGCCGTCCGGGCATCACCAAAGGGCAGCACTGGCACAACTCCAAGTGGGAGCTGTTCATCGTGGTGGCTGGTCACGGCTTGATTCAGGAACGGAACATCAACACCGGAGAAATGGTGGAGTTTGAGATTTCAGGGGATAAGATTGAGGCTGTCCACATGATTCCCGGCTGGACTCACAACATTATCAACCTGTCGGAGACGGAGAATCTGGTGACGGTGATGACCTGCAACGAGATCTTTGACCCGAAGCACCCGGACACATTCTTTGAGCCGGTGTGAGAGGAGAAAAACAATGGCTGATTATAGTAACGTATCCTTTAAGAATAATGGTAAGCTGAAGCTGCTGATTATCGTGGGCACCCGCCCGGAGATCATCCGCTTGGCTGCCGTCATCAACAAGACGCGCAAATATTTCGATGTGATTCTGGCGCATACCGGCCAGAACTATGACTACAACTTGAACGGCGTGTTCTTCCACGATCTGCAGCTGGCCGACCCAGAGGTGTATATGAACGCCGTGGGTGCCGACCTGGGCGAGACCATGGGCAACATCATCTCTGAGAGCTACAAGCTGATGGTCGCCATCCAGCCGGACGCCGTGCTGGTGTTGGGCGACACCAACAGCTGCTTGAGCGTCATCGGGGCCAAGCGTCTGCATATTCCCATCTTCCACATGGAGGCCGGTAACCGCTGCAAGGACGAGTGTCTGCCGGAGGAGACCAACCGCCGCATCGTGGACATCATCTCCGACGTGAACATGGCTTATTCTGAACATGCCCGCCGCTATTTGGCGGATACAGGCTTGCCCAAAGAGCGCACCTATGTCACTGGTTCTCCTATGGCGGAGGTACTGCATCAGAATCTGGAGAAGATTGAAGCGTCTGATATCCACGCCCGTCTGGGTCTGGAAAAGGAAAAGTATATCCTGCTCTCTGCCCACCGTGAGGAGAACATCGACACAGAGAAGAACTTCACCTCTTTGTTCACTGCAATCAACAAAATGGCCGAAAAGTACGATATGCCCATCCTTTACTCCTGCCATCCCCGCAGCCGCAAGCGTCTGGAGCAGAGCGGCTTCGTGCTTGACAAGCGTGTCATCCAGCACGAACCGCTGGGCTTCCACGACTATAACTGTCTGCAGATGAACGCTTTCTGTGTTGTGTCTGATAGTGGTACCCTGCCGGAGGAGAGCAGCTTCTTTACTTCCGTGGGCCATCCGTTCCCGGCAGTCTGCATCCGCACCAGCACCGAACGTCCCGAAGCACTGGACAAGGGTGACTTCATCCTCGCCGGCATCGACGGCGACCACCTGCTGCAGGCCGTGGACGTGGCAGTCGAGATGAACAAGAACCATGATCTGGGTATCCCTGTGCCGGATTATGTGGATGAGAACGTGTCCGATAAGGTCGTCAAAATCATTCAGAGCTACACTGGCGTGGTCAATAAGATGGTGTGGAGAAAATACTGATATATGCATATGCAGTTAGTTATTTGAAAAATGTGACTGCGTTGAAATAGTAATGGCGTGGATTTTTTCGTAGTAGAGGTAATTGGTAGATGGTAATAGTCTATCGTAATATCTTTGTAAAAACGATACGGTTTCTTTACTGTGAATAATCTATAATAGAAAGCTGATCTCGAAAAAATGAGCTCAAGATGAAGGAAAGTTAAAATGAAAAAAGCTATTCTCTATATTGATTCAATGCAAAGAGGCGGAGCTCAACGTGTTATGAGCGTCTTGAGCAAATTCCTTTCTGATAGAGGAATTTATACAGTTCTTGTAAATGATATTATTCCTGAAGAAGGTAAGGCAGAGTATTCAGTTGATTCGCGCGTTCATCGAGTGTTCTTAGATAAGAACACCAAACCAGGAAAAAGTAAAAATATCGCGCGTGTAATTGGTCTAAGAAGATTAGTGAAAAAGGAAAATCCAGATGTCATCCTTTCGTTTATGGGACCACCAAACTATCGAATGTTGTTGGCCACTATTGGAGTGCAATGCCGAAAAGTTGTCTCTGTAAGAAATGATCCTTATAAGGAATACGGGACGGGGCTGAAAAAGTGGATTGCAAGATTCATTTTTCGATTTGCAAATGGCTGCGTTTTTCAAACAGAAGAAGCCTCGGCATATTTTCCTGCAGCAGTTCAAAAAAAGGGAAGAATTATTCTCAACCCTGTTGATCCATCTTTTTTTAACACGACATGGGAAGGTGAGGATAAGACTATTCTCACAGTGGGGCGCCTTTACCCGCAGAAAAATCATGCACTCTTATTGAACGCATTTGCACAAGTTCACAAGAAACATCCGGAATATAAGCTAAAGATATGCGGAAAAGGATCTGAAGAAAATAACCTTGAAGAACTGGCAAGTGAATTAGGAATTGATTCGTTTGTCAGCTTTATGGGAGAAGTTGATAATGTTAAAGATGAACTAAAACAGAGCAGTTGCTTTGTTCTTTCATCAGATTATGAGGGACTCCCTAATGCGCTTATGGAAGCAATGGCAGTTGGAATACCGGTAATCTCGACAGATTGTCCTTGTGGGGGACCTCGTACCTTGATTAGAAATAATGAGAGTGGAATTTTGGTTTCGTGTGGTGATGCAAATGGACTAACAGATGCTATTGAGAAAGTAATCAGTAATAAAGAAAAAAGAATTAGACTTGGACAATACGGAAAAGAGTCGGCTGCTCGTTTCCGCACGGAGACAGTGATGAGCGAGTGGCTTGAATACTTGTTTGCAGAGAGTGAAATAGATGGAAAAGACAAGTGATAGATTTATTGATAAGCTAATCGTAATGCTTACAACATTATGGCTGGTTTCATTCACGGTATTCTCTACGGAGACATGGGGAAAGTATGTTTATCTTGGATTAACAGTTGTGATATTTGGGCTGGGGGCTATCAGAAATGGCTGGAAGGTGAATATTGCAATTGAACCATTTCATCTTTGTACTATACTGTTTTTACTGTATGGCTTTGCGTCATATTTATGGGCGATTGACGGAACATACACAATAAAAAGAATGTCTACTGTTGCGCAGACATTGATATGTATGTATTTTGTATATACATATTATCGAGATGACGAAGACTCTAGGCGTTTGCTGGACTGCGTAATGTGGGCAGGATATATTGTTGCTATATATGCAATATACTACTACGGACTTGATACGATTAGATCTTTGATAGCAGCGGGAGATCGAATAGATAATGAATTTACAAATGTCAATGCCATCGGTATGATGGCTGCTTATTCCTTAATAATTACATTTTCCAAAATTATTAATAAACACTTCTCTATCAGTCTAATTTTCTCAGTACCAGCCTTGCTAATGGTTATTGCTTCTGGCAGCAGAAAAGCGTTTATTATTTTGTTGTTTGGTATTTTTTTCGTTTACATGACTAGAAGCATCGGCCAAAGTACAAAACCTGCTGAAACAATCTTGAAATTTGTTCTGGTATGTATTGTTGGTGTTTTAGCGGTTATGGCCATATGGTCAATTCCGGCATTCAGACCCGTAACAGAAAGACTGCTTCAAACACTTAATCAGTTTACAGGGCAAGGAAGAGTCGATGAATCTACAATGCGAAGAGCATGGTTCATTGAAATTGGCTTGGAACAATTTTTCAAGACACCAATACAGGGAATTGGGATTGGAAATTCGCTATTCATTATAGGGCGAGATACGTATTTACATAATAATTATATTGAAATTTTGGCGTGCGGTGGCATTTTGGGAATCGTTACATTCTATAGCAGTTACTTGTGCTGTTTTAAGCGGTTAATGAGCGGAATGAAAAAGTATGATGAGATCACGGTTTTATGTGTTACTTTTTTTATTTTACAATTACTAATGGATTTCATGCAGGTGTCATATTTCGCAAAGGATACTTATTTCTATTTTATGATTTTCTTTTTGCAAGTTAAAAGTCTAAACCGTGAAAGTAATCATTGAGAGGAGTAGTTATATGCATAAGCCGACAAAATATATTGCTGCAGGAATTAAGTATCTAACGAATGCTGATTACAGATTTTTACTTGATTCGGCTCGTGGAAAGTACAATTCTATGCCGGATGAAGAATATCTGCGCAGGAGATTCAAAGCTGTTTTTGGTAGGGAATTAGACCTTGATAATCCGATTACATTAAACGAAAAACTCCAATGGCTAAAATTGTATAATCGACGGCCTGAATATACGACGTATGTTGATAAATATGAAGTCCGCGCATATATCAAAAAGATGATTGGAGAGAAGTATTTAATCCCCTTGCTTGGAGTTTGGGATAAAGCGGAGGACATTGATTTTGAGTCATTGCCAAATCAATTTGTGTTAAAATGTAATCATAATAGCGGCCTCGGAATGTGCATTTGCAAAGATAAAAGCAAGCTGGACATTGATAAGGCTCGGTATGAGTTGAATAAGGGACTGCAACAGAATTATTTTCTCTATTCAAGAGAGTACCCCTATAGAGATGTAAAAAGAAGGATTATTGCTGAAAAGTTCATGCAGGATAGAGATAGAGGAGAACTGACCGATTATAAACTGCAGTGTTTTAACGGGAAATTTGATAGTGTATTCCTTTGTGAAGGACGATTTTCGTCTAGAGGAGTAAGATACCATTATTTTGATAGAAACTGGAACTATCTTCCATATTGTCCGTATCCAGATTTGGATGTATCAGAACTGAAAAAGCTTCGACCTCAGAACTATGATGAAATGATTTCAATCGCTGAAAAACTTGCAAAAGGAATTCCGGAAGTTCGGATAGACCTATACGAAATCAATGGACAGGTTTATTTCGGGGAAATGACATTTTTCTCTCAAAGCGGGTGGGATACAGATATTACATATGAAGCAGATAAGATAATGGGAGAAAGAATAGTTCTTCCTCAGAAGTAAAATGTAAAAAACAGGAGAACACTAGCAAAATGACAAATAAGGTCGCAAATGCAACAAAGTGGTCTGTGTTGGCAGAAGTAACAGCAAAGATTGCTGCACCAATAGTTAATATGATTTTGGCACGACTGCTTGCACCAGAAGCGTATGGAGTTGTTGCGTCAATTACAATAATTACTAGTTTTGCTGATATTTTTACAGACGCCGGATTTCAGAAATATGTAATACAGAAGGAATATGATTCAATCAGTGAACTCAATGATAATTCAAATGTAGCTTTTACGGCTAATTTGTCATTATCTTCTATTATTTATCTTCTGATTTTTGTATTCCGCAAACAGCTTGCAAATGCCGTTGGTAATCCAGAGGCGGCCAATGGTTTGGCAGTTGCAGCGTTGGCTGTTCTGTGTACTTCTTTTTCAAGTATAGTTATAGCTAGGTTTCGACGTGATTTAGAGTTCAAGCCACTTTTCTGCGTTAGATTAGGAAGTTCGTTGGTTCCTTTGATTGTTACGGTTCCTTTAGCTTTTATCTTGAGATCGTATTGGGCGCTAGTCATCGGCACTGTATCCCAGCAAGCATTTATAGCAATTGCCGTTTGCATTCTCTCAAAGTATAAGCCTAAAATTCTTGTTGATTTTACTATCTTTAAGAAGATGCTGTCTTTTAGTTTGTGGAATTTATGCGAAACTCTTTCAATATGGTTTGCAGGACAAGCGAATATATTTATTGTTGCAAGGGTGCTGGATTCTTATTATCTAGGACTATATAGAACGGGAATGACAACAATCAATTCGTATATGGCATTGTTTACTTCGGCAATTACTCCTGTGCTATTCAGCTCATTATCGAGAGCTCAGGACAACGCCAAAGAGTATATGGATACTTTTAACAAATTTCAGAAAATGCTGGCTTTAGCTGTTGTTCCGATGGGAGTTGGTATTTGCCTTTACAGAAAATTGGCAGTTCAGATTTTGCTAGGTAATTCTTGGCTGGAAGTAACCGATTTTATGGGCTTGTGGGCATTAGTTAGCTCTCTTACTATTGTTTTTAGCAATATGGCAAGCGAGGTCTATCGTAGTAAAGGTAAACCGCAGGTATCTTTTTATATACAGGTGGCATATTTGCTTGTTTACGTTCCTGCCATTTATATATCTGCAAAAGCAGGTTTTGATACATTGAGTGTTGTGAGTTGCTTAATTCGGTTGCTTCCGATTGTAATTGATATAGTGGTACTTGATAGAGTGTTTAAAGTGAAATTTATTGACGTAGTAAAAAATGTCGGATACACTTTTTTCGCAGTATTCTGCATGAGCCTTGTTGCAATTGCATTGAATGGGCCAACTGGTAGCGTCCTTAGGCAAATTGTTACAATACTTGTTTGCATAGTGATTTATATGTTAATCATTGTATTAAATAGAAATAATAGGGTTGTCTTGATGACGTTCCTTGAAAGAAGGAAAAACAGATGAAAACGATAACAGTATTTACACCTGCTTACAATAGAGCTCATACCTTAAGAAGAGCGTTTAATAGCTTAAAGGCCCAGACGTGTAAAGATTTTGAATGGCTGATTATAGATGATGGTTCAACCGATGGAACCTCAGAACTAGTTGAAAGATTACAAAAAGAAGCGGATTTTCCTATAAGGTACTATTGGAAAGAAAACGGTGGGAGACATACAGCTGTCAACTATTCATATCAGTTTCTCCAGACAAAATATGTTGTTACACTTGACTCGGATGATGAGTTGACACCCAATGCAGTAGAGTTAATGATACGAACATGGAATTCGATACCGAAAGAAAGGTATGACCATATCTGGTGTGTATCGGGAAGGGAAATGGACGCAAATACCCTTCAATTGGTTGGTGAGCCATATCCAGAAGATATCAATGAAAAGTCTGGTAAGGCACAGCGAAAAATTTTGCTGAAATATGAAGGTGAGAAGCATTGCTGTAGGAGAGTTGACATTCACATTCGGTATAAGTTTCCTGTCTATGATGATACTAAATTCGTTTTGGAAAATACTGTTTGGGAAGTCATCAATAGAGAATATGATCAATGGTGTGTTAATGATGTGTATGGATTGTATCATACAGAGTCAGAGGACAGCTTAGGAAAGGGAAAAGTCCATACGAATCAAAGATATCGAACGTTTTATCACGCCGGGGTGTTTTATACGAATGAGCTTTTCGATGAGTTCTTTTATAATAAGCGTGTCCCGGTATATATTGTTAACACTTCGCGCTGTGCTATGCTCTCTCATATTCCTTATACAACGGTAATGAAGGAACTCAATACTTGGTATAAGAGATTGCTTGTCACTGCTGGATATCCAATCAGTGCAATTTGGATTTTGTTTCACTTAGATAGACTGAAATGACTTTATATGAGGGGAGAAGAAAAAGTGGATTATAAAACAGTATTCATTACAGGGGCATCTGGATTCATCGGCTCGAATCTCGCCAAGCGAATTCTTACCACAGAGTCTGACAAAAAGGTCGTCGGCCTGGACAACATGAATGACTACTACGACGTCCGCATCAAAGAAGCTCGTCTGGCTGAACTCCAGAAGTTCGAGAACTACACCTTTATCAAGGGCAACCTTGCGGACAAGGCATTTATCAACAGCATTTTTGAGCAATATCACCCGGATATTGTGGTCAATCTGGGTGCTCAGGCGGGAGTTCGCTACTCCATCACCAACCCAGACGCTTATATCGAAAGCAATATGATCGGCTTCTACAACATTCTGGAGGCCTGCCGCCACTACCCTGTGGAGCATCTGGTGTATGCTTCTTCCTCGTCCGTATACGGCAGCAACAAGAAGGTGCCGTACAGCACGGATGACAAGGTGGACAACCCCGTGTCCCTATATGCCGCCACGAAGAAGTCCAACGAGCTGATGGCGCACGCCTACAGCAAGCTGTACAACATCCCGTCTACCGGTCTGCGATTCTTTACCGTGTATGGCCCTGCAGGCCGCCCGGATATGGCTTACTTTGGCTTTACCAATAAGTTGGTCAACGGTGAGACTATCAAGATCTTTAACTATGGTAATTGCAAGCGTGACTTTACTTACGTGGATGACATTGTCGAGGGCGTTGTCCGTGTGATGAAGAAGCCGCCTGAGAAGAAGAATGGTGAGGATGGTCTGCCGATCCCGCCGTATGCCATCTACAATATCGGCAATAGCAACCCGGAAAATCTGCTGGACTTTGTGCAAATCTTGTCCGAAGAGCTGGTTCGCGCTGGTGTGCTGCCTTCTGACTATGACTTTGAGGCTCATAAAGAGCTTGTTGCCATGCAGCCGGGTGACGTGCCTGTGACCTATGCTGATACCAGCGCACTGGAGCAGGACTTCGGCTTCAAGCCGCACACTCCGCTGCGTGAAGGTCTGCGGAAGTTTGCGGAGTGGTATAAAGAATTTTATATGGCGTAAAAAGAGGAGAGAATGCAATATGAAAATCGCAGTTGCCGGAACCGGATATGTCGGTCTATCCATCGCCACGCTGCTGAGTCAGCATAATGAGGTTATGGCAGTGGATATTATCCCTGAAAAGGTAAACCTCATCAATCAAAAGAAGTCTCCGATTCAGGACGAGTATATTGAGAAGTATCTCGCAGAGAAAGATCTGAATCTCGTTGCAACGCTTGATGCGGAAGCGGCCTACAAGGACGCGGACTTTGTTGTTATTGCGGCTCCTACCAACTACGACAGCAAGAAAAACTTCTTCGATACTTCTGCTGTTGAGGCTGTCATTAAGCTGGTCATTCAGTACAATCCTGATGCCATTATGGTAATCAAATCCACCATCCCGGTCGGATTTACTGCTTCTGTGCGTGAAAAATATCACTGTGATAACATCATCTTCAGCCCGGAGTTCCTGCGGGAATCCAAGGCTCTGTATGACAACCTCTATCCTTCTCGTATCATTGTCGGTACGGATGTGGAGAATGCTCGTCTGGTGAAAGCTGCAAATACTTTTGCTGGTTTGCTGCAGGAAGGTGCAATCAAGGAAAACATAGATACTCTTATCATGGGCTTTACCGAAGCAGAGGCAGTCAAGCTGTTTGCCAATACTTATCTGGCTCTGCGTGTCAGCTATTTCAACGAACTGGACACTTACGCAGAGATGAAGGGCCTGAACACCCAGCAGATCATTGAGGGTGTCTGCCTCGACCCGCGCATTGGCAGCCACTATAATAACCCGTCTTTCGGCTATGGCGGCTACTGCCTGCCCAAGGATACGAAGCAGTTGCTAGCTAATTACGCTGACGTTCCGGAAAACTTGATTCAGGCAATCGTTGAGTCCAACCGTACTCGTAAGGATTACATTGCAGACCGTGTGTTGGAAATCGCTGGTGCGTATGAGGCAAATGAGGACTATGATCCGAGTAAGGAACATAATGTTGTGGTTGGTGTTTTCCGTTTGACCATGAAGTCGAACTCCGATAACTTCCGCCAGTCCTCTATCCAAGGTGTTATGAAACGCATCAAGGCCAAGGGTGCAACGGTCATTATCTACGAGCCGACTCTAGAGAATGGCAGCACTTTCTTCGGCAGTGAAGTTGTCAATGATCTTGATGAGTTCAAAAAACGCAGTCAGGCCATTATTGCCAACCGTTACGATGGCTGTCTGGATGATGTTCAGGACAAGGTTTATACCCGAGACTTGTTCCGTAGAGACTAAAGATGAATTATAAGGGATGGAAAAGTAAATGGAAGCAACTTGGATTGCACTTATTCCACCAATATTGGCAATTATCATTAGTTTAATTACAAAAGAAGTTAATTTGTCTTTATTGGTGGGAATCGTCGTTGGATGTGGACTGTTCTGTAGTTTTAACCCGTTTACAACTGTAACAACGATGTTTGACATTATGAGTACAAAGGTCTATGGGAATATGGGAGTTTTATTCTTTATTATTCTCTTGGGCATGATTGTACATCTGATGAATATGTCGGGTGCTACGAAAGAATATGCAAAGTGGGCCAGCAAAAAATTAAGAACAAGGAAACAATCACTGTTAGCGACAATGGCGTTGGGAATCATCATTTTTGTTGATGATTATTTCAATTGTTTAACGGTTGGAACAGTCATGCGCCCGATAACAGATAAGCATCAGATTTCTAGAGAGAAGCTGGCATATATTATCGATTCTACCGCTGCTCCGATCTGCATTATTGCACCTATTTCATCATGGGCTGCAGCTGTAAGCTCTTCACTTCCGGACGGATCATCTATTGATGGCTTTCAGCTCTTTATGAAAACCATTTTTTGCAATTATTATTCATGGCTGTCTTTGGGCATGGTTCTTCTAACCATATTGTTGTCAACGGACTTTGGAAAGATGAGAGCTTATGAACAAAAGGCAATTAATGGTGTGGTGAATTTTGAGGAAGATCAAGCGGAGAAAGCGAACCGGAATGGAAAAGTAATCGATTTGATTATGCCTGTTGTAGCATTGATTGTTTTGTCGATTATTTCAATGCTGTATACAGGGGGATTCTTTGAAGGTAACGTATCGATTGGCGATGCCTTTGCGAACTGCGATGCAATTTTGGGATTGGCAATGGGTGCGGCTTATTCTGTGATTTTTGTTGCTGTTCTGTACCTGCCTCGGAAAATTGTTACTCCAAAGGAGTTTCTGGACGGTCTTGTTCAGGGATTTATTAACATGGTTCCTGCAACTTTGATTTTAACCTTCGCATGGACGTTGAGCGGCATTTGTGGCGGGGATTATCTCAATGCAGGCGGATTTGTGGCATCTGTTGTTGAAAAGTATAGCATTCCTTTGGTTGTCATGCCGGCTATTTTCTTTATCGTTGCGTTGCTACTTGCATTTTCGACTGGTACATCTTGGGGAACGTTTGCAATTCTTTTGCCTATTACAGTATCCGTGTTTGGAGATCAGATGCTGCCTTTGACGGCGATTACGACAGCGGCAGTTTTAGGAGGATCAGTGTGCGGTGATCACATCAGCCCAATTTCTGATACAACAATCTTAAGCTCAACAGGAGCAGGGTGTAATCATATCAATCATGTGGAAACACAGATGCAATATGGTCTTGTTGTGGCTGCAATTACTGTTGTGTGTTATTTGGTGAGTGGATTCACTAGCAGCACAATGGCTGGCTTTGTGGTTGGAGCAATCCTTCTCGTCGGATTTATCTTATGTATGAAGCGTGTTTATCAGCAACGCGAGTGAGAAAAGTCAGCAACTAACCGTACTCGCAAGGATTACATTGCAGACCGTGTGCTGGAAATCGCCGGTGCGTATGAAGCAAATGAGGACTATGATCCGAGCAAGGAACACAATGTTGTCGTCGGTGTCTTCCGCCTGACCATGAAATCCAATTCAGACAATTTCCGTCAGAGCTCTATTCAGGGCGTCATGAAGCGTATCAAGGCGAAAGGTGCAACGGTCATCATCTATGAGCCGACACTGGAGAATGGCAGCACCTTCTTCGGCAGCGAAGTTGTGAATGACCTTGAGGAGTTTAAGAAACGTAGTCAGGCTATCATTGCTAACCGCTATGATAGCTGCTTGGATGATGTGCAGGACAAGGTCTATACCCGTGACCTGTTCCGCAGAGACTAATACTTATCGCAGCCATGTGTTCAGCCACATGGCTGTGCTGCTCAAGTGTGCTACCTCTCCGTGGTGAGCAGCAGGCAACGGATAATTATCCGGCTAAATGCATAATCAGGCTAAAGTATATGTAACTCTGTATAAGCTATATGGAAGTGTTTTTTATGACGAAAGCACATATAAATGGGAAAAATAGATTAATATTTCTGCTGACTTTAGTCATCGGAATAATGGTGCTGATAGTGGCAAGTAAATATGCTTTTCAAAGGGCTTGCTCAAGAAGAGAAATACACTGGCCGGATTTAGAAATCGCTGATGAATGGCAGTATAAAATAATAACAGAAGCGTACAAGATAAAGAATGAGCCAAATAGGGAGATTACGATCACGGCATCTGATGGAGTGAAATTAGTCGGCCATTATTTTGAAAGAAAGAAAAATGCACCAATTATCACCTTTTTTCATGGACTTTGGTCTGATAGCTATGTATGTGGAGTGCCAATTTACAGAATTACAGAAGAGCATAAATGGAACCTCCTACTAGTAAGCTTGCGAGCACATGGTGAGAGCGGAGGAAATATTTCGACACTTGGTGTGTTGGAAAGATATGACTGTTGTGACTGGGCAAATTGGGTGGCTTCTGAATTTGGAGAACAGGTGCCGATATATCTTATGGGGTTTTCCATGGGTGGAGCTGACGTATTGATGAGTAGTGACTTGAATTTACCAAAGTCTGTTTGTGGAATCATTGATGATGCGGGCTTTACAACGCCTTTGGAAATGATAAAGGTAGGGAGCAAGAATAAACTGCGTTATGAATTGTTAAGTGATATATTTACTCAGATGGTAAATGTGGGAACAAAAATCTGGGGCCATTTTGACTTGAAAGACGCAGATGCAAGCGTAGCGGTATCAAAGACAAATGTGCCAATTCTAATTATTCATGGTGATAAAGATAATCGAGCACCTCTGTCGATGGCATATAAGATTTATGACAGTTGTCAAGGCGAAAAAGACTTATATATAGTTTCTGGTGCAACACATAAGGAATGCTATAGAACAAATCCAGAGAAATACGAAAAGATAGTTTCTGAGTTTATAGAAAAAAATCTTCTGTGATAAACAACTCTGCGTTTTCGAGGATTTATCGGCCATGTGTTAATCCACATGGCTGTGCTGCTCAAATATGTTACCTCTTCGCGGTGAGCAGCAGGCAACGGGATATCCTCCCGGCTAAAGCATATACATATTCGTTTATTCACTCTTTGGATGAGGATACAATTACTATAATGGGAAAATATTTTGGAACCGACGGTTTCCGCGGCGAAGCCGGTGTGACGCTGACCGCAGACCATGCGTATAAAGTGGGTCGTTTCCTGGGCTGGTACTACAATATGCTCCGTGAGCGCAACGGAGACACCAACCCTGCCCGCATCGTTATTGGCAAAGACACCCGGCGTAGCTCTTACATGTTCGAATACAGCTTGGTGGCAGGTCTGACTGCTTCCGGTGCGGACGCCTATCTGCTGCACGTCACCACGACTCCGTCCGTGGCTTATATCGCCCGCGTGGACGATTTTGACTGCGGCATCATGATTTCTGCCAGCCACAATCCGTATTACGACAACGGCATCAAGCTCATCGACTGCTACGGCGAGAAGATGCCGGAGGAGATCTTGCTGCTGATGGAGGATTACATTGACGGAAAGCTCCATGTGTTCGACAAGGACTGGCCGGAGCTGCCCTTTGCCCATCGGGAACACATCGGCTGCACTGTGGACTATGTGTCTGGCCGCAACCGCTACATGGAATATCTGATCAGCCTTGGTATCTATTCCTTCAAGGGTGTCAAGGTTGGTCTGGACTGTGCCAACGGCTCCAGCTGGAACATTGCCAAGTCTGTGTTTGATGCTCTGGGAGCCGATACCTACGTCATCAATGCACAGCCTAACGGTACGAATATCAATAACAATGCCGGTTCTACTCACATCGAGGGTTTGCAAAAGTTTGTGGTAGAGAAGGGCCTGGACATCGGTTTTGCCTATGACGGCGATGCTGATCGTTGCCTGTGTGTGGATGAAAAGGGAAATGTCATCACTGGCGACCACATCCTGTACATCTACGGCTGCTACATGAAGGAGCGTGGCAAACTTCTGACCAACACCGTCGTTACCACTGTCATGTCCAACTTTGGCCTGTATAAGGCTTTCGATGAGAAGGGCATTGGCTACGCCAAGACCGCTGTGGGTGACAAGTACGTCTACGAGTATATGGCCAAGAACGGTTGCCGTATTGGCGGTGAGCAGAGTGGTCATATTATCTTCAGCAAGTACGCCAGCACCGGTGACGGCATCCTGACCAGCCTGAAGATGATGGAGGTCATGCTGGCAAAGAGGCTGCCCATGAGCAAGCTGGCTGAGCCCCTGAAAATCTACCCGCAGGTGTTGGAGAATGTTCGTGTGACCGACAAGAAGGCCGCACAGGATGACGAAGCAGTGCAGGCAGCAGTCAAGTCAGTAGCCGAGGCACTGGGTGACACTGGCCGTATTCTGGTGCGCGAGTCCGGTACGGAGCCTGTTGTGCGTGTGATGGTCGAAGCTCCCGACCACGACACCTGCCAGAAATATGTGTCTCAGGTTGTGGAGACCATCAAGAGCAGAGGCTACGGAGTTTGAGTGCGAACCTGAAACGAGGATGTGGAATCCTGCTGATTGCATCTGTGGTTCTTCTGTCTATCTTGGCGTTGTTGCCTGATGCGGATGTTGATCACGATGCAGGATACACTTCCTCAGAGCTGAGTATCCGAGAAACCGTAGACGGAAGCGTGACCAGCACAAGCTATGTGAATCCTGATGGTGCAATCACCGATGCCATTGATATGGGTTATGCGACCGTGTGTAGAATGCGTGATGATAGCGGCCGAGTTGTAGAGGAACGTTATCTTGATGCAAACGGAGACCCAGTGGCAAGATATGACGACTATTACGGGTTATCATATGAATATGATGAAACGAGTATGGTAATCACATATCTTGACGCAGAGAGCAATCCAATAAAACTCAGCGATGGATACTCTACTATTGTTAGAACGCAGGTTGATGGCAGGGCTTCCGATGATTTCTACTACGATTTGAACGGACAGCAGGTACAGTGCTCTGGCGGATACTATGGGCTTCATCGTGAGTATAACTCTGAGGGTCAGAACACTAGTTTGACCTTCCTTGATAAAGAAGGGCACTCTATGTGTAGTTCCGCAGGTTATGCGAGCAGGACATATCAGCGTGATGGGAATGGAACTGTTGTCGGTGAGCGGTACTTTGACACAGAAGGGAATCCTGTGAGGTCTTCGCTTGGTCAGTACGGCGAGTTATACCAGCGCAATGAGCAAGGATACATCGACCAGATCACCTATCTTGGTGCAGATGGAAAACCCACCCCTACCAATGCAGGCTATACCATCCTCAAACGTACCTATCATAGAGATGGCACAGCAGACACGGATATGTATTTTGATGCGGAGGGCAACCCAAAGGCTTTATCTAAAGGGCAGTACGGCATCAAACGTAGTGGTAAGGTGAGGTTTCTGCTTGACAAAAACGGCAACATTATGCTGTGTGTGGACAACCTTCTGAATGGCTTCCCATGCATGGTAGTTGTTTTTGGCTGCGTTGTCTGTTTGCTGCTGATTGTTCTTCCTAAGAGCTTAAGCGTAGTACTGACGATTGTTTATGTGGCTTTCATCCTTTATGAAACACTGATGTTTCGCGAGTCAGGGAATGCAAGAACGAACTTTGTCCTCTTTTCCTATGCAGGGAAGTTCTTGAAAGAACAATCTGTGAGGGTGGGGGTCATCAATAACATCTGGCTGTTCATTCCACTTGGAACGGGGTTGTATAGATGGTTTCAGAAGAAGTGGGTGTTGCTGATTCCTTTCGTGATGTCTGTGGCAATCGAAACGACCCAGTATATTACGGGACTTGGCATGGCAGAGTTTGATGATGTGTTCGGTAATACGATGGGCGGTTGGATTGGTGTGCTGGTGGCTTGGACGTGGTTGAACAGAAAAATGAGCTTGAAAAATAGAGCATAAGGAAGTATACATGTCTAATTTTTCCCGTCATCCTTGAAAACAGATTCTATATAGTATATATTTGAGCTGTGAGAGTCATTCGTTATGGATGCTCACAGCTTTGTCGCTCGAAACTTTGCACACCTCTACGTGGTGGGCGGCAGGCAACACAGTATGGATACTGTGGCTAAGATGCAGAGAATAATAGGTTTAGGCCAGTCGAGCTGGGGTCGCTGAGCTTGTTTGCCATAGTTTTAGTGTTCATAGTCTGTGCACTGTCTTGCCCCTTTCAGAGATACCTAACAAGTGTCGCCGTTAAATACAAGGAGGAAAAGTCTATGAAAGCTAAAATGATAAAAGTTTCTGCCGCAGTCACCGCCGATGTCCTGTTTATTTTGCAGGCTGTGGGCACTAATCTTTTGGCAACAGCTCTGCTGGCCTAAGCCTATTATGCTGTGAGTGGTCTTGCATAGAGGGAAGAATATGAGGAAAAAGAAGTACTTCAAGGCTGTATATTCAGCACACATAGATTTCAAGGACAAAGAGGACTTGAATAGGCAACGTAGACCGCTAAAACCAGGGGAGCATTATTATCTTAAGAGTGAACGAAATGTATACTATAGTGATATTGTTGAAACAATTAAAACATCCATTAACGCAGAATTAAAGGAAGAACTATCTAAATATACGAATTTAGAAGTATCAGATGTTCAAGTTCAAGCAGTATACGAAGGTAGTATAGAAGTTGTTTTTACTGTTGTTCTTAGTTTCTTAGAGCTTGTTGGTGGGCTAAAGGACTTGTACGATGCTGTTAAACTAATTCGGGAAATAGCAGGAAAACACATTGCTATGAAACTAAAAAATGAGTATGGTGATTATTTTATAGTGAATATGGATGCAGTGTCACCTGATATTTACGACCATAGATATGCTGGAAAATTTACGGTGGAAAAATCAGAAATGGATGAAAGCTCCAAGAGAGATGCTTTCTTCTATTATCTTTTGATAGCGAATATTGCCCTGATCTTAATTATAGGGGTACTTGTATTTGGAGCAGTGCGAAAAGTATATTTCTAAGGACAACTCATCATATTGCCATCCACTTCCCGCAGTGCTATACTAACATCAAATCTTACATAATCTTATCGGAGGTATCATCCTATGCCCAGAACCAAAGGCAGCAAGAACCGCATTACCGCATCTACCGACTTTGATGCTCAGATCGCAAAGTTGCAGAAAGACAAGGCGATGCTTGAAGAAGGTCTTTCCAAGACTGTTGCCCAGATCGAAGAGCTGAAGACCGATATCAAGTCTCTTCGTGAGAGCTTGAAACCGCAGAGAGCGGAAATCAAGCAGACCGAAAAAGAAATCGCAAAGCTGGAGGCTAAGAAAGTTGCTGCCGAAGCGAAAGCCGCCGAAGCCGCAAAGAAGGCAGAAGCCGAGGATGTGCTGAAAAAGCTGTTGGCATCCGGCATGACGGCGGATGAGATTCTCGAAAAGCTGAAATAAAGTAATATGCCGTGTGGATTGAACTCCAGAAGTTCGCACGGCATATTTTAGAGTGTGTTATTTAGTTTGTGACGGAAATAAAAAATGGAGTGTGAGAAAAATGAATTTAACAAAAATACATCATATTGCAATTATCGTATCAGATTACGAAGCCGCCAAGGATTTTTATGTGAACAAGCTGGGATTCTCTGTCATCAGAGAGAACTACCGCCCAGAGCGTAAGGATTGGAAGCTGGATCTGCATGTCAATGAACACACGGAGCTGGAAATTTTCGCTGAGGAAAATCCACCGAAGCGTGTGAATCGTCCGGAGGCCTGTGGTCTGCGCCATCTTGCGTTCTGCGTTGATAACGTGGAACAGACGGTGAGAGAGTTGAGAGAATTAGGTATAGAATGTGAGCCGATTCGCGTGGATAGTTACACCGACAAAAAGATGACTTTCTTCCACGATCCGGATGGTCTGCCGCTGGAGCTGCATGAATAATCATGGGTGAGAAAATACCATATAAGGCCAGAAAGCCTGGCGGCGGTCGGAAAAAGCGGAAGCCGGAGTACGATGCAGGGAAAAGGCTGAAAGAACAGTTGGATGTAGCTGTAGTGCTTTATAATTCTGAGATGTCATTGCAGACCATCGCAGACGCATTGTCTCTTAACCCTATCAAGGTTCGGAAGCTGCTCATCACAGCCGGAGTCTATGAGTCGGACACGGCAAAGCTCGTCCAACGGACCTTTAATACCTTCAGAGAAACACAAAGCTATTCTGCTGCCGTCACCTCCACCATGGCTGCCTTGCGGCTATCCCGTCCCTCTGTGACATCTTATCTGCCGTATGAGAAAGGTGTGTACTTCCCGGAAGAGGCTGAGGCGACGAATATCAGTGCAGGGGCAGAGAGACAACGACACTACCGAGCAGTTTCAGCTTTGAAGAAGAACCCGTGTGAGGAGAACCTCTGGAAGTGCGTGGTGGCTTTTCGGGGATACAAGTTCAAGACGATGTCCAGCTTGCCCTTTATATATACGCTGAAGAAGGGCAGGGGAGATGAGTTTACCAAGGAGCTGTGGATCGACCGCAGAGAGGACAGCAAGAGCTTTGCTTGGAGTTCCGTGCTGTTGGCGTATCACAATATTGGTGAAATCGGAGAGGTAGTGGACAGACCCAAGGCGCTGGGAGATATCCGGGGTGTGTCGTATATCTATGGGATGTTCTACCGATTTGGTCTGATCGATGTGCCAGAAAAGGTTAAGGAGAAGATGGCGAAGTGACAAGGGAGTGGGGGGGTATAGTTTGTGACAGAAATAAAACTGCCCTCCGTGGATACCACAGAAGGCAGTCAATTGGTTTATTCCCATTCCTCATCCCTAGCCCGCAGAAGATCCTGTACTTCTTTTTCGGTTGCCGGGCGGATGGCAGGCCTGTTCTGATAGACCGTTTTGCCGCAGTCTGGGCAACGGTCGGGTAGCGACTCTGCTTCAAAGCAGTAGTGGCAGACATCGCAGAAATAGTAGTTCACAGCGTTTGCACTTCCTTTGTCATGTAGGAGTTTATATGTCATCAGGATATTTTTCAAGCCCAAGGTAGTCCTCAATACTAGTGATGCCCTCACCGGCAAGATCAGCAATGTCATCGAAGGGAATGATGACCGGCAACTCTTTCTCAATGCCCATGGCTTTTCTATCACTGTCCTGCATGACTTTCAGTTCTCGATAAACTGGGTCGATCATAACAACTGTGCCAGTCAGACTTATGTACTTTCCGGTACTTTCTGCGGTCTTCATAAAGTACCGCACTACGACCTTCATACCTTTTTTGACCTGCAGGAGCTTGTCGGAGAGAGTGTTCTTCTCCTCATCGGAAAGTTCGACTTTCTTCACCAGCAGCTTGCTGGCTCCCTCGCTGGAAATTTCATCATCGAAGCCACGCAGCGCGGCGAAGGGGCTGAATATCTTTGCCCGGTTTGAGAGTGCCATCCGGGGATACTTTACGGGTGGCTCTGGGCGGCTGAGATGGAGGATGTCTGCATACTTCTGTGCGACGTTTCGTCCTTCTTTGGTATTCCTGAAGTCTGCCATAGAATCCTCCTTGTTGCATTATTTGGCCTTGTGGCCGCCGATCTGACCGTTCCGTTCTCGCATAGTGGCTCCTTCCAGATAGTTGGTGCCCTTCAGAACAGCGTTTTTTCCGAACTTCTTCTTGATACCGAGCATGGTCGTCTGTAGCGATTTCTCCCGTTCCAGCTTGCTGGTATCAGTGAACAGATCTACTTGTAAGATGCCCTGATCCTTGACCACACGGTTTGCTGCGATTGTTATTCTCCGCACAGTCAGATTTCTGTTGGCAATGTGGTCGAACAGTTCCGTGGTAGCTGCCATCAGTTGGCTGCTGAGATTGGTCGGGTTGTCCAGCCGTGTACTGCCGTGGGCACCCTTCGGGACAGTGCGACCGTAGTAATCGATATGGACAGGACCGCGATAGATGCCTTTGTCGCAGTTCTCCCGGTCGTAGCCGATGTCCAGTGTCAGGCTGTCCGTGACCAGTCCCTTGTCCGTGAGCTGGAATACCAGACTGTCGGTCATCTCCTGGACGATGATTCGAGCCTTGTCATAAGGATAAGGGCAGGAGAGAACCTGACCTTCGGACAGGCTGTTGGTTTCCGGGCGATAGGCGTTGATCTCCTTCATCCCGCAGGGTTCCAGCCCCCAGGCATGGTCGATGAGAATCTCAGCATCTATGCCGAACTCCTTATATAGTATCTCAGGGAAGTGAATGCTGGCTCTTGCCAGCTCACCCATCGTATGGATGCCATGCTTTTCCAGTCTGCGGACGGTGCCGGGGCCAGTCTGCCAGAAGTCCGTGAGCGGCTTGTGATCCCAGAGCAGATACCGGAAGGATTCTTCGTCAAGCTCTGCGATGCGGACACCGTCCTTGTCCGGTGCGGCGTGCTTGGCGGTGATGTCCATTGCCAGCTTTGCCAGGTATAGATTGGTGCCGATCCCGGCGGTGGCGGTGATGCCGGTGGTGTACAATACCTCCCGAATCATGGTCATGGCGAGGTCGTGGGCAGACATTTTATAATGAGTAAGGTATGCGGTGGCGTCGATGAATACCTCATCGATGGAATATACCACGATGTCCTCCGGGGCAATGTACTTGAGATAGATGCCGTAAATCTGCCGTGAGATCTTCTCATAGTACGCCATCCGAGGCGGCGCTACCAGATAGGATACCTCAAGAGAGGGGTCTGCTGCAAGGGTGGTGGCATCGTAGGACGCAGCCGAAAGAGAGGGAACACCGTCTTTGTACACAGCGGTCTTGTTCCGGATGGCATCCCGCAAACGACCGTTGTTGACCTCTTTGACACGCTGCACGACCTCGAACAGTCGAGCTCTACCGGGAATGCCGTAGGACTTCAGCGATGGGGACACAGCCAAGCAGATGGTATGCTCCGTGCGGCTGGCATCGGCTACGACCAGATTGGTGGTCAGCGGATCGAGATGCCGTGCGGCGCATTCTGCCGAGGCATAATACGACTTGAGGTCTATTGCCAGATATGTGCGCTGCGCCATGCTGTGTCACTCCCTTTCCGTGGTGGATTTCGCAATGTTATTTGCTTGCTTTTTCAAGATCCTTGATTTTTTCCTTAAGAGAATCGATTTCCTGCGTTTGCCGATGGAAAATCCCGCGGTTAGCTTGCTCGTTCTTGTTATAGACCAGAGCAAGAACCACCAGAGCCAGACGAAGTTCCTAGTTTGGAATGATTTTGCAGGCTTTAATCATTTCATCTTGGTCGGTAATCTCGGAGAGTGTACTCAGCTTCTCAAAGATGGTCATTGATAACCCCCTTTTGTTGGATGAGCTTACTGTGCCGTCCGCTCCACATACCAGCGGCCAAGCCGTCCGATGAAGCGAGGGTCGATGTGTTCAAAGAACAGGTGCTTCTCTTGTCCTTGAATCAGGACAGTGAAACAGTCGCCATTGCAGTCGTTGTCTGCGGCTCCTGCCGGCCGGAAGTCCCGGACGGTTTCGATAGGGAAGGTCCTGCCGTCCGCCCAGGTGATGGATGTTGGCTGCATATAGCCGGTTGAATCAAACTCCGAGGCGACCTTTACATAGACACGCTCGACCTTGATTCGCTTGGGTATTGCCATGTGGGTCGCCTCCGATCCTTAGTGCTTAGCCCGCAGAAAGCGGTTGTCGATATCAACGGGCAGCTGGAGATGCTCACCGCGGCGGATCAGGCTGTACATCTTAAACGCAAAAAAAGACGCTGGAATGCAGAGTTCTTTGGCAACGCTGAAAAAGTCGGTGTTGCCGGAGTGAATCAGATCCAGCACTTCCTCATCATCCAGTAACAGATCGGCAGCGAAGAAATTGGCCTCTCTTTCCAGTCTGCCGGTGGCCTGATAAATGTCGAAATCCTGCATGGCTTGACAGCGCAGATGATTCGAGTGTTCAAAGATATGCCCAAGTTCATGACCGGCAATGACACGCTGTTCCTCGTAGGGAAGGTGAGGATTAACGGCTATGTATCGCACACGATTTACAATCGTAGCGAAGCCACGCAGACCATCCGCATCGAGTGATCTGGCAGGCCAGAGCCTTGTGTTGGGTAGCGCATCGATCAATTCAAAAGGGTCACGGGTACCATATTTTTGAATCAGTTTTTGAGTATCGTCAAAGGTTTGAAGTTGTGTCATTCTTTCACCAACTTTCTGGCAGAAGATCAGGTGCCGTTATCTTCGGCATTCTTCCGGTATTTCTTCGGCGTGAACTTTTCACGTGCCACCTTCTTGGAATCCATAAAGATTCGCTGCATTTCAATGGCAAACGCCTTCTGATCTTCCTCCGAAAGAGAACCGCCAGCGAATAGCTCACGAGTCTGGCTGAGAATCTCGCTGGCCTGTGCCTGACCGCGCCGCCCATAGAGGGAGCCTACCTCGGTCATGAACTCCTCATTTTCGGTTATCAGATAATTGACGTCCGTTTCAAGCAGCTCGGCCAGCTTTGCATACATATCGCGAGTGCGGGGATAGGTGGTACCGGCCTCATAACCGCCAATGGTACGGCGGGTTACGCCCATCTGTTTCGCAAGTTCCTCCTGAGACCACCCCTTCTGTGTGCGGAGGTCTTTTAGTTTTTCCCCGAAGTTCATTGCTAGTGCTCCTCGTATTATAAAGTAGTAGTTATTAAAGTCCCTCTCCAAGGACAAAATGCTACAATAGACAAGGTGCTGTGGATTGGTTTAAACCTCCTACCGCAAGACGGTTTC
>PPYF01469279.1_pt1 | contig 55976 bp, 55 predicted proteins | sample 1559871 | NCBI WGS metagenome assembly PPYF01 (sample SAMN08240021, study PRJNA423297) | Human gut metagenome, whole genome shotgun sequencing project.
ATGGATAAATTAAGTGTAAAAGAATATGAAGACCCTTTTAAGGGTTAATGTCAAGTAGTAACAATACCCCTTAAGGGGTTGCGACGAGTCAAGAGAAAGTCAGCGCCTTGAGACGCTGGCCTAGCAACAAGGGCTTATAGCCCTAGAGCAAACCACCCGCTGGACGGGTGGTTATGATTAAAGTATCTATCATGATTGACAGGGAAACATATCTTGTTTTTACTCACTAAACCGGATTCTGTCCATAAGAGATTCCCTTTTCATGGATTTTCCAATTACAGTAACTAACAGCAGTTGAAGTAAAGCCATGGCAAGTACAATTCCGATTACGGCTGTTACAGGATAATGATAATATGTAATATTGAACATCTTTGTTTCCTTTGCATAGAGAAAAATCAGATATCCTGCCACACTGCCAATTCCTACAGAACATAAAACTGCTCCGGCAGTATAGAATAAGCTTTCTAAATGCAGCATACGGATTAACTGTTTTTCTGAAAGACCAATGGCCTGCATGATACCAAGCTCTTTTTTCCGCATGTGAATACTGTTAATCATGGTATTAATCAGGTTCATAATGCAGATAAGACCTAACACTCCCAGAAACAGATAACATCCAGTGGAAACAAAAGATATTCCCTGTTTCCACGTAATATATTCAGACTGCCAGGTTCTGGTAAGTTCCAGACCTCCTGTCTGCTGACAGAGTTCTTCAATTTGTTTTTCTAGCGCTGCATTATGTTTCTCTTCACTAAAAACAGCAAGATGGTCATAGCAATTATTTTGAGATAATTGTTCTACAAATTCCTGGGCAGTAATAAAATCTGCAAAATCCACAAGAGAAACAGGATAGTTCCCGATAGCCGCAATTTCCAAGGTAACTTCTTTTTTGACATCACCGTCCATATATTGAAAATCCAGATTATCTCCTACGGATAAATCAGGATACCAGTGTAGAAGATCTGCATTTAAAATCACTTTGTTGCTGTTTTTCATTTCCTCATAGGTAATATGCCCTTCAACCAGACCGTCCTCCAGTTTCTTTGCATAGGTCTCAGGCATTCCGGTAAGATTCGCATCATTTTCCCCTTCCAGAAAATCTTCATTTGACATTGCTATATAAGAAAAAGGTTCAACTTTTTTAACTCCATCCAGATTGGAAAACTGTTCTATTACTTTATCTGTCAGAGGATTGTTCTGCATTACCTGATTCCATTCCAGCTCCGGATGTTCCTTGTTTCCGGCTTCCGTAATCACTGAAACCTCATATTCTCCTTCAATGCTCATATTTGCAGCTTCTTTTGGATTTGCACAGGATAAGACTGTTGACACTGCCACAAAGAAAATTCCTGTGATTCCTATGGAAAAAACGGTGAGTAAGGTTCTCTTTTTGTTTCTCAAAAGATTGGACTTTGTCAGACGGAATAAAGTGAGAAACTCATAGCCTTTTCGAGTCCCTTTTGATGAAGTGCTTTCTCCGTTGTAGCGAAGCGCTTCTATGGGTGAGATTTTAGCTGCAATACTCATGGGCTTTAAAAGAGAAAGATAAACAGTTAGAAAGGCAGCCATAACTGTTAAAATATAAAGCCATGGATAAAAGCAGGAAACTTCCTGATTCCGAATAAGCTGGATTGTCATTTGATTTTGTATATCATCAGCTTCAAACTCCAGGAAATATACAAGAATCTGGAATGACTTTTGCAAGAGCAAGGTTCCAAGAAGTAAGCCAAAAGGTACTGCAACGGAAGCAACCAGGAAACCTTCCCGCAACACAATCTGACGAATCTGGTGTTTCGTAGCGCCAATGGCTTTCAGCCTTCCATATTCCTGTACTCTTTGAATCATAGAAATATAATAAATGCTGTATAAAGTAATCATACCGGCAAACACAACAATCAGCATAATCACTACAATAGCCATATTCATCATAGGATCTACATAATTTGCTCCAAGATAATCATCATTGGAAATAATATAATCTTTCGGAATTCCCAGGCTTTCTCCAATTTCCTCCATGTTTGCTTTTATGGCATCCATGCTGGTATGACTGTTGGCCGGTAATCGGAAATATACATCATAAGTGAGTTCTGCCTCTGATAACTCTTCTTTTACAAAGGCGTCAGAAACACAGGCTGTATATTGTTTTGCCTCTTCGTTTGCTTCGCTGTCACTGGACATACCGCAAATAACAAATGTTTTTTCTTTGCGAAAATCCAGTCCGTCTTTCTTTTGAATCTGATAAGGAAGGGTAATGGTATCTCCCACTTTTTTCCCTTCCAGCCCCATGGCTTTTAGCAGACCTTGGGAAACCAGAATTTCATCTGATTTCTCAGGGAAATGACCTTCTGATGGTTCAAAGCGCATAAATTCTGCACAGGTTTTGTCCACACTGGTCATATAGATAGTGTACTCATCATTGGGAATCATTCCCGGATCACACCGCAGCCCTGCCTTCTCAATTTCTTTCACTGCTTTTATTTTTTCTACTGTTTCTGTAGGAACTTTTTGATACATCCCATGATAGGTGGGATAAATCCGGTTGATTGCCTCATATTGAATATCCATCATCCCGAATCCAATACTTGGAATTAAAAAAAGTAATAAGGTGGTCAGACTGATTGCAATCCCTATGAGAATATTTTTGCTTCGATTTAAACGAATATTGGCCAACGCTGTTTTGGTTACGGTTTTCATGCCTGTGTCACCACCTTGCCATCTTCAATCACTACCACACAATCTGCCATTTGAGCAATGGTCTCATCATGCGTAATCATCACCAGAGTTTGTCCGTATTTTTGAACACAGGATTTTAAAAGTGCAATGACTTCTAATTCTGTATGTGAATCAAGGTTTCCGGTTGGTTCATCGGCGAGAATCACCGATGGACGGGAAGCCAGCGCTCTGGCAATGGCAACGCGCTGCTTCTGCCCTCCGGATAATGCGTTTGGAAGCGTTTTTAATTTAGCTCTGATTCCAATCGTATCTACGATTTCCATAACATAATTATGGTCAACCTTTTGATGGTCTAAGCCTATAGGAAGTACAATGTTTTCCCAGACATTGAGAGATGGAATTAAATTAAAATCCTGAAAAATAAATCCAATCTTCTGGCGTCTGAAAACAGCCAGCTGTTCATCTTTTAATTGAAAAATATCCTTACCGTCAATAAGTACTGTTCCCTCATCTGGTCTGTCCAGCCCACCGATTAAATGTAATAAGGTAGATTTACCGGACCCGGAACGTCCTACAATAGCTGTGAATTTTCCTTTTTCTATGACTAAATTAGTATGATCCACGGCTTTTACCAGGTTTTCGCCTTTACCATAGTATTTTTTTAAGTTTTTTACTTCAACCATTGGCTTCATAAAGTTTGCTCCCTTCTGTTGTTCCTTATTGTTTAGCATGATTGTACAATAGAATTCTTGCAAATGGCTGACAGGAATCTTACAGTTTTGTAATACATAAAGGAAGCATCACCTGAACACAGCAGCCTTTGTGTAAAGGATTGTCTTTCAGGGTAATTGTCCCCTGTTGTTGTTCTATGATTTCTCTTGCCAGATACAGCCCAATACCAACGCCATCTCTTTGCATTTCCTTTGCCTGTTCTCCTCTGTAAAAGCGTTGGAAAATTTGATGCCGTTCCTCTTTTTTTACTCCTATGCCCTGATCCATAATATCAATTAAGGCATAAGTGGTTAATTTCTGTAACCGGATTTTTATGGTACTTTCAGAAGGTGAATATTTGATGGCATTGTCCAAAAGATTTATGAGCGCTTCTGAAGTCCAGCGAAAATCATGGAATACCATACACGTTGCCACATCTACAGAAACTTCTATATTTTTTTCAACTGCTTTCATAATAACAGTATTTACGGCTTCCAGAATAGTTTCTCTGATATCTCTTTTTTGAATCTGTAAATGAATCATATGATTTTCCAGCCTGGACATCTGAAAAAACAGCGCCATGAGATTTTCCAGCTTTTCCAGATCTTTTTTCCCCTGATTTTGAAATTCTTTTCGCTCTTCCAGGCTCAGACTTTCTTCTTCCTGCAATTCATAATTTATTTTTAATGCAGCCAGAGGTGTTTTTAACTGATGAGATATATCGGAAATCAAAGTTTTCGTATTCTGCTCCTCTTCTTCCAGACGTCTGGTAAGGCGAAACATAGCAGTTCCCATTTTATCAAGTTCTTTTTGTAATTGTTCCAATTCAGGCTCATCCTCAATGAGAAAATGGCTGGTTTCATAATCTCCCAGCGTATAAGCATGAATGTTATCCAGCAAAATTTTCAGAGCCTCCTGATGATGTTCTTCCCTTTTCCTGTGGTAAAAACTGCGTGAGAAAAAGATGCATGCGCACAGGCCTGCTGTCAGGAATATTTCTATTACAAGAAAGAGGAAAAAACTGTTGCTTTCACTGGTGGAAAAAGGGGAATATCCGTAGGTTTCCTCTATTTGTAATGCTTTTTCCTCAATCTCTTTTTCTTCCGGGAAATTGGCATATCCTTTTTCCTGCATTCCAATCAAAACACCTTCTGCCTGTGGTACTTTAAGGGCCAACGCCGCTGCTGTTCTCAAATTTGCCTGGAACCGTTGGTTTAAATAAAAACCGGCTGTTGCAGCCATAAGGAGTACCAGGAGCAGAGCAGTCCAAAAGGGGAGGTTTATTCTTTTCTTACCTTTTCTGTCCATAAATAGCCCAGTCCTCTCACATTTTCAATGGCTTTGGTCTGTAATTTGCTTTTCAGTCTGCTGATATTCACAGTAACCGTATTTTCTTCCACAAACTGTCCATCCATATCCCAGACATGCTCTAAAATCTGTTCTTTGGTTACGATTCTCCCGGCATTTTCCATGAGATATATTAAAAGCTGCAATTCCTTTTTGCTTAAAATCACAGGCTCTCCCTTTTGATAGACCTGCATGGTATTGCGCTGAACCTGGATATCCTGTGAAATAAGAAGCTGCCCTTCCTGTTTTACAGAAGCTCTCCGCATACATGCATTGACCTTTGAAATCAATACCAGCAGGCTAAAAGGCTTTGTCATATAGTCATCTGCTCCGCAATCATATCCATTGACAATATCCACTTCCTGGTCAAGAGCTGAGAGAAAAATAATATAAAGATTACTGTACTGTCTTGCTTTTCTGCAAAAATCCATACCATTCCCATCTGGAAGGGAAATATCACTGATGAGTAAATCAATGGATTCTTGTTCTAAAAATTCCTCTGCCTCTTTTATGGTAAAGGCGGAAAAAACCTGATATCCTTCTTTTTTCAGCTTCAATGAAATTCCCCTGTTCAAGCCCTCATCATCTTCCAATAATAAAATCTGTTTCATAACAATCACCTCTTTGGTATTCCATCCTTTAACAGTCCGCTCAGCGGCTTATCTCCCAGGAAATACAACTGGTGCAAAGCCCTGGTAATGGCAACATAAAGAAGTTTTGCTTCTTTTGGATTTTCACCGTAATGTTCCTCATCTGCTTTCCAGAGAATGACTGCATCAAATTCCAAACCCTTGGTAAGCGTTACCGGAAGCACCATGACTCCATTGTGAAAATCCTCTGTTTCCTCCTGAATTTCAAGGATTTCTTTTACTTCCCTTGTCTCCTCTTTTGTTCTGCAAACCACAGCAATAGTTTCAAATCCCTGTTTCTGTACTTTTGCTACCGTAGCTTTGAGCAACTGCTTCAGCGCTTCTCCCTTTTGTATATGTACCTGTACTTCTTGTCCATGACGAATCACAGGCTGGATTTTATAACTTCCCTGGGAAGCCTTTTCCAGTACTTTTCCGGCACATTCTGAAATTTCAATGGTATTTCGGTAACTCTTTGCCAAAAGATAAAAACTGTCCTGTTCTTTTTGAAATAAGACTTTTTTCAAATCTTCCCAGTCATTCATACCGGTTTCATAACGGATATTCTGGGAAACATCACCCATAATGGTAAAATAACAGGTGTCTAAAATCTGTTTCATCACATAATAAATCATGACGCCAAAATCCTGGGCTTCATCAATAACAATCTGACTGAATTCGTCTGTATCTTTTTTCTTTAAAATCCGTTTCCAGATTAAACATAAAGCTGCAGTATCATATAAATCAAAGGCTCCCTTGCTTACATGCTCCAAGGTTCCTTTCCATTGACTTTTTTCCAGCCCATTCTTTTCCACAAACCAGAGAAGAAATTCCTGGTAAATCTGTACTTCCGTCCATTTGTGTTTTGCAGAATCAAAATACTTCTTATATTCCTGCAGCTTCTGCTTTTTATAATGTTCCTCTTTTTCTGTACAGAGAAATTTAATTCTGGAAGCAATTCTGGTATTTAAGAGTTTTTCCAGTTGTAACAGAGAAAGCTGAGGATTTCTCTTTCTGGTTTCTTTCATATTCTCTTCTGACAGTAAGATTCCAAGTTCTGCATCTTTTATGGTGTTTAAGGATAGATAACGCTGTTTCCACATATCCAGAAATTCATCCAAAGCACATATAAAGGATAGTTTGCTCTTTACGAAAGCCATGATATCTTCAGGGATAATCTGATATTTCTTTTTCCAGGATTTTCCCATAAGATAAGGCAGAAACACGTCCATGCGCATCTGTCTTACATGGGAGACATCCAGTTCCGGTAAACCGCTGCTAATATAGTTTAACAGCATATCACTGCTTCCTACAATACAAAATTCCGAAGGTTTGTATTTTTCTTCATAGTTATACAGCACATAAGAAATTCTATGCAGCGCCACTGTGGTTTTCCCGCTTCCGGCAACGCCCTGAACAATAATATTCTTAAAAGGTGTATCCCGGATAATCTCATTTTGTTCCTTTTGAATGGTGGCAATGATGTCTCCCAGCACGGCCTCTTTATTTTGAGATAAATATTTTACCAGCAAGTCGTCATTGGCAGCTACATCATCATCATAAAAACCCAACAAATCCTTTCCCTGGATGTCATAGGTTCTCTTTTTATGTAACGTAATTTCCACTGGTTGGCTTCCAGGCACATCATAATGCCCCCGTCCTAATTCATTTTCATAATATACACTGGAAACAGGCGCTCTCCAGTCTACAATTATCACATCATTGGAGTTTTGGGTAATTCCGTTTTTGCCGATATACAGGCTTTCTGAAACGCCATAAGTTTCATCCTGATAATCTACTCTTCCGAAATAAGCCTTCTGAAACGCTGCCCTGTTTTTACGAAGGGAATTCTGTGTATGTTCCAGAATATTTCTTCCGGCAATCAACATACCATAGGAATCACCTTCTCCTTTTTTTACAGCCTGAAAAAGCTCTGTGACTTCTTTTTTGTAGCGGCTTTCTTTGTCTTCATACAGGCGGATATTCTCCTGAATGATTTCCAGGCATTGCGCCAGATGGGCTTTCTCCTGTTCTTGTTCTCTTAGATGTTTTTCCATATTCTTACCTCACTTTTCTCAAATTTTTTCACTTAAAATCTGAATCAGGCGCTTGTCCCCATCCCTGAACAGCACCTTCCAGTTTCAGGCGGTCTTTCATTATAGCAAAGGGAATGCAAAAAAACAAGAAGATGTTGCATGAAATACATATCAAAATATGATTCCATGCAACATCTCCCTGTTTCTATTATGTTTTAAATTTCATTTCCCGGAAATTTAGGAATGCCTGCAAAGCCGGCAGCTAAATCTTCCTCTGTAGGAATGTAATCAGACATCTGACCATTATTGAATTTTTCATAAGCATACATATCAAAATAGCCAGTTCCTGTAAGACCGAACACAATGGTTTTTTCCTCACCTGTTTCCTTGCATTTTAAGGCTTCATCCATAGCTACTCTGATTGCATGAGCACTTTCCGGTGCAGGAAGGATTCCCTCCACCCGCGCAAACTGTACCGCTGCTTCAAATACGGAAGTCTGTTCTACAGAGCGTGCTTCCATCAGACCATCATGGTAAAGCTGTGATAAAATAGAACTCATACCATGATAACGGAGACCTCCGGCATGGTTGGCAGAAGGAATAAATCCACTTCCCAAGGTATACATTTTCTGCAATGGTGTTACCATTCCGGTATCACAGAAATCATAGACAAATTTTCCTCTTGTAAAGCTTGGACAGGAAGCAGGCTCTACAGCAATAATCTGATAATCTTTTTCTCCTCTTAGTTTCTCCCCCATAAATGGAGAAATCAAGCCGCCAAGATTGGAACCTCCTCCGGCACATCCAATAATCATATCCGGCTGAATACCATATTTGTCTAAGGCTGTTTTCGTTTCCAATCCTATGATGGTCTGATGCAGAAGTACCTGATTTAATACGCTTCCAAGTACATAACGATAACCTTCCTGCTGTGTAGCCCGTTCTACTGCCTCAGAAATAGCGCATCCCAAACTTCCAGAAGTACCAGGATGTTCCTTCAAAATTTTTCTTCCTATTTCTGTAGTATCAGAAGGTGACGGGGTAACGGATGCTCCATAGGTTCTCATAACTTCCCGGCGGAAGGGTTTCTGCTCATAGGAGCATTTTACCATATAAACCTGACAATCCAGCCCCAGATAAGAACATGCCATAGAAAGCGCTGTTCCCCACTGTCCTGCTCCGGTTTCTGTTGTAACACCCTTTAATCCCTGCTTCTTGGCATAATAAGCCTGCGCAATAGCAGAATTTAGTTTATGACTTCCGCTGGTATTATTTCCCTCAAACTTATAGTAAATTTTGGCAGGTGTCTGTAACTTCTCTTCCAGACAATATGCACGTACCAGAGGCGCAGGACGATACATTTTGTAAAAATTCCTGATTTCATCCGGAATATCAATGTAAGGAGTGGTATTGTCTAATTCCTGCTTTACCAATTCCTCACAGAACACAACACTTAAATCTTTTTCTGTCATAGGCTGCAGAGTATCCGGATTCAAAAGCGGCGCTGGTTTATGTTTCATATCCGCTCTTACGTTATACCATTGTTTTGGGAGCTCTGCTTCTTCTAAATAAATTTTGTAAGGGATTTCTTTGTTTTGATTTGACATAACTGTGTCTCCTTTCTTTCCTTTGAACTTCCAGGGACAGGTACAGTTCCTTATCAAATAAAAAAGCCCTTGTCCCTAAAAAACAACTGTTTCCAGGGACAAGAGCAAAAACTCCTGCGGTGCCACCCAATTTGATACTTGCGTACCCACTCATCGCATGCTTCACATGCTAAATTTGATAACGAAGTTTTTTCTCCGGCATTCATACTCACTTCTGTCTGCCCTCAGGAGCCCATTCCCTCTTCTCTCTGAAGCTGCATTCCCACCACCGGCAGCTCTCTGTATTCAGACGTTTATATGTATCACATATGAAAAAGGTACTTACTCTCCTTCAATGGTTTAGCTTGTTAAACAATTTATACCACATCCTGATAAAGAATGTCAAGGGCAAATAAAAATTCTTTTTATTTTTTATGTACCCCTATAGAATAGGATTTGCAGAATGTTTTACCTGCTTCCAGGGAAATCACATCCGGCTTCTCAGAAATTTCTTTCTGGAAACCATAATCATCACATCTTCCCATCCATGGCTCCAGACATACATAAGGCGCTCCTGGAAGACTCCAGATGCCAAAGTTGGTAAATCCTTTACATTCCATGGTAATATAAGGCGTTCCATCCGGATAGCCAATTCCCACCCAGTCAATTTGGTTATTGTCCAAAATCAGCGCATCATGGTCAAACATATGCTCAGTAATGTCACAACCATAATACTCCCCGATAGGTTCCAACGGAAGCTGGTATTTGGTGCTGCTGTCTGCAGTTCCAGTGTTTCCGTAAACCAAAAGATACTCCAGGGCTTCCTTGCGCTGGAACAAAAGTTTATAATCCGTCTGCTTTGTATTTTCTAAAATCGGAACATTAAAGCCCGGATGTCCGCCAATGGTAAAATACATGGTTTCCTGATTCCGGTTTTCCACTTTCCAGCAAACTTCCAACTCTCTTTCTTTTAAGGTATAAATTACAAGTAACTGAAAAGCAAAGGGAAAATAATTTCTGGTTTCTTCCGTATCACAAAGCTGGAAGGTAAGAAAATCTTTTCCGGAATCTATACAGGTAAATACAGCATCTCTGGTAAATCCATGCTGCACTGTATCATAATACTGTCCCTGGTAAAGACAACGATTTTCGTGGTTGCGTCCTACATTTGGGAACAGTAACGGAGAGCGTCTTGCCCAATAGGCTTCATCTCCGTACCATAACACTTCTTTTTCCATTTCTTTGTCATAAATGTGATAAAGCTCTGCGCCTGTTTCGCATACACTGATTTTCAGGTATTCATTTTCTAATGTGTGCATAATAGCATAACCCCCATTTGAAATATTTTTTCATTTACAGTTAGTGTATCATACGCAGAAATTTTCTACAAGAAAAAAGTATACTCTTCAAATTTATCTAAAAAATTCAGATATAAAACTCGTCTATTAATTTTTGGCTAAATGTTTCCTGCAAACCAAAATCAAATAAAATCTGAAGCAGTCCAAAACGATTTCGTAAGTCCTTTGCAAAGTAGATACCTTTTTGAAACACCTCTTTCGGAACTTGAAGCTGTGCCGGAGAAAAAGGCGCATTCATGGACTCTAAAAGCTTCTGAATGTCTTTGGAAGAAGGTAATGCATCCACTATCTTCCAAATCTCCTCCTGGTGTTCTAAAAAGGTTTTGCGCCTTTTTGACACTTTTTCATCTGAATTTTTCCCAATCTCTTCTTCCAGCTTCAGGACACCACAGGCGGCCGGTCCATAAGCATCCAAAATCTGCTTTTGCCACGCTTCTTTTTCAAAATGAGGTGCCTGGAGAAACTCCAGGGAAGCCTGGCTTTCTTTTAACATTTCATATAAACGAAGCGCCGAAACAGTACCCACACCAACCTTCGTACCATGCAGAGGATCCGCTGTTTCTGCCAGCAGAAACATCATTTCCCAATAATGAGACATATGGTGTTCACTTCCTGATGCCGGTCTGGAATTACCAATATAGCTCATAGCAATTCCACTTAATACCAGCCCTTCCATAATGGCAGAAATAGCTGCTTTGTCTCTCTGAATGGCAGCCCTGGCATGGTCTGCTACTTTTTGTATAGACTGACGCACAAGCTTCATAATTTCCTGACAAATGTATTCTCCATTGACCATGTGTGCCATCTGCCAGTCCGCCAGACAGACATATTTTCCGATAATATCTCCTACACCTGCCGCAATCATAGAAAGGGGAGCCTGGGACATTACATCCAGGTCCCCTATAATTACTCTTGCCGGTCTGGCTTCATAAGTAGTCTTTAAATGTCGGATAATCAAAGGTGATACATTGGATGCGTAACCATCCATAGAAGGTGCTGTTCCAACAATATAGTAATCTATTTTCATTTTATAACTGACATATCTGCAAAGATCGTTTATCGTACCGCTTCCCACTGCAAGAACCAAATCGCAATCATTTGGAATCTGGGAAAACAAAAATACCAGTGCTTCTTCATCTGGTATCAGTTCCCTATAGGGGAATACAATCTTTTTATAAGTATAACCAGCCTTTGTAAGTTCCTCATATACCTGGAACCCTGCCGCTTCCTGAGTATTTTCATCACAAACCACACAGAGTTTCTTATAAGCATGTTTTGCAAGAATTCCTGGAAGCTGCTGAATGGCATGATCTTCAATAACAATCTCTTCAATATCACAAAAATGTGTTTTACCACAGGAACACACAATATCTCTGTTTAAATAATTGTTCCAGTCTATTTTTTCCATATTCCTTTCACTCCTCTATGTACTTTCCATAAGCTACATTTTGAGATAACCATAACATGGAAAATAGGCTTCGTCAAACAAGTGTTCAAATTATTGATAGTCTGTATTATTAATATTTTAAACTATTAATTACGATACTACAGCTTTTTAGGATATCCGGAACTGCCACGTATAACCAGACGTGGTTCATATTCAATATGGTGAATCATTTCTCCTGTTTGCTTCCCCTTTTTCAGCTTCTTTTCCTCTATTTTTTCTATTAGAACCTGGCAGGCATCTTCTCCTTTTTTTCCGGTGAAATGTTCTACTGTTGTCAGGTCAATTCCGTGTATTCCGGAAATTAATAAATTATCACATCCTAAAACAGAAACTTCCTCCGGAATTTTATAATGGCGATGCAAAAGCGCATCCCGTATCCCAAGAGCAACCATATCATTACTCCCTACTATGGCGGTTAAATCCGGAACTTCCAACAGAATTTTTCCGGTTAGTTCATAACCTGTTTTATATTCCATATCTATTTCCTGAAAAAGAACATCTGCCTCCTTTGGAAGGCTTTTTACATAAACGCCGTCTCCATATCCGGCTTCTTCAAAAGCCTGACAAAACCCTTTAATTCTGGCTCTTCTGGCAGATTGTCTTTTTGTAAGAGGCGTCGATAAAAAAGCTACTTTTTTATGTCCAAGGCGCAGCAGATATTCAGCAAGCATATGCCCTATTTTCTCACTATTCAGCTCCACAGTATCAATACCTTGTACAGCGTTCTTTTCTCCGATATGTACCACTGGAATTTTTTCTGACAGCTTCTGGACAATTTCCGGAAAACTGGGAGAACAGGTATAAATAATCCCCGAAGGATTTAATTTTTCAATTTTTCTCAGGTACTTTTCTTCTGTCTGATAATTTCTTCTTGTGTTACACAAAAAAACATCGTATTTATTTTTTTGTGCTGTCTTTTCAATTCCCTGAAGCAGAGAAAAATAGTAAGGATTGGTAAGATTCGGACAAATCACAAAAATAGTTCCCCTCATGGAGATTCTTGTTTTAGAATGCTTCTTTTCATTTTCATATCCAAGCTCTTTTGCTGCACATTCCACCCGCTCCACAGTTTCCCTGGAAAATGAGACATTGTACTTTTTATTTAAAATCATAGATACAGTGGATTGAGAAACACCTGCTTTTCTTGCCACATCTGTAGAAGTAACCTTCTTGCGATTCATAAATATGTTTTCCTTTCTTTTCCTGATTCTCACTATATTTTACCATTGAGAAAGACAGGAAACAAGAAATCCCCTTCTTATTTTTTCTCAGAAGAATAATATGGTACACATAAATAAGAGCCTTCGTAAATCAAATCCTGATTCATGTGATTGATATTTTTCACTTCCTGAATATATTCTTGGGGAGAATCGTATTCTTCTGTCATATATTCTTCTGCAATATCCCATAAACTGGTTCCTGCCTGTACTTCAATACTGGTAAAATATTTATAGCGCTCCGCCTCTCTTGTACCTGCATTTGCAATATTGGCTGTATTAAAAACCAAAACCAGGATGACAGTCAGCAATGCGGCTATACAGTAAAGACTTCTTCTTTTTGCTGTAGATGTTTTTTGCATATTTCTTTCCTGTTTATAGGATTCTGTTACAATGACAAACCCCTGTGTTTTCTTCTTCATAGTGAAATCCTCCTTTACATAAAGCGAAAATGTGTTCGTGAACATCTGTTCTATTTAATAAAATAAGAATACTACAAGAACAAATGTTTGTCAATGCTTTTTCGAACATATTTTCGGCTTTAAAGCGAACAGACATTCCGAATATTTGTTTGCATTATAAGATGATTTATGATATGATATTTAAAATAAATGTTCATAGCAAGAACAGTACAGGAGTCTGTACATAGAAACCGGAGGTACCTGATATGACATATGGCAAAATTAGTCAAAAACAATCTGAAATTTTAGAATATATGAAAAATGAAATTTTAAACAGAGGTTTTCCCCCTTCTGTCCGGGAGATTTGTGAGGCAGTCGATTTAAAATCTACGTCTTCTGTTCATTCTCACCTGGAAACCCTGGAGAAGAATGGATATATCCGCAGAGACCCTACGAAGCCAAGAGCCATTGAAATTGTAGATGATAATTTTAATCTGGTACGGAGAGAAACCGTAAACGTTCCTATTCTTGGGAAAGTAGCTGCCGGTGAGCCATTGCTTGCGGTAGAAAATATTGAAGGCTATTTCCCCATTCCGGCAGAATATATGCCTAATAACAAAACATTTATGCTGGTTGTTCAGGGAGACAGTATGATTAATGCAGGTATCTTTGAAGGGGATTATGTGGTAGTAGAACAGCTTCAGACTGCGGAGAATGGTCAGAAAGTAGTTGCGCTGGTAGATGATTCTGCAACCGTTAAAACTTTTTACAAAGAAAATGGTCATATCCGTCTTCAGCCGGAAAATGATTTTATGGATCCCATTATTGTAGAACCGGATCAGTCTTTTCAAATTCTTGGAAAAGTAATCGGTGTTTTCCGCTTTATGCGATAGTTTAATAAAAAATAAAGTGGGCTGCCACATAAACAATATTCTTCATATGCATGATATGGCAACCCACTCTATATAAAAATTTTAATTCAGACTTTCCCGCTCTACCAGAGAACCATCTCTCCAGATACGTTCCAAATCATAGAACAAACGGTTTTCTTCATCGAAAATATGAATCACCACATCTCTGTAATCCATTAAAATCCAGTTTGCACTCTGATAGCCTTCCATCTGTTTTGGCTCTACTCCGGCTCTTCCCAGAACTTCGTCTACATTATCTGCCATGGCCTGTACCTGGTTGCGGTTAGATCCACTGGCAATAATAAAGTAGTCTGCAAGTGTAGATACCTGTTCAATATTAATGATTTTAATATCCTGTGCTTTTTTATCTTCCATGGCTTCACAAGCCAGACGTGCAATTTCTTTACTATTCATGGTTGTTTTTCTCCTTTCCCCTTTTTGCAAGGTGCATGGTTTCATAATAGTGAAATGCTTTTTCCGTAGCAGGGTCTATGGTTCTTCCGCTTCTTCCTAAATAGGATAAGCTGTCTTTTAAAATATAATACATACCTTCATTCAAATCCATAAACGAAACCTTACGGATCCATTCCAGATTCGGGGCTTTATCCCTCTGTGGCTCAATATAATCAGCAATATAAACGATTTTCTCTAAATCTGTCATATTGTCCTTTCCTGTAGTATGCCAGCGGATAGCAGAGAGAATTTCTTCATCCTGAATCTCATATTTTTCCCTGGCAATAGCAACACCCAGTTTTGCATGAATCAAAAAAGGATTTTGCTGCTCACACTCAGAAAGCAGAATATGATATTTGTCGCACAGCTTCCATTTCTTTTTGTTGGGAATACATTTGGCACAGTCATGAAGAAGTCCGGCAAGCCTTGCCTTCTCCATATCTGCTCCATGAGCCATGGCCAGTGCTGCCGCGGTATACATCACACCCTGGGTATGGACAAATCGTTCTTTATCCAGGTATTTTTTCAGTTTTTTTTCAAACTTTACTATTTCTGATTTCATCCTTATCACAATCCTTATAGATGTTATTTTCCGTAATATAAGAAATCACTGTCTCCGGCACATAATAGGCCAGAGAACGCCCCTGAAGTATCCAGGAGCGAATCTGTTTAGAGGAAATGTCAATGTTCAGAGAATCCAGCTTTTCAATCTGCCCTCCGTATTTTTCCTCCAACAGTGTCATAACTGCTTCCAGTCGCTCATAGCTGGTGTGATTTCTGGTGGCTACCAGAATCGTACAGGCTTTTAAGATTCTTCCAGGTTCTTTCCATTTTTCAAAATCATATAGAGAGTCTGCACCCAGAATAAAATAATAATCTGTATCAGGATGTGTTTCCTTTAAATGTTCTAAAGTTTCGTAAGTATAACTAAGCCCTTCTTTTTCCATTTCCTCCAGAGAAAGAGCAAAATGAGAATTGCCCCAAATGGCTCTTCGTACCATTTCTGTGCGCTGAACATTACTGGCTCTGTCCTGCCGGTTTCTCTTATGGGGAGGATTTCCGGCAGGCATAAACAATACTTTATCTAACTGAAACTGCTGGTACGCTGTTTCTCCTAAAATCAAATGTCCAATATGAATAGGGTCAAAAGTTCCACCCATGATACCGATTCTTTTTCTCTTTTCCATGATGACCCCTACCTTTTGCCATTATGGCAGGAAGATTTTTTTCTTCTTATCTTTGCCTTCCTTATACAGAACTATTTTTTTACCAATGACCTGTACTACCTGAGAATGTGTACGTTCTGCCAGAACCTCTGCGATTTCTCTGGGATCATCCATACAATTCTGCAGTACACTGATTTTAATCAGTTCCCTTGCTTCCAGAGCCTCTGCCACTGCAGCAGTATTTTCAGGAGTAAGGCTGGATTTACCAATCTGAAAAATAGGTTCCATGGTCATAGCAAGTCCTTTTAAATACGCTCTTTGTTTGCTTGTCATGTTTTTCTCCTATGGTTTACTTGTAATAGTCAAAATCAAATCCGTACATACGGACCGTATCGCCTTCCTGGATTCCGGCTTTTTCTAAATCTGCTAAAATGCCGCTTTCTTTCAGGAATTTCTGGAAGAACAAGAATCCCTTCTCAGAATCCAGATTGGTATAGCCCAGCATTTTTTCAATCTTAGGTCCTTCAATAATAAAGATATGTTCATCTTCCGTATCCTGGGTTACGGTATAAGGAAGATTTTCGGTAATCAGCATATCTTCCGGGAAGAATTCCTGCTGGAATACTACAGGTTCTTTTTCAATAGAGTCCAAAAGCTGCTTCACATAATATAGCAATTCTTTTAAGCCTTTACCACTGACTGCAGAAATGGCGAAAACCTTAATGCCCTGAGGTTCGAATTCCTCTCTGATTTTCTGTACAGGGTCTTCATCCCCCTCATAAATGGCATCAATTTTGTTTGCTGCAATGACCTGTGGGCGTTTGGAAAGCTCCGGATCATAAGCTTCCAGTTCTTTATTAATTTTATAAATATCGTCAATAGGGTCTCTTCCCTCTGTGGATGCCGCATCTACCAGGTGAATTAAGACTCTGGTACGCTCAATGTGACGCAAAAACTGATGTCCAAGCCCCACACCCTGAGAAGCACCTTCAATAAGCCCCGGGATATCTGCAATGACAAATCCGTCACATCCATCCAAATCCACTACACCTAAATGAGGGCTTAAGGTGGTAAAGTGATAATTTGCAATTTCCGGTCTTGCATTGCTGACTCTGGAAAGCAAGGTGGACTTTCCTACATTTGGAAAACCTAAAAGTCCCACGTCTGCAATCACCTTTAATTCCAGCTGCACCTCCAGTTCCTGTGCCGGCTGGCCAGGCTGGGCATATTTTGGTACCTGCATGGTAGCAGTAGCATAATGCTGGTTTCCCTTTCCACCTCTTCCGCCGCGCAGTACAATCTGTCTGGTATTTTCACCGGACATATCTGCAATGACTTTACCTGTGGTGGCTTCCTTAATGACAGTGCCTTCCGGTACCTTTAAGATGATATCCTTTCCGTTTGCACCATGGCAGCGTTTTTTGCCTCCCTGCTCACCGTCACCTGCTTTATATTTGCTTTTATGACGATAATCAGTCAGTGCATTCATACCCTTATCTACTTCAAAGATAACATCTCCGCCTTTCCCGCCGTCTCCGCCGTCCGGGCCGCCATTGGGAACAAAAAGCTCTCTGCGGAAGCTTACATGTCCGTCTCCGCCTTTTCCGGAACGGATATAAATTTTTGCTCTGTCTGCAAACATATTAACCTCTTTCTATAAAAAATGGCTTCAAACCCCTAAAAGATTTGAAGCCGCCCTTGTTATCGTGAATTACTCTTCAGTAACTACTGGAAATACAGAAACCTGTTTTTTGTCTCTGCCTTTTCTCTCGAAACGAACAACACCGTCTACTAATGCAAATAAAGTGTCGTCTCCGCCTCTTCCTACGTTAACGCCTGGATGAATTTTTGTTCCACGCTGTCTGTAAAGGATATTTCCAGCTTTTACAAACTGTCCGTCAGCTCTTTTGGCGCCAAGTCTTTTGGACTCAGAGTCACGTCCGTTCTTTGTAGAACCAACACCTTTTTTATGTGCAAATAACTGAAGGTTCATTTTTAACATGTCTTTACACCTCCTCGAATATTACATCGATATATTCCATGTATTCTTCTTCTATCCCCTGTAAACCGAGGATAAGGGAATCCAGCAACAATGCCGTCTCTTCGGAATACCCCGGCTCCAGATTCACCTGCAATTCACCGGCCGCTTCATTAATATCTACAGAAAAAGTATCTTCTGTGAAGCGTTCAATAGAATTTACAGTGTTCTGTGCCAGTGCTGATGCCGCCGCACATACAATGTCACTGCCGCTCTCAGCATATCCTGCATGATCTTGCATGGTAAAACCTGAGATTCTCTGTTCTGAATCCTGATAAATCGTTACTTTAATCATAATTTCTGAAATCTACCAGATTAAGCATTGATTTTTTCAATTTTTACTTTTGTAAACTGCTGTCTGTGACCGTTTTTCTTGTGGTAACCGGTTTTTCTCTTATATTTGTAAACGATAACTTTTTTTGCTTTACCGTTTTCAACTACAGATGCAGTTACAGATGCGTTAGCTACGTCTTCGCCAACTTTTAAACCATCGTTGCTTACAGCAAGTACCTGGTCAAATGTAACAGTTTCACCAGCTTCTGCTCCAAGCTTCTCTACTCTGATAACATCGCCTTCGGCTACTTTGTACTGTTTACCACCTGTTGCAATAATTGCGTACATATGGCACCTCCTATTATCATTACTCGCCAAATACGGTGACCGAAATTTCGGTGCTTCTACCTCTTTGTGCGGCATACGCTAATATATTAACAGCTATCTTCCCATTCGTCAAGAGATAAAATGAATTTTTCCGGAGTTTTTTATCCTAATATGGAAAAAGCCCCTGATTCAAAGAAGAATCCATAGAAAAACAATATCATACCTACAATAACAGGTAAAATGGTAAACACTACCAAAAGAACCAGCATTTTATTGGAGGACAGATACGCTCTCTCTTTTTCCTGACTTTTTCTAAGTAAATAATCCGCAGTATAAAAACCAAAAGGAACGATACATGCCATGGCAATATAAATACCAAGGAAACTAATAGGAAGTCCCTGCTCTATAAGTTGTTCTGTGGCTGCCGCAGTTTGGGCGGTATCCGTTCCTCCGGACAATAAACCGGACAGTAAAGATGGCACACTGTTGTTGATAAAATGAAACAGCGCCGGATAAATCATATTTTCTGTGCGAATCATTAAATACGACAACACACCGCCTAAAAGTGCTGTGGGAAGGAATCTCCATATACTTCCATGAAATAATCCAAACAAAATCCCCATGAAAATGGTCAGAACCCAGATATTTTTCAATCTGCTTTGCATACTCTTTAAAATAAATCCCCTGTGTACTGCTTCTTCACACACGGCAGGCAGTACACTGCTAATCACCAAAGCAAGAAGCGGCGGAACGCTGGCAATAAATGCATTCAGATTTCCGCTTACAGAAAACATTTGCTCCGGATAAAAATAAGCCACAAGCATGGTAAGGGGAATCACAAGGGCATAGGAAGAAACCCAAAAAAGAGCCACTGCCAGAAGCTTTTTTCCTTCTGGTTTTTTTAAAGGGAATATAGCTTTAAGAGGCTGTCTGAAAAGTTTTGTTCCGGCAATACTAAGCAGGAGCAGATACAACTCCGTAAGCGCCAGTCCGTACATGCCCCATTTTCCCTGCATCCAGGCAATAATGGTATAAAAGGATGCCATCACTACAAGGAACATCGCAATTCCATGCCATGGTTTTAACGTGCAGTTATTTTTCTCCATCTAACACCGCCTCTTTCAAAACATCATCCACATAGGTCAGTTTTAAAGAAAAGAAAGGTCTGTCTTCTTCCAGAAGCCGGAAGAAAATCTTATCTCCTTCCCATAGATTCAGGTTAAAGAGTTCTTTTTTGTCAACCCATTCCAGAACTCCTTCATCACAGGGGCTCAAAGTTCCCTGAAATTCATCGGCTGTGTAGAGACACATATATTCTGTTTCAGAAAAACTTCCGTCACCTTTAGAGAAGCAAAAGGTGACTATCCCACGAAAACGATAGGAAGTAAGGGTAAGTCCGGTCTCTTCTTTTACTTCCCGCGAAAGACATTCTTCCGGGCTTTCATCCTGCTCAAAATGACCGCCTACACCAATCCATTTATCTTTGTTGACATCATTTTCTTTGGATACGCGGTGGAGCATTAAATATTGTCCATCTTTTTCAATATAGCACAATGTGGTTAAAGGTGATTTTTCTTTCATATACTACCATAGCCTCCTATTTTTCCAGGGCTTTCAGTTCTTCCAGCAAAGACTTCCGCACTTTTTTTCTGGTGACCTCCACAATATTTAATGGAGTCATATCTACCACAGTTCCTTTCACCGGGTCTTGTTTTAAGTATACCTGAAGGGTTTGAAGCAATTCCTTTTTATCTTCTTCCTTTTCCAGATTAATAAAATCAATTAAAATAATACCGGAAAGATTCCGAAGACGAAGCTGCAAGGCAATTTCTCTGGCTGCCTCCAGATTAATCTTCCGAAAGGTTTCCTGAATTTCTTTTTTTCCGGAAAACTTCCCGGTATTCACATCAATGCAAACAAAAGCTTCCGTCTGCTGAATTACCAGAAAGCCGCCGGATTTTAGCCATACACGCTCCTGTGCTGCTTCTGAAACAGCCGTTTCCAGAGAATAAAGTTTTGCAAGAGGAAGCAGGGAATCCTCATAAAAACGTACCGGAACCTCTTGAGTTTCATAACATTGAAGATAGCTTTGGACTTGTTGAAAAACAGCCTTATCATCCGTTATGATTTCTTCCAGATTTTTCGTATAGGTGCTTTGGAGTACCTGTATAGAATCAGGAATATTTTCTTTTAACAGGGAGAAGCAAACTCTGGTGGAAGCCCGTTTCAATACATCTTCATACTGATTCTGCAACTGCTTTAGTTCTCGTAAAATATTAGAAGCATCTGCATCTCTGCAGTTCGTCCGGACAATAACCCCTGCCTGTTTGGGAAGATGATCTTCTAAAATTTCCCGGATTCGTTTCTTCTCTTCTTTCTTTAACTTCCCGGAAAATCCCAATTCTTTTCTCTGAGAGGTAAGTACCAGATAGCGCCCGGTAAAATTCAGATTTCCGCTTACACAGGGAAGCTTTGTCTTAATCCCTTCCTTGGAAACCTGTACCAGAACTTCATCGCCGATTTTCATGGTCTTATCTTTTTTCGGGTTTGTGAAAAAAATTTCTGATTTTTCATCCATAGAATAATAACAGGAAATTCCATCTGCAATTTCAATAAAAGCAGCGTGAATATTTTTTACAATGTTCTGTACTTTTCCAATATAGATATTTCCCAGAATCCCTTTTTCTTTCTCGTGAAAGATATGAAGCTGGCAGATTCTTCCCTGTTCTGCCAGAGCAGATACCATCACCTCTTTTTGGTGACAAATCATATGGGTAATAATTAATTTACTCAATATCTTCACCTAAATCTTCCAGAGAAACCAGATTTCGATTTCCTTCTGTGCCAGTATCTGCATAAACCTCCAGGCGATGAATCAGGAGGCTAAAGGCATCGAAGTCTTTCCCGCAAAATTTATAAAAGGCCTCCATCACCAGCTCTGGTTTGGTGTTTTTTACACTTCCGGCTGCCAGTTTCAGAAAAATTCCATTTCCCTGCACCTGCATGTCATAAAGAAACGGTTTCAAATCTACTTCTTTTTCATTTTTCTTGGTTTTTTTCACAATCATGATTTCCGGCTGTTCCAGAAAGGCAGTGACTTTTTCCTGCCAGTCAACAGCCGGTTCCATTCCCTCACGGAATTTTACTTCATAGTCTGCAGCAGCTACCAATGCCATAGCTGCATTTGCCTTTCCATCCGGTATTTTACGAAAACTTAAAATTTCCATTCCCTCTACCATAACCTGGTTCAGGCGTTTCACAGCTTCCCTGGAAGAAAGAGGTGTTTTGATTTCCAGGTCAAAATATTCTCCGGTGCTGGTTACCCCTACGCCAAGAGGCGCTGCAAAGGACATAATCATATGGGGACTGAAACCTTCGGAATATGCGGCATCAATGTGAGCCCTTTTAATCGCTTTCTGGAAATAGCGCATAATATCCAAATGTCCGATAAATTTCATTGTCCCTTGTTTTGCAAATTTAATTCTTACTTTCAATGCAGATTCCTCCTTTGTAGATACCAGCGCCACAGCCGGAACATTTCATTTTGCAGTTTGGAGTGATTTCTTCCTTATGAGCCTTCTCCCATTCTTTTTCCAGGAATTTTCTGGAAACACCAATAGAAATGAAATCCCATGGGAAAATTTCATCCAAAGGACGCTCCCGCAGTGTATAGAACTCAGGGTCTAAGCCAATCTCCTCAAAGGCTTCCATCCACAGGTCATAGCGGAAGTATTCGGACCAGGCATCAAAAATTGCGCCTTTTTTATAAACAGCCTCAATAACATCCGCAAGTCTTCGGTCTCCTCTTGCCAGAATACCTTCCAGAACTGTTACATCTGCTTCGTGATAATTATATTTAATACTCTTTTGATTTAACTGAGCCCGGATTTCCTCTTTTACAATTTTCGCTTTTTCCAGATAATCTTCTTTGCGGAACATGCCAGCCCACTGGAACGGTGTGAATGGCTTTGGCACAAAAAAGGACGTGCTTACTACAATCTGGCATTTTCCATGGCGCTGATCCTTTGGAATTTCATAATATTTCTTGGCAATAGCTTCTGCCAGATGGGCAATACCTCTCATATCCTCTTCTGTTTCCGTAGGAAGACCCAGCATAAAGTACAATTTTACCCGGCTCCATCCTCCTTCAAAAGCTTTGGATGCACCTTCTAAAATAACTTCTTCAGTCAGACCTTTGTTAATTACATCCCTAAGTCTTTGGGAACCGGCTTCCGGCGCAAAGGTCAGGCTGCTTTTTTTAATATCCTGCACCTTGCTCATTACATCCAGGGAAAAAGCATCAATACGAAGAGAGGGCAGGGAAATATTTACCTTTCTGGCAGAACATTCCTCAATTAAATAATCAATGAGCTCCGGCAATTGGGAATAGTCGCTGGAACTTAAAGAACTAAGAGAAATTTCTTCATGTCCGCTGCTTTCTAACATGGATTTTGCAGTGTCCTTCAGGAAGTCTACGTCACGCTCTCTGGTTGGGCGGTATAACATACCTGCCTGACAGAACCGACACCCTCTGATACAGCCCCTTTGGATTTCCAGAGTCACCCGGTCCTGTGTTGCTTTGATAAAAGGTACAATGGGCTTTTTCGGATAATAGGTGTTGGTTAAATCCATAACCACCTGCTTTTCAATTTTCTCTTTTGCATGAGGATTTACCGGTTTAAAAGAAGCAATGGTTCCGTCCTCATGGTAGGTTGTTTCATAGAAAGAAGGCACGTAAATGCCTGGAATCTCTGCAGCCATTTCCAGAAATTCCCTTCTGCTTTTCCCACTGTTTTTCCATTCCTTATAAGCATCCAGTAGCTGGTTAAACACCGTTTCCCCTTCCCCAATATAAAACATATCAAAGAAAGGCGCTAAAGGCTCCGGATTATAAGTACAAGGTCCTCCGCCCATAACAAATGGATGATCCAGAGTTCTGTCTTCTGAACGTAATGGAATCTGGCTTAAATCCAGAAGCTGCAGAATGTTGGTGTAACACATTTCGTATTGAATAGTAATCCCAAGGAAATCAAAATCTTTGACAGGATCCTGAGATTCCAGTGCAAATAGCGGAATCTGCTGTTCTCTCATAATCTTGTCCAAATCCGGCCACGGAGAATAAACACGTTCACACCAGGTATCTTCACGCTGATTGAACATGTCATATAATATCTGGATCCCAAGATGGGACATGCCGATCTGGTAAGAATCCGGAAAGCACATGCAGAATCGCACGTCCACGTTTTTGTCCTTCATTACTGAGTTGACTTCGTTCCCGATATAGCGGGCGGGTTTCTCAACTTTTAGTAATATTTCATCATTTAACGCTAGTTTTCTCATAAATAACTCCTATTTTTTGTACATATTTACTAAAGAATGCTTCTCTTTTTTCTTAATAAAAGAGATTGTGTTTTTTGTCTTCATGCTTTTATTTTCTTCATTTTTGCACTGTATGTGCCATGAAAATGGAAGCATTACGACTGTTATTGTAAATCCCAAATTTTATAGCGATTTTGGGACAATATAACACAATATGGTATTATATAATATTTATCCTTATTTTGCCACTAATTTTCTTTGGATATTGTAGCTTCTGTTGAAAATAATTTTTGTGCAAGTTGAACAAATGGAATGACTAAAACTTCTTCTTCCGTTACGACTGTTTTTTGCATGCGGTTCCAGTATTTTTCTAATACCGTACAGTCATATGCAACTTCTTTTTGTGTGATATAAACATCTTCAGTAAACTCAGGCCTTGCATGTCCAAGAAATTTCGATATTGCTTTCACATTCAAACTGTTGTTTTTCAACATGGTTGCATAAACATGACGCATATCATGCCAGTGGGCAGACAATCCACACATGTTCATGAGAGTTTTGAACTGTTTCCCCCAATAGGCACGGTAATAAGGTGTCCCATCATGCCGACAGCAGATATAGTCTAAATCTTGAAAACCTGGAACTCTTTCTCGCATGTCTTCATACCAGGTTCTTTTTACAATAATTTCTTCCGCTACCCAGTCTGGAAGAGGAACAAAACGGTTTCCATTTTCCGTTTTAGTCTCGATTTCACTTTTTTGTGGAGTTAACGTTTTTTTATCCCATTGATACCCTATCTGTTTTGAGATGTAGACAGTTTTACTGATAAAATCAATATCCTGGTATTTTAACACCAAGGTTTCTGATACTCTGGTTCCCAACATTAAGCTTAATAAAACAGGCAAATAAATATCCGGAAAATCTTCTTTACATCGTATCAACACCGTTTTTATGGTATCCAGGTTCCAGGTAACATCACGTTTTTCTTGAATGAATGTATAAGTTTTTTTGAAAATTTCATTTGCCATTTCCGCAGGTAATGTTTTGATATATCTTTTGCGGTAAGCGTATCGAAAGGAAAGTCTCAATACATGTAACGTATGTTTTTTCATGTGATCTGACTTGCGTGAGGTTATTAACGCAAGTAGCTTCTCAGGAGTGACAGCCGATAATCTTGTATTCGGGTTTAAAAACGGAATGATGTGTCTGTATGCAGCATTGCAATAGGTTTGCTGTGTATTAACTGCTACATTCAGCTCTTTAATAACAACATGGAACAGCCAATAGTCGAGTAATTCCTTTACTGTCGGATCGAATGCGCAATACGTACCAGACAGAAGTTCGTGGATAAGACTTTCTTTGCTTTCATTTGCTTCTTTTATTGTACGGAATCCGCTTTGCTGTTTTTTTAGAATCATTCCATTTTCAAATGTTAATTCAAATCGGAAGCGATATTTATCACGATCTTTCGATATATTTCCGATAAACTTATGAGACACAATGGAACCATAAGAAAAAATGGGTGAAAACTCATCTGGCTTTAAAATCATACGCTACGCCTCCTCGACATTGGAATAAGGAATCAGTGTATTCAATGCGTCTCTTGCCTGTTCCCTAGCCTCCATGATATCGCAATAAATACTAAACGTTGTCATGGGGCTTTTGTGGCCCATAAGCTTCGCAATATATTCCAAAGATAAGGAGCCTTCTTCCAGCAATAAAGTCGCAAATTGATGTCGTAAGGCATGCATCCCAATAGCAGGGATGCCGGCATAATAGCACATTCGTTTTAAGGAAGCAGTTAAGGTTGATTTTCCTTTTCGTTTTCCATAGCATGAAATACAGACATACTCTTCATCCAAATCAGTAATTCCTTTTTCTTTTTTACTTTTTATGAGTTCCTCATTGAACTTTTTCTTTTTTTCGAATTCATCAAAAAGAAAAGCAGGAATTTTTAATAGCCGGTAACTGTTTGCTTTTGGAGCTTTTTCTTCTGCCACATACTTAAATTCGAGTGTATCATATGCGTCAGCCAGACAGTAAGCATTCGTGTATTGCCGTTCCACACGAAGGGTTTGTTCTTCTTTGTTAAAGTCTTCGTAACGCAAACCTCTTATTTCCCCTGCACGAAGTCCACAGAACAATGCTAAAAGCACTTCAAAGCTATAAGCAGGATGTTTCATGACTTCATGTATCAGTTTTTCCAGTTCTGGATAAGATAAAATTTGTATATCTGGTTTGTGTCGTTTTATAGGTATCATATCCTTTCGGATATCCTTTGGCATATATCCATAAGCATATGCAGAACCCAAAACATTTCCTATAAAACGAGATACAGCTTGCCCAGCAGAGTCACAGATTGGTTTACAGGTTTCAATGATTTCATTAATAAAATCTGCCGTTACATAGGGTAAAAATGTGTCCTGTTTCATATTTGGGATTATGATATTATAGATTGTCCATTTTGCAATGGCATGAGAGCCATTGGAAGCTGTTTTGACGTATTCTTCTTTTAACCAGTATTCCATGTATTCTCGGAATGTAAAACGCATTCCGGTACGTTTTCTTGCATTTTCCATGTCATTTACATGTTTGATGTCATATTCTTCTTTTGCCTTTAAAGCTTCTTGTTCTGTACGGTATCCTTTTATTACGTCGTAGGAAATTTTTTTCGTAAATGGATTTAAGACACGTACACAAATACGCCAACTGTCATTCTTAAAATATACTTCACTATTCATAATATTCCTCCTTTGTATCATCCCATCTACAAAAGAGAAGTTCTTTTAAATTGTACAAAAATTGAAACGGAATGTCAATTATGAGCCTCTAAATTATGAACCTTGAAGCCACTGGTCAAAACTCTTTTTGGGGATACGATAAGTTCCGGCAATCTTGATCACACGAAAAGAATCCCCGTTTTTATAAGCATCTCGAACAAAATCATAGGCTTTTGATTTACTGATCCCCAAGATGTCAACAATGTCGCTGACCATATACACTTGTTTTTCCATAACCTCACCTCCTTATAGTGTTCTACCTATAAAAAGTGGTATATTTTTCATGAATAGACTCATTTTCCGTAATATTACGTTCCTTTTTTCTCAGCATAGTAAACAAGAAAAGGATTTTGAATTTTAGGCAAGAAAAAAAGACGCTATAAAATCATCTTTTTCCTCAGTTTGAAATTAAGTTGTTCGGCATCTGCATATCCATTTGCAAGTTTTTCGTATTTTTTTATCCAGTACATTCTTTTTGGTATCATGTCGGTTCTGTTAATTGAAAACAGGCTGGATTCGTCGCCTTTGCGGCCATACTCTAAGGATATGTCCCTTTTATTTGGCGTCATTTTAAAGAAATCATGTTTTTCAGAAGCAACGATAAGGTTTTTGAAAAGATAACAAGGGTTTAATCCTTCATCCGCAAGTTCTTCCGGCATTGTATTCTGAAGTTCCCTTATCTTTAAGAGATCAACAAGAATACTTACTTCATATACGGCCTTGCCGTACTCAGAAGTTATCTCCACTACTCGTTTTCGGTCTTCCAGCTCTTCTTTAGCCAATAATTTTGCAATATCCTCGTAAAAACGATTCACTTCGATTTCTCTTTCAATAACTCCGTTGTTGTACTTAATTTTCATTTTAAATTCCTCCTGTTTTAGTTTGTTATAAAGAATATGAAAAAACAGAAAAATAAAAAAAGAAGCCCATAAAGGACTTCTCTTTCAATCAGCAAAAGGTCATCTGCTCTGCCACAACGGACTCTACGGTTTCTTTTCGTTCCTCTTCTGGATCAGCAGTATATCCACCTATCATGTAGTTGATAGATTCCTTGATGGTGGGATAGATTCGTTTCCCCTTACGTTTTGGATCTGGGGAACCAAGGATGCAGTACAATAAAGCAGCTTCGTTTACAGTCAGTCGGTTATCATTTACAATTTTTGCCATGTTCTATTTCCTCCTATAATCACATCTGTTATATTGGGAATATGGGAGAAATTTTAAAAAAGAAAAAAGTGTTATATGGAGCATTAATTGAGTGATCCTGTATGGGAGAATGGAAACAGAATACATTTCACTTTCCCCCGTATCTGGTCTTGCCGGACAAAGGTATTTTCCCAAAACCGGCTGTCATGGGAATGGTTCCGGTTATCCCCCATCATGAAATAGCACCCTTCCGGTACCTGATAGATCCCATTGTCATTGGATAATTCAGCAATGAAATCGTCACGACATAAAATCCCATTTGCGTATACTTTTCCATCCTTTATCTCAATGGTATCACCGGGCATCCCAATTACCCGTTTCACAAAACATAAACGCTCATTGTCTGGAAAATCAAATAGTACAACGTCATATCGTTTGATATTTGATTTATCGTAGTTTGTTGTAAAGAGGAAATCACCTTTTTGCAGGGTTGGAACCATGCTTTCTGATGGGACATACGCCAGGGTAAAAATCTGCATGCGTAAATACAGACAAAGCAGAAATAATCCTATAAGCCCTGTGGTTTTTAGAAGAAATTTTCTATTTTGTTTTATGAACTGCATAACATTCTCCTTATTTTTTTCAGAAGAAAAGAGATACCAAAGGGCATCTCTTTAAAAAAAACATAACCAGTTACGAAAATATGTTCGATTCGTTAAAATTTCAACAATATCTATTCCAAATCAAAAAGAAATTCTGATTTATAATCTGCCGTTTTCTTGTACGCCGGATGTCTTTTGTATTTATATTTTTTATCTGTTTTTGGATTCTTCCAGTCATGCTGCATGAAAATACATTGGTTCTTTTTTAATTGCTTCAAGGCATCTGCTGGAAGGTGGAAACGTTTTGAAAGATAAGAAATACTTCCTTCATCTGTTACACCAAGGAGCAGACAAGTATCAAAGGAATTCAGATACTGATTGGACATTCCATTGTAACGCTCGTTCATCTGCTCCGTTCCCTGCAAAAGAATGCTTAGATGGAAACGATTACCGGAATAGGTTATTGCATCGTCTAAATCAGGAATTACACCACAGTTCATGAAATCATCCATAATACAGTGAACCGGATATTTCCATTTTTCGGATTCCTTGGACAGCAGACTAAATAATTGGCAGAAAAACATAGACAACACTACCGTATTTTTCTTCTTCACCGGATTTGTAACCAGGAACAAGGCTGTTTTTTTCTCACTATACTGGTCTAAATGCAAATCGTCCTGCATCATGCAGCTAAGCATATCTTCGGAAAATAGCCCCTGCATATCGGCTATGCTGGCGACCAGAACCTGTCTCTGTGTTTTCTCGCCAACATATTCCCGGAAAGAATCAAAGTACCGTTTTGCAATGCTGTCTTCGGAAGCCTGCTCCATTAACCGGAAGAAACCGTCCTCTTTCTCTGGATCTGCAAGTGTTTCTACCAGATGAATGAAATCCCTTATGTTATCCCATTTCTGCTCTTTTCCAAACTCCAGTACATAAGCCATAACAGAGGATAATAACATCCGTTCTGCATTGTAAAAGTATCCATCATCTTTCTCATCTTTGACATTTTTTAAAAGTGTATCCACCATATTCTGGACTCTGGAATCTTCAAAATCGTAGGAAAACGGATTGTAATAAACACCTTTTTCTGGATGGTCCAGATTCAAAACCTGAACTTTGTAACCATGCTCTTTTAACGCATTTCCCACCGTTTTCACATATTCCCCGCACGGGTCTACCACAATAAAGTTTTCGTCCATTTGTAACAGATTTGATTTAATCCAGTCGGATTTTCCAGAACCGGCTCCTGCAAGAATCAATGTACTGGTGGACTTCTCTGGTTCCACGGAATGATGCTTTGAATAAATCATATTGAAATCTCCTTTTACATTTTCTTACAGTAAATATGGGAGTTAGAAAAAAGGGAACTATCTTAGTTTGTGATTTTGCCTGAAGGAATAGAAATTTTCTTTCCCTACTACGATATGGTCTAGAAGCTTGAGTCCAATCAGTTGGAATGCGGCTTTAAATCTTGTTGTCGTCTCAAAATCATCCGAGCTTGGTTTGGGGTCTCCAGAGGGATGATTGTGTACTAAGATGGCAGCAGACGCACCGCACAACAGCAAGCGTATCAAGGTTTCCCGTGGCTGTACATAAGAACCATCGTCAGAGCCATGGGCAACATCGAAAATGCCGATAGGGTTTGACTTCGTATCCGTAGCAATAACATAAAAATGCTCTTCGGATAAGTGGCTGGCATCATAGACCTCGTTGATAAAATCGAAACATTTCTGAGGGTCATCCAGGCAATAACAAGGATGCTCCCCAATCTCTGCTAAATAAGTATTCTTTTGGTCATTTAGTTTTGTGATATATTCTTTAACTTTCATTTTCTTTCTCCTTAATTGTATTGTGTGATTTCTCCCATATTGATGCAAAAGGAATTATGGGAGGAATTTGCTATGGCAAAAAATAATTACGCAAGATTAAAACGGGAAGCAGACATAGAAGCGGTTGTGAATTACCTTGGGATACCGGTGAGAAGAAAAGGTACCTCTTTTTTTCTTCTCTGCCCGCATCCGGGGCATATGGATCGCCATGCAACAAACTGCTATTTTAAACCAGGATGGAATAACCTGTACTGCACTGCCTGCAGTACTGCTATTAACGCCATTGATTTGATCATTTATACCCTTGGTGTTGAATATGGACAGGCTGCTGATATTCTGTGGGAACTTGAAGGCAGACCGGATTGGTATTATACTTCCAGAACGGAGAGAAAAAAAGAACTTTTTCATCTCACAAATGAAGAAGCGTCTATAGTTGGAATTCATTCCCCTGGATATATTCTAACACCGTTACAGTATTCAGTTGAAAAACCGGTTCATGGTCATGATGTTGTACTGCAATGCGATGCAGATGGGTATGTCCTTTGTCAAGTCAACCGTTTAACCTGGCAGGATTTTATGACAGAGGAACAGTACCGTTCCATGGTAAAACAAAAAGCTATTGAAAGAGGAAAAAATGCACAGGAGTTTATGCTCCACTGCAATAACCAATCAATAAAAAATGCGTTTTATAGTATTGCATCTGAGTGTAAAGTGGTATCTGAACGTGCGTAAATACAGAAAGCTGTCATGTATGGCAGCTTTCTATTTGTGTGACAAGGCATTTGCCAAATCTAACAACTGCTGCTCTTCTGGATAACTGGAAAAAGCCTCCGTTACAATGACCTGTAAGCTGTCAAAGTAATCCAGGGATATGCGTGTGCCTGGTTTTAAGCGGTATACGATATGATGCTTGTAGATGGCTTCAATGACTGCATCTACATAATCGGTTTCGGAAACGGTACTATCCGCTGGAAGCAATTGTCTTGGTAGCGCCACTTTATCCCCTATATGTAGCTTGGAGATGTCATTTAGGAGTTTCGTGACTGGCATTCCTTTCTTTAATTCTAATTCTTCTTTTTCAGGTATTACCTGGTATGTTCTCGTATCTTCCATATTTTATCAATTCTAAGGGACATGCAGGTTCTTTGCCCCTTCTCCTTTCCACAAACAATGGTCAACAGTTCTTTTGTTGTATTTTATCATGGGACAGATTCCGCAGATTTTTTGGGCATGGTTTTGCAAAAAGAAAACTACCGGCATGCGGTAGTTTGTCTTTTACATGCTTATTACAGAACACGTTCTCTGGAACTGTAATTTGCTTGAATGGAAACAGGCATGATCAATTCCAGCTGGTGTTCTTCTTCCGTATAAACTGGAGTTTTGGGATTATTGAAATGGAAGGTTACCTCTTCATTGCTTATTGCACGAAGGGAATCTTTTAAGTAAGTGCCATCTAATCCAATGCGGATATCTGGACCTTTAACTTTTGTAGTCAATTCAATAGAAGAATCGCCTTTTACGCTCGGCTTACTGCTCAGTGTTGTCCCCTTTTCAGATACATTTAAAATAACTACATTATCTAAAAGGGTTGCAACTAGGATTGCATCTAAAAATTCCTGTCTGTTTACAGCCATGCTTGTTACGCTTTCCCTTTTACTAAGTATATTGCTGATGTTGGGGTAAGGTTCAGGCCTTGTTTTTGCGAAAATTTCTATACCTTCCCCTGAGAGCAGTACACTCTGTCCATCCGTTTCCAAATGGGATTTTCCTCCGGAAAGGCTGATAGCTTCTTTAAGGATTTCACCAGCAACCACAATATCATATTGCGGTTCTCCTTGTCCGAAGATACATATAGAAATACGTTTCGTATCTAACGCAGTTACCCGTAGCCCATCCATCAGCATCTCAATATGATAGGAGCCAAGTAATCCATTCATCTCCTCTTTTTTTGCCAATGCATGGGAACAGTTTAAGGACTTTTCTTCCATATCAAAACTGTGCAACGGCTTAAAAGGATCTGGTTCTGGCCATTTGTAATCCTGTATATAAGGAATGGTTGCCTTTAACTTTCCGCTTTTGATCTGAAGTACCTGTTTTGCCTTTGAAATAGATAGGGAAATATCTTCTCCCGGCATTTTGTCTATGATTTGGCTAAAGATAGTAGAATTCACCACACAGGAAAATTCCTTTTCTCCATCTGCAATATCAGCCCATGAACGTACTGCCCAAATCGGATTTCGGGCTGAAATCATCAGGGTACCAGATTTCACCTGTACCTGCAAAAGATTTGCACCAACATGCATGCCATCTTTTACACCTCGGATTGCTTTCCTTAATACCTGCTTTAATTCAAATTTGTTCATAATGAAACCTCCTATTTTGTATTAGTCAGTTTCAATATGGGAAAATTCAAAAAAAAATAAAAGAAGCAGGACAAGCCTGCTTCCGAATTAAACAATAATGCTATGTAATGGGTATTTGACCTTTTCCTGAAAGGATAAAATTAAATATTTATAAAGTGTATCAATACGCCTAATAAGATATTCGTTTTCATCTATGTAACTTTTTAAATGTAATATGGAAGATACTTGAATATAATCTTTGGTGTATTCTAATTTGATGCCAATGGTTTGATAAAATTGCTTTGAAAATTCCACAGATGGAGGATGATGAATGTAAGCACGGAAATATAGGTGGTCATCTTCTATCCAGGATTCCAGTTTGACCGAATCGTACATGGCATGGCAAATATGGCCTGCCTTTAGTTTCCTTAACATAATGAATTCTCCTTTCGTATTTTAGTTTAGGTTTTTCATGAAAAATTGTCAAGAAAGAAAAAACGGGAAAATCCCGTTTTTTTCATTTCCGGTACAGCCTTCCAAGTCCTGTGACACTGGTTGTTTTCCCTGGTTCCGCACAAGAAGTTCCGGTAAGAGCCAGATCAACATCATTCAAGACTGCATCCAGGTGGCGTAATAACATTGCTTCAGGCAACGCTGTACTAATTCCTTTGTATCTGCTTAACAGAAGGTGTTTTACACAGAAAAGTTCCTTTTCAAATCCAGGAACAGCATCTTCTTCCAGTCCCTGCTTCAAAATTTCAGCCTGCTGGAAAACCTTTGTATAAGCGGATACGCCAGCTCCGATAAGAATATCTTCTGGTGTTGCAACAAAGGCATCATTGACACAATCGGTATAACCCACATAATAAAGAATTGCGGATGTGACAGTAAGATTCCAGTCCAATCCCAGGATGGACGAAGTTTCAGATGCCATTTTCGTTAGTTTTACTGTTGCTTCCAAAATACCGCAGCGGCGGGCAAAAGACCTAGATGCAGTAAGAGGAAAAGAGAGAAATTTCTTCTGATTCGCCATCAAGACCATACCAACCAGCTTATGCATGTTTTCTGGCAGTTTTTTTGCATATTCATTTAACTCATTCCAGTATTCTTTTACATCAACAGCCGCTTTTGGGAAAAAATGCATTTTGGAAACGGTATTGTCAAGCTGATACGTCTGCATCTGATAATTGTTGTTCTCTTTTACCAGTTTTGTCTGTACCTGCGCAATTATCACTGCTGGAAGCTGTGCGGTAAAAGGTTCGTTCCAATTAAATAGAACAGCTTCATTCCCCTGGGTATCCCTGACTTTCAGTCTTTCATAAAGAGTTCCATTGCTTGCGGTGGCTTTTTCTACCTCCTGTACCATTAAAAGCACTTGTGTTTCCTGTCCCGTCTGTAACTTTGTAATATTACGTTCCATATGTATTCCTCCTCTGTTTGTTCTTCCCTATCAATATGATACAGAAAAGGATTTCTGATTTGATTTTTGTGCATGAAAAAGAGAGCGTGAAGCTCCCTTTTTTTTACGCAAATGGCAGGTCAAATTGTGATGCAACCGTTGGTTCTTCTTCTCTCTCGATAAATGTAGATGTCCTTGGGGAAAAAGAAACGCTGTCTACATTCACATAAACTTCAAAACATGACTGTCCATTAGAATCATACCGGTCAGTTTTTACGGAACCGCATATAGCTAAAGAATCACCTGGGTTCATGCGTTCTGCTAATTTCATCCTGGATTCCCCGCTGATACGCATTGGAATATAATCGTATTCGTATTTTCCTTCTTTATTTCGGTAATCTCGTTTTACTTTTAAAACGAACCTGGCTTGAAATGCTACACCCTCCTTATTTTTTATATAAGTTGGTTCTTTTAACAGCCATCCATGGTAGCTGCCATTATTGCATGGATTCATAATTGATTCCTCCTCTTATTTCGTGTTCAAAAGAAATATGGAGAAAAGTGGGGAAAAAGAAAAGAACTTCCTATAACAGAAGTTCTTTTTCGTTTATGCTGGAAGCGGCAGCCGTAATGCTCTGGGCGAACCTGGAGCATCGCTTTCTAGAATGCCCAGGTTAAGCATTTTTTTAATATACATGGAAACGGTTGATTTGGAATGTATTTTACAGTTACTTAAAATTTCATCATAAGTCGGAGCATAACGGTGTTTGAGAATGTAAGAAAAAATATAACGGTATACAGCCTGCTCTGAAGGTAAAAGTCCAATGTTTATCAAATCCAGGTTCTTTTTGGGGCGTATGCCATATAAAGAAGAATCTGCACAGCATTCTACAACTCCGTATTTCAGCATCAGAATGTCTTTATCTCCAAAGGCTATTTCGTAATCCTTAAAATCAGGATGTGTGGAAGTATTGATGCGTAAGTTTGTTGCAAGATCATAGGCTTCTATCGGATCAGCCTGATAACGGTTTGCATCTGCTGATGAAACCACTTCTCCATCCTGCAGCAGTAAAATTATACCGTTTACAGTAACTGCAATTTCGTAATCACGGAAATATGGATCTGTAAATGTATCCACACAAGTTTTAGCTTTCTTATCGTAAATCATCAAATTTTCCTCCTGCACATAATTCTGCTGCCTCCATTTCTTCTTGTGTAAGCGGAGATGCTTCCTTTAACAGGTTTGCAAAGGTCTTTTTGGAAATACGTTCCAACGATGCTGCGTGTTCCCTGTCATCACTGGCTGTTAATCTTAGAACGTAAACAGGGCCAATAGTAATCATGATTCCATAATAATTGGCGATGGTACACAGAATGTTTCCAAAACGGATATGGGCATACTCAAATGTATCATCAGAAGGAATACAAGCCATATTTTCGTTTATGAAAAGGTAATCCTTATTGGTTGCATCTTCCAAAAGCAGTAATACTTTTGAAAAATTTTCTACTGCATCAAACCTATTTGTAAGGGAATGTCCTGTTGATTCTTCAAAAACATCAGCTACCCGATCCATAAGTTCTAGAATGCCACTTACAATTGCATTGGTTTCACGGTTTCCTTTAATGCTCTTTAAAAAATCCTGTTGTTTCTGAAAATCCTCAAAATTTAAATCAGACAGCAGACGTGCAATGGATGCGTCTGCATCTGAAAGAAATACACTGTTTTTTATTTCTGTCATACTATGATGTCCTCCTAATTTATATTGATAATTTAATATGGTATTTATTTTTATTGAAGCAAAAAAAATGGGCTGTTATTATCCAGCCCTTTTTTGATACCGGTCACGGTCATTAAGGCCTGTGTACCGTTGGGTTTGGGTATAGTTCTTTGCAATTTGTTCCAGTATTTTGGGAGAACCAATGAGCAGGATATATTTTTTCGCACGGGTTATTCCTGTGTACAATAAATTCATGGATGTGATCATAGGGATATAGTCCCATATAGGCATCACAACTACAGGGTATTCTGAGCCTTGTGATTTATGCACCGTCAGTGCGTAAGCTAATTCCAGCTCTTTTAGATTCTCAAATTCATATACCGATTCCCACCCATCATCAAAAAGAACGGTAAGCAGTTCCTCTTCCTCATCGATGGCAGACACAATCCCAGTATCTCCATTAAATACGCCAAATTCCTTCTTTCCATTCGGCTTTTTTCGCACCGTATCGTAATTGTTTCTGGTCTGGATGACTTTATCCCCTATCCGGAATCCCTTTACAGATACCTCACCGGGATTTAAAGCATCCTGTAAAAGACAATTTAGCTCGTTAGCACCTGCACCACGCACCCGAAGAGGGGTTAATACCTGCACCTGTGTTTCACCTGTAAAAGCAGGAAGGGAATCTTTTACATAGTGCACCAGTAGCTGCTTTAATTCATCCAGTGTGGTACATTCTTTAAAGAAGAAATCTTTATTGGATAACGTAATTCCTTTGTGATTTAAAATATTATGAGCATTGGTTATGATGTCACTTCCAGCAGCCTGCCGGTAAATTTTTGTTAATTCTACCACAGGATAATGCCCAGACGCAATCATATCACCAAGGACGTTGCCAGCACCGACACTGGGAAGCTGATTTTTGTCCCCAACCAAAATCAGCTGTGTGTCCTTTTTTAATGCACAAAGCAATGCATGCAAAAGGCTCTGATCTAACATGGACACCTCATCAATAATCACAACATTTGCTTCCAGTGGGTCTTCTTTATTTCTTGCAAAGAATCCATGTCCATTTTCACTTTTAAATTCCAACATCCTGTGAATGGTGGAAGCCGGCATGTTCGTTGCCTCGGACATTCTTTTTGCTGCCCTTCCGGTAGGTGCTGCCAGTAGAATGTGTTTCTTCTGCTTTAGAAAATAACGGATAATCAAGTTTGTTGTGGTGGTTTTTCCAACACCAGGACCTCCGGTCAGAATCATGAGGCCGGATGTTGCAGCAACATAAACTGCATTGGTCTGTACTTCATCCAAAGTTGTAGATAACTGCTGCAAGATATTTGCAATCTGTTCTTTTGGCACTTTGACCTTCCGGTCTAAAGCATGGAGCATTTCCAGGCATTCTTCTTCCTGTTTATAGAATTTTGGGACATAAATATATTCCGTCTTTTTCCGTTTGATTCCTAACAACGCATGGCTCTGGGTCATGGTTGCAATAGTTCCTTCTACAGAATTGGAAGAAAGTAATTTTTCTGCTTCTTTTATCAGTTTTTGCCGTGGGTAACAGATATGTCCATTATTCCTGATGGTATCCATAACGTAGAAAATACCACTTTGGAGCCGGAATGGCGAATCGTTTGGTACGCCATTTTGCTTCGCAATTTTATCCATGGTCTGAAAGCCAACACCCCTGACTTCCTGGATGACTTTGTATGGATTAGTCTGCAAAATATGGAACACCTTTGATTTATAATGGGAATAAACTTTTTGTGCAAGGCTATTGGTCAGCCCCATGTGGAATAACTTTAAAATATCCTCCTGCTCTTTTGTGCGTTCTTTAATACGTTTTCCGATGAGGGCAGCAGACCGTTTACCAATCCCGTTTACCTCCATCAGGCGTTCCGGGTGGTTTGTTAAAATATCCATGGTATCCTTTCCGAATGTCTTAACGATATTTTTTGCACGGACTTGCCCGATTCCTTTTATAATTCCAGTGCTAAGGTAGGATTCCAGCATACGGGGATTTTCTGGAAATACAGATTCATAGTAATCTGTCTTAAACTGAAGACCGTAGGAGGAATGTCTGGTATAGGTTCCATGGACTTTCAAGTATTCCTTTTCTGATATAGTAAAATAGGTTCCAACAACGGTATTTTTTTTGTCTTTGGAATGTAAGAAAAAGACAGTATATCCATTCTCTTCATTTCGGAATAAAATCTGCCCTACTGTTCCAGTGATGGTTTCCATAGAATTCTCCTTCCTGCTACTCTCCTAGCTTTACTTTTTTGATTGATATCTTCTTTCCAGACGGCTGAGTCAGCCCTGGAAGTAATTTTTCCAGCATCTCGGATGGGATGCCGGCACGGGTCATCTCATCCAGTTTTCCTGCGTCTGCCTTATAGCAGTGGATCACACGCAGGATTTCATGCAGCTCTTTATAAGAAACTTTATAAATAACAAACAGCCCGGCAAGCATTTTTAAATTCTTTTCCGGAATCTGTGTATTTTTATAATTTTCATATATCTTCTTCTGTTCAGCCTTTTCTTCTTCGGTTAAGACTTTTTCAGTAATTTCTCTGTTGTATTCTTTCACGGCGGATTGCCTCCTTTAGATTCTGTCACCAGAACCAGGGAATCACAGGCAGTTTTCAAATCTACGGCATGGTTGTTGATATTCTTCGTACAGGTAAAGTAATTCCTGCATACAAAACAGCATGGTTCTCCTGACTGGTATAACGGATATTGTTCGTGCATGTTTGTTTCCTCTTTTCTGTTTTTTCTTTTTAGTATAGCGATTTCCAAATTCCGGCTGATTTTTGGGCATGGAAATATGCACATTCAGCCGGCAGCCGCATTTTTGCATCATCTTAATATGGAATTTTTCTTCTGCAAAAGCAGATTTTTCCAGAAAATATAAACATTTTGGTTTTGCCATATTGTTTCTGAACAAGACAAAACAGGAGGAACTAAAAATGGTAAAGGATCACAGAGGAGATTGTTACAATAATACATTTGAAATGTGCAACGCTTGGGGCGTGGACTATAGACTTTTTTCAGAAAGAAGAAAAAGAGGATGGGGATTAATGCGTTCTTTAATTAAACCAAATTGCGAAGGAACGACTATTTTCGACCACGAAGGAAACATATATACAAACGAAGCAGCAATGTGTCAGAACTGGGGTATTTCTCAGCCAGCATATGTTAGCAGAAGGAAAAGAGGATGGAGTGTACAAGATGCGTTAAGTATTCCAGTCATGAAGACGGATGACATGCACAAAATCATCGAAATTGTTGAACAGTACGAACCGGAAGACATCTTACAAAATTCAGAGCGAGAAAGCCCACTCCTTTTGGGGTTGGATGAAAGCTCTTTTTTCTTTTGTTTTCTGCTTGTGTATTGCATTAACAAGCACATTATGTTATCATATAAATATGAAAAATCAATATCGAAGAACAAAAACAACGGTGTCTATGATACACTACCATTTTGTCTTTTGTTCCTATAAAAGACGTAAAATTTTTAATATTCCAGGCGTGGAGATCCGGTTTAAGGAATTAGTACAAGAACTTTGTACAAAATTAAATGTTGAAATCTTAGCAATGGAGTGCCATCATGACCATGTACACTTATTTGTAAGTGTTTTACCGCAATTATCAATTGTAAATTTTATATCAACAATCAAAGGGAATACATCACGTATTCTGCGTTCAGAATTCGAAGCATTGTCACACAATGCTTCTTTATGGACACGTAGTTATTTTGTTTCAACTGCAGGTTCCGTAAGCAGTGAAACGATTCAATGGTACGTATCTACCCAAAAGACTAGATAAAAGAAAGGAGGCCGTTGCATGCATACCATTCGCTTTCCATTAAAAACAACTGCATATGACAAACAAATGTTAGAGAAACGTTTTCGTATGCTTTGGCACATCCACAACCAACTGATAAAAGAGATGCAGCGACGGCTTCATGTCCTAGAAAGGGATCGTATTTCTATAGATGCCAAAAGCCAGTATCTTATATATAGCAAGAAACTGGCAAACATGGAAGCAACTATCAAAAAGAAAGAAAAACCTGATAAAGAAGAACTTAAAAAGTGTGCTGAATTAAGGAAACAAAAGAACCAGTATGCCAAGATATTAAACAAAAGGCGTATAGAGTTAAATGTCACTAAGGCGTATCTGGAATCTTACGTGCAGGTTATGCAGCACCGTTTCCAAAAACATATTAGCAGTCAGCAGGCGCAAAAAGAAGTCAACCGTGTCTGGGACGGGGTAGAAAAAATCCTTTTTGGTGATGGGAAACAGCTGCATTTTAAAAAGCTGGCGGATATGCATAGCATCTCCCAAAAATCAGCGACAAATGGAATCAAATATAAAAAAGAAACAGATACCATTCACTGGCTTGGATTAGAAATTCCAATATCTATCAATTGGGAAGATGAATATATAAAAGAATCCATGGGCCATACAATTAAGTATATTGAAATTTCAAAAGAAGCCTTCTCAACTGGATGGCATTGGTATGTCACTTTTGTGCTGGACGGACCAGCTCCACAGAAAATGGTAGCAGGAGAGGGAACTTGTGGTATCGATGCTGGTGTATCGACTATGGCAAACTGGTCAGAGCATGAAATCGGTCTTTTCGAATTAGCACCAAAGTGTAAAGAGTACAACCGTAAAATCATAAAAGAACAGCGGTGTATTGATGTTCAAACACGCCAGTCCAACCCGCAAAATTATAATCCAGACGGAACAATCCGAAAAGGCAAAAAGATATGGAGCTTTTCTAATGGCTGTAAAAAGCGTAAGCAAAAAGTTCGTGCTTTATACCGCAAGAAAAGCGCCTACACAAAGCATCAGCATTGCCATGATGCGAATTTATTGCTGCAGGGACATAAACATGTGCTGGTCGAAGAAATGAACTATAAAGCACTTCAAAAACGTGCAAAAGGAAAAGCAGAACGTCAAGATAAGGTATCTAAAATCACACAAAAGAATGGTGTTATGAAAGAAGTAAAAAAATATAAGAAAAAGAAGCGTTTTGGGAAATCTCTTAATGACCGTTCTCCAGCTTTGTTTTTGCAGATTTTAAAACAGAAGTGTTTGCAATATGGAGGCAGTTATCATGAATTAAACACCAAGGAATTAAAAGCCAGCCAGTATGACCATACAACGGGCACATACCAAAAACAGCCATTATCCAAACGCACCAAAGAGATTGGTAGGCAAACAGTACTTCGTGATCCATATAGCAGTTTTTTAATACGATGTAGTGAAAAAGAAAAACCAGACCAAGATTTATGTTCTTATTTTTATGACCGCTTTTTATATATGCAGGATTGTATGATTTTGTTTTCAAAAGACGAACCACATCCAGCCAGCTTTGGCTATTAATAGATAAAAAACACGGACCGATGCACCGTATGGTATAAGGACAAGCAAGCCGGCTCGCCGTGACTGCAAGTCCTAGTCCATGAATCCTGAAACAAGCAAACATGCATCCGCATGGGCCTATAACAAAAGTTGCTTTCATAGAACTGAGTGATGGCTAGTTTTCAATCTAAGGAATAACTCCCACAGCTGTGGGAGGCATCAATATGACATCGATAAGGCTATTTTCAAGAAGAGAATGGATAATGGCTGGACACTGAAGGACGCACTGACGCTTCCAACAGAAAGGCCAATTGCCCAGCGGTACGACAAAATCTCTTAATTACCAAAGAATCAGGACTGCAGTTTGCGGTTCTTTTTCTTTTCACAAAAAAGAGACTCCGCAAGGGAATCTCTTTCTTAGACAATTAATTAAATGGAAGTTCGCAATCGATGCCATCTGGGATGTTCATAAACCCATCACCGGCAGTTGCCTGTGGTGCAGGTGCAGGAGCTGGATTTGAAGCTGCTTTCGCACCAGATACAGGAGCACTTCCTTCGCTCTTACTCTGTGCAGGTTCTACCTTGTCTGTATATACTTCTGTTGTGTAAACTTTCTGACCATCCTTATTGGTATAATTTCCTGTCCGAATGGATCCCTGAACACAAACTCGCATTCCCTGGCGGAAGTATTTTTCTACAAACTCTGCTCCTTTGCCAATGGTAACACAGTTGATAAAATCTGCTTCTGGCTGCCCCTCTCTCTTAAAATGGCGATCCACAGCAAGTGTATATCTTGCAAACGCAATCGGGTTTTCTCCCTGAGAATATCTTACCTCTGGATCCCTTGTTAATCTTCCCATTAATACTACGTTATTCATTGTCATTTCCTCCTATTATTTTATTATTTTTATGACATATCTAATATGAAAGAAGTTTCAAAAAAAGATTTTATCCTTCTGGAACGGTTTCAGGTTTGCTTTCAGGTGCCTGTTCTGGTTTAACTTCTGGTTTGACTTCTGGAAGTACTGGCTTCTCTTCTGGATAAGTGGCAGGCGGCATATCAAGATTGTTTTCAGGAACTTCTGGTTTGGGAAGTTCTGTTGGAAGTCCAGCAATTCTTTGTTCTTGTGCCTGAAGTTCTGTTTTTAAAGAGTCGTATTCTTCATATTCAGCACAATTTTCCAAACGTTTCCACGCATCTTTTAAAATCGCCTGTGTTGTGCTTGTGTTGTACTCCCTTTCAGAAAGCATCTGAATATACTGGCGCACATAAGAAATACGCTGTTCCTGTAGTTTCTGGTAGGAAGCCTGCTCATTTCGTTCATCCTGTGCTGCCTGCTCCAAACGAGCCTGTTCTTTTTGCTGTGCCTGGGCTTCTGTTATCTTCTTTTTCCAGGTTTTATAGGATTTGGAAAGCTGTTTTTCTTTTTTAATAACCCGTTTCTGATAATTCGCCCGCTTATATTCATCCGGGATTGCATCAATAGCGCTTAATGCAGTCTGGTGTGCAGCGTCATAAGCATCAACTCCATGGGAATCTGTAATCTCAACCGATTCAAAGGCAGATACGGCATTCTCAGCCGCATTCAAAGCAGCTTCCAGCTCTTTCTTTTTCTGGTTTTTAGAAATTGCATCCTGCATACTAAGGGAAGTCATGTCATATCCTTCCGGTCGGCGTTCATACACTGGAATAGACGTATCTAAGGACTCATAGATATCCCCGGATGGGTTCCCTGAACCATCGACTTTTCGATACTGGATTGTAGAAGGAAGGGTAAAATCTTTCTCTGGTTTTCCAAGGGAATTCATAAAATCTGCCCAGACATCCTTTGCATAATTACTGTCTGCCATTGGTGTATTATCATCATTTCCGACCCAAACGGCTGTTGTATAATATGGTGTGTATCCGCAGAGCCAGGAGTCCCGTACCTGATCTGTTGTTCCGGTTTTTACAGCAGCAATCTGCCCGTTAAGGTTCATACGGCGCCCAGTTCCATAATCTTCTTTTAATACGCCTTGTAAGCAGTCCGTCATCATAAATGCAGCATCCTGCTGGAATACTTCTGTTTCTTTTTCTTTCTCCCCATCATAAACGGTTCCTTGCTTCTCATGCTCTAAAGAAATAATGCAAGTTTTATGGCTGTCCTTCCCGTTATTGGCTAAAACAGCATATGCCTGTGCCATTTCGTCTACCTGTACTCCATTTGAAAAACCACCTAATGCAGTGGATAATGCCTGGGTGTCTGCAAAACTCAAATGAGAAAAGTTCATTTTACTTAAATACCCCATTGCTGTTTTTGTTCCGATTTCATTTAAAATCTGTACAGGGATTGTATTCCTGGAAGCAGCAACAGCCCTACGAATGGTCATGGCTCCTTGGTATCCTCCACCTGCATTTTTTGGAGAATAACCGTTAATGTCAATTTTCTTATCTTCATAAATCATGGAGGGAAGCAATTTTCCTTCGTTAAAGGCAGGCGCATATACGAGCAAAGGTTTAATGGAGGACCCAGGCTGGCGTACTGCTAAAAAACCACGGTTGTATGTATCATCCCCACGTCCGCCAACAACAGCAACCACATAGCCAGTCTCATTGTCAATGCATACTCCGGCACTCTGCAGGCGGTATTTTCCATTTTCCTGTACCTGTGTATTTCCCGCCAGCTGCCGGTTAATGGATTCCTGGAGTTTCTGCTGGATTCCCTGGTCAAAGCTGGTATGGATCGTATAACCTCCGCTCCGTACTTCGGATGCATATTTTTTGTATGCTTCGCTGTAAGAGGATTCATACGCTGTCTCCTCTTCTTCTGTTTCAAACAGGTAATCAAACTCAAATCCGTTTAATTCCATTAATTTCAATGTCGAGCAATGGATGGCATAACTGCTCATGTAATTATCCGCTGATACCAGGCTGGAAGAAGTCTGTGTAACTACAATCTCCTGTTCCCTTGCCGCTTTGTACTCTTCTTCGGTAATCATCTCCTGTTCCAGCATCTGGCTTAAAATCTGGTTTTTCTTTTTGGTTGCTTTTTCAAAGTCAGCTACAGGATTATAATTATTCGGACTATTGCTGATCCCGGCCATCATGGCAGACTCTGCTAGTGTTAGTTCACTTACTTTTTTTCCAAAATAAAAACGGGAAGCACTTCCTACCCCATAACAGCCATTTCCGTAATAATTTGAATTACAGTAAAATTCCATCAACTCCTGCTTGCTGTACTCTTTTTCCAATTCAGGTGCAATCAGGATTTCTAAAATTTTTCGAACAAAACTCTGTTCCTGGGAGAGTAGGTTGTTCTTGATGACCTGCTGGGTGATCGTGGAACCACCCTGGGTAATTTCACCCTTATTCTTTACTAAAGCAATTCCGGCACGTAAGATTGCTTTATAATCAACTCCCCTGTGCGTCTTGAAATTCTGGTCTTCTGCTGCAATATAGGCATTTTGAAGATTCAAAGGAATAGAACTGATATCTTCATACAGGTAAGTGCCGGAATCCACTTCCCCAATCAATTGCCCATCCTTATCCAGAATCTTGGTATTCGTAAGGGAACGGAACGTGCCTTTTTCCATAGTTGCTAGGATATCATAGGATTCTGTGGCCAGCTTATGGTAAACATCCGAGTGGATTACCAGCTGATAGCCTCCAAGCGTAACACCTCCAAGCACTAAAATGCTGATGGAAGTTATTTTTAACACCTGCCGGAACGGATGTTTTTTCTTCCAGGCCCTTTTCTGCTGCTTCCATTCCTTTTTCTCTGTTTTCTTTTGCATATGTTTTTCTTCGTTTTTCTTTTTTTTCTCTGTTTCTTTTTGCTCCAAAGGAATCCCTCCTATCATTGAATTTTCTTTTAGTATAAGAAATATGGGAGAGGTTTTTATTTTTAGGCAAGAAAATCAAAAATCGAACAAAGATTCGTAACCGGTTACGTTTTTTACAAAAAAAAGAGACTCCGCAAGGGAATCTCTTTTCGATGGAATTATACATCATGTGCAACTTTCAGAATTTCGTGTAATGGAATACCAAGAAGTTTCGATACATCTTCCGGTGTGCAGCCCTGCAAGGCATGTTTAATCAGTAGGGTACGTTCTTTCTCTGCACCTTGTGCAAGCCCTTTTTCAACACCTTTGGCAAGCCCTTCTGCCAGGCCTTTTTTTCGTCCTTCTTCGATTAGAAGTTGTTCTCTTGCAAGCAACATATCGTATTCCTCCCTCCACTTTGAACTTTTTGAAGCGTAATTGACCGCTTTGTCCAGATTCTGGATGAATTCTGAGCCGCTGACTTCCCCTGCTCTTAGATAATCGAGAAATTCTTGCAGTTTCTGGTCATTGGTTACGCCATGGGCATTCAAGAAAACTGTATGTCGGTCATCCGGTAAGGTAAGTCCTGTGTCCTGCTTGCAGATAGTATCGAATTCGTATTTGGCGAAATTTCGGTCAAACAGGTCAAAGGTGCAAACAAAAATGACATACGTTTTCCGCAGCTTGTTGTACCGCTCCCCTTTAGCAAGCTGTCCTTTGTCGATGCAGGAATGGTAGTACCTGCTTCGTTTTGGCAATTCTTCTGTATTAGACGTCTGCATTTCGATATCATACACAGTATGATTGTTATCCTTGACGTACACATCCATGCGGATACTTTTCTCATCAATGACATCATCAAGAACCTTTTGGGTGTTTGTATACTTGATTTTGTCGATTGTCACATGAAGGATAATTTCCAGCAGTTCCTTGCACAGACTTTCATCCTGCATGACTTTGCAGAAAAGGAAATCATCTGCCAGCGTCAGCTCCTCAAAGGGTTTTCTTTTAGTATAGCATGAGTTTTGGTTGTTATCCATAGGCTATTTCTCCTTTTTATGATTTTTTCAAAAGAAATATGGGAGAAAACACCATTCTGTATTTTTACATGCAAACGAAAAGAGACACCATAAAGGCATCCCTTATCTTCTCTTTCTCTTGGGTTTTTGTTGCTTTTTCTTATCTTTCTTTTCCATAAACTTATACATAATTTGCACTTCTAACATGCAAAGGTCTGCCAATGCCGTAATCACACTTACGCAGTTAGCAAAAGAAATAGTTGGAAGTTGCAAGAATTCTGGGACTAGCCAGTTCCAGACGCTGTATACAAACCCTGCACCGATAAATGTACTAGCACAGACGCTGATAGTAACCAAGAGATTGAGTTTTGTTAATTGTCTGATTTTCATAAACATAACGATTCCTCCTCTTATCATTGTTCGATAACAATATGGAAAAAGAAGGGAGAAGAAAAAGAGACACCCGGAGGTATCTCTCATCCAATCGGCATCTTCTGCCGCTCTCAATATGCATTTTTTAGGTTATTTTTTCTGATACAGCACGTACTCTTTGGAGTTTATCATTGGTTTCCATCCATGCTGCATGGAAAAATATAAATTCAGAGAACTTCGTTTGGAAACACACGCATAATCGCATTGGTATTTATCAAAGAAGGCATCTATTTTTTCAGGTTCTGTTGTAGTAATCAGTTCCTGGTATTCCTGGAATATGTCTGCCTTATGGTTCAGTTTTTTAAAATACAGTTCCGGCCTCGGATCCACAAAGCATTTATAGCCACTCCATTCAAAGTAAGCACCGTTATTAAACTCTGTAAAGACTTTTACATCCTTTTCTTCATGTTCATCCAGATAAGCAATTGCTTTTACAGGGGAATATACATCATCATCCTGTTTGTAATCCAGTACTTTTCCACTAATGCCACTCCATGCAAACGCAATCGTTCCAAGAAAAACAGCAAAAACCAGATTCCCATAAATCATCCTTTTGACCGTTTGCTTGTTCTGCCTTACCATTTCACATAAGAATAATAAAATGCCAAAATATGCATAAATAAGGTTCCTAAGATGCATGGTTCCCATAATGGCTGTTCCACATAAGATGTAAAAAAATGGGGCATCAATCTTTTCTTCCCTGTGAAGGGCAATCCAACATAGAATGACAGCGAGTAATAAAAGAAAGACTAAGCCGGAACTTTGGAAGGAAGGAGCGGCAAGTTCTACAACCCCAGCATCCTTTAACTCTTTTCCGTAAGACAGGAACACGTATTTTATCCCGTCTATTCTATACGGATTTAAAAATCCAGCTGCTGCCATCATCGGAATTACAATAAGAAAAGGCTTTATGGAGTAATCTTTTGGCTTAAATTGTACAAAAATGTTTTCGATTGGTGGGACCAGGTATGGCAACAGCATAACAAAATGAAAAGGCCAGATGGCTGCATGGAAGTTGATCTCTAACAGGGAAATCAATATCAGCTGCCACAATTTCCATGCTTTTTTATCTTGCCGGTACTGTTCCAACACATACACCTGCCACAATAACAGTAACACTGTGATGAAAGTAGGCCGGATGGAAAGAAAGCTGGAACCTATCAGGAACATCACAGAACTAAGGACAAGTGCTGTTTTTATATCGACCTGTTTCAGCTTTGCAATTTTAAAGAACAGTATCATGCATGCAACATGCAGCAGGCAACAAAAAAGAAAAATTCCAGGAACTTTAAACCACTGATAAATGCTATACACAACCACCGAATATGCCCATTGTTGCAGCACCACATCCAACCCTTTCATCCAGGTAAAGGGATTTTTATATGGGATGCCATGTTCCAGAATATAGCGTCCGTTGGCTAAGATAAACCATCCATCATTATCCATACACTGGATGCTTAATACAAAATAAGTTATCATCAACGAAAACAAGGTAATCCATAACCACAGATGTTCGCCAAGAAAATAATACAGTTTTTTATTTAATTCTTTCACGTTTTTCTCCTTCTTTCTCAATCAGTTGTAACCGGAATTCAAATTCACGCTTTTCTTTTTCAATCAGGTTCTGCAAAACCATACCTGTAAAAAAAGAAAGCAGGGATGCCATCGCAATAAAGCCACACACAATCAGGGTCGGGAACTTTTCTACAATACCTGTATGCATAAAAGGAAGCATGACAGCCGGTACAAAGACAGCTGCACTTGTAAGCATCAGGAACAAGCTGATGCATCCAAAAAACTGGGCTGGTTTATAATTCCTCCACAACTTTAAAATGGTTATCAAAACGGCAATTCCATCCTTGATGGTATTTAATTTGGATTCACTTCCCTCCGGCCGGTCCCGGTAATCCACAATGACATTGGAAAGTGCCATATGTTTGTCTATTGCATGGATGGTCATTTCTGTTTCAATCTCAAATCCTCTGGATACTACCGGAAAGGTTTTTACAAAGTTATAGCTAAATGCCCGGTATCCGGTCATAATATCCTTGATGTTGCTATGAAACAGCATATTGATTGCTTTTCGAACAATCCGATTTCCGCTATTATGGAACCGTCTTTTGTTTTCCGTAAAATAGGTTGAAGACAATCTGTCCCCGACCACCATATCCATATTTTGATTTAATACCTGCTCTGCCATCTCTCTGGCGTATTCTGCTGGGTAGGTATCATCTCCGTCTGTCATGATGTAACACCTTGCGTCAATTTCCCGGAACATTCTTCGGATGACATTTCCTTTTCCTTTCTGTGGCTCTCTCCTCACAATTGCCCCGGCATTTTTGGCGATTTCAGCTGTGTTGTCCGTAGAGCAGTTGTCATATACATAAATAGTGGCTTCTGGAAGTTCTCTCTTAAAATCTTCTACAACTTTTTTGATAGTTTTACTTTCATTGTAACAAGGGATTAAAACTGCAATTTTATCCATTTCTTTTCCTCCTAAAAACCAATTTTCCCAAAATATAATTCAAAATAGTAACGACCACCTGTACGACTAATTTGGCATACAGGTCTGGGACTTGTAGTCCGAATACCAAAACCTGCATGATTGTCATATCGCATAACAAGGTAAAAATACGTCCGCCAACAAAAGCGAAAAATTCATTCCATACATGTTTGCTTTTACTTTGAAATACCCAGACACGGCTTAGAAAAAAAGCAAATAAAACAGCGAGTGCCCAGGATACGACATTGCAGGCTTGTAAGTGTAGGGTAGAATTTGTTCCAAGAACCATAGATGCAGCGTAATAGCTGACCAGACTTACTACTGTTGTAAGCAGTCCGCAGACGAGATAGCGGATTAGTTCTCTCATAGCAATCTCCTTTTTTATTTTTTTATGAAGCTTCAGTACACGAAGGCAGAAAAACGGCTAACATGTACAAACTTCTCTTCTGTCTTTAATATGGGATTTTGATTTTAGAAAAGGAAAATTTTTAGGAAATTAAAAAAAGAGACACCGTATAGGCATCTCTTGGAACAACAAAACAATGATTTTAGTTTTAAATTTATACCTCTCCAAAGGTTTTCAATTTCATGAATCCGTCAAAGCCAATGTTCAGTTACTGTGTAAATTTATACCTCTCCAAAGGATTCATAGCACATTTGAATTTGATATCATCGTTCAGTTACTGTGTAAATTTATACCTCTCCAAAGGGTCAAATGACACAGTATTTGGTGAGTGCAATATACCTCACCCTACGGGACCTGAATAACCCGAACAGTGAGACACTGCTATTATATAAAAAATCATTGTTTTGTTTTCTCCTGTTATAAGTATTACAAATATAATATGGGAAAATCAAAAATTTAAAATTTGGAAAAAATAAAACTAAGCAAATCTTAATTGCGGTTCTTCTTCTGAAATATGCATATTTGGCATACGCTCCCCGACTTTTAGGTACGGGCAGTTTGCAAGCACCAATGCTTTTGCCATAAGGGGAACTACGCTGTTTCCAATTCTTGCTACTTGTCCTGCCTTGCTGATTTTCTTACCAGTAATATCATGATCAAGGATATAATCTTTCGGAAAACCCTGCCCAAGTTTTAATTCTTCTGGATTGAGCATGCGAAGGTAAATATCCAGAATGGCGTAAGAATTCCCCATAACAGTGATGAGTGCAAAACGGTCTTTGGTAACAACGGTATGGAGCGGTTCTTGTAATTGCTGCCCGATTCCGGTACCATAATATTCCATGATGAACTGACTTACACAGGTCGCTTTTTGAAGCACTTCAGAAGAATAATCTTTCAAATCATCAACAGGCACAGCATGTACAGATATCTGCCCGAAGTGCCCTGGACTGGTTGTAATGGTATGGATGGGTTCATGTACTGATTGTCCTGTTCCAGATTTGTAAAACTTTGTTAGAAAAGGAAGTACTAATCCATACCGATTGCTGGTATCAATGGTTTGTATTGGCTCTGATACCTTTTGTCCTCTTACTCCGCTGCTAGTTGTTTCTGAATGGTATTGGATTAACAACGGGGTTACAACACCATAACCATGTTTTGAAGTAATAGTAGGGAGAGAATTATGAATGCTTTGCCCCCTGAAACAGTCCCCTCCATGATTGACTTGTACAATGAATGGCTCAGGAGAACGGAAAACGAATTTTTCCATCCCTCTTGCGATACGGTTCATAGTCTTTTCGGCAAGCGGTTTTTTTCTACCGAAAATGGAGTTTCCGAAATCCTGTAAATCTAAATATTTCCAGATTGGTTCCCATGACAGAAATCCATCCTGTCCGTTTTTGCTATGTGTCTGTTTGGGCCATGCAATATCCTTTCCATCTCTTCTAAACACTGCATACCAACGTTTTCTTGTCGTTGGTGCACCATAATCTGCCGCAATTAATTCTTTCGATTCATACCGGTAGCCAAGTAAACACATGGCGGTAATGAATTTTTTGTAGTCTTCCCCTTTTCTGGAAGCAATCGGTTTTCCGTTTTCATCAAGCGGTCCCCATTGCTGGATTTCCTCAACGTTTTCCATAATGATAACGGCAGGCAGTATCTTTTTGGCATGTTTGTACACAGCCCATGGCAATATCCTTAACCCCTGCTTTCTTGGCTGTCCGCCTTTTGCTTTGGAATGCGAAGTGCAGTCCGGACTTGCCCAAAGCAGATCAACGGGTCTTCCCTTTACATATTTTTGTAAGTCTACAGCAAAAATATCCTCTGTAAGATGCAAAGTGTTCGGATGATTGACCTGATGCATCCGGATCGCCTCCGGATCATGATTAATGGCAATATCAACCTCTCTTCCCAAAGCCATTTCTATCCCTACGGAAGCACCGCCGCCTCCAGCAAAACAATCAATAATTAATCCCATGATATTCTCCTCCTTCGTTTCTTACATCATACAAAACGAAAGAAGAATTATGATTTTTAGGCAAGAAAAAAGAGACACCGTAAAGGCATCTCTTCTAAACATCATCACTGGGAAATCCAGTCCTGCCAGTTCTTATAATTTTCTTCCGTAACATCATCTTCGGTGATTGTGCCGATGATAAAATAACGAAGTTCGTCATGTTCCTTACAGTTAATCTGAAACTTTGGCTTCCCATCGAAGTAATCGTAAATGTCTTCCAGGCATCCGTAACCGTCATATCGTACCCACTCGATTTCAGTAGGCATTTCTTCGAATTCTGAAATGGAAACGCCATTGATTTCGATGACAAACTGATGGCGAAGCTTCTTAATATTTTCCAATGTTCTTACATCTTTTGTCAGTTCCCGAAATGCTTTATAATCTGCTCGGATTTCTTCCAGAGACGGAAGCACTTGCGGAGTCAAACCCATCAATTCTGCCACACTGACCTGAAAGGTATCTTCAAACCAGTGCCAGATTTCCTCCCGGTGTGTTCCTACTGCAAATCCATGCCATGCTTCTTCCAGACACTCCGTCTCCGGATCCATTGGCACATCTCCAAAGCCCTCCCAGAGCATTTTAACGCTGGACTCCAGGTAATAGAGCGTTACGTCTGCTTCATGAACCTTGGCAGCGCTTCTGATCATGTCATACACCAGGTTCCAGTCCCCTCCTGCAAGGCCGCAGCCAATGTATCCCGGAAGAGCAATGGTACAGTGCTTATTCTCAAAGAGCCGGTCCAGGCATTTTTGCAATGCTTCGTAGTTGGTATCCAGCCCCTTTCCGGTGGGGACATCTTCTGCAAACAGATTGGCGATGATTTTTGGCTGACCATTTGTATGGATATTGCAAAGCTGCACGTGCCCAAGTAAAATGTTTGCCGGATAATTTCTGCACAAAATATAATATTTTGCAAATTCCTCTTTGGGCAGTAGTTGTTGTTTAATTTGTTTGGCAACTCCTGCACCCATGACACCTTTGCAGTTGACCTGATGAGCAATGATGAATTCCGCAGCTTCTAATAGATTTCCTTTTACTTCTTTAAGCATGATTATTTCCTCCTATTTTTAAAACTTCTCAATAGGAATATGGAAGAAAGCAAGGAAAGAAGTTCGCTTGAACTTCTTCCTACAGAAATTGTCCAAGGAACACTCCCACTTGCGTGGGAAAAAGTATATCAGGTATATGCTTACACCAACACTCCATGGAACACTCCCACTTGTGTGGGAAAAGAACCTCCTTTTTGAAATCTCCTGTTACAGGTATAGGAACACTCCCACTTACGTGGGAAAAAGCTTTCCTTGCTTTCTTCCATATTTCTATTGAGAGGAACACTCCCACTTGTGTGGGAAAAAGACTTAGTATTTATGCGGTTTCCCAAGGTTTTCGCTGCCATTTGTAATCAAATTTTTTACAAATTTTTTAGGTAAAGATAGGCTGCCCATTGTTCAGTCAGTGTTTGGTTTCTCTTTTGTAATCCCTACAGATATTGTCCCATGAAGACATCTGTGTCATAGGGTGTAATACCCTCTTCCAGGTCGAAAACCAAATCCGCTTCTTCCTTAGAGAAAACTTCTTCTCCTCTTGCACGGATATGCAGTTGGATGAGGTCGTACAAATTAGCCTTTTTTATATTGACCATGGCATAACAGGTGGCTGTTACTCCATGGATATTACTTTCCACATTCATACCGCCCCATTGGCAAGCACTTCCTTCGATGGAAAGGTTCATATCACACCAGATGAATTCTCTTGTCACACAGTCGAAGATCACCGGGATTGCAACACAAGAGTTCGAAGCAAGATCAAACTTTTGCTGTATTGTTTTTGGTTCGAAAATTTCTCCTGTTTCGCCATCCTCCCGTTCCATCCATCCAAACGTGGCATGGGGAAGATTGCAAAAAGGAGTGCTTGTATATGCGTATACCTGATACACCAGATAACGTCCGCCATTTTTTGTGACTGCATCTATATCCGTATCAATGAACTCACATGCTCCGTCTCCATTTACATCTCCGCCATTTGTGATATCCCCAGAATGATAACTTCCAAAGTCGGCAGAACGAAGATTTGTGTAGGAAATATGTTTCAGATACTTCCAGTTTTCATCGAAAATGGCAGCAGATAAATCCAAATCGACACGTTCAGAACCATAGGAATCCCCTATTTCTTCATTCGTCCACCAGATGAACGGGCGGATGATTTTCGTTGTTTCTTTCAATTTCAAGCGGGAACCTCTGGTGATTGTATGGAGAGCCTTGCTGGCGCTTCTCTGGCTGAAAGGAACCATATAGTCTTGAAACGCTGGCGAAAGATACACTTTACCAAGAGGCTCTCTTACCTGGAAAATAGAAACCAATGCCTGTTCGCAGATGCGGGCAACTTCTGTGCATATTTCTTCTTTTATAGGTGATGTAGCGGCTTCGATAACATGGGAACGGGCCAGACTACCTTTGGGAAACGCAACACGAATATTCTGTTCTTCGCTTCGGTGCAGAAAATGTTCTCTTACCTGCAGTAACACCGGTACTGACACATTTTCAGCAACATCTCGAAAGGCATGCAGAATCTCCTCATACTGTTCTGATTTTCTCAGTAGTACATCCAGTTTTCTAGCAAACTCCCCTGGCCGCCGTTTTAACAGACGCAAAGCAGCGTCATAGTCATTTACCAACAATGCCTGTTCCAGCTGGCTCTGGAACGTCTCGATTTCTCCTTTGTTCCTTAATTTATCGAATGCTTTTGATACTCTTTTGTAGCAAGCATATTCCCCTGGATGCAGTCGTTCTCCTGCTCGAATCCAGTTATTTTTGTATCGAAGCATATCTTCTTCCAGTCCGTTGCAGGATTCCAGCAGTTCCAGCAAAAGCCTTCGCTCAAAACGCTTAAAGCTTCGGTAACGTGTATTTTGGGACAAACTGATATCTCCGTCCGACAATGCGGTAATCAGTCTTAACACATCTGTCGCTGTCTTGCAAAAAGGCTGTAATTCTTTTGCAGAAGGATAAGGGCTGTTTTCCATGTATAATTTTCCAAGTAATGCTGCATTCTCTTTAAATGGGATTTCTTTTGGCAACGTTACGTCCAAATGCTGAAACATCCATGCAAGGTCCGCCTTATCGGTTTCAGACAAGGAAGTGGATGACTGGCACAAATTAGTACAAATATCCTGAATATCTTGTAAAGAACCTAGTTTCAGTACAGTTACCTTCGTTTCATCAAACAATGGCAAACGCTCCTCTTTACTTTCTGATGGCATCCAAGTTCCATATGTCCAGTAATGCACTATGGCATTCAGATACAACGCTATTTCTTCTGCTTCCATTACGGACTTCGGAAAATTCGGATACATAGGCTGGTATACAACATCTGCACCAATATTGGACTTCAATTCTGCAACAAGCATTTTGTAGAAGGAAAATAACTCATCTAATGGAAGTGTAAGCAGGCATTCATACAATTCTTTTGAAAACGTATACCCCAAAGATTCCACATTCCGCATCATAGTGCAAACATAAGATTCCGTTGCATCTGTATTGTTTCCAACTTCTACCAAAACTTTATGTTTTCTTCGGATAAGAATTTGGTTCATTTTATTTTCCATGAAGTTCCTCCTTATGTTTTTGAAATATAATAACAAATATGGGATATAATTTGATTTTTAAGCAAACGAAATGAGAAAGAAAAAGAGATACCGCATTGGCATCTCAGTAATAGCAGGAAATCGATGACTCTGTTTTTTCATCCTATATTCTCAAATATCCAGAAGGAAGAACCATCCTAGCCTGCAAGAAAAACGAATCGCATCTTTGAAGCAACGAGACCATGCGGTTTTGTTTTTCCATAATATAGTATAACACAAATATGGCAGGAACACAAGTTCGAATTTTAGTTTTTGATCCAGAACCAGTTACGAAAATTTGTTCGATTTTGTTAAAAAAGAAACAGCCTCCGGTATTTTTGCAAATACCAAGAGGTTGCTTTCTTTTGTTATTCTTCGTCTTTCCAGACTTTTTCCACGTTTTGAGTATAACACATCACTTCTGCTTCTTGCAATCATTTTTGCTCGACAAAATGTTCCATAATTCTTCTTGCCTGTATTTTCCATAGGAACACTCCCACTTACGTGGGAAAAAGTTGCAAATACCAAGAGGCTGCCTCTTTCAGTTAGGAACACTCCCACTTACGTGGGAAAAAGATTGAGGACTGGGAAGTGCTACTTCCAGAAGTGGGAACACTCCCACTTACGTGGGAAAAAGACTCAGTATTTATGCGGCTTCCCAAGGTTTTCGCTGCCATTTGTATGAAAATTTTTTACAAATTTTTCATGCTTGTTCGTAATTGATTACTTTATAACACAGCTTCTTTTTCAGGTGAAGACAGGCTGCCCATTGTTCAGCTAGTGTTTGTAGTTTTACTTTTTAGCCATAAGACAGTCTTCTTTTCTTTTGTAATTCTAGTATAGAATATGGTATTTCATTTCCGATTTTTGTGCATGGCTTTTTACCAAAAGATATGTTCACAAACTTTTACTGCTTTTCTTCCATATTCTTACTGAAATCATAATAACAGGAGGAACCAATATGGAATTTCGAATTACAGACACAGATGTATATGGAGAATGCAATGAGGTGGTGTTGTATCATAAAAGTTGACACCCTATTCTCAAGGATTTTGATATATAATCATAATCAATACGAGAACAGGAGAA
>PPYF01064902.1_pt1 | contig 55903 bp, 35 predicted proteins | sample 1559871 | NCBI WGS metagenome assembly PPYF01 (sample SAMN08240021, study PRJNA423297) | Human gut metagenome, whole genome shotgun sequencing project.
CCTTTGGTTAATGCCAGTGTTATTTTTAATATTAATGGTGTTTTTTATAAAAAGCAGACTGATGATAATGGTATGGCCAGATTGAATATTGACCTATTTCCTGGAGAGTATATTTTAACTGCAATTCATTTAAACGGTGAAGAAAAAGCAAATATTATTAAAGTATTGACTACTATTTCAGCAGAGGATATTTCATTAATTGAGAATAAAAGTGGAGTATTTGTACTTAAAACTCATGACGGTGCAAGAAATGTATCAATAACAATTGATGGTGTTGAATACATTGTTCAAACTGATGATGGAGGTGTTGCTACTTTGAATGTTTCTTTATCAAAAGGTAATCATGCAGTACTTTCCAAGAACTTGAATTCAGGAGAGGAAATATTCAATACGATTTATGTAATGGAAGATCCTGCTTTTATTAAATACTACAGCATTTACGGTGTATCTCCTGATGGAAAATATATTATGGCTATCGGAAGACCTTCAGCTGCTGGTGAATTAAGCAAATATGGTTATACATTCTACAAATCAGTATTTGAAAGAATATGTCCATGCTGCAGAAGTGACAGACTTTACTGGGGAATATTTTGGGCAGGCAGTGAAACAGCAAACTGGGGTGTTTTCCCAGCTACTGGTTTAAAAGAGTCAGGAAGTGCAGAAGGTCATATATTCTGTGCTAAATGTGATGCAGATTTCTCTGTTATTGATGGTAAAAACCATGGTGGCGGTTCTAAAAATCTGATAAAAGTTATTTCTACTGTCAGTTCATCGAAGGATGAAGCATACATATTAAAAAATGGACAAATGCCTTATTCGGCATTATAATCTCCATTTTTTACTTTTTCTAATTTTTCAGTCATGTCTAGTATTCTAGTTCTTGAATTGTTTTTCAAGTCTTGTTTTTCAGTATAATTTTCCTCACATTCTAAAATATAAAAGGCTTCTTTGGAAGTAGTTGATGGAATGTTCATTTTAGCTAAATTACGCTCAACACGTCTTTTTAATTTTTCATCTTCCATATTTTTAGTTAGAAAAATCGGTGTTTTGACAGCAGAGGATATTTTGGTGTTGTGTCTTGCATCATGTCTGACTTCTGCCCGTTTATCTAAAATAAAATCACTGCTGTTGTTTAGATTAGGGTCTCTAAATGGAATGCCTACATCAGATAAAGCTATTCTGATTTCATCGTTTTTTGGAAGGGATTTATCAAGAACTTCTGGATTTGGACTGGCTAGGGTTCCTCCCTGTTTTCTTCCGAAAATAGGTCCCTGACCAACATAAAATCCAGCTTCTATAAAACCTGCCCTGACTGGTGCAGAAGAAGTATAAGTAGCTATGATACCTCTGTCTTTAATTACACGTCTGAACTCCCTGAAGAAATCCAGAGAAAATAATTCAGGAGCCATATTTTGACTGAATGGGTCTAAAAATATTGCATCATAATAGTTGTCTTCCAAATTTTGAACAGTTTGTCTTGCATCTTCAATATAAACATTGATGTCAATATTTTCAGGAATTTTGCATTTTTCATAGCTAATGCCGGCATAATCCTGTTTTATTAATTCATTTTCAATAGCTTTTTTGGTAATGTCATGTTCCGGAATTGGTGAGGGAACTAAAAGACCGCATGCAAGAGTAGCTTTTGAAATTTCAACCATATCAATTTGTAAACTGGAATCTGAGCTATTTTTAATAAAATCGGCTATTGCAGCAGATGAATTGTATCCAAGTCCTGCACAGATATCTAAAATAGCTAGATCTTCATCGTAGTTGAATTTCATAGGTTTGATAAATTTCTCAAATGATTCACTTATTGCACCTGTAGATGTATGAAGTGTTTCAACTTTGTGATTTATTTCCTTTGAATTAATGGAATATGATCCGTCATCAGTTAAAACAAAATAATCCTTGTTTCCATCAAAAAAATTACATCTTGAATTAATATTTCCACTACTTCTTTCTTTTTCAAAACAGCTGTTGACTAAATCAAAAATATCATCATTGATTACTCTGGCATTTTTTTCATAACTCATTTTAATCTATTTAAATAATTAATTTTTGACTAATATAAATCTATTAGAAAAAGTAAAAATCGGTTTTATAAATCATTACAAGAATATGATACTTTAAAAAAGATAATTATTACTGATATTATTTATGATATGTCAGGTTTGATATAATTTAAATTCAGATTACTATAATTTTAAATACTGTCATGATACAATATTATGTGGTGACTTTTTTTGGAATTTTTCAATTTTGATGTTGGTAAAAATCGTATATATAATGTGGATTGGCTTAAGACTATTGCAATACTTGCGGTATTGTTATTGCACTGTTCTTCGAAATATTTGATGCCGGATTTTGTGTTTCAGCCAAATTGGTACTGTGGAGTATTTTTTGAATCACTTTCCAGATTCGGTGTTCCTTTATTTATCATGGTTTCAGGATTTCTTATTTTAAGAAAAGACCAACCAATTTCATCTGTTCCTAGAAGAATTAAAAGGGTTTTAATTCCTTTTATTTTTTGGCTAGTAGTCTATGTAATTGCTAAATTTGCAATGATTTATCATTCATTTGATTTAATTCAATTTGGATACTTTTTAATTCAGGCATTTTTAGACCCAACTATTGTTTCAATCGAGTTTTGGTTTGTTTACATGATTGTAGGGTTGTATATATTTTCACCGATTATTACTACATGGCTGCATAATGCCGAAATTTATGAAATTGAGTATTTTTTAATTGTATGGGCTTTGATTTCCTTTGTAGGATTTTCAAATGTTGATTTTTTATTATATGATTATTTAAAATATTTCACAGGAAGTATCGGTTATTTTATATTGGGATATTATTTATACATTAAACAAAAATCTGTTTTAAAAAATAAAAACTTCGGACTGGTACTGTTTGTAGCAGGAACATTGTTGTCATTTTTAGGAACAGTATTGTCTTCTATGGCGATTGGTGGACAGTCTTTATTATTTTTTAATTTAGGTGATGTAACTCCAAATGCCTGTCTTCAAGCTATTGGAATGTTTATAATAGTATTAAACACAGATTGTGAAAAATATTCTAAATCAGTTAATAATGCTTGTTTTTTGCAGTATTGGAAGTTATGGAGTTTATTTAGCTAATGTTTTATTTATTAACATTTTCGATAAAATTCTTTCATTTAATGTTATGGGAAATGCTGCACTGACTATAGTTTTAGAATGTATTGCTGTTTTTATAATCTGTAATATTTTTATTAGACTGATGAGTAAAGTTCCGGTTTTAGAGAAATTTTCCGGAATTTAATCTTTTTTATTTTTTTACTTCAATTTTTATTTTAAAAATGAGGAAAATTTATATAATTTCTAATTTAAATTTTATTTTAACTAATAAAATAAGGTTAATTAAATGTTTGAGATTAAAGCTAAAGATAATAGAGGCAGAGTTGGTGTTTTGAAAACTAACTCTGGTGATGTAAAAACCCCTAATTTAATGCCAGTTATCCATCCTCGTAAACAAACTATTGATGTTAAAAAATATGGGGCAGATATAGTTATTACCAATGCTTATTTAATTTACAAAGATGAGGATTTAAAAAAGAAAGCTGCAGAAATAGGGCTTCATAAGTTAATTAATTTTGACGGTCCGATTATGACGGATTCAGGTTCGTTCCAACTGTCTGTTTACGGTGATGTTGATATTACAAATAAAGAGGTTATTGAGTTTCAGGAATTGATTAAAACAGACATTGGAACTAGTTTGGATATTCCAACAGCACCTTTTGTAACCCGTGAAAAGGCTGAAGCAGATTTGGAAGTTACTTTGGAAAGGGCTAAGGAAGCTGTTGATTACAGAAATTCCCAAAATATGGAAATGAAATTGAATTCTGTAGTTCAAGGTTCAACTTTTCCTGATTTAAGAAGAAAATGTGCAGATGAACTGACTAAATTAGATGCGGATTTGTATCCTATAGGTGCAGTAGTTCCGTTAATGGAATCATATCATTATAAGGAGCTTGTTGATGTTGTAATGAACAGTGTAGCACATCTTCCGGACAGTAAGCCCCGTCACTTGATGGGTGCAGGCCATCCGATGATTTTTGCCTTGGCTGTAGCTATGGGATGTGATTTGTTTGATTCAGCAGCTTATATATTATATGCTGAAGATGACCGTTTATTGTCTGTAAGAGGAACTTACAAACTTGAAAATTTACAGGAAATGCCATGTTCATGTGAAGTTTGCTGCAACTACACTCCTGACGACTTAAGGGCTATGCCTAAAGAAAAAAGAAGAGATTTAATAGCTCAGCATAACTTAAATGTTTCATTTGCTGAGTTAAGATTAATTAGGCAGGCTATTTATGAAGGTTCATTAATGGAACTTGTTGAAGAACGCTGCAGAGCACACCCTAATCTGCTTGAAGCTCTTCGCCAATTAGGCAACTACAGCAAAGATTTGGAAAAATATGATCCGAGAAGTAAAAAATCAGCATTTTTCTACACAGGTTCAGAATCATTATACAGAAGTGAAGTTTTAAGGCATATTCAAAAGCTAAGGGCAATGCCCAGAAAACGTGATTTGGTAATATTGCCTCCTTCACGTAAACCTTACAGCAAATATGTTTCAGGTAAGCTTGGAAACTTTTATGTTTATGGAAGTGAACAGGAATTGGATTTGAACAATACTGATTTTATGGTATTGGATATTCCGTTCGGTCTTATTCCCCTTGAAATTGATGAAATATATCCATTAAGTCAAAATGAATCTCCAAGAACCTGGGATGTAAGCAGTCTGGAATTTATTGAGGACTTTATCTCAGAATTTGTAGAATACTATGATCAGGTCTTAATTCACTCCAATGTTATTAAAAAATTGGATATTGGATTATATAATATTCATTCACAGTCTGATGAAATCAGATATGCAAAAGATGACCTTAAAAAGGTTAAGGCAATAGCTGACTATCAGTTTGGTGTCGGAGCAGGTGATGCTTTATTTGCAGGTAATATAAAAATTGAAAAAAGTAAAAAAACAGGTAAGATAAGACATATTTATGACGGAAAAACATTAATTGTAAATATGAGAGCTTCTGACAGCTTTTTAATCCTTTCAAAAGAAGGTGCAAAAAGACTCCATGCAGCTACACAATATCCTAAAAACAGAGTTGTAGTAAATAAGGACTCAGAACCATTTTCACTTGAAGGAAAAAGCGTTTTTGCCAAATTCGTCGTGGAATGTGATGAGGATATAAGAGCTAAGGATGAAGTTTTAATTGTAAATGAAGAGGACAAGTTGCTTGCTTATGGTAAGGCATTACTTGGAGCCTGTGAAATCAACGATTTCCAAACAGGACAGGCTATTAAAACACGTAAAGGAATGAAAAAATAAGGAGGAAAACATAATATGTCTGATAAAGTAAATACTGGCAACAATATGGAAGATAAAAAACTTATTAAAAATGCAAGAAAACCTGAAGGAAAATTAGGTCATGAAATACTTGACAGGATGAATAAATCTCATGAAACAATGGCCAGATGGGGAGTCAGTCATTTTAACATTGATGAAACAGATAAAATCCTTGATATCGGATGTGGCGGAGGGAAAAATCTTGAACGCTTCGCTAAACAAATAGGTAAAGACGGATGTGTTGTTGGAATTGATTACTCTGAAGTAAGTGTTGAAAAATCCACTGATTTAAATAAACAGGCCATAGATGATGGCAAAGTTAAAGTCTTACAGGGATCTGTATCTGAAATGCCCTTTGAAGATGAAAGCTTTGACATTGTAACAGGTTTTGAAACAATTTATTTCTGGCCGGATTTTATAAATGACTTAAAAGAAGTAAACAGGGTTCTTAAAAAAGACGGTTTGGTATTTTTCTGTAACGAAGCAGTTTACAGAGAAGGTAAAATGGATAAATATGAAGATTTAATAGAATTGTTGGATATGAAAATTTATTCTGAAGATGTTTTGAAATCAGCACTTGAAAAAGCAGGTTTTAAAGATTTTCAGGCATTTATTCAGGATGAAAATGAGTGGATTTGTGTAACTGCAAGAAAAGCTTAACTATTAAAAACAATATAATATCATTTTTCAAATACTCCTAAGGTTTAAAATTATGAATAAGGTTCGAACAATATTTGCAAATATGAGCTGGCTGATGATTTCCCAAATCATTACCAGTTTTTGTGCTTTTGTTTGGACTATTTTAACTGCACGTTACCTTGGAGTATCTGATTATGGTATTTTAGGAACAGCAACTTCTTTTTCTGTTATTGTAATTGTTGTTGCTGATTTGGGAGTCACTACATATATTACAAGATCCATTTCGGTGGATTATAATGTAGAGGCGGAGTATTTGGGAAATGCACTGTCCCTTAAATTAATACTGTCTGTACTCTATTTGGCAGTGGTTATTTTTATTTCCTATTTGCTGGGATGGGATAATTTTACTATTTTAATAACTTTCCTATTTGCAATTGAAAGTTTAATTAAATCATTTTATAATTTGCTTTTTGCTTCATTTCAGGCTCACGAACAGATGAAATATCAGGCAATTACCAATACCTTACTTAATGTTTTGACTTTGGTATTTATTGTAATGATTTGCTTTACTGATTTCGGTTTGCTTGGAATCACCTTTGCATACATTGCAGCTAATTTAATCGGTTTGATTTATTGTATAGCTGCCCTGACAAAGCATATTATAGTTCCGAAATTATTGTTTGATTTGAAATTTTTTAAGAAACTGATAATTGCGGGAATTCCTTTTGCTTTAACTACACTGTTTTATACATTGTATTATTCAATTGACATGGTTATGATTACTCAGTTTTCAACTACCTATGCAACAGGGCTTTATAATTCTACCTACAAGCTAATTAATGTTTTAACATTGTTTTATACAATTTATTCAGCTGTTATTTTCCCGGTTATGAGCAAGCTGTTTAAACAGGGAAAAGACATGTTGCGCCTTAGCTTTGTCAAATCAATTAAATATTTGTCTATGATTACTATTCCAATAGCTGTAGCTACCTTTTTCTATGCGGGGGATGTGATTTATCTTTGTTATGGTAATCAGTATGCTGATGCAGACAGTGTTTTAAAAATATTGGTGTGGACTGTCTGTTTCTTATTCGTTAACGGTGCATGTTCCATGATTTTAAATGCATCTCATAAGGAAACTTCCGTTACAAAGATTTATTCTTTAGCTGCAGTGTTCAATGCAGGATTAAATTTATGTTTAATACCTTATTTCTCAGCACACGGAGCAGCATTTGCAACAGTAATGACTGATGTTTTAATTTTAATTTTAGAAATGTATATGATTAGTAAAATAAATCAGCTTCCTGACAGGCATTTGATTTTTGATTTGATTAAGATAATTATTGCGTCTGCTGTCATGGGCGGAGTATTTTACCTGGTTAACATGTCATTATGGTTAGCTATTCCTGTTGGTGTTATAGTTTACTTAATAGTTATTACTCTTATAAAATTCTTTGATAACGAGGATAAACTTATAATTAAACAGATTTTAGGTAAAGCTTAATATAGAAAACTGATATATATTAATCCTAGTAATTTGTGAGTTTAGTATTATGAGTAGGGTAAGAACTGTTTTTGCAAATATGAGTTGGTTAATGTTTTCTCAAATCATAACTAGTGTCTGTGCTTTTGTTTGGACTATTTTAACTGCTCGTTATTTAGGTGTATCTGATTATGGTCTTTTAGGTACAGCTACTTCTTTTGCAACTATTTTTGGTGTTTGTGCCGATTTGGGAGTTACTACCTATATTGTCAGATCCATTTCTACAGATTTTGACTCTGAAAAGAAATATTTGGGAAATGCTATTGGTATTAAATTAATATTGGCGGTATTTTACCTGGCAGTGGTATCACTGGCTTTATTTATATTGGGCTGGGATAATTATACTGTTGTAATCTGTTTCTTGTTTGCTGTGGAAAATGTAATTAAGTCATTTCAAACTGCAATGTATTCTTCATTCCAGGCTCACGAAATGATGAAGTATCAGGCTATTACAAATACTTTGCTTAATGTTTTAACATTTATATTCATTGTAGCTGTTACATTTACAAATTATGGGTTATGGGGAATTACTTTAGCATATATTGCAGCTAATTTAATCGGTTTAGTTTATGCGACTTTGGCTTTATCTAAAAAGATTATTGTTCCAAAACCGTTGTTTGATAAGGCTTTTTGTAAAAAGTTAGTTATTGGAGGCCTTCCTTTTGCATTGACTAGCTTATTTTATATGATTTATTATTCAATTGACATGGTTATGATTACCCAGTTTGCAAATACCTATGCAACAGGGCTTTATAATTCATCTTATAAGTTAATCAATGTTTTAACTCTGTTTTATACAATTTACACTTCTGTTATTTTCCCGGTTATGAGCAAACTGTTTAAACAGGACGGAAATTTACTGCAGTTTAGTTTTGTCAAATCCATCAAGTATCTGTCTATGGTTACTATTCCTATAGCTATTGCTACTTTTTTCTATGGGGGAGATGTAATTTCATTATGTTATGGTAATCAGTATGCGGAAGCAGGAGAAGTTTTAAAAATCCTTATTTGGACTGTTTGCTTCTTATTTATTAATGGAGCATGTTCCATGATTTTAAATGCATCCCACAGAGAAACTGCAGTTACTAAAATTTATTGTTTGGCTGCTTTGTTTAATGTTGCCTTGAATTTTATTTTAATACCTCATTTCTCAGTTTACGGTGCTTCAGTAGCTACTGTAATTAGTGAGATTTTAATTTTAGCTTTGGAATTATACACCATTTATAAAATTAATCAGCTTCCTGACAGACATCTTCTGGTTGATATTTTAAAAGTTGTACTTTGTGCAAGTGTTATGGGTGTTGTTTTACATATTCTTAATCTTAATTTATGGTTAGCTATTCCTGTAGGAGTTGTAGTTTATTTAATAGCTATTATTCTTACTAAAACATTTGATGATCAGGATAAACTGATTTTTAAACGAATTGTTGGAAAATAGTTTTACCAAAAACTTTATATACTATCAAAACAAAAGTATAATTGTTGTCTGTTATGCGGTGTTAGTCCAGCCTGGTTAAGACTCTAGCCTGCCACGTTAGAGACCCGGGTTCAAATCCCGGACGCCGCATTTATGCAGTTGTGGTATAGTCTGGTTATTACTTGGGCCTTCCAAGCCTACAACCCGGGTTCGAATCCCGGCAACTGCATTTGTTTTATCTAATTTTCTTATTTTTTTCTTAATTCTTATTATACTGATTAGTTTTTTTAGTTACTTTTATATAATACTTTTTATAAAGATTAAATTACTAAAGTTAGTTTTCTAACTAATTTATAAATTAAAAAAATCTTGGTGATTCTATGGTAGGAATTGTTGGATATGGGGCGTATGTGCCGTCATATAGAATAAAAGTGGAAGAAATTGCTAAAGTGTGGGGAGATGATCCTGTTGCTTTATCAAGGGGTTTAGTTGTAAACGAAAAATCCGTACCTTCTGCTGATGAAGATACTGCTACTATTGCAGTAACTGCTGCTAGATATGCTCTAGCAAGAGCTCAGATTGACCCACAAAAAATAGGGGCGATTTATGTTGGTTCTGAATCACATCCTTATGCAGTAAAACCATCTGCAACTATTGTTGCAGAAGCTATAAATGCTACTCCTGATTTGACTGCTGCTGATTTAGAATTTGCTTGTAAAGCTGGAACTGCTGGAATTCAAATGACTATGGGGCTTGTGGATTCCGATATGATTGAGTATGGATTAGCTATTGGTGCTGATACTTCTCAAGGTGCACCTGGAGATGCATTGGAATATACTGCATCTGCTGGAGGTGCAGCATATATTATTGGTAAAGATAACACTCTTGCTGATATTGAAGAAACATACAGTTTTACTACTGATACTCCTGATTTTTATAGAAGAGAAGGACAAGACTATCCATCTCATGGTGGCCGTTTCACTGGAGAACCTGCATACTTCAAACATGTGTTAAGTGCTGCAAAAGGTTTATTTGAAAAAACTGATTCAAAACCTGAAGATTATGATTATGCTTGTTTCCACCAGCCTAACGGTAAATTTTACTTAAGGGCAGGTAAAAAACTTGGATTTACTAGTGAACAAATCAAACAAGGTCTTTTAACTCCAAATATTGGAAACACCTATTCTGGTGCAGTTCCATTAGCTTTATCTAATATTTTAGATGTTGCAGAACCGGGAGATAAAATATTTGTTGTTTCATACGGATCAGGTGCAGGTAGTGACGGATTTACCTTAACAGTTAATGAAGAAATTAAAGAAAAAAGAGATTTAGCTCCAAAAACACAAGACATCATTGATAGAAAACAATATGTTGATTATGCTGTTTATGCTAAATTTAAAGGCAAAATTAAAATGTAGGTGTAATTATGAGAGATGTTGCAATTATAGGAGTTTCACAAACTAAATTCGGTGAATTGTGGGATTCATCTTTTAGAGATTTAATCGCTGAAGCAGGTGTAAAAGCTGTTATGGATGCTGAAGTTGAAGGAGACGATATTGAAGCAATGTATGTTGGAAATATGTCTTCAGGTTTATTTGTAGACCAAGAACATATTGCTGCACTTATTTCTGATCACATGGGTCTTAATCCAATCCCAACTACAAGGGTAGAAGCAGCATGTGCATCTGGGGGGCTTGCTTTAAGACAGGGAATTATGGCAGTTGCATCAGGTTTCCATGATGTTGTAATTTCTGCAGGTGTTGAAAAAATGACTGATGTTGTAGATGCTACTCCAGCTATTGCTACTGCATCTGATCAAGAATGGGAAGCACAACAAGGGGCTACTTTCCCGTCATTATATGCGATGATTGCAAAAAGACACATGTATGAATATGGAACTACAAGGGAACAATTAGCTCAATTTTCAGTAGTAAACCATAAAAATGCTAAAAACAATCCAAATGCACAATTCCCATTTGAAATTAGTGTGGATAAAGTAATTAACTCTACTATGGTAGCTGATCCTTTAACACTTTTAGACTGTTCTCCAGTTTCTGACGGAGCAGCAGCTGTTGTTATGGTTCCTGCAGAAGATGCTAAAAAATACACTGACACTCCAATTTATGTAAGAGCATCTGCACAGGCTTCCGGAACTATTGCATTACATAACAGAAAAGACTTAACCACTATTGATTCAACTAAAGTAGCTTCCAGAAAAGCATATGAAATGGCAGGAGTTACTACTAAAGACATTGACCTTGCAGAAGTTCACGACTGTTTCTCAATCAACGGTCTTTTAGCTGTAGAAGACTTAGGATTTGCTGAAAAAGGTAAAGGTGGAATAGCTATTGAAGAAGGTCAAACAGAAATCGACGGTGATTTCCCAATTAACCCATCTGGAGGTTTAAAAGCTCGTGGACACCCTCTTGGAGCAACAGGTATTGCTCAAGCTGCTGAAGTTGTATGGCAACTTAGAGGAGACGCAGGCAAACGTCAAGTTGATGGTGCAGAAATAGGTATGACTCACAATATAGGTGGTACTGGAGGTACTGCAGCAGTACATATATTTGGAAGAGATCTTGAGTAGACAGTCATCTTCTCTTTTTAAATACTTTAAAGTACAATATATTAATTAGACATATTTTTGGAGAGAGTATAAAAATGAAATTTAAAATAACAGCAGTAAATACTAAAAACCCAAGTGAAAAATTCGAATATGAATTAGAAGGAGAATCTGTTGACAGTTTCAAATACTTTGACGAAGCTGAAGGTAAATTCTTCCATCCTAAAGAAGTATTAAACAACAAAATGAGAGAAATTAACAACAATTTAATGTTAAATGACTCACCAATATTTACCATTAAAAAAGCTGGTGAAAAAGCTAATATAAAAGCTATGACTTTTGACATTGAAATTGAATCAATCTAATAGATTTAATTTCACTTTTTTTTATTTAAAAGAGACTCATTTCTCTTTTATTGATTTTTATGGATATTCCACTTTATTTTTATGCTGCTTTTAAGGATATGGACAGATTAGCTCCTGGAAGTGATAAGTCTACTTTAAAAGCTATTGGCTATATTGATTTTAATAAAGATTCGCAATTAACTATTTTGGATATTGGCTGTGGTGTGGGAGCTTCAACTTTATTATTGGCTGATTATTTTAAAAATTCAACAATTGAGGCTATTGATTTATTTCCACATTATCTGAAAGTTTTGGATGAAAAAATAGCTGACAATGATTTGGATAACAGGGTTTACACCTGTCAGATGGATATGAATGACCTGGATTATCCGAACTGCGAATTTGACATTGTTTTTAGTGAAGCTTCAGCATATATCATGGGTCTTGCTAAAGCACTTAAAAGTTGGAAACGTGTTTTAAAGCAAAATGGTTATCTGGTTGTTTCTGAGCTATCATGGATTCAAAAGCCTTCAAAAGAATCTAAAAAGTTTTGGAAAACACATTATTCGGAAATAGACACTATTGAAAATAAAATAGCTCTAATAAAAGATGAAGGTTATGAGTTTATAGATTATTTTATTTTACCGAAAAGTGATTTTGAAGATTATTATGCTAATTTAGAAAGCAATCTTCGAACATTAGATGATAATGACTTTAAAAAAGATTTTAAAAAGGAAATTGAAGTTTATGGAAATAATAGTGGTGATTATAGCTATGTTTATTATATTATGAAAAAAGAAGTTCGTCAATAATTTCCATATCTATATTTTCTTCAACAATTTGTGCTAATTTATTTAATGAGTAATCTTTTTGTGTTTCGTAAGGGTCTTCACCATATTTTGCTTCAAGACCTTTTTTGACTCTTAGATAATTTAAAAATTCACGTCTGAAATTGTAATTGTGGAATATTCCATGGAAGTATGTTCCAAAGACATTTCCATTACATGCTCCGTCAAAGTCACCTTCATCATTATTTCCCTGTCCTTTTTGAACATTTAATAATGGGCATACATCTTTACTTGAATTCAGGTGTGATGTACCTTCATGGATTTCATAACCGGTTACTTTCTCTCCAGCAATCTTTGCAAATATTTCACCAGCTATTCCGGACAAATCCTCTTTTTGAGGTATAACTGCTTCAGACTGTGTTACAATTTTTTCGGTATGCTGGAATTTTGACTCAATATCCAATAATTTTAACCCTTCAATAGTTCCAACATCAGATTCTTTTTTATTTTCATCATAAATTATATTTCCAAGGATTTGATATCCTCCACAGATTCCAACAACTGGGATTTCATCGGATTTGGCTATTATTTTACTTGCAAGTCCGCTGTCAAAGAGTTCTTTTGCATCTTTGGTTGAATTACGTGTTCCGGGAATGATTATAGCATCAACATTTCCAATTTCATCATTGGGATTAATCATTTTAATTCCAACATCCTCTTCAAACTCAAAAGGATCAATGTCTGTAAAATTGGAGATTTTAGGAAGCCTTATAACTCCAATAATAATATCCTTATTTTCATCAAATACGTGGGTTTTTAGGGATGCTGAGTCTTCTTCAGGCAGTTTTAATGTTTCATCATAAGGAAGAACACCTAAAACAGGAGCTTCGGTGATTTCTTCAATTCTGTCAAGTCCAGGTTTCAAAATATCCAAATTTCCTCTAAACTTATTGATGACAGTAGCTTTCAGTCTGGATCTGTCATAGTCATCTAAAAGCACATATGTTCCGGCAATAGCTGCAAAAACACCACCCATTTCAATATCAGCTATTAAAATAACATTTGCATCAGCCATATGCGCAATTTCCATATTGGCAAGGTCTTCTTTACGCATATTAATTTCTGCAGGTGATCCTGCTCCTTCAATGATTATAATATCGTATTTTTCTTTTAAAATATTGAAACTTTCCTGAATAGCTTCAAAAGCCGTGTTGTGATAGTCATGCTGATACTGGTAGAAATTCATATCTCCAATGGATTTTCCCTGAATAATTACATTGGATGTAAAATCACCTTTTGGTTTTAAAAGAATAGGGTTCATATGTACACTTGGTTCAACCATTGCAGCTTCTGCTTGCAACATTTGAGCTATTCCTATTTCTCCGTTTTCTTTAGTTGTATATGAATTTAAAGACATATTTTGAGATTTAAAAGGAGCTACGTTATAGCCTCTGTTTTTGTATATTCTACATAATGCAGCTACAAGCATACTTTTTCCTGCATTTGATGATGTTCCCTGAACCATTAAACATTTAACCATTAAAATCACTTTTTTATTTGCTTTAAAAATATTTGTCATTTATATTTTATAAATGTTAATCGGTTAATTATGTCTATAATATTATATATTATTTCAACTAAAATTTATAAATGTAAAAAAAATTTTATTAAATATAAAATATATTTTAATTTAATAAAAAGGTTGATTATTTATGAAATTTAATAAACAATTCTTTTTAGGCATTATGTTGCTTGTTCTCCTTTTGGGAGTAAGCAGTGTAAGTGCGAACGATTTGAATGAGGATAATTCATCTTATATTGGATTAGATGACTCTTCAATGGTAATTATGGAGGATTCTGCTCAGGCAGGCAGCGATGTTAATGCTCAGACAGGCAATCCTTCTGATGATGTGATTATTGTAAATAATTGGGGTGAACTAAAAACATACTGTGAAAAAACAGATAAAAACTATGTGCTTCAGTTAAAAGAAAATACTAATTTTTACCCGGAAAATGGAGGTGACATTTCCAATCAGATTACTGTTAGAAATAATGTAACTATCCTGGGAAATACAGGAGCATATATTGGTGATGTATCTCCTAAGGCATCAACACTTTTTTATACTCCAATTTCAACTCTGGAAAATTCAGGAATTAGTTTAAAATTAGTTAATTTGACATTTAAATTTATATCTGTTTCAAAACTTTCATCTCTGGATAGTGGAATGGTTGTGGAGTTGGCTGGTGATTGTACTGGCAACTTGCTTGAAAATTGTACTTTTGACAATATAACTGCTTTGTCAGGTCATTCCTGTGTTTATTATATTAAAAAAGGTTATACAACTGTTAGAAATTGTAATTTTACAAACATCAATACATGTTTTGGTGTTTTAAGTATTTATGATCCTGATGCTGGCTTAAACTGTAATACTTCACATATGTTAGTTGAAAACTCTTATTTTGAAAATAATTATGCTACAACAGAACCTGGATGTATTAACAATTGCGGTCAGTTAATTGTTAAAAATTCTACATTTTATAAAAACAGTGCATTTTGGTGGGCTGGAGCAATACACACTCACAGTGGAGCAAATACAACAATATATGATTCTAATTTCACAGATAATGTAGCTGGATGGAATGGTGGAGCATTGTATACCTACAGTTACCTGCAAATATACAACACCACTTTTACAAGTAATAACTGTACAACCAACAATGGTGGGGGAGCTATTGGTGCATGTTTCTATGGAACCAATCCTCATATTTATATTGAAAACTCATTATTCCAGTATAATACAAACAACTGCTGGTCTCTTACTAATGAATCTACAACAGGTACTGGTCGTGGAGGAGCTATTTCAATAATGGATGCAGGTGATTTGGATGTATATAATACTACTTTCATAGCTAATTCTGCATCTATAGGTACTGCAATTTGTGCAAATCAGGCACAGGGTTACGGATCTCCAAATGTCAGATTAATAGGCAATAAATTTATTAATCACACAGTAGTTGGCGATGTATTGATAATTGATCTTTCCAAATCTGAACTGGAATTATCTGATAATTATTATTATAACAATTCTTTAGTATTTTCTAAAACCAAACTTAGTGAAGAGGAAAGAATTGGCAACACAACAGTATTGAATATTCAGTTTAAATTAAAAAACGACAAATATTATGATTCTGATATTTTATCCAAATCAGGTTATTTTGTTTATGTAGATGGTGTTTATTTAAAAACAGTCTACAGTGAGTCTTTTAATTTGACTTTTAATGACGGTAAGGAACATAAGGTATATGTACGTTCAGTTGCAGGTGTCAGTAACTCAAATAATCTCACTGTAAATGGTGTACCTGTTCAGTATATCTATGTTTCTGTAAACGGTAATGACAACAATAACGGAAGTAAAAACGCACCTGTACGTACAATAGCTAAAGCTATTTCTTTAAATACTAATGGAATTTATATTTTAGAGGGAAATTACAGGGAATATGGATTAAATATTAACAGTGATTTAAAAATTGTTGGTGATGGAAAAGTTATTATTGGCGGAATTAGTTCAGCTGATCCGGTATTTAAAATTTCAAACAGTGCAAATGTATCATTTAATAATTTAAAATTTGCTGATATATCCAACGGTGAAATTATTAATGGATTAGCTGCTGGAGAAGTTGAAATAAGTGGTTGTGAGTTTTATTCAAACAATCAGAAAGGAATTCTTGTTAATGTAGCTAATTTGCTTATTTCAGATTCCAAATTTGAAAATAATAATGTTTTCAAATGCATTTATACTAATTATTTGGAAATGAGAAACTGTGAATTTGTAAACAATACTGCAAACGAGAAAAAATCCACTTCTGAGGTAGGCAATTTAATTTATCTGGACCTTAAAGACCAGCAAGGAATAATTTCAGGCACTTTCTTTGAAAATAATAATGTTTATCAGGGATGTATTTATGTAAAAAGCAGTGATTTTAATCAAGGATTGGAGATTGCGGATTCTGTTTTCATAAATAATACTGGAGTATTTAGAGGAGGCTGTCTGTATGCTGATTCAAGTTCCAGCAGCAACTATCCTATTACAATTTCATCTTCTGTATTTATTGATAATTTTGCACAGTCTGGAAGTGTTGCTTTTGTTATGAAAAAATGCGTTCTTACAGCTACAAATTCAATCTTTTTAGGCAATAAAGAAAAATCCTCATCATTAGGAGAGGTATTTTCAACTGTAGGCAGCAGTGCAAAATTTGCAATAGACAGTAATTGGTGGGGTAACACTGCTGAAAATGCAACAACTGCTCCAAGAAAAGGGTTGAACAATTGGTTATTCTTAAATGTAACTGGTAATGTTGATAAATTGAATTTCAATGAAAATGGGATAATAACTGTTGATTTAGCTAATGTAATTAATAGCAATGGTGAAATCAGCAAATATGATGCTGGAGACAAATTGCCATTAGATACTTTAAATATCACTTCTGTTAATGGTATAACAACAACTGTCGGTGATAAATTTGTGGATGGTAAAATACAGGTTATATTTACTCCAACTGCTACTGGAGAAGCTTCAGTAACTACTAATCTTTATGGAGTAACCAGTACTATAAAATTCAATGTAGGTAAAACACTTTCAGATTTACATATCTATACTAATGATATTAAGGTAAATGAAGACCTTGTAATTAAAGTAGCTTTAGAAAGCAGCAGGCCAACAGGTACCGTTACAGTTAATATTAATAATAAATCATATACTATTAATTTAGTAAACGGTACTGGATTTACAACAATATCTGGCTTAGCTGGTGGAGAATATGAAATTACTGCCAAATATAATGGTGATGATAATTATGAAGAAGCTATTGCTACGTCTTCAGTTAAAGTTAATAAAATAGCTTCATCAATGGATATTACTGTAGATATTACTGATGTAACTACCATTGTTGCAGACCTTCCAAAAGATGCAACAGGTAAGGTAATATTTACTGTTGATAATAAAACAAAAAATGCAAATATTAAAAATGGTAAGGCATACCTTGTTTTATTTGACCTTGATGAGGGAGTTCACACTGTTCATGCAGTTTATGGTGGAGATAATAACTACTTTGGATGTGAAGCTAGTGAACAATTCAGTAAAACCAAACTTAATTCTACTTTAACTGTAAATGCAAATGATGCTAAAGTAGGTGAAGACGTTGTTGTTTCTGTAATTGTCATGCCTGCTCCAGGTAGTGACGGATCCAGTGTAAATATTACAATCGGAGATAAATCCAATATTGTAAAAGTTGATAAAGATACAGGTAAGGCTTCCTTAAAAGTATCTGATTTAGCAGCAGGTAATTACACTGTTAAAGTAGTTTATAGTGGTAACGGATTGTATAATGGTTGTGAAAATACAACTAATATTAAAATAACCGGTTATTCTGTTCCTCAATGGGGTAATGATGGATTTGACACTAAAAACACTGGAAAAACAAATTACACAGGAAATAGTAACGGTGCAGCTATCTGGAATTATGTTGTAAGCGGAAGTCAGATTAACGGTTCTATGGCTATTGATAATGCAGGAAATATTTATGTAGCTTGTAATGATGGAATTTATTCATTTACTTCAAACGGAACTTTAAGATGGAAATTTGAAGGTTCCTTTGGAAGAGAAATATCTTCAGGAATAGCTATTTCCCGTGATGTTATTATTGCTCCAAAAGCAGGAGATGCAATATACTTTATAAACTCCACTACAGGCAAAAAATATAATTCCAATATCTGGCAGGGATCAAGTATTTTCTCACCTGTTGTAGATGAAAATGCTAATGTATATATTTCCAGTGAATACCAGTACAGCAGCGGAAGCTACAATCTGGTAATCATCCCATATAATATGTGGAAATACGGCGGAACTCCTACAATGATTGATTTGGGATCCCAACCGGTTAGTGCACCTACATTACTGGGTAACGGATTGGTAGCTGTTAATACAAAAGACGGTCTTAAAATAATCAATGTTACAAGCAAAACTGTAATTGGAAGTTTTGTAGGAATAGGTGTTGTAGGACGTCCTGTAGTTGACTCTAGTGATGTCATATATGTATTTGATAAAGACGGAAAAGTCAATGCATTAAGTGCAAATAACAAATTATGGACTACTGAAATAGCTATAAATGGAAGCACATTAGCTTTAGATGAAGAAAACAGTGCATTATACACTGTTGGCAGTGACGGAAATGTCTATAAAATAGATATATTTAACAAAGGAGCAGCTTCTGTTTTCTATAATTTGGGAGGTAATGCATCTTCCATAATGATTGACAATGATGGAACTGTTTATATAGGTTCAGATAATGGAAAAGTTTCTGCCATCACTAGTGAAGCTAAATTATTATGGACATTTACTGCTGAGTCTCCAATTAAAGGACCAATCGTCATGGATAAAAATGGTACTGTCTATGTTTATTCCAATAAAACAGTTTATGCAATAGGAATGGGTAAAATCACTCCTGCTATTGATGTAAATGCTGAGGATGTTAAAGTAGGTGAAGATGTAATTATCAATATTGAGCTTCCTGATGATGCTACAGGCAGTGTTGAAGTAGTTATTGGAAATATTACACAAAATGTTAATATTAAAGACGGTAAAGCTTCTGTAACTATTGCTAATTTAAGTGCTGGTCAATACACTGCTGCTATTCAGTACAGTGGGGATAATAAATACAACGGTGCAAAAACAGATGTTTTATTTAATGTTAATAAACATGAATCAAAAGTTGATATTTCTGCAGATGATATAGAAATTGGTAAAACTGCTGTTGTAACCATTAATGTTACTCCTGGTGCTACAGGTAATGTTACTGTAGTTGTCAATGGCAAATCACAGGTTGTAGAACTTAAAGACAGTAAAGCTACTTTAACTATTGAAAACTTAGCTGCTGGAGATTATAAAGTAGAAGCAACCTATAACGGTGATGCCAAGTATTTAGCTTCAAGCAATAATGCTTTATTCAAAGTTTCCAAAATATCAGGATATGATATTAAAGTTAATGCTGGTGAAGTAAATGAAGGTGAAGATGCTACAATTATAGTAGTTTTACCTAAAGATGCTACCGGCAATGTAACTTTAGTTATGAACAACAAACCTTACTTTGCAAAAGTCATTGATGGTATGGCTAAAGTGGTTGTTCCGTCTGTTTCTGCAGGAACTCATGATTTCATTGTAAATTATTCTGGTGATGATAAATATGATAAATCAACTGTAAACGGAACTATAAAGGTTAATAAAAAAGCAGCAACATTAATTGTTGAAGATCTTGTAAAATATTACAAAGGAGATGAAAAACTTACAGCTAAACTGGTAGACGGTAGAGGCAATCCAATAGCTAATGCTGATGTTGCTTTTAATATTAATGGTAAAGATTACATCAGAAAAACCAATAATGAAGGAATAGCTTCTATGAATATTAATTTGGTGGCTGGAACCTATAATGTGGCAGTTAAATATAATGAAAGCTCAGTTAATGTAACAGTAACTGTAAAATCTACTATTGTAGCTGATGATTTAGTTAAAATGTATCAGGACCCTACAAGATTCTATGCTAAGTTCCTGGACAGTACAGGAAAAGCATTGGCTAATACTCAAGTTAGATTTAACATTAATGGTGTTTTCTACACTAAAACTACTAATAATGATGGAGTTGCTGATTTGGGTATTATGTTAAGACCTGGAATATATATTTTGACTGCATATAATCCTGCAAATGGTGAAGAAAGAGGAATCACCATAACTGTAAAATCTTTAATAGTTCAAAGTGATTTAACTAAATACTACTTAAATGCTTCCAGATTCCAGGCAACCATTTATAATAAGGATGGAAGCTTGGCGGTAAACAAAGAAGTAACCTTTAACATCAACGGTGTTTTCTATCATAAAACCACGGATTCAAATGGTGTAGCTAGTTTAGGTATTGCTTTAAGGCCTGGAGAATATATTATCACAACTATTGTTGACGGACTTGATATTGGAAACAAGGTCACTGTACTTCCTACATTAGTAACTAAAGATTTGGATATGAAATACCTTGATGGAAGTGACTTTACTGCACAAACCCTGGACGGTCAGGGTAAGCCATTAGCTAACCAAAATGTATCATTTAATGTGAATGGTGTATTTTATCATAAAGTCACTAATGAGGATGGTATTGCAAGTCTAAAAATCAGATTGATGAGTGGTGAATACATTATAACTTCCTCATGGAATAATTTCCAAACAGGAAACACTATAAAAATTAGTCCTTAAGAGAATTTCTCTTATTCTCTTAACTTTTTCTTTTTTTATTGTAATTTTTATTGGATATCAAAAATAGCTATTTTAATATTTCAAGTATTTTCAATCCTAATTTTGTTGTTTTATAAAGTCTGCCTTTTTTAGCATTTTCATTGAGACATATTACTAGTTTTTTACTTTTCAAATCATTTAATGCACTGGATACTTGTGTTGGACGTAAATTGGTTTCTTTTGCAATTTCAGAAGGCATTTTATAATCATTGCCAGACAATGACTTTATTGTTTTGTACCGTGAAGATGATACTTTTATAAATCCGATAATTTCCCAGATATTTTCTTCACTTTCTTTTTTATTCATGTTATATGTCTTTATGTTGCATTAATCACTTTTTTATTTATAACTTTATTCTGTATTATTTTATTTTTACTTGGTTTTTGTTCTATTTATTATGTTTTAGTAACAATTTTATACTACTTGTCACAAAAATGTTATTTGTAAGTTAAACATGGTTTTAATTTACATTTTTATGATGATGGCTTGGCTATTGTTATAAAACATCATTTACTATTTAATTTCAATGTAAAAGTAGTAAATTTGGGAAATATGGGATAAATTAACTTAAGAATTATACTTGTCTGTTTAATAAAAGAATAGGTAAAATTTTGCACATTTTAGGGGTTTGTGCAATTTTTTTAAGATAATGGCTGTCATTTATATGCAGTCTGAATTTTTTAAATAGATGTATAATTCTTGTTAATTTTAATTATTTCAGCTTTTTTTATATTTCTAAAGTCATTCAAATCTTTAAACTTAAAAATACTGGTTTATTTTTTAATATTATTTTACTTACTAAAATTTACTAAAATAGAAAGCTTTTTATATAGCAATTTGCCAATATTTAAATAGTAAATTAACTTAAATTATTTATTGTTGAATTATATTGAACTAAAAAATTATGTAGAGGTAGGTTTCATGAAATTTGAAGAACAAGAATCAATCGACGATTCCTCAAAAGAAACTGTATTAAAGCCTGAAATAGAAGAAAATGAGGCTTTTGAAAAAATTGAACCAATGTTAGATTATGGTAATATTAAAAGTTCAAAAGATATTGAAGTTCCTCCATTATTAATTGATCAAGTTATTGGACACGAAGAGTCCATTGAAACTATTAAAAAAGCAGCAAAACAAAGGAGAAATATTTTACTTATCGGTGATCCTGGGGTTGGAAAATCAATGCTTGCTAAAGGTATGGCTCAGATTTTACCTCATGAATCCTTAGAAGATATTTTAATTTATCCGAATGTAGAAGATAATAATCATCCATTAATAAGGTCTGTTCCAGCAGGAGAAGGTAAAAAAATAGTAAAAGCAACCAAAGGATCTGCTAAAAACCATGAAGAGAAAAAAACATTAATTACAACATTTGTTATTGCAGCTATTGTTGTTATTGGATTTATGTATGGCAGAATACTTGAAGCTATTATTGCAGCAGCATTAATATTGCTTATTTCTATTCAGATAAAACCTAAAAACAATAACATGTCTCCAAAATTACTGGTTAATAATGAAGATAAACGATTCGCACCATTTATGGATGCAACTGGTGCTCATGCAGGAGCATTACTTGGAGATGTCCGTCACGACCCTTATCAGTCTGGAGGTCTTGGAACTCCTGCACATGAACGTGTGGAATCAGGAATGATTCATAAAGCTAACAAAGGTGTTTTATACATTGATGAAATAGGTACAATGACTATGAAAACACAACAAGAGCTCTTATCTGCAATGCAGGAAAAAAAATATGCTATTACTGGTCAAAGTGAAAACAGCAGTGGTGCAATGGTAAGGTCTCAGGCAGTACCGTGTGATTTCGTTCTTGTAGCATCAGGTAACCTTCAAGTTCTTGAAGGAATGCACATAGCTATGAGGTCAAGAATCAGGGGATACGGTTATGAAGTTTTTATGAAGGATTCAATGGAAGACACTCCGGAAAACAGAAAAAAATTAGTAAGGTTTGTAGCTCAGGAAGTTAAAAATGATGGAAGAATTCCTCATTTTGCTCCTGATGCATTAGATGAAATTATTTTAGAAGCAAAACGTCGTTCAGGAAAACAAAATGCTTTAACTCTTAAATTAAGGGATTTAGGTGGACTTGTAAGATCATCTGGTGATGTAGCTATTGAAAAAGGTGCTGATTTGGTAACTGCTGAACATGTAATTGAAGCTAAAAAATTCTCCAGAACATTAGAACAGCAAATAGCTGACAGATCCATCAAACAAAGAAAAGAATACAGTATGGTTCACCCTGAAGGTGGAAGAGTTGGTCTTGTAAATGGACTTGCAGTTATTGGAGATAGAAGTGGTATTGTTTCACCAATTGCTGCTGAAGCTGCTCCTGCTCAATCAAAAGAAGGTGGAAAAATCATAGCTACCGGTAAACTTGGTGAAATCGCTAATGAATCAGTTCAAAATGTAAGTGCATTAATTAAAAAATACACTAACAAGGATATTTCTGATTATGATATTCATGTTCAGTTTATTCAAACTTACGACGGTGTAGAAGGGGACAGTGCAAGTGTTTCAATAGCTACTGCAGTAATTTCTGCTGTTGAGGATATTCCTATTGATCAGACTGTTGCATTAACCGGATCTTTAAATGTTCGTGGGGATGTAATGCCTATTGGTGGTGCTACAGCTAAAATTGAAGCTGCTGCAGAATCCGGAATTAAAAAAGTATTGATTCCTAAGTCTAACATGAAAGATGTTATGCTTGAGAAAAAATACGAAGACATGATTGAGATAGTTCCAACTGAAACTTTAAGTGATGTATTGGAAAATATTTTAATTAGCGGCAGTAAAAAAGACCGTTTAATTGAAAAAATGAGAAATTTAAGTTCCAAAGTTGCAAGTAAAGTTTCCAAATCTCAAATTGAAAAACCAGCTACCAACTAAGTTGGTTTTTATTATTCTTTTTTTTATTTTAAATTTTTTCAATCGCATTTTTATAACGAAAACATAATATATTAATAATTTTATATTAATATAATATATTAGAAGTTGAAATGTGATTGATATGGGTGGTAAAATTCGTTTTAATGTAGCTAAGTTTGGAGCTAAGGTAGCTTCTCAGGTATCTAAATTTGGATTTGGAAGTGGTAATAATCTTCCGGGATATGTTTTTTATAAGATTGCTGGAAAGGAAGCACTAAAAGATTTGGCTCATGAAATGAGTATTGGACCTATTTTAATCACAGGAACCAACGGAAAAACTACTACAACAACTCTTTTAATTAAATTGCTTTCTGCTGATACGAAAATCAGAAAAAGCTTTGAAAGCAATACTATTCATGCAATAACTACAGGTATTTTAAAAGGTGATGGGGATCTTGGTGTTTTTGAATATGGAATCAGAAATAAGAGCTATGGAATTCCGGACACTGTTCAGAGACTTATTGATCCTGTAGGTGTTGTTTATACAACAATTTCACGTGAACATTCACAGGTAGCAGGTGTTAAAAATCCCTTTGAGGAATATGTAGATGCCAAATCTCTACTTTCACAGGGTATGACTCGGGGAGTTGTTATTTCTAATGCAGATGATCCTGTAACAGCAAATATTGCTTGCAATAAACGAAATGACCTGCATGTTAATTTTTATGGATTGGCCATTGATAGTATTAATGATATTTTCGAATCAGACAGTCCAAATTGTCCAAGGTGTGGCAAAAAGCTTGAATATTCTCAAAAATTCTTGAATCACAGAGGAATTTACAGTTGCTGCTGCGGTTTTAAACGCCATGAACCTAATGTTAAATTGATTGGTGCTGACTTTAAGCCTGATAATTGGGATTTGACAATTGAAGGAAATTTATATAATTATACAAACAATAAGGATATTTCATTTGAAGTAAGTATAAATGTTCCTCCATTCGGATTCCATAATATTTACAACACATTGGCTTCCATTTGCACATATGCTACTTTTACTCCAAAAATAGACAATATTGAAAATACTATTAAAGAGGTTTTCAATAATTTGGACATGTCTTTTATTCCTCCTGGAAGATTTGAAGTAGTTAAATTAAATGACAAATATGTTGGTTTGGGACAGGGAGATAATGGTGATGCAGCTAAAATCAATGCATTATTTATGAATCAGTATATTGACGGTCCTTTAGAATTTATTTACACAACTCCTGATGAAAATGAGGAAGAAATATTTGAAGACCATCTGGAAGTTATTAAAAATTTAAATCCTGACCATATGATTGTTGTTCCCGGAAGAAAATCCATTGAAAAAGCTAAGGAATATTATAACATAATATCTGAAGAATATGATAATGCTGATTTTTATCCATTAAGCTATGATAAAATGGATGAAAGGATTAGAAAACTGGTGGATTTGGCTGAAACTTCAGATTATAATTATGTGATTATGACAGGCTGCGGTGAAGAGCAGGAAATGTGGGAAAATATAAAACAAAAATTAATCAATAAATAATATTGCTTTCAATTATATTATTTATTGTTTTATAGAAGTTGTCTTCGCTTTTTTTGATTTGTCTAAATGATGAATCGATTTTACATCCGCATAAATCACAGCTGCCGATAAGGAAGTCATTGCTGTTTTTTTTAATCAGGATTCCGAAGTACTCTTCTTTTAAATCCCCATATTTTTGAAATTCTTCACTGCTGAGACTTATAGTTTTATCTTCAATGGAAAAAATATCGCATTCATTAAACATAGGTATAAAAGCGAGCATTCCGAAAGTTATAAAGATATTTTCATGTTTAAGGACTTTTAAGACTTTTTCAACATAGCTGTCTTCATTTTCAATTCCATATTTTTTTAATTCACCAATGTTGTTGGAACCCATTGTGCAATTATCACGGATTATACAAATAGCTAGTTGAGGGTCTATATAATTATCACATTTAGCTACAATATTTTCAATACTTTTTTCAATATTCATTAATAACACCTTCGTAACTTTCACATAATGAAAGAATCTCTTCAATTTTTGGAATTTGATTGAGCCAATCTATAGGAATTGAATCAAATCCATAATAAATTCCAGAAAGCCCACCACAAACAGCTGCAATAGTATCAGTATCTCCACCTAAATTAACAGCTTTCAGGACACTGTATTTATAATTGTCAGTAGTTTCCAAACAATAAATGACACTTTCCAGAGTGTCTATTACATAACCTGAACTTTTAATATTCTCTTTTAAATCATCATTAAAAATTCTCTCAAAATGTTTAAGCTCTTCTGAATCTTTGTAATGTTTTCTGATTTTATCGCAGGCTATTTTAACATGTTCTTTAATTGTTAAATTATCTGAAATCATTGATTTGGCCAGTTCAACATAAAATACGCAGGCTATTTTTGATCTTAAATGGCCATGAGTTAAGCCGGATATATTTTCAATTGTTTCATAGTCAATGTCATGGATAAAGGCCAGAGGCAAAATTCTCATTAGAGATCCGTTTCCATTATCTCTTTCACTGACTCCTCCACATTTTAAAGCTTCAAAACCATTTTTAAACCTTAATAATGATTCATAAGTTGTGTTGCCGTAATCAAAAGTTTCTCCATACTGAGTGTATTTGCCATTAAGAAGCCATTCTAAAAACTCGCTTTGGATATCTTCATAGTCAATAGTCTTTTTATTGCAGATGCTGCTCATAGTAGCCAGAGTCATTGAAGTATCATCTGAATAAGTTCCAGGTGGCATATTGTATGTTCCGTAACCTGTTATAGTTTTAACCGGATTTTTTTGGAGTGTTTCACGGGAACTGAACTCCGCCGGAACACCTAAAGCATCACCGACAACAAATCCACAAATACCTGCTTTGATTTTCATAGATATAGTTATATCTTTAAAGTTGATATAAATAGCAGTTTCAAATTCATAAATTATAATTATCACTTCAAATAATTATTTAACATGGTGATTCTCAAAACACAGAATTTAATTTTAAGGTCATGGAAGGTAGATGATGCTGAAGAGTTGTATCATCATGCTAAAAATCCAAAAATTGGTCCGATTGCAGGGTGGCCACCACATAAAAATGTTGAAAATAGTTTGGAGATAATTCAAACTGTTTTTGCAAAGGATGAAACTTATGCCATAACTTTAAATGGTCAAATTATAGGATGTGTGGGTTTGCTTGTTTATCCTGACGGAAATCATTATTGGGGAGAAAATAATGCAGAACTTGGATATTGGATTGCAGAAGAATTTTGGGGAAATAATTATGCATGTGAAGCATCTGAGAAACTTTTAATACATGGTTTTAAGGATTTAAAGTTAAATAAAATATTTGCTTCATTTAGAAAAAATAACCTTCAGTCAAAAAGGGTTCTTGAAAAATTAAATTTTAAATACTTTGATGAACTACAAAATATTGATTATACCGGAAAATGCTATCTGGAAATTGTAATGAGTTTAGAAAATAATGACACTGGATGATAATATGGAAACATTGGAAGCAATTAATAAAAGAAAAAGCATTCGTGCTTATAAGGATGAGCAAATAACGAAAGAGGAATTAGACACAATTATAGGAGTAGCTAATAAAGCCCCAAATGCAGGACCATTTCAAGTTAGTGTAATTCAAAATAAAGAGTTTTTAAGTGAAATAAATGATAAAACTAAAGAGTTCATGTTAAATTCTGAAGGTTTTATGCGCCAGAGAGCTTCTATTCCAGGTTATGAGCCATTATATGGTGCTCCAACTTTAATTGTTATTTCTGCACCTGAGGGTCCTTTTTCTCAAATAAATGTTTCAGCATCTGCAACAACAATGATTTTGGCAGCTACTGATTTGGGATTGGCTACATGTTATGTTGTATCTCCAATAGCTATTTTAACTCAGCTTAAAGATAAATTAAACCTTCCTGAAGATTTCATACCAGTTTCAGGTATTTTAGTTGGTTATGAAGCTCCCTGTGATATTCCATCTCCTGAACGTGAAATTCCAGATAATATAAATTTTATTGGTTAGATAATTATGGTTAGAATTTGTAAAAATTGCGGATTTGAGAATCAGGACAGCTATGACTTTTGTGCCAAATGCGGAACTCCATTAGTGGAAGGGCTCCAGCCCAACACATTCTTTGTTTATAGAAATGTGGAACAGGGAATTAGTAGGAAATTTATAATTATTTCTTATATAATTACCATATTTTTTTCATTTGGAGGTTTTCTTATGGATCTGGTAGCTAGAAATACTTCAATGGGTTTTTTTAGCTTCTTTGGATTTTTCATGCCGTTTTTCCTAATTCAGGCACAGGATAATAATATTAAAAAGCATGGTTTCATCCAATTGTTCATATCTCTTGTTGGATTTATTCTGTTTGTAAGAACTTTACCATTGTAAAAAAAGAGTTTTTAGTATTGTTTTTAAAAAACAATACTTTTTTTTAAATTTAAACAAAATGTATTTTCATATCTCCAGTTAATAAACATTCTGGAATTGCCAAATAATTCATGTGGAAATCACCCATTGCTTTATCAGCTGCATCTCCACGGTCCATTCCGTCACCCCAGTCGTATTGGCGAATATCGGATATGATGTCTCCGCCAAATATTTTCTCGGCTGCATTATTATTTACTGTTATGATAATATTTGGAGATATATTGTAAGTGTATTCCATTATTTCTTTAGCTGCTCCGTAAGGATTGTCGGGATCATCTAAATGAATGTTGTGTAGTGTTTGATGCTGTGCGTTAAATGAACTTCCCGGATAAATCCAGTTAAATCCACCGGTTAAATTCCATGTGGCACCCATGTCAACACCAGGAATACCTCCTTCACTTTCGTCTTCAGCTATTATTAACACACTAGAAGTTGCAGCTATTCCCACTATAACAATGACAGCAAGTATTATAACTGCAAAAATAATTCTTCCAATTTTCATGATTTACAATTGTTTTTAGCATTAATATAGTTAACTTTTTTTATGTTAAAATCAAATATTAATTATTATATTAATTTTTGGTGATAATGTGATTATTGGTGGTTCAGCATCTCAAGATTTGGCCGCTCATGTGGCAGAAGAGTTAAATGATGATTTATGTTATGTAGAAACTAAAAAATTCCCAGATGGCGAAAGATATTTGCGTGTTGATGGTGAGATTGATGATGAAGTTACTGTTATTCAATCTACAGGATATCCTCAGGATGAAAATTTGATGGAATTGCTGTTTTTAATATCAAATCTTAAAGACCTCGGAGCAAAAAAAGTTAGGGTTGTTGTTCCATATATGGGTTATGCAAGACAGGAAAAACGTTTTCATGATGGGGAAGCAGTTTCTGCAAAAATTGTAGCTAATTTAATTCAATCTGCAGGTGCTGATGAATTTATTACATTTAATATTCATGAAAAATGTGTTTTGGACTTTTTTGATATTCCAACTACAAATATTTCTGCTATGGGTGCAATAGCCGAATATATTGATGAAAAAATTGATGAAAAACCTTTAATTGTTGCTCCTGATAAAGGAGCATATCCTTTTGCTCAGGAAATAGCTGAAATTCTTGATTGTGAATGCACTTATCTGTCTAAAGTTCGTCTTGGACCTGATAAGGTGGAAACTAGAATTGTTGATGTTGAAGGCAGTTCTGATGAAACAGTTAATGTGGATTCAGTTAAAGGTAAAAAGGCATTTATTATTGATGATATTATAGCTACCGGTGGAACTATTGTTAATGCAGTTAAAATATTAAAGGAATACGGTGCCAAATCAGTTGATGTTTGTTGTGTTCATCCGATTTTGGTAAATGGAGCTACTATGAGAATCTATGCAGCTGGTGCTAACAGTTTAATATCTACCAATAGTTTATCTGCAGACAGTTCTCGTGTTTCTCTTGCAAAAAGCATAGCGAATGTTTTGAGGGATTAAAGATGTTTGATAAAGATGCTATTAAAAAAGAACTTATTGAAGGATCTAATATAATTTTAAAAAGATATGATGAAGAGGATGTTGTTGATTCCATATCTGTTATGAATACAAAAGATCATGTTATTTTTTTAGGGTCTTTAAGAGTTTATAATGAAATGAATGTTAAAAATATTGAGAAAGCTTTAGAAAACTGTTTTGAAGACTACGGCAAAGTTAGCATAAGAAGTAGAAAAGTTGTTCCCTGCTGTTCCCTGCCCTATTTCCATATCAGTTTTCACATCAATGTTGATGAAGTAATTTAGAAAAGCATGAAAAAATTTAAACTAAACTCACCTTACAAGCCATTAGGTGATCAGCCAAAAGCCATTAATTCATTAGTTGATGGGATAAATAAGGGTGAAAAGGAACAGACTCTTTTAGGAGTTACAGGTTCCGGCAAAACTTTTACAATGGCTAATGTTATTGAAAAAGTTCAAAAACCTACCCTTGTCATCTCCCATAATAAAACATTAGCTGCACAGCTTTATGAGGAATTTAAAGAGTTTTTCCCAGACAATGCTGTTGAATATTTTGTCAGTTATTATGATTATTATCAGCCTGAGGCATATGTTCCAAGAACTGACACTTTCATTGATAAGGAATCATCTGTCAACGAAGAAATTGACATAATGAGACATTCTGCTACCCAATCACTTTTATCCCGTGATGACGTGATTGTAGTCAGCAGTGTCAGCTGTATTTATGGTATAGGTTCTCCGGAGGATTATGGGGAATTTGCATTTGGAATAGCTGTAGGGGACAATTATGACCGTTCAGATATTATTCGCAAACTTGTTTTCATGCAGTATGAAAGAAATGATATTGAATTTGCAAGAGGTCATTTTAGAGTACGCGGAGATGTAATTGAAATAAATCCTGTTCACGGCACTCCTCCTGTAAGAGTTGAGCTATTTGGTGATGAAATAGATGCAATCAGTTTAATTGATAAAGTCACAGGCAAAAAAACAGAAAGTTTAAAAAGATACATGATTTTCCCGGCAAAGCACTTTGTTGTCGGGCAGGATAAAATGGATACAGCAATCAGAAACATTTCTGATGAGCTGGATGAAAGATTAAATGAGTTTAATTTATCAAATAAGCTTCTGGAAGCTCAAAGATTGGAACAAAGAACACGTTTTGATATTGAAATGCTTCAGGAAATGGGATATTGTCCAGGTGTAGAAAATTATTCAATGCATCTGTCCGGAAGAAAATGGGGTGAAAAACCTTATTCATTATTAAAATACTTCCCTGAAGATTATCTGACTATTATTGATGAGTCTCATGTTACACTGCCTCAAATTCGTGGAATGTATAATGGAGACAGGGCACGTAAAGAGACTTTAGTAGAACATGGATTCAGATTACCTTCTGCTAAGGAAAACAGGCCATTGAGATTTGATGAATTTGAATCATCTATAAACCAAATCATTTATGTTTCAGCTACTCCAGGAGCTTATGAATTGTCAAGATCAAGTAATATTGTTGAGCAGATTATCCGTCCGACAGGTTTGGTTGATCCTGAAGTGATTATTCGTCCGGTTAAAGGTCAGGTTGAAGATTTGCTTGGCGAAGTTAAAAAAAGAGCTAAAAAAGATGAAAGAGTTTTAGTTACAACTTTAACCAAGAAAATGGCTGAAGATTTAACTGATTATTATGCAAAAATAGGTGTTAAAGTCAGATATATGCACTCTGAAATAGATACTTTAGAGAGAATTGACATCGTAGATGATTTAAGACGGGGAACATTTGATGTGCTGGTCGGTGTAAATTTACTTAGGGAAGGTCTTGATTTGCCGGAAGTTTCTTTAGTAGCTATTTTAGATGCAGATAAGGAAGGATTTTTAAGAAATGAAACTTCTTTAATTCAGACTATTGGAAGAGCTGCAAGAAATATCAACGGTCAGGTAATTATGTATGTTGATGAAATGACTGATTCTGTTAAAAATGCAACAGCTATTACAAGTAAAAGAAGAAAAATCCAAATCAAGTATAATGAAAAACATGGTATTGTTCCTAAAACTACTAAAAGGGCACTTAAGGATAAAAAAGTAGCTGAGGATTTGGATATTGAAGGAACGGATATTAGTAAAATACCTAAAGATGAATTACGTTTACTTATCAGTGATTTGGAAAATGACATGAAAGAAGCAGCAGCTAAACTTGATTTTGAAAGAGCAGCCAGTTTAAGAGATCAGATAGCTACTTTAAAAGGATTAAAAAAAGATTCTTCATAGAATAATTTAAAAATGGGAACTGTCCATTAATTTTAATTTTTGCATTTTATTTAATGGACAGCTAGAACTTATTTTTTTAGAAAGTTGTTTTTAGTGTTTTTAATATTTCGTCGGAGGTTTTTCCTTCGTTTTCAAGAGTTTTTATTGTGTTTTTCATATTTGTTTTTTCTTCTTGTTTTCCTTCTTGTTTTCCTTCTTGTCTAAGTTCTATTTCTCTGTTGTGTAGTTTTTCGTTTATGCTTTGTCATTTTAGGGTACTCATTGTTCTCACCTTTTCTAATGTTTCTGGGTTTTTTATGAATATTTCTGTTGTTAGCCAAAGTCCCCATGTTAATATTTTAGTTTGTTTGGTTGTTATTTTGGTAATTTTGCTAACATAACCACAGATTTCTTTAACTATTTCTTCAGAATTTTTGGTTGTGTTTAAAAATGGTATGAAAATTAAATCTAATATGTCAAAAGCTGTTAGTTTTTTGTTATTTTCTATTTTGATTTTAACATTTTTTAATCTTTGGTCTCCAGGATATTTTTTTAGAAAAATTATTCTTATTGGTGTATATTTATTTACTTTTCCAATCCAGCATTCTGTTTCTGATTTGTTTGGATTGCCTGTAGATATTATGATAGTATTTATGGGTTTTCCAGTTTCTTCATGTAATTCCATGTCGTAACGTCCAGTATGGGTAAGATTACCATGAGTTAAGTTACCGCTGTAATGTTCATAATGGATATATGAATCATCAACCATTTCATATACAAAATCCATTAATAAACCCTTAAAATTAGGTGTTATTAATTCTGTAGAATATACCTTTTTAATTTTTGTACAAGGCAATGGTTCATGTATTTCATCTGTTTCTTTTTCTAATGCTTCTAAATAATCAAAGAGGTCTTGACCATAATATTTTGCTAATCCTTTTATTAATTTATCCTGTTTTTGATAAATCATTTTTTCTCTCCTTAATTGTTTAGTATTCTATAAATCGATTTGATAAAATACACTAATACTTTCTATTGGCCACTATATAAGTTGTTAAGTTGTAAATAACTTAAATAAAATATTTTGAGTAAATTTAACACTTTTAAATCAATATTTCAATAGTTTTTATAATGGTGGTGTGGATACAGTTCCAAAATATTAAGTGGAAAAATGATTAGATATATTTATATATGTAGATGTCTAATATTTGTTTGATACATTACGAATGTTTTATTTTTCAAATGCTCCTAGATTAATATATTATATTGGGGCATTGGATAATTATTATTAAGGAGGGTACTATGACAAAAGACTCTAAAAAACAGATTATCATTAAAGGAGCTAAAGAACATAATTTGCAAAATATAGATTTAGCTATTCCTCGTGATGAATTTATTGTAATAACAGGATTAAGCGGGTCTGGTAAGTCTTCACTTGCTTTTGATACAATTTATGCTGAAGGACAGCGTAGATATGTTGAATCTCTCTCAGCTTATGCAAGACAATTTTTAGGGCAAATGAAAAAGCCTGAAATGGAATATATTGAAGGTTTGTCTCCTGCTATTTCAATAGACCAAAAAACCACAAAAGAAAACCCAAGATCTACAGTAGGAACTATTACTGAAATTTATGATTATCTTAGATTATTATTTGCAAGAATAGGGACACCCCACTGTCCAAAATGTGGAAAGGAAATATCTCACCAAACATTGGGCCAAATTGGAGACAGTATAATAGAAGAAGGGGAAGGTAAAAAAATACATATTTTAGCTCCGGTTGTTAGGGATAAAAAAGGCCAGCACAAGGATGTTTTGGATGATTTGAGAAACAAAGGATTTGTAAGGGCAAGAGTGGACGGTGAAGTTAGAGACCTTGAAGAAGATATTGACCTTCCGAAAACTTACAGACACAGCATTGAAGTAGTTGTAGACAGACTAAAAATAAGAAAGGATGTTGACTTTAAAAGAAGACTGGTTGATTCTCTAGAAACAGCTTCAGAGTTTGCAGACGGACTGATAAATGTACTATTTTCAGATGATGGCAGAGATTATGAGAAAAAATATTCAGAACACTTTGCCTGTGTAGACTGTGGAATAAACTTTGAAGAACTCACTCCAAGGATGTTTTCATTTAATGCACCTCAGGGAGCATGTCCTGAATGTAATGGTATTGGAGTTAAAATGGAAATCGATCCTGATTTAATTATTCCAAATAAAAATCTTACATTAAATGAAGGGGCAGTTACTCCTTGGGCAAAATCAAATAAAAAAGAAAATTATTATCATCAGATGCTGGAAGCAGTATCTAAACATTTTAACTTCAGCATGGACACTCCGTTTAATGAATTAACCAATGAACAGCAGGATATAATATTATATGGCTGTGACGATAAAATACCATTTTCATTTAAACGTAGAAATAAATCTTATCAAGTTAATCGTCAGTTTGAAGGTGTTATTCCGAGAATGGAACGTTTATACATTGAAACCAAATCAAATTACAGCAGGAAATACATTTCCAAATTCATGAGTGACAGAAAATGTCATGTATGTCATGGAAAAAGACTTCGTCCTGAGGTACTGGCTGTAACTGTTGGTGGAAAATCAATAGCTGACGTAGTGGAAATGTCAATTAAGGATTCATATCAGTTCTTCTTGAATTTGGAACTTACTGACAGAGAACAGTTCATAGCTAAAGAGGTTTTAAAAGAAATCAGACAAAGACTTAAATTCCTTGTTGATGTTGGGCTTGACTATTTATCAATGGCACGTTCATCAGGTACACTGTCTGGTGGTGAAGCTCAAAGAATCAGATTAGCTACTCAAATAGGCTCCGGATTAGTTGGTGTTCTATATATTTTAGATGAACCAAGTATTGGTCTTCATCAAAGAGATAATGTAAAACTTATTGAAACACTAAAGAGACTTAAAAACTTGGGAAATACTTTAATTGTTGTAGAACACGATGAAGAAACAATATTGTCTGCAGATTATGTTGTAGATATAGGTCCTGGAGCAGGAGAACACGGTGGAAAAGTAGTTGCCTGCGGAACTCCTGAAGAGATTATGGAGTCACATGAATCTGTTACCGGTCAGTATATTTCAAGACGTGAAACAATACCAATTCCACAAACACGCAGATCAGGAAATGATGAATCACTTATAATTAGGGGAGCCAGACAAAACAATCTTAAAAATATTGATGTTGAAATACCTTTAGGCAAGTTCACATGTGTTACAGGAGTAAGCGGGTCTGGTAAAAGCAGTCTGATTAATGAAATTTTATACAAAGGGTTAAGCGGAAAATTAAACAATAAATTTACCTTTGCAGGAGATTATGATAAAATTGAAGGTGTAAGCAACATTGATAAAATCATAGCTATTGACCAAAAACCGATAGGACGTACTCCAAGATCAAATCCTGCAACTTATACTGGAGTTTTCACGGATATTCGTGATTTATTTGCAGAAACTCCAGAAGCTAAAGCTAGGGGATATAAACCTGGCAGATTTAGTTTTAATGTAAAGGGAGGAAGATGTGAAGCATGTTCAGGTGACGGTATTGTGCAAATTGAAATGCACTTTTTAGCTGATGTATTTGTTCCATGTGAAGTGTGTGGCGGCAAAAGATACAATGAAGAGACTTTAGACATTCGTTACAAAGGTAAAAATATTTATGAAGTTTTGGAAATGACTGTTGAAGAAGCATTGGACTTTTTTGAACATATTCCGAAAATACATAAAAAACTTAAAACCTTGCTTGATGTAGGTTTGGGCTATATGAAAATAGGTCAGCCGGCTACTACTTTATCAGGTGGTGAAGCTCAAAGGATTAAATTAGCTAAAGAGCTTTCAAGGTCAAATACAGGTAACACATTATATATTTTGGATGAACCTACAACTGGTCTTCATTTTGCAGATATTAAGAGATTGTTGTCAGTTCTTGCCAGATTGACTGATGCGGGCAATTCAGTTGTTGTTATTGAACATAATTTGGATGTTATTAAAACAGCTGATTATATTATTGATTTGGGTCCTGAAGGTGGAGATGGTGGTGGAAAAGTAATAGCTACCGGAACTCCAGAAGAAATAGCCAAATCTGGAACATACACTGGTGAATTTTTACAAAAAATCCTTAGTGAAAATATCACACCTTATGCCAAACAGCTTGTTAAAGAGAAAATGAGCAAGTAAATTTTCTCTTTTTCAACAAAGTATTTAATAAAGTTATGACATATTAACTTTAAGTTCACTTTTTTAGAAGTAACTAATATTTAAGGTGAAATATTTTGAAATTTGTAGATTTTTTCTCAATTTTTATTCGCGGAATACTTATGGGTTCTGCAGATATTGTTCCTGGAGTTTCTGGAGGAACAATTGCATTAATCACAGGTATTTACGAACGTTTGGTACATTCAATAAGTACAATTAATTTTACTTTCATAAAACCATTACTTAAAGGAGATTTAAAGGGTTTTAAAGAAAGACTATTCTATGAAATTGACTTTAAATTTTTCATACCGTTATTATGTGGTATTGGACTTGCAATGTTAACATTAGCTAATGTTATTTCATATTGTATGGATGTATACACTGCTTTAACCTATTCATTCTTTTTAGGATTAATTATTGCTTCGTCATATGTGTTATACAGGCAAATGGATGAACTTACTCTCAAACATGTAATTTTTACTGTTATTGGGGCTGTTTTAGCATATATTTTTGTAAGTTTAAATCCGATAGCTATGAATCATACTTTGCCGATACTGTTTATTTCAGGTTTGATAGCTATCTGTGCAATGATTTTGCCGGGTATTTCAGGATCATTTTTACTTTTATTGTTAGGTCAGTATGAGTATATGTTAAATGCTTTAAAGACTATGAGTTTAAGTGAAATTGTTGTATTTTGTGCAGGTGCCTTTATTGGTATTTTAGGATTTTCCAAAGTCTTAAATTATTTGCTTGAACATCATGAAGGCATTACAATGGCATTTCTTATTGGTGTGATGATTGGTACATTAAAACTTCCTGTTGTACATATTGTAAATACAACTCCGCTTACATTTGCTGCATTATTGCCTTGTATTATCCTGGCTATTATTGGATTTGTTATAATTGTTGTTATGGAAACTAAATTCGATTATATCGAATGATTTTTCCTCTTTTTTTTTAAAATATTATAAACCTTAACGATATAATATTATATAATGATAATTCTTAAAAAAATAAAAAAACAGTGGAAATTATATCCAATAGGTTCTCCAAAAGGAGCATTGAATAATAAAAGAGAACCTGAGTATGTTGGAACTGTTAAATTTAAAAAATATGATGATTCAATAGCTATTTCCAGATTTGTAGCGGATTACAATTACTCGGATTCATCTAATTTATCAGAAAAATTAGTTCCGCCTCAGGAAGTAATTAAACTTTTAAGGAGTCAGGCTGTTTTTTTAGCAACTAGGGATGATGAAGTTGAGGATTATCTTAAATCACTGAATATTAAGGTAAGGCACACCAGAGTTTGTGATTTTTGTGCATTTGAAGGAAATATTACAATTGTAAACTCTGAATTTTCATATAAACACAATAATCAGTTGATATGTGAGCAGTGTGCATATGAAACAATTAAAAGGGAAATTAAACTTCAGGGATTTGATAAAAAAATATTCAGAAACCTTAAAGACATTTTAGATAAAACAGGTAATTTGGAAAAAACATTGTCTGTTCTCTCACCTAAATTTGATCCACTTTCTAACAGAAATTTAACATTATTTGACAGAGTAGATACAAAATCCAAGTATAAAATACCTGATGTATCAATGAAAAGACTTAAAATACCTCATAAGTTCAGGGATATTTTAATTAAAAATGGAAATAAAAAATTATTGCCTGTCCAATATTTGGCAATTAAGGAAGGCCTTTTAAAAAATCAGGATTTGCTTGTTGTAAGTGCAACAGGAAGTGGAAAAACTTTGGTTGGAGAGCTTGCAGGAATAACCAAAGCAATGAAAGGTCAAAAATTTATATTCCTGACACCTCTGGTAGCACTGGCTAATCAGAAATACCGTGATTTTAAAAGAAAATATAAAAAGTTAGGCTTAAAGGTAGCTATTAAAGTAGGTAGAAATAGGGTTAAAGCTAAAGGTGAATTGAAACTGCCTGACAGTGATGTTAAAGATGCAGATATAATTGTTGGAACCTATGAAGGCTTGGATTATCTTTTAAGAAACGGGAACTCAGCTTTATTGTCTAATTTAGGAGTGGTTTTAATTGATGAAATCCACATGATTGATGATGAAGACAGAGGAACAAGACTTAATGGATTAATAAAACGTATCAAGCATTTATATCCTCATTCACAGATTATTGGTCTTTCAGCTACTGTTAAAAATCCTGAATTTTTAGCCGGTGAGTTTAATATGAAATTGGTGGAATATTCTCAAAGGCCGGTTCCATTGGAACGTCATTTGGTTTATATCAGATCAGAATCTTCAAAACACCATATAATGCAAAAATTAGCTAAAAAGGAATTTAATACAAAGTCTAAAAAAGGTTACAGAGGACAGACTATAATTTTCACCAATTCAAGACGAAAAACTCATAAGATAGCTAATTTCCTCCAAAATAAAAAGGTCAATGCCGCAGCATATCATGCAGGTCTGTCCTATTATAAAAAAGAAAAAATAGAAAAGGACTTTGACAGGGGAAAAATATCTGTTGTTGTAACTACAGCTGCACTTGCTGCAGGTGTTGATTTTCCAGCGTCACAGGTAATATTTGACTCATTGGTAATGGGAAATAAGTGGATCAGTCCAAATGAATTTTCACAAATGCTTGGACGTGCAGGAAGACCAAGCTATCATGACAGGGGAATAGTATATTTGCTGCCTGAAGTAGGCCATGACTTTGACGGTGAAAGTGAAGAGGCAAAGGCACTGGATTTACTTGAAAGTGACAGCGAAGATGTATTTATAGAATATGATGAAGAAAGCTCATATGAACAGATATTGGCAGATATTTCTTCAAGATCAATAAAAACAACAGATGAGTTAAATAAATTCTATAAAAATATAAATATTCCGGTAGACATTAGAACAGCTATTAATGAAATGGAAGATTTGGGATTAATAGATATTGTAGGAAATAAATTAAACATAACAAAATATGGCCGTGCAGTATCAGTATCCTTTTTATCTCTGGAGGATGCGGATTATATTAAAAAATCAATTGATGATAGGGGATATCTAAAGGTCTATTTAAGAAAGTCTCCGTACTATAAGAAAAAAGACAAATTCAACAAATTAAGGGTAAAAATATTGGCTATTGGACTGCAGCTGGAAATGTTTGAAAATGCATATCTGTCTTCAGTTGTACATAATCAGATAGCAAACGCTTTAAAAATTAAATTTTCAACAAGACTGTTTGCAGAATCAACACTTGATATTATTTCATCAGGTGAAGCAATAAGTAAACTGGACAAAAAATTTCAGGATGCTTTAATTAATATTCAATCAGATTTCTTAAAATGCAAATGTGAAGACAGACCGTTTTGTGACTGTCTGCAAAAGGGAATATCTGAAGTAATAATAAATGAAAGGCTTAAAGGTAAAGATCCGATAGATATTTCAAATAAACTGTTCAGGAAATATCAGATACAGGTCTATCCTGGAGACATATTTTCATGGTTAGACAGTTATGTTAAAAATTTAGATGCGATAAAAAGAATAGCTAAAGCATTTAACCGTAAAAAGGTAGAAAGGGAAGCACACAGATTAATCAAAGCTATTGAGAATGGATGAAACTTTTAAATTAGCTAATTTTGAGTTTTTAAAATAAATTAAATGGGAGTGGCATTTGCAGTCACTGCAGCCGAAATCAGCTATTGATTCCTCATTTTCAATTATTTTTTTAGCTATTTCACATTCCAGTTTTTCACCAGACTCTTTTGTATATATTTTTTCGATTTTTGAGTTTTTGTTTAGTAAAAGGTAATCAATATGCCAGTGCTTTTTCTTATTGTCTGACAGATGTCTTTTAACTCTGGATTCAAGGGAGTTCATAGCTGAACCGACATAAACATAACATCCTTTTTTAAAGTTAATGATTCCTAATTTTTTACCTATTTTAATTTTAGTGTCTTTCTCAACATTGATTATTAAACAGTAACTTCCTTTCATGTTTTTATATTGTTAATGTATATGATTATTATATTTTTTTATTTATTTCAAATATGATATTTAATTTAATGAAAATATCATTTAATTTTTCAATAGCTTAACTAATATATTGCTAAAATTATAATGGTTATTTTTAATTATATGGTATAAAAATATTTATTAGTTTCACAGTTCAAAATTATATTCATGTTTGTTAAGATTAGAACCAAAGGTCACAAAAATGTGTCTTCTATGCATAAATCCACGTTTGAAATAACTAAGGATTTGGAAATTGGACCTACTGCAGATTGTATTATTGGAGTGGCTATGGATAATTCCATGAATGATTTTTCAGATGAGTTTAAAGCTAAAATAGCTAATAAAAACACTAAAATAACTGTTATATTGGATACTGAAAACGGCCATGATGAGATTGTTGGCTTTGGTCATGAAAATTTGACTTTAACTCATCCAACAGACATTGTCTGCAGAACCAGCGACTATGTCTGTCCCCGTACTTTGATGATAAATGCAGATAAGGCAGCAAGGGATCTTGATTCGGATTTAATTGAAGATTTAAAAAATGAAAAAGAAATGGAAGTTACAATTATTCTAGTTTGATGTTTTTAAGCTGGTCTTTACTTGCATTTTCAGCTGCTTTAAGATAAGCATCACAAACTTTATTTACTTCATCAAAAGCTACAACTTTTCCTTCATTAATCCATAATGCTTTGTCACACAGGTTTCTGATTTGTTGAATTGAGTGTGATACAAGTAAAACAGTAGTTCCTGAACCCATTAATGATTTAATTTTATCATTACTTTTTTTCTGGAATTTAACATCTCCGACAGACAGGATTTCATCAATAATTAAAATATCAGGATTTACAACAGTAGCTATTGAAAAACCAAGTTTTGCAAGCATTCCTGAGGAATAGTTTTTAACAGGAAAGTTAATGAACTCTTCAAGTTCTGAAAACTCTAAAATCTCATCATATTTTGATTTTAAAAAATCTTCAGTATATCCCAGTATAGCACCGTTCAGAAATATATTGTCCTTTCCAGAGTAATTATAATCAAAACCGGCGCCTAAAGAAAGTAACGGTGCTATTATTCCGTTAGTAGTTACTTCTCCACTGTCACAGTCATAAACACCAGAAACTATTTTAAGCAAAGTACTTTTTCCAGCACCGTTAAAGCCGATTACTCCAACTTTTTCTCCCTGATAGATTTTAAATGAAACATTATCAAGGGCTTTGAATTTTCTGTTTTTTTCTTTGTTTCTTTTGATGGTACGTATTACATATTCTTTTAAATTGTCAATTTTGTCATTGGATATTTTAAAACTTAAAGAAACGTTTTTCAGTTCAATTGCAACTTTTTCATGATAGTCTGGAATGAATTGTGAAACTAGATTGTCAACATCCTGGTGCTGTTTTGTAGTTTCTTTTTCTAATATATTATTATGAATTGGTTCTATGTAATCTGGAATTTCATTATTTTCTGATTCTTGCATGCCATTAGGATGTATTGATTCAGGTTGTTGTATATTATAGGGGATTCTGTTGTAATCTTCTTGCAGGTCAAAGACAACTTCTTTTGGTTGTTTTCTTGAACTTAAATTTCTGTTTTGATTGTTAGAATCACTCTTTATATTGTTTTTAAATCTTAAATTATTTTTTTTCATAATAAACAACCTACAATTCTAATGTAATTTTCCTTTGGTATTTTGTAAATATTATAACTCCAGCAACTAATACAATAAGAGCAAATAAACTGGTATTAATAACACTCATGATATTTGGCAAGGTATTATACATTATAATGTCTCTGAATTGATCAATTAGTAAATACACTGGATTAAGATATAAATATTGTCTTAATGCTTCTGGAATAATCTCTGCAGGATAAAATAGGGCAGATGCATACATCAATAATATTGTAAATATGTTGTAAAGGTATTCAATATCTCTGAAATATGTACATACAATTGATAGTATTAATCCGATTCCCACTACCATAACAAAGAGTATTATCATAGGAACAATAGCTAATACTGACATTAAAGTTAAATGAAGGCCTGTTAAATACATTACGGCAACAAGTATTATTAATGAAATTATAAAATTAATAAACTCCGAACAAATTCCTCCAAAAGCAAAGATATATCTTGGAACATATATTCTTTTTAAGATACCGCTATTTCCTTTTATTGAATTCATGGCTATTTTTGTTCCAGCACTAAAAAAATCAAATAAACAGCGTCCTGCTAAAAAATAAACCGGATAGTTTGCAATATTTCTGGAAAATATTGTTGAAAAGATAGCAGTTAACAAAAGCATGGTTAACAATGGGTTTATAAAACTCCATAGGATTCCAAGTATTGAGTCTTTGTATTTAGCTGTGAAATTTTTTTTAATTAATTGTTTAAGTAGGAAATGCTCACTTGTATTTTTTTTAATCATTTCTTTAAACATAATTTCCACACAAAAATTTATATATTTAATATTAATATATTTAATTATTAATTTAAATAGCATTTATAGGTTACTGAAATCATGTCAAAAGTTAAAGTTTCTGTAATAGTTCCTGTTTTTAATGTTGGAGAGTATTTATCAACATCATTAGACAGTATTTTAAATCAAACTTTAGAAGATATTGAAATTATTTGCATTAATGACGGGTCAACTGATGATTCTTTAAATATTTTAGAATATTATGCTAAAAAAGATAAACGAATTAAAATAATCTCTAAAGAAAATGAAGGGCAGGGAACTGCACGTAATGTTGGGTTGGACAATGCTCAGGGTGAATTTATATACTTTGTTGATGCAGATGATTTTATAAAAAAAGACATGCTTGAGAAATTGTATAATAAATCAGTTAATGGAAATTTGGATTTGGTAATGTGTAAAGTTTCTTCTTTTGATAATGAAACACATGTAATTGATGATAATTTATGGTATTATTCACTTAAATGTTTCAGCGGGTTTAAAAAAGAAGTATTTAATAATTTAGATACTAAAGAGTTCACTTCATTAATTTCAGTAACTCCCTACAACAAGTTATATCGAAGGTCTTTTATTGAAAAAAATAATATCAGATTTCCGGAAAAATATATATTTGAAGATGAAGTCTTTTTTTACAATGTTTATCTTAAAGCTAAAAGGATTTCTTTAATTGATGAAAACTTATATTATTATAGGACAAACAGAAAAGGTTCAACAGTTTCTAAAAGTCAGGATAAAGATTATATTGATGTTATTCATATTTTCAGATTAATTCGTGAATTATTAATTGAAACTAATTATATAAATGTCTATAAAAAACAGGTTTACAATAGATTCATCCATCTTATTTTATGGAGATTTAGCCAGACAGCTCCAAAATATAGAAAAAATTTCTTTAATCTGATGAAAAAAGAATTTAATGAGATATTGAATGATACATCAAAAGATTTTTCATTAAATGTTGATGAACTGGATTCTAAAATAAAATCAAGAACTTTAAAAGTATTAAATTCAAATAATCTTGAAGAATTTGAAAAATTGGATTCATATAAAACATTTTCAGTTATAATGGCATCATATAATAATGAGCAATATTTGGGAGATGCAGTTGAATCTTTAACTGTTCAAAATTTTGGATTTGAACATAATGTGGAACTTATCATTGTTGATGATGGAAGTAATGATGATTCTTTAAAAATAGCTAAGAAATATCAGGAAGATTATCCTTATAATATTCAGGTAATCTCTAAAGAAAATGGCGGTCAGGCCAGTGCACGTAATTTGGGATTAAAATATGCTAAGGGAGATTATATAAACTTCCTTGACAGTGATGATAAACTGTCTCCAAATACATTTAATGCAGTTTATGATTTTTTAGTGAAAAATCCTGCTGCAGATGTCATATCAATTCCCATAACATTTTTTGACAACCAAAAAGGACCACATATTCTTAATTATAAATATAAAAAAGAAGAGATGGTTAATCTTTTAGATGAACCTGATTATCCTCAGCTTTCAGCTTCATCAGCTTTTATTAAAAGGGAAGCTGTTGGCAATTTAAGATTTAATACAAATCTTGTTAATTCTGAAGATGCTTTATTTATTAATAAAATTCTTATTGATAATCCGAAATTGGGTTTGGTTAAAAATGCCAATTACTTATATAGAAAACACTTTGATAAGTCATCTACAATTGACAATTCCCAAAAAAAGAAAGGATTTTTTACAGACAGGTTAAAATATTACTTTAAGGAACTAATTGAATATTCAGTTAAAAAATATGGTGAAACTCCAAAGTTTATCCAGTATACTTTACTTTATGATCTTCAATGGATGGTAAAAGTTGAAGAAATTGAGAATATTTTAACTAAAAGGGAAATTAACGAATTTTGGGAAGTTTTTTTAGATGTCTTATCTTATATTGATGGAGATATTATTAAAAACTATAAAACTTTAGATAATCATGTTCGTGAGTTTCTATTAACTATTAAACAATCTAATTTGACTGCTAAAACAATTAATAAATTGCAGCTTAATGACCGTTTAGGTATTCACAGGTTTTATATTGACATAGTCAATATAAAAAATGGTTTTTTAAACATATCCGGTCTTTTAATGAGTAATTTTAATCCGGACAATATTGAAGTAGTAGCTAAGTGCGAAAATAAGGAATTTATCTCTAAACGTTTTGTTTATCCTACAAGGAAACCATTAAAATTTTTATCAGTAGGGTATAAATTTCCTTATGATTTTGATTTGGAAATTCCAGTAGATGAAATTAAAGACAAGAAGTTATCTATAAATGTTTTAAATGATGATGAATCATTTAATCTTCCAATTACTTTTGAAAAGCATGCAAGATTATCAACTAGCAGTAATTACTTAATTAAAGACAATAATATTGTGGTTTTTAAAGATAATTCTTTTTATTTAACATCATATTCATTTATTAAAATGTTAAAATTGGAGTATAAGTGTTTGATGAAAATATATGATGATAAAGGTCCGTATTATACTTCTGCATTGGCTTTTAGATTAATTTATCTTATATTATATCCATTTTTAAGAAATAAGAAAATCTGGCTATTTATGGATAGGCGAAATGCGGCTGATGATAATGGTGAACAATTATTTAAATATGCACTATCTAGAAAAGATAATGTTAAAAAATATTTCACAGTTTCAGAGGACAGTAAAGATTATTCCAGATTAGCAGGCAAATATAAAAATGTTTTACCATTTTATTCAATAAAACAAAGGTTGATTTATTTATTTGCAGATAAAATAATCTCTTCACATCCTGATGAAAACATTTTAAATCCTTTTTATGCCAAAAATGGGGATTTATACAGTGGGCTGATTACATCAGAGAAATACTTCTTACAGCATGGAGTTACAAAAGATAACATTTCTAAATGGATTAGAAAATATGATAAGGATTTGTCTTTAATTTTAACAGTTTCTCCTTTGGAAAGAAAGTCATTTTTAGGTGAAGATTATAATTATTCTCCGGAAATTATTCAGACACTTGGATTTCCACGTTTTGATAATTTGGAAAATAATAATCTCAAAAAACAGATATTAATAATGCCTTCCTGGAGAGAATATTTACAAAAAAGCGAATTCGTTCTTAAAAATTCCAGATACTTTAAAGGATTAAACGATTTATTGAATAATGAAGAGTTAATTGGCTATGCTAAAAATAGAGGTTATAAAATAATTTTTAAACCACATCCAAATTTGGCAAAATTTATTCATTTGTTTGATTTGGATGAAAGCATTATTGCAGATGATAAAAAGTCTTATCAGGATCTATTTAATGAGTCAGAATTACTCATAACTGATTATTCATCTGTTGCTTTTGATTTTTCATATCTTAAAAAGCCAGTTATTTATTATCAATACTCAGATGACTACAACTTTGATTTATCTGAAAGCTATTTTGATTATAAAACAATGGGCTTTGGAGAAGTTATTAAAAAAGAGGATGATTTAATAAAGCTAATTAAAGGTTATTTGGATAATAATTGTGAAATGAAAGAAGTTTATAAAAAAAGAGTTGATAATTTCTACAAATACAATGACCAAAATAACTCTAAAAGAGTTTATAACTGGATTTATGAAAATTAATTAACTAACGGGTCATATTATGACAATTATGAATAATTTATTTGGAAATAAAAAAAAGCTGATTCAGGAAAATAAAGTTCTTAAACAAGAAGTGGAAAATTTACATAAAGAGATTGATTCTCTTAATAGCAAATATGAGAATATTCGTAAAATTAGAGCTAATGAGAATACTGCAGCCAGCTTTTGTAACTGGTCTTATATAAATTATTATTTTAGAGATGATTTTGAGGAAAAATTTATGGAAATGGTTGAAAATTTACCTAAAGAGTCAAAAAACTACTTTAAATGGCTTTTTTTAAGAAGTTTGGCTATTAATTATAACAGAAGAGAAACTTTATTTTTTGATGATGAATTGGAAAAACAAAAACAGTGGGAAGATTTTAAAATAAATAATGTATATGATGATAAAATAGGAAAATATAACTTTAAAGGAGGATATAATCTTCATGGGTTCATGGATTTAAATTTAAGTAAAGAGGATAAGAATTTTCTTGAAAATAAGGATATAATTGATGCAGGAGCATTTACTGGAGATACTGCAATTCCATTATCTGAAGTTACTCATAAAAATGTTTTTGCTTTTGAACCATTTGAAGAGTCTTTTAAATTATTAAAAGAGAATGTTGAAAGGAATAATATTTCAAATATAAAACCTGTAAACAAATCTTTAGGTAATATTAATGGTGAGCGAAGTTTATATTTAGCTAATGATAATTTTCAGGGAATTACATCTGATTCTAACTTAAGAAAATATACAGAAGAGCTAAAAGTTCAAGAGGTAACTGTTGATCAATTTGTCAAGGAAAATAACTTGGATGTTGGTTTGATTACTATTGATGTTGAAGGAGCGGAAAAAGATCTTTTAAGTGGAGCTATTGAAACAATAAAAAGTCAAAAACCAATGTTGTTTATTAGTATATATCACAGTGTTGAAGATTTCTTTGAAATAAAACCGTGGATTGAGAATTTAGATTTAGGTTATAAATTTGAGATTATTAAAGAACAGCCTTGGACATTTATTGCAGATACTATTTTAAAATGCAAAATAGATGATGAATAATTGTTTTAAATATTTTTTACTAATATTAAATTATGTGGTGTGATTTATGAGTGCAGATGTTGAGATTTCAGTTATATTCCTATTTTTAATGCTGAAAGATATTTGGGTAAGTGTTTAGATTCTATTATCAATCAATCATTTAAAAATTTAGAGATTATTTGTGTAAATGATGGATCGACTGATGGAAGTTTAGCTATTCTTGAAAAATACTCTAAAAAAGATAATAGGTTTAAAATAATTAATATAACTAATCATGGTCAAGGATATGCAAGAAATATTGGAATAGAAAAAGCTAATGGGAAGTATATTAGCTTTGTTGATGCAGATGATTGGATTGATTTGGATTCTTATGAAATATTGCACGATTTTATCGTTACTAATAAATTAGATGTGTTATTTTTTCAATTAATTAATTATATTAATTCATCAGGTAATCTTGTTGAAACTGATTTATATAATCATGTTTGCTTTAAAGAAAATAATTTAATTTTCACACCTGAAGAATATGAAACTTTATTATTTAATATACCTGTTTGTCCAGTTTCTAAACTATACAAAACAGATTTTTTAAGAAAAAATAATATTTATTTCCCTGAAGATGTAATTTTTGAAGATAATATCTTTTTTTATAATGTTTATTTCCAAGCTAAAAAGTTAGGATTTATTAAAAAACATTGTTATTATAGAAGGAGACATGAATGTTCAGTAACTCAAAATTTTAATAAAAATCATTTTGATATTGTAGAAATTACGAATAGATTAATTGATTTATTTATTAAATTAAATAAATATGATACATTAAAAGAAGGTATAATTAACCATACTTTTTCCATGATTAAGGAATGGTTTTTAAAATCCCCATTATATCTTAAAGAAGAATTTTTTTCGTTAATTAAACAAAATTATAAAGGAGTTAATGAATTAAAAAAAGAGTTTTATAATAATTTAAATCATAAATTTAAAAAAATTTTTAAAGTTATTTTAGATTCTGAAGATTATATTGATTTCATAAGTAAATATAAATGCATTGACTTGGAATATGAAATTATTGAATCTATTAAAAATGATTATAAAATTTCAGTAATTATTCCAACATATAATACAGGAAACATACTTCATAGAACTATGAATTCCATAGAAAATCAAACTTTTGGTTTTGAAAATATTGAAGTTGTAATTGTGGATGATTGTTCTAATAGTGAAACTATTAAAATTATTAATCAATATTCATCATTTGAAAATGTTAAAGTGATTTATTTGAATTCTAATACTGGAGCTTCTGGAACACCAAGAAATATAGGTATTAAAGAAGCATCTTCAGATTATGTGATGTTTTTAGACCATGATGATTTTTTTAAACATGATGCTTTAGAAGAATTATACAATAAAATAATGGAATATAATTGTGATTTAGTATTTGGAACATATAACAGCATCAGTAATGGAAAATTATTTGATATTAAGTATCCTAATGAGAAAAATGGATATTTTAACTCTATTTCAGATAATGAACGATTAATTGCATTTCCCCCACCTTCTATTTGGACTAAATTATTTAGAAAAAGTGTCATTATTGAAAATAATATTTTGTTTCCTCCAATTTTAGGAGAAGATGCAATTTTTATGTTTAAGTTTCTATTAAATTCTAAAGGTATTTATTATTTGTGGAATTCTTTAATTTGTTATCATGATTTAAATAAAGATTCAACTACTAATAATGTGTCTTTTAACTATTTAATGGAAGGATTAACTGCTGAAAAATATTTATTTAATATTTCTAATAGTATTAATAAAGATTATTATTTTAAGTATAGATTGGAGGGTAATTTAGATTTCTTTTTATCCCAGTTCTTTAAAAGTAATTTAAATGAAAAAGAAGTAAATGATATTTTACCATTATTGTACTGGTTTGCAGAAAAAGGAACATTTTATAATTTAACTCCTAAGGAATTTAAAAATAAGCTACTTTTTAATTCAATTCTTCAAAAAGATGTATTCTCTATTATGGAAATTAAAAAATACAAATTGAATTTAGAAAATAATAATGAAAAGATTAAATCTATGGAAATTGAACTTAAAAATAATAATGAAAAGATTAAATCTATGGAAATTGAACTTAAAAATAATAATATTGATATTGAAAATAAAATTAATAATTTTAAAGAAATTGTGCAGTTTTCATCTGAAATTAAAGAAATTAAAAAAGATTTATTACACAAAAAAGTTGAAAATGAAGAGTTAAAATATAGGATGATTTCTTTTAGAAAATTATTTTTTAAATATAAAAAATTATATGAAAAATCAATAGAAGATACTCAATCATTAAAAGAAAATTCTACTAAACATTTTTTAAAATTTTTTAAAAATGATTGATTTTTTTTGATTATATTAACTGTTTAATGTGATGTTTATGAAAAGGATATTATATGTATTACATTCAGGTGTTACTGGAGGTACATTTCTCACAAATAAGGATTTGATGAAAAATGTTCAGAAAAAGTTTAATGTATTTTTATTATCTGCAGAAAAAGATACTTTAAACTTATATAATTATGTTAATAATGAATTAATATTAATAAAAGAGTATGATCGAAATTATAAATGGTCTGCAAAAGATTTTCATAATAATTGGCTTTCATATATTTATTTTGATATTTTAAATGAATATAAAATTGATATTATTCATATAAGACATTTACTTAATCATAGTTTTGATTTACCAAAAATTGCTAAAAAGTTAAATATTCCAGTAGTTTTATCTTTTCATGATTTTTATTTTATATGTCCATTTTATGTTTTATTAAATGAAGATAATAATTATTGTGAAGGGAATTGTAATGATAATTTGGTTAATTGTTATAATCCATTAGAGTCATTAAATGATATAAATTCTAAAAAAATTATTAATCAATGGCGTAAAAATGTATTTTCAATGTTCAAATATGTTGACTATTTTGTTACAACTTCAGAAATTGTTAAAGATCTTTTTTTAAAAATATATCCTAATATGGACAAAGAACATTTTAAAGTTATTGAACATGGTAGAGATTTTTTAAATGCTAATGAAATTTATCATGAAGTTCCTTCTGAAAATAAACCTATTAAAATTGTATGTCCTGCTAATCATATTAATCTTATGAAAGGATCAGAATTGATTAAAAATATTAAAAAAGCAGACATATCCAATCGTTTAGAGTTTCATTTTTTTGGTAACTGTCATGATGATATTGAAAAGTATGGTGTAAATCATGGGACATTTGAAAGAGATGATTTTTTTAAAAAGATTAAAGAAATAAAACCTTCTTTTGTAGGAATATTTTCAATTTGGCCAGAAACATTTTGCCATACATTGACTGAAGCATGGAGTTGTGGAATTCCCGTTATTGGAAGTAATATTGGTGTTATTAAGGATAGGATTTTAAAAGAAAATGGGGGATGGTTAATAGATATTTCAAACCCTGATAAAGCATATGATAAAATATTAAGTATTGTTAAAAACAAAGATGAATATATTAAAGTTCAAAATAATATTAAAAAAATTTATTTTAAAACAACTTTCGAAATGGCGGAACAATATTTGGAGATATACATTGAAATATGTTAAGTCTAATGATATTAAGATTAATACTAAAATATTAAGAAAATCAGGGTTATTTGATGATAATTATTATTTAAGTAGGTATGAGGATATTAAAAATTCAGGTTGGAATCCCTTAGATCATTATGTTAAATGGGGTTATAAAGAATCATTTAGGCAACCAAATGCTTTGTTTTCTAATTATTTTTATATTAATTCATATTTATCAAATGAAGATTTAGATTGGAATCCTTTAACTCATTATGTTCTCATTGGTAAGGATAATGGTAATAAAATGAATATTTTTGATTCTCCTATTATTGATTATTCGTATGAAAAAATTAATAATATATTAAATGCATTGAATAGTAAAATTTCTATAGTTATCCCTATGTTTAACTATTCTGAGATAATGAATGATTGTTTTGATCATATTATAAAGAATACTAATACTTTTATTAATTTAATAATTTTAACTGACAATAAAAGTTTTGATAAAATTAATAGTTTTTGTAATGATGAAAAATTTAATATACATATTAAAATCAAAGAAGAAAGTATTGGTGAAACTAATTTTATAATGAATGTTATTAAAAAGTTAAACACGGATATTGTATTATTAAATCCATATTCTATTGTTCCATCAAATTGGTTGACTAAGATTATTGTTAAAGCATATTCTGATGAAAATATAGGTATTGTAGCACCTTTATCTAATTCAATTATTAATTTCTCTCCTCTTGAGGTTAACGATAATTCTTCTTTAATTTTTACTGTAGATGGTTTAAATACAATTGTGAATAAATCTTCATTACATAATCCTATTTATTCTCAGTATATAGATGGCTTTTGTTCATTCATTAAAAAAGATATTATAAATAAAATTAATATTGCTGAAGATTATTTAATTTTTGATGAAAAAAGAAATATATTCGGAATTTTTTATAATGATGATTCTTTTGATAGTATTATTGAGGATTCAGTATATGTATATAATAATCCAATCTTTTTTGAAAATGAAAAGCCTTTTTTTAATTCATTAAATAATGGATATTGGTGAAATAAATACTGATAATATTTTGGAATATAATTTAATTAATTTGATAAATAGTAATATTAATGATGCGATATCATTAACTAATTTGAAGACACTTTCAAATAGATTATTATTTGTTGTAAATGAAGAAGATATTGATTTTTTAAATGATTATAAATATTATTATATTTTAAAAAATTATGACTGTTATTTTTTGACAGCAACCAATAATAAAATTAAATTGTTTAAAGAAAGAGTATTACTAAAAGAATGGGATATAATTGGAGATGGTTTGAGAATTAGAGATAATGATTTTAAAAATATTTATTTTAATATAATTTCTTCTTTAAATATTGATATTGTGCAAATAGACAGTTTTATCCATCATTCTTTTGATTTATTTGATATTATTAAATCATTTAGAATTCCATTATTAATTATATGTGATGATTATAGTTATATTTGCCCTTTCAAATATTTAAATGATTCATGTAATGAGTGTAATGACACATTTGAATGTTGTAATATTAATTCAAAAAATTTAAAGGATGAGGTTTATAAAAATTCATTAGAATTATTTGATTATTCAAATACTATATTTTCTAATGAAATTATAAAAGATATGTATAATCATACATTTAATGAAATATTTAAAGATAATAAAATAATTTTTAACATTTTCAATGATTTAAAATTTAAATTGGATAATGTAAAATCGAAAAAGTCCATTAAAATTTTTGTTCCAGGCAATCTATCTGAAAATGAAAATAATTTAAAGTTAATTAGGGATTTATATAATTTTGATAAAGAGGGTATAATTGAATTTCATTTTTTAGGAAATATTCCTAATATCTTGAAAGATTGTGGTTATAATCATGGAAAGTTTACAATTGATAAATTTAAAAATATAATTGATTTAATAACTCCTGATTTTGTTGGTGTTTTTAATATTTTTCCTGAAATTGTTGATGTTATTAATAAATCTGAAGATGAAAAAATTCCTATATTGATTAGTGATGATGAATCATTAAAACCTTTTGTTGAAGATATTTTTGGTGTTAGTTTACTTTCGTTTAGTTCTGCTAATGTTTTGTTTAATTTAGTTTTGGATAATTTCAAATTTGAAAATTATTATAATCAAATTAAAGAATTATTTTATAATGATGCTTTTTCAAAAGGAGAATTAGTTAAATTTAATCAACAATATGCTGAGTTATATAAATTATATGATAGTAAACAACAGTTACATAATAAAGGGTCAATAATTGAAAGTAATAATAAAAAAGTAACTTTCACGGATTTTGGAGATTTTCTTTCTAATTCATATCATTCTCCATTAATTAAAGGTCCTTTTGTTGAAGAACATAAAAGATGTTTCGCGGTCATGGATAATATAGCTAAATATTTAATTAATAATGTTTCCAACTGTGATAAAAAACCATTATTTAGTGTTATAATGCCTTCTTATAATAGGAAAAATATTATTACTAAAGCGATTCAGTCAGTTCTTAATCAAACTTATGAAAATTTTGAATTAATCATTGTTGATGATGGTAGTTCTGATGGAACAAGAGAATTGTTGAATAGTTTTTTAGATTCTAGAATTAAATTAATATTTCATGATACTAATAAAGGATCTTCAGCAGCTAGAAACACAGCTTTAAATGTTGCAAATGGAGAATATATAGCATATCTTGATTCAGATAATGAATGGGATTCTAAGTATCTTGAAACTATGTTGGGTGCTTTTATAGAATTGTCTGATGCAGATGCGTTATATTGTGGGCAATTATTGTATACTGATGATGTTCCTTTTGCTGTAAGATTTGGTTCTTTTAATAAATCTTTACTTCATAATGGCAATTATATTGATATGAATTGTTTTTGTCATAAAAAAGAAGTGTATAATAAAATTGGTGGTTTTGATGAGAATTTAAGCCGATTAGTTGATTGGGATCTTATTTTAAGAACTAGTAACTTTTTTAAGTTATATTCTGTGCCAGTTTTACTTTCTAAATATTATTTTAAATCTGAAGATAGGATTAGTGATAATGCTGTTAATAATATAAGTATACGTAGTTTCAATAAAAATTATATTAGATGTATTCAGCAAAAAAATAAATTACATATAAAAAATTATTTTAAATTAAAATATAAAGTAAGTATTATAATACCTAGCTATGAGTCATTAAATGATTTGTATGATTGTATTAATTCTATTTTATCTTTAAATTTAGATAATATTAAAATTATTGTTGTTGATAATAATTCAAATAATGCTGTAAGATATTATCTTAATGGCTTAAGTGAGAATAATGATATTATATTAATACAAAATGAAATTAATTATGGTTTTACTTATGCAGTAAATCAAGGAATTGAAATATCTGATTCTGATTCTGATATTTTACTTCTTAATAATGATGCTATTTTAACTGAAGGTGCCATTGAAAATATGCAAAAAACAGCTTATGAATTTGAAGACTCTGGTATTATTGTACCACAACAGGTATTGCCTGGAGGTACTCCAACTATTAAAACACATGTTCCTTATGCATCATCTTTCTTTGATTGTGATGTAAATCCTTCAAAACATCATAACAATATCATTAATATGCCTATATTTCATGATGGTGAAATATTGGAATTAAGTTTCGCACCTTTCTTTTGTGCTTATATAAAAAGGGATGTTTTAAATAATTCTGTTGGATTGGATGCTGAATTAGGTAGACATTATCGATCTGACAGGATTTTTTCAGCATATATTAGACATGTGTTGAATTTAAAAATTTATCATGTTTCCAACGCTATTGTGTTTCATAAACTTCAAAAATCTACTAAAAAACTTAAGGATAAAAAAGAGGATTATAATGTAATGTTTTTAAAAAATCAGTGGGAAGATGAGTTAGCTAAAGAGTTGAATTTTAAAAAACCTAATTGGGATTATTAGATTTTAATAGTGAAGGTGTAAAAATGCATAGATTATGGAAAAATATAATATTGCCTTTAATTAATAAATTTAATCCAAAATCTATTATTGAAATTGGATCAGATAAAGGTATAAACACTATAAATATTTTAAATTATTGTGAAAAAAATAATGCAAGTTTAATAGCTATAGATCCAGAACCTAAATTTGATATTTATGGTATTATGGAAAAATATAATTGTAAATTTGAGTTTTATCAAGATATAAGTCTAAAAATTTTACCGAAGTTAGATAATTTTGATTTGGTTCTCATTGATGGTGATCATAACTGGTACACAGTTTATAATGAACTTAAAATTATTGAAAAAAAGTTTAATCAAGATAATTTTCCTTTAATATTTTTGCATGATACATCTTGGCCGTATGGTAGAAGAGATTTATATTACAACCCTGAATTAATTCCTACAGAGTTTAAGCATGATTATAAAATGTTGGGGATGATTCCTAATAATGTAAATTTGGTTAATAAAGGAGGTTTAAATAATAATCTTTATAATGCTTCAGTTGAAGGTTCTGAAAAAAATGGTGTTTTAACTGCAATTGAAGATTTTATGGGAGAAACTTGTTTAAAGTTATCTTTTTATTCTATACCTATTTTCCATGGTTTTGGAATTATATGTTCTAGTAATACTAATATTAAAGATATTGTTGATAATCTTGATTATTCTAGTATTATGTATGATTTGGAAATTTATTATTTAAAAAAAATGATATCTTGGAAGGATTCTTTGGTTTCTGATATTGGTGAGAAGGATAAGTTGATTGAGGTTTTGGGTAGTGAGAAGGATTCTTTGGTT
>PPYF01027556.1_pt1 | contig 55831 bp, 68 predicted proteins | sample 1559871 | NCBI WGS metagenome assembly PPYF01 (sample SAMN08240021, study PRJNA423297) | Human gut metagenome, whole genome shotgun sequencing project.
GGGACTCGAACCCACTGTCTTCGGCTTAACAGGCCGCAGCTATATACCACTTAAGCTTCCTCCCCATATAGAGTAATAAATTAAACTAAATAAAATTAATCAATCCTGGGCATCGGATTATTCCCTAACATAAGGAACAATCCCTGTGGGAGTCCACATATAGCTTTGTGCAGCTAAATTGAAATACCACTTGACAGCTCTCTTTAAAAGATTTACTACTTTTTTCATAACTGTAAGGATTTAATTAATAAATAAAGTATCTAATTACTTGTTAAAGTAACTCATATTACTGACTATCCCAGCCAATGCTACGATTCCAAAAATAACTTGTGTCATAATAATAATTAAAGTTTAAATTGATGTGTGCCCGATGAGACTCGAACTCATGACCCATAGATTAAAAATCTATTGCTCTAGCCTACTGAGCTACGAGCACAAACCTAAATCCCTTTCGGGCAGAGTACATGTTTAGCGTGTTAAATTAAAAGTTTAATGCTTAAATAGATTGCTGTAAGTACTCTTTATTATAAATAACCAAAAAAAATCAAGAGCCCAAAGTAGGATTCGAACCTACGAAACACCGCTTTTGCAGAGCGTGGCCTTAGACCACTCGACCATTTGGGCAAATACAGAAGTCTTTTTATTTTCCTATTATCATTATTTATATTCAAATTGCTGTAAGACTTCTTTGTTTAAAAAATAGAAAACCACTTTCGATAGTCTTCTCACATACTAATCGAGTTAGTTCTCTGTCACACTTATGTGCCTTGTGCAGTTTCTCCTGCTGTCCAGGACACTTACTTCTTGTTGAATAAGTACGAAAAAGTCACCTAAGTTTATCGTCACACCTAGTAAACGGTGAGGTTGGGCAGGAGGGACTCGAACCCTCGACCTCTACATTATCAGTGTAGCGCTCTAACCAACTGAGCTACCGCCCAATTACGAGACCTTTACTAATAGCCGACTATATTAGTAGTATCTCAACCTATCTTCTACTTCGGTCGTTGATAGGATAGATCTCCTCCTACATTTGTGCATCCAATATCCGAATTTGGAGAGGCATAAGAAGGAAATATGCTTAATTCACTATTTCCCACTCTACATGAGTATCTCCACCTTGTTGAGGCGGAAGATGAAGATTGTAAAATTCAGAGGACTGTAAGGCTTTACCAAGTGGAGATTTGGAAGTAAAGAAGTTTCCATATTTAGAAAGTTCTTTATTTATAGCCTTAATTTCTCCATCAATTTCTATTCTTCTTTTATTTTTCTTTCCTAGTGGAGCTTGCTCGTTCTCTAACTCTATAATCTTAGCATATAAAGGTTTGATTTCACTTATATACTCTGTATGAGGAATTAGATTAAGGACTTGAGTTACTCCATCAAGATAAGTCAATTTTACCTGTAACATACTCATTTAATTCTGATTCAATAATAGATTTATTAGCATGCCTGCTCTTTCGATTCTCATACTTATGCTCCAGTTGTTCCATTTTGGTGCGATAAGGAGTAGTACAATTCTTTAAGAGCTTTGCATAGATAGAGTTGTCCAAAAATTCTGAAATAGATTCACAACGTTTCATTGCTTTATTTCTAGATAAAGGACAATTATATTGAACATAAGCCTTTATTCCCTTGATAGGAACATATAACATCCCGCAGGAATTATAAACTTTCTTTGCTCTAGAAATCCATTTCTTTTTAGTAAGTTCACGTCTTAATGCTCTATTCATAAACAGATTTAAATTAGTTAGTTGCGGGGGTTGGATTCGAACCAACGACCTCTAGGTTATGAGCCTAGTTAGCTACCAACTGCTAGCACCCCACAATATTGGCAACTTATATCCGCTGCCCTAGAATACCTTATTTGTTAAATAACCTTAATACCTCTAATGGTATTGTACATATAGGCTCAAACTTAGAATGTCCTTGTTGCATACTAACAGATATGCTTACGCTATTCAGTACAATCTTTACACTGTCCCATTCTGAACTAAGAGCCGTAACTATAATATGGCTAATACCACATTCATTGTACTCAACTGTATAGCACTTTGTAGTCATTATTTTCTCAACCAAAGCAGAAGAGGGAAAACTAATACAAGCAACTGCTATCAACTTAAGTTTTGATACCCATTCATCGAACGAGTATTGTTGAATAAACTCGATATTATTTTCAACAATTGAACTAAAATCTTTTTTCATAATTTCATTTAAAATAATTGAGCGGGCGAAGGGAATCGAACCCACTCGTTTTATTGTTTAGTTTCTTTTTGATAGGTTAACGTATAGTGTAAATTTCTATGACAATTTGAACATAAAACTATACATTTTTCCAGTTCCTTCTTTAATTTATTTGGAGCGTCTATTAATTTAGTAACTTCACAATCTTTTTCTGAAGGATTAGTATGATGAAAATCTAACAACCACCATCTGCTCTCTCCACATTCAGAACAAATTAAATGAGATTTATAATCATTTAAATATTCTCTGCCGGCTTGCCTATATGCTTTAGCTTTATCTTTATAGTATTGTTTATTATCTTCATAATGCTGCTTCCTGTAAAATTTTACACACTCTTTACAGTGGCATTGTAATCCATCCTTCTTAGATTTATTTAATCCAAATTCGGATATTGGTTTTATTTGTCCGCACTTCGTACATAATTTTGTTTCCATAGTGCGAGAAAAGGGACTCGAACCCTCAACTTCCAGTTTGGAAGACTGGCACTCTAGCCATTTGAGCTACTCTCGCAATTGTCAAATTGGATTACAAAGATACTATATTTTTATAAATCTACAAAATCTTGATTATTAAAAAGTGTTAAAATAGACTATTCTCCCGAACCGTCTATTTTTAAAAATATGGTATTAGCTGAACGGTCAGGATTCGAACCTGAGTGAGCTTTCGCTAATGCTTTTGGAGAGCATCCTCGTCGACCGCTTGAGTACCGTCCAATAAACAGATGTCTTTTTATTAAATCAGTCCATTATAAATTAGATATTAAAAAATTGCTGTAAGACATCTTTAAATACAATTGTGGGCCCGGCAGGACTCGAACCTGCAGTCCAATTAAGGAGTAGATTTACAGTCTACGCGGCTACCAATTACCGGCTACGTGCCCGACAAACAGATGTGTTTAATTTACCATTTAAATATTTGTTTCTTTGCTGCACCACATCTTTATTCTATTCACTAATTAAAAGTCTGGATAGCAGGATTCGAACCTGCGGTCTCTTGGTCCCAAACCAAGCATCTTACCAACTCGACTATACCCAGATTGAAATCTTTATAGATTTCTCAAAAATCGTTCTAATGCTAATGAAGAAGAATTTGTAGCTAGCACTTTAGCTTTAGTTGCTTTTACTAAAGCATCAGAGACCTCTTGCACGCTACAATTTGGCATTACATTAAATACAACTTCTCTCTTTTTAGTATTCATTATAGACGTATAAAAAGGAACTTTCTTCTTTACAGCCTCCCAGAAAGCAATCCAATTGCTATTATCAAATTTATTGCAAGTTAAATCAGCCTCTTTCTTTTTGTTCTTTACAGTAGTCCTATTTACTTTGACCTCGCTATTCAATTTCTGTATCCGTTTAACATACATATAATTGGATATAAAAGTCTTAACTCCTGCAAAGTTAAATGTAAGAATTTGAGGACCTTCTTTAACTTGTACTAAATATACTGTTTTAGCATTTAAAGGATTAACAATTCTTATATGGCAAGAAATGTTCGAAGCTTCTGGAAAATGATCACTCACTCCAATTTTTAAGTCACCTATTTTATAGTATTGACTATTAGTAGTGACTGCATTACATACAGAATCCGACTTACTCATAAGGGATTCTAGAAACTTAGTTAATCTAGACATATTAATATAATCCTATTGCTTGAGCACAAAGAAATCGTTTTGTAAAGGTTACAAGTTCCGTCTCTTCGTCTTCCAAGTACTTTTGGTATTCTGGATTTTCCTTCAATAATCTCAATCCATCGTCTTTACTCGCAGCCAGAACAACACCGGTTCTAGGTCCAAGATAGTAATTCGAGAATTTAAATTCAAATATTTCCATAATTTAATCTTTAATTAATTACTTATTGTGGAGTAGAGAGGATTCGAACCTCTTTAGCCGAATTTTCAGTCCGGTGCATATACCATATCTGCCACCACTCCAAAACCATAGACGTCGCAATCTCCATTTTAGTCTATGGGCGCTCATTATTCTTCTCTATCCTCAGAGAGGATACTAATTAAAACGGATTAGGGATCGTACCCTCTCTTACCTTCAAGTACCTTTAGAGCCTATTTACTTAGTAATAGTCAGTAAGATTTAGAATTATTTTGCTGTACCTAATCCTTATTAGAAATTATAAAACTGCTTAGCTTTGATTAGCCGCTGCTAAAGCGTAAGCATATTTAATAATTCTTGATTCATAGCTGCATTAAACAGCTCTTCTGCATTACGTGGAGCTGTTTCAGATTTTGACTGTCCTGTCAAAAACGCAATACCTGCTGGATCAAACCCACTAATGTAGAAGGTGTTACCTTCATCACAAAGTGACTCAAATTTAGGTCTAATACCTCTACTATAATAAGTATTGGGAATATCCCAAAGGACTATAGTAAAGTTATCAACAAACTCCTTAGAAAATACTTCTCTAAGAGTATCTCTAAACTGAGTGAAAATTGGAGAATGCTTTCCAGTTCCATTAAATTCTCCATCTGAAATGCACACAACGCCAGAAGGAAAATCTTCTTCTTTATAGCCAGATTTTCTTAGGTTTACTAAGAGTCTTGCAACAGATAGAACATCTGTACCGCACCATCCATCTCCTTTGTAATTATAAAATTTCTCATACGGAGTGTCGCCATTCCACGATTTTATTTCGCATTCATTACTAAATTCTAATACAGAATCCTGGAAAGGACCAGTAAGGAGATAAGACATATACAATCCAATTGATTTAGCAACATGGTATGCGCTAACATCCAACCCTGCGGCCAAGGAATCCATAGAGCCTGAAGTATCAAGAACTGTGATCAGTCCAGATTTTCTGTTCATATCCTGCTTGGCAGTTTCAATTAATTGCATGAATTGCTTATTAAGTGTATCTTTCTGATATGGCTTGAGATTTGGATCCATTCTACACCGTCCCATACATGGAAATAGCTCATAAACAAATCCAGTATATTTAGCAACTGGTTTAATTTCTAGCCATTTTTCATAAGCCTCTTCAAGGGCATGATTTTCTAAGAACTTACTATTAACCAATTTAGCCAATGCTTTACCAGCAATAGTGTTAAAATCAAGATTTTCATAATCTTGTCGACTAATAGCCTGCTGCCATTGATGAGCAGTTCCAGAAGCCTTAAGCTTTCTGTAAGCTTTGTAAACTCTTTGCTTATCAGCATCAGTTTCTCCCATGTCGAAGATTGCCTTTACAATTTTCTTTGCAATAAAATTATTGCATTGGGAACGAAGAGAAGTACACTTAGAAACTGGCTTTATTTTAGGAAGATACTTCTTCACTAAATTGCATTGATTTTTATCTCCTAAAGCGCTGGCAATAAACTTGATTATGAAATTCCAATCAAGTACACGAGAAGCAGCACCATGATATTCGAGGTCTAGCCTAAGAATTTCAAAGACATCACTCCATGAACCAGCAACAATAAAGACAGGCAAATTCTTCTTAAAGATTTCTGGATGCTTAGTAGCCAGCCAAACTAATCTCATGAAAAACTCCGATTTAAGTCCCTGTCCTCTTTGAACACTCAACTTTTCTCCCGTAAAGAGTTTAGAGTTACGAGTAATCAAGCGGATATAAGTACTTTCTTTTATAGTTAACAATGGGTCAATCTGGTAGAGATTTCGCATTGTTTTAGAAACTTCCTCGAATGTTCTAGGATTTCTATAATTGGCAACTAATGCAAAATCATCAAGGAAAGGATTTCCAGTCGTAGAATATTTTACACTTAGATTTCCAGAAAGAGTCTCACGTTCTTTCTTGAACTGTTCCCTCTCGAAGATATTATTAAACTTAGGAGAGGCAGAACCCTGAGTAGCTTTAGGAGCTACATCATAGATTGATGTTCTTTTTTTACTAAACATATTCAATTACATTTAATTACATTACATATTTGTAGCCGAAGTGGGACTCGAACCCACACGAGCATTTCTGCTCCTCAGATTTTAAGTCTGATGCGTACTGCCAATTTCGCCATTCGGCCATCCTTTTACTTTCTCAATGCTTTTTCAACATCATCTTTACTAAAATACCTATTCCAACGATGATTAAGTCTTTCCATGTTCATAATCCAATCACAAACATCATAGTCATTTATAAATGTCTTAGGATTAGAAATCTCGTAGTCCATAACATCTTTCAAAGTTAAAATGTCTTTCACTTGCTGTTTTTGGCGTCTACGAATTATACGATTGTACCACGTATGTCCAGTTTTATCTTTTAAAATCGGATGTTTTTTCGTGCTTCTACTCATAACGATGTTGATTAATTATTGGATTGCAAAGATACAACAATTTCGAGAAAGTACAAACTCAAATTAGTTAATTTTTGTAAATTCTTGATTTTCGAACTCGTCGTATACATGTCCTGCAAATTTTACACGCAACGAGTCTTCGGAAGATTCATATACCTCTTTAATGCTGTATGTACTTCTATTAATCTGGAATGTGCCCTTTCGTTTATCAATAACTAAGAATACATCATTACCAATAGTGCCCTGCGTAGATGCCGCTATAAGAATAGCATATATAGCAGTGCCTATTACTAGTGAAGCTATTGCAGATATAAATTCTGCTTCATCAAATATAGAAGCAAGAAAAAGTATGATTAGTAGACCTACAAATACACTTACTAACCACGTTACTAATATTTCTGACATAATTACAATCGTTTACAAATTTCACAAACAATCATATACACTAAGCAAAACCCAGCAACAACAGCGGCAACGCTAAGAAAGCTTAGAAATAAACTCCATATAAGTCCCATAAGTATAATTCTTTTAAATTGTTTATAAGTCTTGCTAAAACTCACTTTATTCCCTAGTTAAATGTTCTTTTACTTCGTAAAGAATTCTCACTTTTCTCGCAGAAAGATAATCCTCCGAGAGGATACTTAATACTCCATACACAAATATAGTACACGCTACAATAACTATTGCTCCGGCTATAGATGGAGTAGTAAGAGCACTTATTATAGTTGCACATATAATAAATAAAACTGCCATTAAGGTAGAATTATATTTAAAGAATAGACAGAATCGTTCTAACATATATTAGGTTCATATTTGACTTCTTTTAACACAATATAAGTCTTACCATCTCTATCTTCGAAGCATCCATTACATGCTAGGAAGTTATAGATGTAATTCAAAGGAATTTGGTAAGAATCAGTTAGTAACATTCCCGTAGTCGAGTCGATGTGGTATCGCTCTTCTCTTTCCAATCGAGTTGGGTTTCCATTAATCCAGATAGTACCAGAATCAGGATTATCTTCATCTGGCTTAATAGCTTTGATATAAATAGAATATCCTTCTTTAGTAAAATATACCTGTTGTATTACTGCCATTAAACTTCCTCCCTATCTTTAATTGCCGCCTCCATAATTTCTTCATAACTCCTAAATAAGCATTTATAAGTTTCTGGAATAAGTTCGACATCCGTACTCGCATATCCATGGTTGTCAAGTTCATCGCGGCCTTCATATATTGTACCCCTTAACTTACATTGAATAATTCCTAGCTCATAAAAGTTATAGGTCATAAAACCATAAAACCAATTCCCTGGGAACTTCTTCGCCATATCTATAATTTGATGTATAGTCGGCTTAGTCGTCGATAATGTATGGAAGACACCTTCGCCAATACAATTATCTCCTAAACAAGTGTTATGAATGCGAAGGGGATAGCAGCTTGGAAAAGACATTCTATTAAAGGTCCAGTTAAATGATTTCTGTATAGGACTTATAAAAGTTCCATTATCTTTTCTCCTGGCAATAAGTTTATATACTAACAGTTCCTTTTGTAGAACTAGTTTTGCTGATATTAAACACATATATGCAAAGGTATTATAGGTTTACAAATAAGCAGGGTAACTTATTCTCTCGAACCGGTTACTCTAGTAATTAAATCAAAGAATTGTAGGAATAAGGAGATTTGAACTCCCATCTCGCCTATGGACGTGTTTTATCTATTAAACTATATTCCTTAGTTATAAAATAAATCGGGAGCTACAATTTGAAATCACTCAAAAACTCTTCAGCATCAACTATTAAAGAGCCTTCCTTTACTAATTCTATAAATGATTCCACAGTCATTTGAATCTTGAAAGTATTAAGATTATGCTTTTTACCTAATAAATAGAGTCTATCAATATAGTCTCTAATTTCTCTTGATTCTTCGTGAGGAGTTGCCGCAAGATTTATTTCTGCATAAAAAAGTTCTGTAACCAGAATGCCTGGGAGGAATTGTTGGATTTCCTCTTCAGACATATTTTGTAGTCTTTCTTCAATTATTGTCATAGTTCTCTTATTAAGGTAGCCATTTCATCTTCAATGTCACTTAAGACATCTTCATAAAGATCAATAAGGGCTGCATTTATTTCACTTGGATTATCAGTATCTCTAATGAGGGCTTGAGCCAATTTAGTTTTTACTCTTTCCTTTTGAGCTGATAATCTGTCTAGTCTCTGTTGAATGTGCTCTCCCTCCATTATAAGGGAGAATGTCACTGAAGTTACTCTTACTTGCATATTTCTCCTTTCGTCCATTCTTCAAGGGTGAAACAATATTTACGATTTTCCTCCGATGAGGCTTCTACAAGCTGAGGAATAGCGTAGTATTTCTCAAATGTATATTGCTCCTCTTCGATGATTCTTGTTCCTTTGAGAGAATCAGTAATATCCGGCATAGTGCCATTTACTACAAGGACTGTATTGAGAACTGCAAGATCTGGAGAGATGCAATCAATGCCAGATTGTTCTACAATCTTCTTGATTTGAGTTAGACAAATTTGTCCATCTGCTTTACAGATATTGCTAATGAGTAACGGAAGGATCTGTTCTGGAATGTTTACTGTTTTCATCTTGATATTTTTTTTTAAATTAGTGAATTGCATTTTACACCTAAAACTTATAACTGCGCAACGCATAGCCTGAATATCACACGTTCTCTATCAGTCCACAGAATTCACTGCTTCATCTGGCAGCTGAGTACGCCCTTACGTCTGCCAACTACACTATTATAAGAAACTGGTGCCCTCAATGTCTTGGGAAGTTATTGAGTTTTTTAAATTTTCGTTTAAATTAGGTTAAGTCTGTGTAAATACTGTTCTTCATCAGAACCCTTATCTACTGTAATAATTTGATAGTCTAGTAGCTTATCAGCAACCTCTTTTAGGTATTCTAGTTCTTCTTCAGAACATGAATAATACGGTTTTATATTGTTCAAGAAGGTTTTAAGTCGGATGGCAAATGTTTGATCACTTACTAATCTATCATCCTTTATTGGAGCGATTGTAGATTTGTATTCTTCAAGAACTTTGTCTAAATGAGGATGGGCATAAAGATCCTTCCAACCCTTCTGTCCATTTACATACTCCTGCTGTAATACATACATGCCAGCAGGCTGTCCTTTTTCTGCTTTTAACAGCTTTACTATTCTTAAATTCATATTTATAAGTTTATAGTTTTATTAATCCAGAAATCATGTTATCTCCAGAATCCCTGTAAATATATAAAGGCAATCTAATAGATGGATCATCCAAATCCGCAAACTGCATTATATATTGTCTATATTGCATTCCATGTATATGGCAGGATTGCTTTCTAACGAAGAGGGGAATGTCCATAAATTGCCTCAGGAAATTTAAAGTCTTATCAATTCCCACTCCTCTTAGGCTAAATGTGAATGCAATATATTGGTTGCGGACTGTAGACTTTTTCATCTTATTATAGATGTATGTAAAATCATCTTCGCAAACTACAATAGACTTACAGAAGTCACAATCTACAAAAGTGATTGGACTATAGTTGGCAGGTTGAGAATTAACAAGGTCAAATTCTCCAACTAGCGAATTTCTTCTAACTAGAGAATTGACTGGATTATAATCAACTAATATCACTCGTTTATGATGAGGCAAGACTTTCATATATTCTTCTGGATGAGTTCCAGCCAATCCCAAAATTGTCTTTGCCATATCTATTTGAGAAAATAGTCTTCCCTGTACAAATCTTTTCACTTTTGCATCTAAATACTGTTCCATATCTTCTTTGATTTAATTATTAATAAATAGTTGATTGATTAGTTTCGGAATTAATTCCTACTTATAGCATCACCACGTAAAGGTTCAATCAAATTCGATGCCGGCTCTTTCACAGAGCATTTTAATTATCAACAATTTGTAAACAATAAAATTTAGAAACAAAAGCATTCAACAATTCCATCATGGAAGATGAAAATTGAAGAAATCACGTCCTACATAAAATTTGCATTCTATGTAACGCTCATGGCTTAAACGTCTATTTATAGTCGCCATGACGACTGAAAATAAAAAATAGGGTGAAATTAGGGTTAAAACTTATTTGAGTTAAGAAAAAATTCCATTTAGCTATAGACAACGTTCTTATGGGTAAAAATGGGAATTGGGAAAATAGGGCGAAAATGAAGGGGGAAAGTAGAGTCCTAGCTCATTTATCCCTATTCCTCACACCCGACAAAGCCTGATTATTTTCCAAACTCTATCATTTATTTTTTTATGTAAGAGCATGTACATTAGAGGAAGGCGGGATTGAGTTTGTTCCACTGGATATATCTCATTTCCAGGAAGTGTTCGGACTATCTTAACCTTTGTATCAGGAACATAACCTAGCACAGTTTTGAACTCTCCCGATTTTTTTCCATACACTTTTTCTGCATGATAACTCATGATTTTATTTACCAAATGATTTGTAAAATTTATTTTTCTAACAGCAATATTCTTCACAGAATGAAGCCTAAAAGTACTTTATTTGATAGAGTGCTTTCTTGAACTTTAATAACTAGTCGTGAGTATTGCATAGATAACCCACAATCAAATTTGTACCATTCCATTTTCAAAAGTGTACCATAGATTTTCCAGAATACTTTAAGTAAAATAGGCAAATTCTAACATTATATGCATCTCAGCTCAATTTTTCCTTTATTTATTCACATGGTAAAAAATCTTTACAATTTGCAAAATTGGACTCTAACTATACTTATAGGCGGTCACATGCGCTCCCGCTAACTAGACTTAATCTCGCATTCGCTCCGCTCATGCTCGCGCTCGAACTCAGATAAATATTAATATATATTCCAACTCGAATTCGGCATGCCTAATTTTCGCTACGTTAGAGAAATAGAGGCTAAAGGCTACTTTAGGGGCTAAGAGCTGCTACACCAGGAATGGGATGAAAAAAAAATAGATATAAGGAGAGTGTGTAACTCTCCCTATATCTATACTCTAACTATTACCCGCGTTTAGGATTGTAGTCAATTCCGGCAGTGTCGAAATACTTCTTAATCTCCGCGTCATCTTTGGCATCAAAGATTTCGGCATAGATTTCGGGCAGTTTGCTGTATGCTTCTTCGTTCTCCTCAGTGGTAAATATCCACCGTTTGCGAACGGTTGTACCCTCAACAACGGGCTTGCCTTCGTTAAATTGCTGATTAATTGCTTGTACTTCTTCTTTCTTGACAATCACAAGTTTATTCTTGTGGAAATGTTGCAATATCTCAAACAGAGATTTACCGCTTGCGCGGTTACAACCTTCTACAAGTTCTACCGTTGGCAGCTTGTTTATCATTTCTTGCGTGCAATCTTCGGGTAACTTGTCCCAATCTTCGCACACTCGCAAAAGTCGGTAAAATGAATTCATAGATACATTACCCGTTTTGCAGAAATTTGTATCACTATCGAAAAGAACATCCGTGAACGCTCCGAACTCAACGCCATTTGTTGCAATCTTTTTCGGTGTGATTACAGGCAACGGAATAGTAGCGTAGTTCGGGGATAAACCGTTATCACTTCCAGCGCTTTGGGCAATGTTCAAATACTTAGCAATTTCGCTGTTACTGAATTTCTCAATCTTCAAAGTTGTTTTCATTGTTCTAAATGTTTTAAGTTAATACTATATAATAGCTCTAAATGAGTTTCAGAAATATAGGGCAAACGTTTGTTTGCCCTTTGTGAGTGTTACCAATTGTTTAACATTCGTACAAGTGTCTCCGCCCCGTAGTATCGTTGGGCGTCAATATAATTTAAGCCCGAACACGTTCCGAATGTTCTAACCTTTGCAACTTCTTGTTTTACTTCTTGTTTTACTTCTTGAATTTTTGTAGCTTTTGTTTCCGTAAATCTAATATTTTAGCGTTATCTATTTTTTGAAGCAAAAAGGAAAATTTCTTTTCATTTTTCTTCAAATACCCTAGGGGGGTGTTAGAGGGTACTCTTCTGTCCCGAGGGGGTCTCTGTACAAGGATGGCCTAGAAAATCTTGCTATATTATCACATCTAATCAAGAATTAAAACTTTTCCAGTATTGCGTTGGGGATGTGAAAAAAGTTTACTATACATGCAGTATGTTTAATTGATAAATGAATAATATTTATGGCGACACATAACAACGAACTAGAAGTGAAAAATTTAGTAAGGCTTGCAGTTAATGCTTTTTATGACAGGAAATATGCCAATTTCTCAACAAAAAATTTAGCTGCTTGCGGAATTGGAGAGAAGAAGATTCAATATTATTTAAAAGAATTATGTAAAGATAAGGAATTGGAGAATAATGCTGTAAATGGATTCTATTCTAGATATAAAGTAGTCAATCTGGATAATTGCCCGGATTTTATATTCGACGATAATTTAACTACAGGGCAAAAATTATTTTTAATTACTTGTATGGAAAAACTTCCAGATTATGAACCTAGACCTTCAAAAGAAGTGGCATCTCTTTTAGAGAGAGAATCAACCTCTCAAGTATCAAAAACAATGTCGGCAATAAAAAAATCTGGCAGAACTATATTTGAAATACTTAATGAAATGATTTACGTCCAAAAGGATCCTAGTCACGAGACATATGACTTATTATGTACAAAATTTGGATACCAGATACAAACTTCAAATATCCAATCTACAAAAGAATATAAATGTCAGTATTGCGGAACAACGAATCCAGATGATTTTTACTCATCTCACATTACATGCAAGCATTGTCAAGCCAAGCTTAAAAAAGAGAAAGTACTATCTTCCCCAGCTAGTTTCTTACTAGAGAAAGCAAAACGAGGATTTAAATCCAGAGCATATATAACAGAGTTTACTATTACAGAACAAGATATTGTAGAACAACTAAACAGACAAAATAATTTAGATTATTACACTAAACAAAAAATAGATATAGAAGATATGTCTTTAGATAGACTAGATTCTTCAAAAGGATATATTCCTGGAAACATTGTCATTACACATAAAATAATTAATATCATGAAAAATGATTTATCTATTAATGAATTTAAAACATATATAACTAACTTATATAATATAGATAGCTTTTAAAAATGGGGGGGGGGGATTATTTTAAGTACCTGTACTTTGTCGTGCATAGTTTAGTCCAATTTTGCTAACTGCTTGATTTTCAGGAATTTAACAAATCTTAATAGTACAGATTTTGTACTATATCAAATTTGAAGTATCTTTGCATTATTAAATATTAAAATCTTGACAAGATGGATAAAACACCTCAGCATATAAGAGTTCCGAACGATATGTGTAAACAAAGTAGTCTAGATCCTACTGATGTTTATGTGTATAGCTATTTAAAGACTTATATGAATGGAGAAACCTATGAAGCCTTTCCTTCTATGGAAACTTTAGCGAAAGATGCAGGAATAAGTAAAACGACAGTCAATAAAGCTATTAAACATCTTGTTGCAAATGGAGATATTTCTGTAAGGAAAGAAGGCAGAAAAAATATTTATAAATTTAATCCGCTTTCTAAAAACTTTGAAATGTTTACATATAAGTTTATGAGAGACGTAGATTTGACTACTCAACAAAGAATATACATAATTCTTACTCAGCAACATATGTATAAAGATGAGAAAGGATTCGGAAAAATGACTTACTCTGATTTAGAATTATCAGAACAAATCGGATTAAGTGCTGCGACCATTCATAGAAGAAATAAAGAGCTGGAAAATAAGGGAATGTTACAGATAGTAGATACAGGAAAGAAGGATGAAATATCTGGATGTCCAATTCAGTTAAAATTATTTGATCTCACTAAGATAGCTCAAGATGTACTCTTTATTAAGAAGAAGCTTGAAGAACACGATGAAAAGATTGAAGAGAATAGTAAGTCATTAAAAATATTATCTAATAAAATAGAAGAGATGCAAAGAGAGATAAATAAATTAAAAGGAATAACCAGTATAATATAATTATGAATAACAATTTTACATTTAATAATTTCGATGAATTAAAAGGATTTTTAAAAGGAAAATCAATTGTAGCAAACAACAAACAAGACAGTGAAGCTTTATTAGAAATTCTAAAAAAATTAGAATTTAAACACGAGCCGAAGCTAGTAGAAATTCCGGAATGGGCGTCAGAGTCAAGAATATTCTATATCAATGATACTGATTTTACTAGAGACTTCTTCAAAAAATATCAAGTGGCAGATTTAGATGGATATGAAGTTATAGAAGAGTATTATCAATTAAAGGAACAACTTATATATTCTATAATCCCCTACCCAATAACTATTGCAGAGGCTAGAAATATGTCGGCTGGAAAATTATCAGCAATTTGCGGATTTTCTGAAGACTTACTTGATAAGATAGAATCATGGGATTTAGATGATAAGGATGTTGAAGCACTACTAGCAGACGTAAATCAAGTTAGAACAATAGTAGATAATTATGAAATTCAATCAGACAATCTTAAATATATAGAATGATAGAAGAAATACGTAAAAGCATTATTTCTCTTAAAAATGTAGAAGGGTATATCGAATCTTGTATAAATCAAATAAATACTAAAGGGCAAGAACTTGCAATGAGAGAACGTGAACTTGTTGCAAAAGAGCAAGAATATACTAAGCTGATTGAAGAAAATAAAGCTCTTAAAGAAGAACTTGAAAAACTGAAAGAAACTAACAATCTAGAGACCAAGACTAATGCTACTTAGAACTCGCCAACAAGAAATAGAAATAGTAGAAGAAGCTTTATACATAGACGCTTATATAGCAGAAGAATGGATTTATTACCTTCCAGGAATGGAAACAATATTTTTGAATTATGACTAGAAATTTAAGAGAAATTATTCTTGATAGAATTGCCGAAATAATCAGAAGAGAGGATTATGAAGACTTAGATACATACGGCAAAAGACCTACATTAGACGAATTAGAAGTACTTAATAGGTTATTGATGAATATCCGAGAGACTGATTTAGTAAATATTCCAGACAATGAAAGAAAAGATGTTGTAGACGAATATAAATTATCTGACAAAAATACTTATATCTCAGGATACTTTAAAGCTCCTGAAATTCCAACACCTTGTAGTACTTGCCCCAACTATCTCGAATCTTTACGGACAGGAAAAACATTAGTATGTAATTGTACATTAGGATTGCCAACTATAACTTGCACTTATGAGTATAAAGGTAACAGACAATAAAGAAGTAAAAGAAACAGTCTTAGCAGGATTAAAGCATAATAAAGAAAAGTATGGTAAGAAATATTGCCCATGCTCTTTAGTAAGAGATGAAGATACGATATGTATGTGTAAAGAGTTTAGAGAGATGGAGGAGGGGATTTGTCACTGCCAACTCTATATTAAAACTAAAGACTGAAAATTATGATATTACTGCCTAATATTAGTGTGGGGTATATGCAATTCGCCGAAATATATTATTATGATTGAAGAGTTTAATATAATAAAAGCCCAACTTAGCTTAATTGCTAGGCTGGGCTTTTTCTTTTATGGTTCAAACTCTCGCAGATTTCCTATAGTTACTTCAAATTCTTTAGCTTTCATATAAGGAGAACAATCCTCATCATTAGCTACTTGATTTAAACAAAATAAATCTGAAGGAAATGAATCTGCCTTTATTCTAATCTGTTTAACAAGTCTAGAGTGTTTATCTTTACTCCAAACCCATACATCAAAAATAAAATTTCTCATAGACGTAAATTTAAAATCCCCAAATAATTATCTTTAAAATAAAGCTAGACCTACAAGTATTCCAAGCAGGTCTGCTATAATATCTTTCCAATTCCATCCAGAACCATCCTTTGTAAATTCATCATAACTCCACACACTCTTTTAGATGATATTCCAGAATGTGAAGTAAACATTTGTTTTACGAAAGTTATAAATTTCATTTATTAGAGCTATATTTTGAATTAGCATTTATTGCAGAAATTCCAATAGGTGCTGTCATTCCATATCCATATTTATTAAACACATGTCTGAATCTTTCTTTATCCTTAATAAGATGATTATAGATTATCTTCGTATATTTCATCGGGTCATTATAAGGCAGACTAAGATATGTATTATTAACAGCATCGTCCAATTCACTGATATTTTTAAAATTAGGTACTCCTGGTTTTCCTTTAATCATATTAGATTCGACTAAAGGATGTAAGTTAGAACTAAATTCAGTAGGCTCGGTTAAATAGTCATAGTATCGTTCTATTTCTCTGTCAGAAGCCGTTGGATATTGAGATTTATAACTCTTTATAAATTGCTCTTTACTTACAATATTATCCGAATCAAACATCTTTTTCAATCTGGCACTATTAGCGAAATCCTTGAAGAACTTCTCTTTAGTAAGAGGAGCATTATTTATAAATTGCTGCATATATTCAATGGCATGTTTATACTCATGCCCCACAACATGTGGAGGATCTGTTCTAACGATAGTTGTAACCATGTTATTATAACCAGGATGTTCTAGGAAGTCTGGCATAACTGCATTATTAGATATTGTTTCTTTGCCATTATTCCACTTATCTCTTGCTAATAGTTTAATTCTGCCAGATTTATAATCTTTTTTAAATTGATCTACTGCTTTAATGTAATTAGCACCCAGCTCTTTATCAATACTTGATAATCTCTGGATTGTTTCTGGCTGATTAAGGTACTCTATAAAATTATTTGAAGCATTTATAACATTTGCATCTGTATTCATAGCGTTTCCTATATTTAAATATTTATCTGTTATTTAAAATATATGGCTTAATTCTTCCAGTGTACAAGGAGTGTCCTTTATTTCATCTGGAATAGGAAGATCATCTCTTGTTTTACTTTTTACAAACGCAAGATGAAATCTAAATAAAAGAGCTTCATCTATACTGCCTTTAACCAGTTTTCCGTTTATAAAATCTTCTACGGGGGGTATGAAATCACATTTACGTAATCTATTATATGCAGCTTCTATTACTTCAAATTCTCGTTTTTCTCGCAGCCTGTCTACCAGTTCACAAAATATCGATAAGACCTGTTCTCTATTCATTCCTTTCTTTCTTTAAAAGCTTAAACAACTCCTCTCTTGAAAATCCCCTTAAAGGGATATTATATTTCTTGATAAGCCCTTTGCTTGAATATACTTCAACATGTAATACTTCTTCCTCATCCTCATATAATTCACTATTCATAATAGAATGCTTTTTACCATACTCGTGGTCTTTGGTAATTATTTGTAAGATTTTACTAACCTTTGTATTTAGTAAATCTACTAATTCTTGTGCATCTAAACCTTCCCAGATATATTGTATAGTAGACGCTGTATATTTATTTTCGCATAACTTCTCGCATACTTCATTCAATCTTTCAACCGTATAAGGATAATATGCATTTTCCTGTTTTAATAAAGATACAAAATTATTTAAATCATACGGCCCATACCATTTAAAATCAGGATGGCTGTTTTCAAATTCATTTATTGTCTTGTCCATAAGTCATTATTAATGGGAGAATCCCTTTATATAAATTTAGATTAGTTAAATCAAAATCTCCATTGTTTCCAACTAAAGATTTTCTTGGAGAATTTCTTTTTATTATAATATCGTCCGCTAATTCATCGGAGTCATAAATTCCATGTCTACTATTAATAAAAGAACTGGAACCAGCGTCTTTCACTTTTTCAATAATCACCACATCATTTCCGTTATCAAATATTTCTTTTACAACCTCGTTGGTTGTTCCTCTTTTATCAGAATTTGGAAATGGAACGGAAGTCCATTTTTGACCTCCAGCATTTACGGTGACTGCTTTAGATGTATTAGGAACACCTATTGCTAACACTCTATCATCTGCATTAGTATAGCTCCTAGCTACCGCAGCAGAGGAAGAACCCCACAATGTTCCATTATAATCATCATATATAATATCATCTTCATCTACTCCAGTATAATATACATCATTTTTCGAAGGAAGTGTTCCTCTTTTCATCTTCTTGCCATCTTTGCTCATTAATTGTACCCAAGTTCTAGGGTCACCTTTCCAAACACTTCCGTCCTCTGTTTTTAACCATGTACCATTGGCTTTAGCTGTTCTTTCAATATCTGCATATTCATCGAGATGAGCTTTACTAATAGCACCTCCTCTACTCCAATTCTTCCAATCAAGCTCTGATTTGAATGAATGTGGCTTCAATATCGTAGGCTTAGGTTTATTGGCGAATAAAGATGATATTCCTCTTAATCCAGTTAATACATCAAATTCTGGACTTACTGTTTCTAAAGGAATTACTTTACTCTTTATTTTAGGAGAGGTTTTAACTAATTCACCATCTTGTATAGTCCACTTAGGAGATACAAATTCTATTTCAGAAGTAGGCTTATAATTTACATCTTTATAGGGACTACTACGATACATAGGAGATATATATGTAGCATCCCTCTTTTGAATACCTTGTGCTGGCTCTTGATACTTAACAACTCCACCTTTCTTATACTTCCAGTTAAAGGTACTGTCATACATCTGTCTATTCTGATTTCTACGAATCTTTAGACCTCTTGCTTGGTGTTCTCCATGATTCATTTCTTTCTTTGCGCCAGCATCATTGTCAGCCTTTAAATGTGACTGCAACCTTTTACTATTCTTGAATTTATTCCAGCCAACATTATAAATTAAATCATTTAAGGCTGTCTTTTCTCCTAAATTCAGATTATCGTAATAGGGCATTGTCGCCAGAGAATCGGCTCCCATCTGTAAATGTTGTATTAGATGTTTAGATGCTTCTTCCTCTGTAATGCCATTTCTGTATTTACGTATAAGCTTCGGATCAGTAAGCCCATACCCTACAGTCAATTTGCCATCTGTCTTATCCCTTTCTGGTTTAGGTCTAAAGCCTTCCTTGCTCTTTATAAAGTCTATTAGTCTTACATCATAGGGAGACATCTTTTCAGATGTCTTTTGTCCAAATTCAAGAGCTTTCTTTATTAATAGTTCCTCTGATTTCTGCATTTTACCACCATCTTCGTATTTGTTATATACATTTATTAAAGATGTGGCATAGTTCTTCGCTTCTGCATATCTTCTTTTGCCTTTATTAGCTCCAGTCAATTTTGCAGTAAACTTATTAATATCATCATTCTCATCAAAGTCATATAGCCTTTTCAAGAATCCCACTTTGTCTATTGCATACTCATCCATAGAATTATAAGCTCTAAACTTCTGCTTGATTGGATTTCCTTCGGAATCATGGTCTTTGCCTTCTGTATAATTACCTTTCCAATTAGTTCCAGTAGTTAAATTGCCAAAGTTGAATTTACCTTGTGCAGAACGCCCCCATCCACTTTCTAAAGCATCTTGAGATACTAACATTTTAATAGCATTCTCATTAGTAATTCCAGCGTTTCTGTAAGCTGCACTTAAATCCTCCATCCATTTACTTTTATCTGAATAAGGACTTTTCCAAGTTTCTGATATATTAGGAGTTTGTTTTTGCACTTCGACGGGAGCTTCTATTTCATTTTCTTTTTTCAATTCTTCTTTTTTAGGGGACGATTCCTTTGCCTTTTCAATTACTTGCTCTTGCTTTTTTCTAATAGGACTTGTAACTATTTCCGTATTTAATTCAGGAACTTCTATATTGAATGTGGAAGGAACATATGGATCTACACTATTATAAATAGAAAATAATGTTCCGCCTTCCTGCCGTTTAACAGTTGCCCTCTTTAAATCTGAAGTAGGAGAGGTTGATTTTACTACCTTTTTTCTTTTATCTCGCTTATTTCCAAGAAGTATTTTATGGTTTTTTAATAAGCTAGATTCTCTTAATTTCATTGACATTTATTCATTGAATATTTAAATTTAATTAGCGAAGGTTTTTCTCAATAAATTCATAACTTCTTCACTATTTATATTATTGTATCTACGTATAATTCCTCCATTCCTATGTTTCCATTTAGCCGCATTACGTGCAAAATTAGCTCTTTTCTTTTGTAAAGGGGTGGCATTAGGATTGTTTAACACAGAACGTGCATGTTCTTGAACACTCTGCCCAGCTCTTTTAGCCGAAGCTGTGAACTTTCCTCTATTCTCTTTTTTAATATGTATTCCACTTCCATTTTTATATCTGGGAACTAATCTACCTCCGCGTTTAAAACGGAGAGCATCTCTATAATTTAAACTTTTTAAGTATGCCAATGCGGCTTGCTTTAAAGATTCTGATAAATTAATAGTTTTTAACATAGCATAAAATATTAATATATTTATTTTGTAGACTACAAAAATATCACTAAATTTGCACATTAACAAATAAATAATGATATTATATGGAATAATGTAGAAAATGACAAAATAGATTTCAAAAATTAATATTCAATTAAAGTTAAAAAAGAAGTATTATATTAAGTATGTTAGATTTTTTTAAAAGAGTATTTGATTATATAGATAAAATTAATCCTACAATCAAAACAATTATTATTGTATCTCTACTATTTTGGTGTACACAAATATGTTTAGTAAACCAAGGTAAAGTCTTTATAACTGATTATATTGAATCAGTCGAATATAGTAATAGGAAAGCTGAAGAATACTCTATTAGAATGTCCCCAAAAATTAAGCATCAGATGGAAAATATAAAGAACAAAGATATGGATGCTACAAATGTAATTTTAATATCATTTCATAATACTAAAAAAAGTTTACAGGGATTCTCTTATATGTTTTTAACAGCTCTAACTGATTCTCCTACCGGACTTTCAGACAGTTACACAGGGTTGTGGAATGATCTTCCTTACATACAATATTCAGACGAGATAGGAAAGATAAGAAGACTGGGATTTTTAAGAACGGATTCTATAGGATTCTTGAAAGAAGATTTCCCTCAATTTTATAAAAAATTAAAGCAGTGTGAAGCACATGCTGCAGCTATCTATCCGATAGACGGGATAGATTCCGACGGAGCTACTGCTCCTATAGGACTTATAGTTCTTCTATATGATAAACCTAAGCAATATTATTTGGGGTATTATAATACTTGTATAGCGCCATCTGCACAAATACTTTCTACATTATTAAATTATAATGCAACAATTAAAAAATAAGAATGATTATGGAAATTGACAAAAGGAACGGGGATATATGCTACAATGATAGCGAACATATCTACTGGAATGCTAATGATAATTCAAGATATACTTCTGTAACTACTTTAATTCATCAATTTACTCAGCCATTTGATAAGGAATTCTGGAGTGCCTATAAGGCTTTAGAAAAACTTATTCCTAAGGAAAGTTGGGGAGTTGAGAAAAAATCTTTATTGGCAACAAAACGATTCGATACAGCAATCTTGGATTTATATGATATTTCAAGTAAGGACTTTAATAAGGTTCAAGAAGAAATACTTGAAGAATGGGATAAAACTAATAAGGAGTCTTGTGAAAGAGGAACTAAAATTCATTCAGAATTAGAAAATCAATATTATAAGAAGCCAAAAGATATTAGCCTTAAGAAATTCGGACTAGGGGGAAAGTTCGAATGTAAACAAGGATATACGGACCTGGATTTAGAAAATGGAGTATATCCAGAGTATCTAATCTATTATCAGTCCGAAGATGAGGTCCTTAAAATCGCCGGACAAATCGACCTTTTAATTAAAAATGGTAATGACATCTACGTTGTAGATTACAAAACTAATAAAAAAATTGACCAAAAGTCAGGATTTGATACAACCACTAAAAAGAATGCAACTATGTTATATCCTCTTAATAATTTAATGGATTGCAACTATATGCATTACACCATGCAGTTAAGTACATACGCTTATATGCTACAACAATTAAATCCAGACTTTGTAGTTAAGGAATTAATAATGGTTCATTATGATCATGAAGGACATGAGACTATTTATAACCTTGACTATTTAAAAGATGATGTGAAAAGACTATTTTCTTTCCATAAAAAGAATGTAATTAAAGAACAACAAAGGGCAAAAAGACAAAGAATAGAATATTAATCTGAGTAGAAAGTGTAAAATAAAGGAACATTTTTAAAGCCTCTATTCGCTTTAAATGTTAAGCAATGATAATTAGTAATCGAAAGGATTAATACTATTCTGTATATTATCATGGATATAGGAAATATAGTAACTGGACATCTAAACGAGGTTCTAAGTCTTAATCAAGACATTTCAGAACCTAGGATGAGGATATGTTTGAAATGTCCTCTTTACTCTCCGAAACTCGGAGGGATGTGTAATATGAGATTATGGCTAAACCCAGAAACTGGTGATGTAAGCACAGAAAAGAAAGATGGATATTATAGGGGATGCGGATGTAGGTTAAAAGCTAAAACAACTATATCTAAAGAAAGTTGCCCCGCAGGAAAATGGTAATTAAAAAAATGTAAATGACTTATGGAAAAGAAATCTTATAACCCGCAAACATTAGAACTACACAATTTAGACGAAGTAAAAGTAGCACAGCAATTAGTTGGACTAGAATCAGGGGCTCAGCATTTTGTTTTAGATTCTGCAGAGAATGTAGAAGAGAGAATGCAGAGGGATGCAGCTGTAAAGTTTAATGATGCTGTAGACGAATATACTGCTAAAATGGATAATTATATTAAGGATGTTGAGGAGAAGGCTAAAAGCATAACCGAAAATATGAACGGACTAGAAATCATGCCAGTCTTTAACTATTTAATAGTTAGACCGTATGATCAAAATCCTTATCAGAAAATTAAAGTTTCTTCGACAGGACTTATATATGATTTGGGAGGACATAAGCCTGAATTTAAAAACCCAGACAACGGACAATTTGAAGAGGAAGAAAACTTTATTGTAGTGGGTAAAGTTATAGAAGTTGGCCCTGAGGCTAAATATGTCAGAGAGGGAGATGATGTGTTCTTTACTAAGCCCTCGCAAACACCCATTCCGTTCTTTAAAATGGGACTCGTTTATGTATCTGAACAACGTGTTCTTGCGGTAGTGAATGAAAAATTGAGACAGCGTTTTACAAAGGCTTCCCAAGGAAAATTAACAGCTTACAATAAATATTAATATGGAAGAAAAAATATTCTTTTTACCTGGAGATGTAGTTACTCTCAAGCAAGATTTGCCAAATAAACCAAATATGTTAGTAGTTCAAAAAGAACTTTATTCTCTTCGTCCAAAAAGTAAGACGGAAGAAAAGAGTCCTTTAAAAGGAATTAAATGTAGATGGTTCACATCTGATGGATCTATGCAAGAAGCTATTTTTAATACAAAGGATTTAGTAAAGGTATAAATATATTAACAGATAAGGAAAGTTATTAAGTTAGCTTTCCTTTATTTTTATAGACATGGCAAAGAAAATAAATTTTGACCCAGAATTGATGGGGCATATAAAAGCTATTTATGGAGATACTAACTTAGATGGTAGAAGTTTAAAGCAGATTTATCAAACGTGGGAAAGTAATCCTGATATAATAAGGAATACAGCAAGACAAAAGAAGGCGGACTCCATTCAATTAAATGGACCTAAAATACAAGTTCCAGGTGCGTCCGTAAAACCGTCAAGGTTGCAGCAAACAACAGAAATCGCACAAGATGATTTGAGAGGAGTGAAATCATTTAATGCTGCTTTTAGAGAAGCAAGGAATAGAGGACTTGAACAATTTCAATGGGGAAAAGGTACATATACTACACAGATAAGAAATACTCCTGGAGGAGATTCTAAAAAGAAAAGCACACCAAGTAATGTTCTTCCAGAAGTTGTAATAACAGCTCCTAGGCTCCCACGTTCTTTTCAATATTACGGAAAAGAAATAAAAGCTTCTCCTGGCAAAGAAGGGCCGGCAACATTAAAATCGTATTCTTACTATAGAAATAGTGTAGAACCTATGATTCCGCCCGAGTCTTTAAAGCAATTCCCTCCAGCAACTTCTCTTTACGGAGCTCCGAAGCTATCAATAAATCAGCTTCCGGCTATAGAGATAAATACTCCTAAGGGGCCTTATAGAGCAATTGGTCCTAGCTCTAGAAGTTTTAATCAAGGAAATGATTTCATGTTAGTAACAGGAGAGAATTTAACAGCTTCTCCAGAGGATAATCCTTCGTATGATAAGATAGGAACTATTTCTGAATATCCTTATTTTAAGCAACCTACGTGGTGGACTGGTAAGTTTCAACAAGGTGGAAAATTAGATGAAAAGCAGAAAGCTTTCGTCGCTTATCTTATAGAAATTTCTGGAGCTAAATCTGAATCTGAATTAAATGATTACATTCAAAATCTAGGAGAAGATGGTTTACAAGAACAATATAAACAATTTGAACAACTTATGATACAAGGAACTGAACAAGTACCTGCAGCAGCTAGAGGCGCTAAGTTAAATTATATCAAATCTTTAAGAGGACAATGTCCCGATGGATTTGAAATGAGTTACTTTAAAAAGGGCGGAATAATTTGTAGTAAATGTATTAAGAAAGCCCAAGCTCAACGAGCAACTCCAAAGGCTGAAAATGGAACTAAAGTAGTGAATGACTTTAAAGCCGAAATGGAAAAATGCGGAGGGAAAATGAAAAAGAAAAAAGCATCTAAAAAGCAGACCGGAGGACCTATTATAGAAAAGGCCCAAAAAGGCAATAAGATGCTTAATGAGAAAGAATGGAAAAAGAAAGTAGACAGTGAGGCTAAAGCTGACTCTGCAGCATACGCAAAAGCTTATCCAAATAGTGAATTGGCTAAGAAGTTTAATAAGGAAAATCCAAAGAAAAAATTAACTCCGAAGAAGCAACAAGGCGGAGTTATTGATAATTTCCGCAGAAGTATTATAAGTAAACAAGTAGCTAAAAAGAATCTAATTGAAGCTGCTGAAAGATTTCAATTATAAAATTTTATAAATAAAGAACAATATCCATGCAGAAAATATTTCTATATGATAGTGTCAATAATAGAGTAGAGCTTAATGTGCCTGAGATTCTTTTAGTAAGAGAGTTTGCAGCGCTAATGGATAATAAGAGAAATATTACGCCTAAGGATAAAAAAGGAGAACATGGAGAGCGAGCCTTTAGAGAGTTCAAATATATATGGCTCGCTCTTGATTGGCTATCCCCCTACTCAGATTATGCAGAACAAGAGAGGCATCAAGAAGCACTAAAGGACTCCGGTCTTACTGAAGCCGAGTTTGATGATCCAATATTTAGAGCCGCTTGTAGAAAATATAGAGCTTTACAGGATGAAACTCGCTCTATTAAAATGCTTAAAGCTGCGCAAAATACTGTTGATAAATTTATTGATTATTTCAATAATATAGACCCAGAAGAGAGAGACTTGCAAACTGGAAGACCTATTTATAAGGTAAAGGATATTATGGCGGAAATCTCTAGTCTATCTAAAGTCAATGGTGAATTAAAAGATTTAGAGGGTCAAGTAATGAAAGAGAAATCTGAAGAATCGGCTCTTAGAGCTGGAGCTAAAGAAGGATTTACTCCAATTGGATTTTAATTATGGCTAGAGGTAGGAAGAAGAAAGTAATCGAAGAGCCAGCCGTTACAATTCTATCTAGAATCCAACAAATTATTAAAGAAACCGAGGCTAAGGAGGAATCCGAATTTAAAGAAGTTATTGACGAAGTTGTAAAAGAAAAGGTACATTCTGAATGGGATGTGAGAATAGGAGAGAGAATAGATTTCTTCGATTCTACCCTATCTTATGAACTTACTGGCTATAGACCTATTAATAGAACCAAGGGCTTAGATTTTAGATGGGAGTGGTTCACAGAAGCTAGAGAAGGTTTTTTACGAACGGGGCATTATGGAGGATATAGACCAGGATCTAAGGCTTATGCAGATTTCTGGACGCAGGAATATATACGCTGTAGAGACGGGATGACTGTAAACGGATATACCATTACTGGTGATAATTATTTCTTCTTAAACTATTATCAATTAATGGATTTAACATCTGCAGACAAAGCAGGTGCAGGTAGAGTTTATGCATTTCCAACTTTCTTTGTAGCTCAGTATGAATATTTTCATTATATAGAATTATGTAAAAGACTACGTAAGAATGCCATTGGTTTAAAGGCCAGAGGAGTCGGTTTTAGTGAGATAGGTGCATCTATAGCAGTTAATACATATAATTGTAGAAGAAATGCTGTCGTAGTGATTGCTGCCGCATTGGATAATTATCTTACTAAGACTCTTGATAAATGTTGGAAACAATTAGACTGGCTAAATGATAGTACAGACGGAGGGTTCTTTAAGTTAAGGCAGATCCAAGATACTTCTTTGGCAAAGCGTGCCTCTCATTATAAAATACTTAACGGCCAAAAGGTAGAAGAAGGCTGGATGTCTGAAATTACAGGAATAAATGCTGATAAACCTAACAAAATTCGTGGAGACCGTACTGATTTGTTAATATATGAAGAGTCTGGATCCTGGCCTAAGTGGAAGAAAGCTTTCATGCAAGGAGATGCTCTAGTAGGTATTCAAGGAGCACGATTCGGAATCAAGATGGGGTGGGGTACAGGCGGAGATAGTGGTCCAGCCCTAGAAGGACTTGCTCATGCTTACGAATATCCTGATGTATATGATGCCTTACCATATAGACATCATTTTACTATGGATGGAAGTGAGACAATAACTGCTTATTTCATTCCAGCATATGCTATTGTAAATAATCCAAAGTATACTGATAAAAGAGGATGGACTGATCCAGTTAAAGCTAGAGCTTACTATGAATCTGAACGAGACAAAAAGGTAAATGACCCAGAAGCTTTAGTAATCTACTGTGCTGAATATTGTTTTAATGCAGATGAAGCATTAGCTCTTGAAGGTGTTAATAAGTTTAATAAAGTTCTTATAGCTGAACAAATTGCAACTATCAGAGCAGATAAAGCTGGAAAACCTATAGAACATGGCATGCTAGAATATACTTTCAATGGTACCCATAAGAAAGAAAATATTACAGGATTTAAATGGATAAAGAATGCTGGAGGTAAAGTTCACATATGTGAACATCCAATCTGGACTATAACAGAATATGATGATTTAGGACGGCCAATTACAAGACCAAAAATGAATGATCTTTATGTTGCAGGTATAGACAGTATTGATATTGGACAAAAAGATACTTCTGAAGCAACAAAAGACCCTTCAGATTTCTGTATTGTAATTAAGAAGAGAGTTATGGGTCAGAGCGATCCGATATATGTTGCTTATTATAAGGATAGGCCAAACGATGTTCGAGAAGCTTATAGAATGGCAATTCGATTAATGGAATATTATAACTGCAGATGTGTGCTTGAAGCATCTAGAGTATCGTTACTTACATGGGCTAGAGAAAATAAATATCTGAAATACTTTATGAGAAGACCTAGAGCTACTATGCCAGACATTAATTCTGGTCTTAGTAAAGCTTATGGAGCTCCTGCTACTGTTGCAGTCATTGATCACCAAACAGACCTAATAGCCGCATTTGTAAATGATTACTGCCATACTATTTGGTTTACAGATATGTTAGATGAGTTAAACCGATATACAGACGAGAACAAAAGAAAGTTCGATATTATCGCTGCTATGGGTATGGCTGAACTTGCAGACGAAGAGCTTGGAAGTGTTATTGCTAGACAAGTAGAAGATATTACTTCAGAGTTTGAGGATTTTGGCTATTACTACGATGAGTACGGTAGAAAGAAATGGGGAATCATTCCAAAACGAGACTCTAATATACCTAAATATAATTTATTTGAACATCATGACTACGGCGGAGCTAGAAACAGCAATCCGAGATATAATTCGGGATATTTACTGTAAAGAATATACAAGTAAACTAATTATAACAAAGTTGCCAGAAGGAGGATATTCTGCTAAATTTGCATTAAATAATATAGATAAACCTTTAGTAATATCTGCTCAATTAGATGCTTCTAATTTTCTTAAATATATAAGAGAAGAACTTAGAGCAAAGAGTCTTTGGAGAGTAGAATATTCGTTGGGATATAAAACATATCCAGAAGATTGCAAAGAAGTGGACGTCAATAGAATAGAACCAATATATGAAAAATACTAAAAAAGATGGTGAGTTAATAGAGAAGACTGATAGAGCTATCTCAGAATTAGTATATCCTAAATATAGATTACAAAAAGCATACAATTACTACAACTGTAAAAGAGATGCAGAACAATATAGATATTTGGAAGAAAATTTTGGACTTGGACAGGCTACATCTGTGGAGTTTATTCCCTTAATCCGAAAGCATGTCGATGCATTAGTTGGAGAATTTCTAGGAACTCCTATTATTCCGAAAGTATCTTGCAAAGATTCTGAAACAATTAGCAGCATCTCTAGAGAGAAAGAGCTCTCTATTTCATCAGAAGTTTATTATTTTCTTCAATCTCATTTACAAAATACTTTATTAAAGTTTGTGGATGGGCAGAATATAACTGATACTTATATAGAAAAACAGCTCCAAAAGCTTATTTCTGATTTGGATCAATCATTTGTATCTCAATATGAAATAGCCGCCCAAAATGTTGTAGAATATATAATGCAATCAAGAAATACAGACATGCTGACAAAACTGCGGACTCTGCTTCTTGACTTACTTATTACTGGATATACATTTTATAGAGTAAAGCCTTCTCCGGAAAAGACAAATGTTAGTATAGAGGTCTTAAATCCTCTTAATACATTTATTGATAGAAATCCGGAATCTGTCTATATTAAAGATTCATATAGAGTAGTAGTACGTAAATGGCTGACTAAAGCTCAAATACTGAATTGCTATGGTAGAGATTTATCTAAAGATGATGTTGCTAAAATTAAAGATATGTGGCATGAAAGCTTTGATACATCTCATTATTATGTAAGATCGTTTACAGATCAAAAAACTGGAGAGCCTTTAACAGATGGATTAGATGCTGGAAGAGAAATAGTTCCAGGATTCCCAGATGAAAATATTCAATCTTACAATTATAAATTAATTCCAGTATATGAAGTCGAATGGATAGAAACTGATAAAGACTTTGTAATGCAGAGATATGAAACTGTAAGAATTGGACAAGAGATTTACATTTTAAAAGGAGAATCTGAGAACGTTATAAGAAGTAAGGATAATCCTGCTTACTGTGGATTAAGCGTTAATGGAGTATATTTTAATGATAGAAACAATGAGCCATATTCTCTTGTATTAGCATGCGCGAACTTGCAGGATAAATATGATTTACTTCATTTCTTTAGAGATAATCTAATAGCCAACAGTGGAACAACTGGAGACTGGTTAGATTTATCAGTATTACCTACGGCATTAGGAGTTAAGCTTCCAGAACGTATACAAAAATGGATAGCCTATAAAAAATCTGGAGTTGCCTTAATTGATACATCTCAAGAAGGACGCCAATTTAATAATAATACTACATTTTCTGGATTTGACGATACCGTAAAAGCCCAAACTATTCAAGGAATTCAATTAGCCATAGAAGCTACTGAGCAAACTGCAAGCTCAATTACTGGAGTTTTTAGAGAAAGATTGAATGGAATACAGCAAAAAGACGCAGTTACTAATGTACAGACAAGTTTAAACAATTCCTTTATTATTACTAAAAAGTATTATCAACAAATGGATTTAGTAACTAACGAGATGCTTTTGGATTGTTTAAATATAGGAAAAATAGTATATAAAAATGGATTAACTGGAACTCTTATATTAGGAGATAAATTCCAGAAAATATTCACAGCTCTTCCTGAGCACTTTACTCTAAGTGATTTTGATATTCATATTATCACCAGCACTGATGTAATTCAAGACATGGAAGCAATTAGAGCTGTCATTCCAGAATTTATAAAGGCCGGGAATTTAGATCCAAGTATTATATTTGAAGCCTTAACTGCTAAGAGTTTAACAGAACTCAAGTATAAAGCTCAAAAAGCACTTAGTGTTCAGAAAGAAGAAAGTAATCAAGCTCAGCAATTGGCTCAGCAAAATGAACAATTGCAACAGCAAGTACAGCAACTTCAACAGCAACTTCAACAAGCTCAAAGTAAGATTGAAAGTCTCAATGAAGCTAAATTGCAGATCGAGCAACAAAAAGTTAATAATGATCGAGAGCTTGGATGGTTTACTGCTAAGAATGAGGCAAAATATAAGAATGTTCAAAGCGAAAACGACACTAAGAGAACAGAAATTGAAGTACTTCAATTATATGATAACAATCCATATAACGACAATATAAAACAAGTTTAAAATGGAATTAAAAATACAAGTTTGTACTGACGACTCTTGTAAAGTAATTGTTAATGATATTACAGAGGTGGGAGATTCTGGTTATTTGCCAGAGTCTTCCGATGTAACTATAAAGGGAAGATTTAAATACTCTGATACAGTTTCTATAGATGTGTTACAGTACAATAAAACCTCAGGTCCTGAGATACAATCACCTATATTTACTAAACATACAGATTTAGTTAAACCTATAATATTGCCTGTTGGATTTGATGGGTGGTTTGATGTAGTACACATTGTTTTACCCTCAAAAGACTGGTTTGAAAAAGAACTGAAAAAGGAAGTTGGATCAGCTTTGCCTATATACGATACTGTATACTTTACAGACGGGAATGCGATTTATAAATATATAAATGAAGAAATATCCTCTGTAGAGTTATCTGAAGTCATAGAAAGAAACGCTGAAGGTACAACCATTTCTAAGACAAGTGAAATTTTCGTGTCCATTTGTTTTCTTAAAAAATGTTACGTATCTTTGTGCCAGCAAATATTTAATACTAGAGGGTTTAGTAAATGTTGGGGCAAAAGTGTTCAAATAGGTGAATTAGCTTACAGAAGAGATTTAGTTTGGATGGCTATAAATGTCATAAAGTATATGACAGAGTTCAATCAATTAGCCGAGGCCGAGAGAATTATAGAACAAATTGGTGGATGCAATGGATTATGTAAATCAGAATTTAAGCAGATTCCTAATCACGGATGCGGATGCGGCAAATAATCTTAAAGAAAAGGTTATTTGCGAATATCAAGATTTGCTCCAATCTCTAGAAAAAGGCTACAAATTAGATTATCAACTAATTCTCGAACAAATAAGTTTAATTAATTTGTTAGAGGATGGCGAAATAGACGATAAGAAGTCTATATTTATTTCACAATTTTATCTTAATAATAGATGGCAGGTAGCACTATTTTAACCCCTGGAAATTCTGGAGGACAACCTTGTTTTCCAGCTGAGCCTATTCAAGATACTTCACAGTATCTAAAAAAAGATAGTTTTCTGGGAGAATACAGTGACGAAAGTGAGAAGCAATTAGTAAGAGAGAATATGGATGTATATCCTAAATCTAGTGTTTATACTAAACTTGAATCTGATACTATTGCTAAACAATTAATTAAGGATGCATTTACAGACCATTTAGATGCAGACGATCCTCACGGTATTTTGCCTCAGGTAGATTCTAAAATATCAGGAATGGTAAAGGATGATGGGAGCACTCCATTTAAAGCCCCACAATCTGGAGTCGATCCGATTGCAGAATTTCATTTAACCACAAAAAGATATGTGACTGATTTATTGAACAGTCATTTAAGAGCAGATGATCCTCATCATATAATGGATAAGGTTGACGAAGCTTTAGCTGCCTATGTTAAACTTTCACAGGTATATTTAAAGCAAGAAGTCTATAAAAAGAATGAAGTAGATTCTTTATTCGGACCTTATGTTAAGAAAGACGGAAGTACTCCGTTTACAAAAGCTCAACTTGGAGTTGACCCGACTTCGGAGAGTCATTTATCAACAAAGAGATATGTTGATTCTGTAATGAATAATCACTTAGTAGATATAGACCCTCATGGATTTATGTCAATTCTAAATAAGCGACTTGCTCTTTACTATAAAAAGAGTGATACTTATTCAAAAGCGGAAACATACTCTAGAGCTCAATTAGATAGCATCATTAGCAGTCTAGTAATAGAATCTGCTAAAGGAGCAATAGAAGAGCATATAAATGCATATGATCCTCACGGAACACTTCGAGAAATATATAGTAAACATTATGTACAGAGAGATGGCTCTATTCCATTCTTAGCTCCTCAGAAAGGTGTTGAAGGAGTAGAAGAGAATGATTTTGTTGTTGTCAAACAATTAACAGAATTAAAAGAATCTTTATCTTCTAAATTAGAAAATTCTAAACCTGTATGGGTTACAAGTGGACCTATTCAAACAACTGTTGGATTTGCAGAAGATGGAATGATTTTTGAAGATAAAGTTCCATTCCAAGAATTGATGGATACTATATTCTACGGGCAGCAAATATCTGTAAGTTCTCCAGAAACTGCAATTATCGGAGAATCTGTACCGGCTACTATGCAAGTGCATGGAGCGATTGCAATAAGTCATGCTGAATTATTTCAGAACGATGTTCAAATAGGAATATTTACACAGGACGATTTTAAATCTGGAAGTCATACTGTTGATTCTAATCCTATATTAGAAGATACAGAGTTTAGATTTGTTGTGACATTAGTTAGTGGTGTAGTACATGAAGCAACATGTGAAACATTAGTAACTTTACCAGCATTTATCGGGTTGCTTCCAAAATGGAAAACAGCGAATACTGTAACTTATGAATATTTACAAGATAGAGTATTTGAAGACTTTGTTAATAATGAATTTGTTAGTATCAGTAATAAAGATGGAGATTACGAAGTTGAACATAAATACGCTTTCGCATCTCCGGCAGAACTTCAACATCTCTTTGTAGCTTTACCAAAAGATTATCCGGATTTGGAGGGAATCGTTACTAAAGCTCAGGAATTTGGAAAAGAAGCTTTTGATGCTATATCCGATATTCCATTCCAAGTTCCAAACGCACCTAGCGATGTTATTTATAAGCTGTATGTGTATGAGCAAGCCCTAGCAGAATTAAATTCTGTTGTGACTTTTAAATTTTCAAAAATGACTAAGCCTAATAAATAATGGGAAAATATAGTGAATTAATAGGTAGCTTTCAAAGAACTGGAGACTTCCCATTAGAGGCCAATTATATATTTAGTAGTGAAGCTGCCTTAAAGGAATTTTACTCCCAACCAGAACATATTGTTACAGCTCATAAAGGACTATTAAAAGTGGTCGCAAATCCAGAGACTGGAGAGCAATCTTTGTGGTGGGCAGTAAAGAAAAAAACTAATGACGAGCTGGAATTTAAGAAGCTGGCTACTTATAGTAGTGTGGGCGGATTGGATGAACAGCTTAAAAAACTTGAAGATTTAATAAATCAAGAGATTTCTGATAGAAAAACAGCAGATGATGCAATATGGGGTAGTGAAGACCATACGAGTGTTCCGGCTGATTTAAATAGTCTTAAAGACCTAGCGGAAGAAGTTATAAATCTTAGAGAAAGTCTTTCTATTAAAGAGGAACTTGATAGAACTCAGGCTAGTGTTGGATTAGACGAAGATGGAAACTATATTCCCGATAAGGAGTCAGTATATTTAAAAGACTCTACATCTGTAATGGATGCACTCCATACTCTAGATAGAGTTGCTCATCATGCTATTCATTTTAACTGGGTTAAAACCAAAGAAACTCCAAGCATGAATTTAGATATTAATAGACAAATTACAGGAACTACGGTTTCTGGAAACGTTAAAATATCTACTTCAGATGGAAATGGAATTACAGTTAAAAATGATGGATTATTTTATAAACTAGCTTCTGCATACGATGATGGAGTACTTACTCTTAGAGTAAATGATAATATCATTGGTCAACATATTCTAAAAACAGGAACTGCAGAACTTAATTGGATAGAGGTTGGAAACGATGAAGAAGCAATTTCCTAATAGGCCAGCCAATATGAGTCAATTAGATTACTTATGGACTACTTATGGGGCCTATGTAATTTCTAATTCTTTAGATGTAGAAGACTCTATACCAACATCTGAGGCTGTTAAAAAGGCTATTGAAACTCAAGTTTCTGGAATAGTTGAACTTGATACAGAAGAAGTAGATAATAAAGTTAAAATAATAGGTCGGGGAAGTAGCGGAGAAGAATTATCATCTATCCTTATAGATAAGGACACTAAGATAGTTTCTTTTACACGACATACCATAACTCAAGAAGATATAGATAATGGATTCGGAAATGCTTTAGATGAAGAATGGTTAGTTTTAGAAACTTCTAACGGAAGTAAGTTTTCAGTTCCTTTAGAGGATTTTGTAGCCAAAGGCCAGACGACTAATACAATCATTACTAAAGTAGTTGATGGAAAAATTGCTTCTGAGTTAAAGATTAGTAATCCTATTATTGATAAATCCGTTGATTTAAAAACTTCAGACTCTGGAGTTTATGCAGATTTAGTAATAGATTCTGATTCTGAGTCTAATATTAAAATTCTCAAAGGAGATAAAGGAGTATTATGTAACTTTTATTGGGAAGGAACAGACTTCCCAGTAAGACTCAAGTCTTTAAATACTTACGATGAATATCTTTTAGAAACCGTAAGTCCTAATACAATTTACTTTATAAAAGATATTCGAGCTATCTATTTAAACGGAGTTAAGTACGCTACATCTGGAGAAGGTGGAGGATTAGACCCAACTCTTTATTATACTAAGGATGAAACTAATGAACTTATTGATGATGTTAAGCAAGACTTAAGTAATAAAGTTAGTTGGACTGGAAAAAATATAGTACTCCCAAATTCTGGAGCATTAATCGGAACTCCTCTTGTATTTAATTCTACAGAACGTCCTGTAGTTCAAACTGGAGAAGATTCCGAGCAAGTAGCATATATGTCAGATTTATCTGCATATACATGGAACGATGTAGTTGCTACTAAAGCTATGAGAATAGCCGATCTTCCAGAAAAGTATCCTGTAGGAATTTTAACAATTAAGAATCCTGGCGGAAAGGATATGCAATATGATGGTTCTGAAAATATTGTTCTTGATATAAATCATATCTATAATCAGATTCTTAAATTAAAAGAAGACATTGAATATCAATTATCTACTAAGCAAAATAATCTAGTTAGTGGTGTTAATGTTAAAAGAATTAATGGAAAATCCATTTTAGGAAATGGAGATATTCTCATTTCCTCTGATTCTTCTGCATTAAGATATAAAGGTTCTAGACCTACCTTCTCAAGTCTTCCGGCTAATCCCAATATAGGGGATATTTACAACATCGTTAATGATGGGGTTAATTATGCTTGGAATGGAGAAGAATGGGAACAATACGGAACTCCAACAGCTAGTAGAGTAGATTTATATAAAGATGTCAATGGAGAAATAACAAGTGGTGAGATAGAGTTTAGTGATGGCACTATTCTTCCAATCAATATATTTATTAAATAATTTATTTTTTTTTAATTTATGGCGCAATTAAAATTTTACAGAGGCTTAAAATCCAATTATGTAGCCGAAACCCTTCACAAGGATGGTATTTATTTTGCTACCGACACTGGTGAAATCTTAATGAATGGTAAGTCCTATACTGGAGTTGCCGCTAATAAGGTAGTAACAAACATTAAATTGTCAGAAGACAAAACCAAACTTGTAATTTCTTACTCTGATAGTTCTACAGAGGAAATTGAAGTTGGCAGCGGTAAGTATACATCTGCAATTCAAGATAAGAATTTAGCTACTCCCGACAAGGTCGGAGGTATTGCAAAGGGTACTAAAGTAAGTGCTTTAGAGGGGAAAACATATGATTACCTTTGGGATGAGCTTTTATTCCCGACGGTTAATCCTACGTTTACAGCACCTACTGCAAGCCTTGCTTTAAAGAGTTATACTACTCCACAAGAAGTTGGCGCAGTTGCTCCTACTAGAGATAACTTTACTACTGGCTATAATCCTGGAGCTATTACTTTGAATGGGGTAAAACAAAATGATAGAGGTGGTGCTCTCGATGCAGAAAACTCAATTATTTTTGTGAATGGAACAGAATCTAATACTACACTTCCTCCTAAAGTGACGCTAGGTAATACTACATATACCTACAAAGCAGCATATCAACAAGGACCTCAGCCGAAAGACAATAAGGGAAATAACTATAGTACTCCCCTTCCTGCAGGTTCTGTTAAATCAGGTAATGTAACTGTTAATGGTACATACCCATGGTATGCTTCTACAAGCACAGCATCAAGTCAAACCCCTACAGTTAAGCAGGCTCTAATTGCATGGAATGCATCGGCTGGAGCTATGTCCACCCCAAGATTTGAGTTACAGCCATCAGGAACACTCCCTCAGGTATTTAAACTTCCTAGAAAGATAACTCAACTTCAAATGTTAAATACTGTCTCCAATCAAATGGAAAATATTGGATTGAGTGATTATAACGAGACAAAAGAAACGATTAGTATCGGAGGAACTGAGGTTGAATACTTCGTATACACATATAAAGGTTCTACCCGTGGTTCAGTTACATTATTAGCTAAATTCTAAAAATAAGGATAATTATGGCAAGAAATAAAGGTACATTTAAATTTGCAGCCAACTTTGAAGTAAAACTTCAAGGTGCATTAGACCCAAGAGTCTTAGTAGATAATAAAGCTGAACTTATTAATAAAGAAACTTGGCCTTATGATGGTGATACCATCTATGTATATAATGGTTTGTTAGTAGCTGTTGCTGCTGATAAGGCAATTTATATGCTAGTTGATAAAGATAAAATTCTGGAAGCAGATTACTCCGGATGGAAACAAGTGGACGTTGCTGCTGCACAGACAGTAGAGATTATTGACAACTTAAATTCTTCTTCTACCACTGCTGCATTGTCAGCTAATCAAGGTAGAGTATTAGGACAGAGAGTTACTACCAGACTCAAGCAGATGCTGCAATTGCAGCTGCTGTTGATGCAGAGAAGGGTTTAAGAGAGGCTGCCGACATTGAATTAAACGGTAAAATTACTACTAATACTCAAGCTATTGCTAAGATTAATGGTAGTGCTGATGCTGAAGGTTCTCTAGCTAATACTCTGAAACAGGCTAAAGATTATGCAGATACTAAAGTTGGTGATGTTAGTAATTTAGTAGCTAATAAAGTTGATAAGGTAGAAGGTAGTACTCTGATTCCAGAAACTAAACTTGCACTTATTGACACTAACGCTTCAGATATTGATGCTCTAGAAGTTAGAGTTGCTGCTAACGAGGCTAAACTTGTTGGAATCGCCACTACTGTAGTTTCGACAATTAATACAGCTATCGACGCAGCTATGGCTTGGCAAGAAGTAACTGAATAAAACACATAATATATTAAAATGGAGAAAATGTTTGTACACGTAGCGAAGAAGTCCACATTTACTAGTGAACTACAAGAACAATACACCAATAGTATTGTTTTCATTAAAGATTCACAGGAGATTTATACTCATGGAACGTTTTACGCTATTCCCGATTCTTACAAAGGCAAAATTACTTCATTGGAGAGTGCTGTGGCAGCTTTACAGGCTGCCAAGGCCTTCTCTAAAGTTTCTGACGGCACTAATGTTGCAGAGTCTCCTTCTCATGACGGAACCCTTAAATTCAACAAAGGCTCTAATGTAAATATCACTGTCGGAACAGATGGAGTAACAATTAGCGCTACAGATACTAAATACACACAAGGTTCTGGTATCTCTATTGAAGGTACTACAATTAATCACTCTAATTCAGTAACTGCTGGCACAGCTAAAGGTGATGATAGTAAGACATTAGCATTTGGTGGAACGTTTACTATTCCTAGCATTACTTATGATGCACAAGGACATGTTACAGCTAAAGGAACCACTACAATGACTATGCCAGCTGCTCCTTCATTTACTAACTGGCAAGCTAAGAATGTTGTTGGCGCTTCTGCTACAGCTACAGCTGATGCAGCAACTACTAATGCTACTACATTCTTGAACTTAATTGAGAATGGTGCAGTAAGAAGTTCACATCAAATTACTGGTACTGGTAAAGTAACAGTTACAGCTGATGTTACTGGTAAAGTAACAATTAATGGTGCTGCAACCACGGCTGCTTCTGGTTCTGCTAATGGTACTATTGCAATTGACGGAACTGATGTTGCTGTTAAAGGATTAGGTTCTGCTGCATATACAGCATCATCTGCATATGCAACTGCTGCTCAAGGTACTAAGGCTGATAATGCTGTTCCAAATACTAGAACTGTAAACGGACATGCACTTAGTGCTAATGTTACTGTTACTAAAGCTGATGTAGGCTTAGGTAACGTAACAAATGAATCTAAGGCTACAATGTTTACAAGCCCAGCGTTTACTGGAACTCCTACAGCTCCTACTGCTGCTGGTGGAACTAATACTACTCAAATTGCAACTACTGCATTTGTAATTAACGAGATTGGAAGTAAGATTTCTGCTGCTCAAGCACTTAGATTCAAAGGAACTATTGGCACAGACGGTGATGTAACTGAACTTCCAGCTAATCACACAGTTGGAGATACTTACGTAGTTAAGGCTGCTGGTAACTTTGCAGGAGAAGGATGTGAAGCAGGTGACATGATTATCTGTGTTAAATCTGGAACGACTGCTGCAAATGGTGACTGGTCAGTTATTCAGAGAAACTTAGACGGTGCTGTTACTGGCAAATCCCTAACTGCTAACGCAGTAATTTTAGGTAACGGTGGGTCTACTGTTAAAGCTCTAGCTAACGGTACTACTGGATATGTACTGAAAGCTACTGCTAGTGGTCCTGCATGGCAAGCAGAGAAGGACACAGTTTATACTCACCCTGCTGGAGGTGCTCCTAGTAAAACTTCTGGATTCTATAAATTCAGCACAGATTCTACTAGCCACGTTGCTTCAGTAACCGCTGTTACTAAGGCTGATATTACAGCTTTGGGTATTCCAGGAGCTGATACTAATACTACTTATACGTTCGTTGGAGGAAACGGCTCATTCGACGTAACTCCTTCTGGAGGTTCTAAACAAACAGTTAGTATTGGTAAACCTGCTACTGCTGGTGCGGCTGATACTGCTGCTAAGTGGGCTACTGCTCGTACTATCACAGTTAGTGGTGGTGTAACTGGAAGTGTTTCTTTAGATGGTTCTGATAACGTTACACTAGCTACTACTCTAGCCAATCTGGCTTCTAATAAGGTAACTGCAATGACTGGTTATACCAAACCGTCAGATACAGGTGCAATTGCTGCTGGTGATTCACTTAATGCCGCTATTGGTAAACTAGAAGCTGCATGGGATTGGGTTGAACTATAATATATGTACAAGAAGGATGGAGTAGCATCCATCCTTTATTTTATAATGATTAAAATTTAAGTGATATGGCAATTAATAAAAAATTAATTCACTTTAATAAAAAAGCTACTTTTAACTCTCAGAAGTTATCAGCCAATGATGCAAATACACAATATCAGATAGGTGGAGTTGGAGCAGTTCAATCTGGAGCTCCAGATATTAACTATCAGTCTATTGTCTACATCAAAGACTCAAAAGAAATTTGGACACATGGACAATTCTATGGATCCCTTCCAGTAATAGATACAATCAAAAGATTAGGTTCAGCTCAAGCTGGACAATGGTTACGTATTGCTACATTGAATGACGAACAATATTGCTCATCTCTATTTACAATAAAAGAGGGAACATCTGGAATGACATTCTTCTTCAAATGCGGTAACTCAGATTCTTCTATAAAGATTCTAGACCAAGCTAGTGGAATATATTTTACTAAGTTAAGAATCTTAAGAAAGACCGGAAATCCAGGGTTTGTAGAAGTCTACGTAAATTCTAATTCTTCTAACATAGCAGTAAACACAGCAATGGAAGTTAATATGAAAATTTCCAATATCTCTGTAACGGGCAGTATTCCTTCTGGATATGCAGCAGAAGAAGTTTCATTAGTATAAAATTTAAGTTATGTTAGACAAATATACTTTAGAAAAACAAGTTACCCAGTATGTCGATACTGCCGTTAGTAAAAAAGTAGATAAATCAGATATTGTAGATAGAGTAGACTCTACTGACAACACTAAAGTTTTGTCAGCATTTCAGGGTAAGAAAATTAACGATAGACTAAGTGATACTATCGGTAAAATTCCAACTAAGACTTCTCAACTAACTAATGATAGTAATTATATTACAAACAGTGCTTACAGTTACGGTTATATGATGCAGCTTACAGAGATTGACGCCTCCGGGTTGGATGAGAATACGTGGTATCCGGTTACGATTGCTGCTGGAGAAAGACAGAATATACGAGTAGAAGTGTTGGTATCCTTAGATAGCGGTACAAAACCATCTTGGTCTACGCATGAGAAAGGATTTTCTACTCGCAAAATTTGGGAATTTGCTCCGAATGCTTGGGGTATTAATCTTGATAGCGAGACTACTATATACTTATCAGATTTCATTCATGCAGATATAGACCCTGTGAGGGGTTTAGGTAATTTGAGCCACTTTGACACATGCTATGTTTTTGTACGAGGTGGTGGTAAATACCACTTTTATGCTTCTCATGAAGCAAAAGTTATTCTTCATACTGATACATATGCACCAGGCGACCAAAGTGTTAGTCCAACTACTGAAACCCCTGCGGAAATAGTGACAAGTTTAATAACTAAAGAGTATGTAGACGGCAAACATATTGTATTTACAATTACATACGAAGCCCATCAACAACTAATTTCAAATCAAGAAGTTAAAGCGGGAGAAGCTGAATCAAAAATAGATCTCATTTTTGGAAGCCTGGATAATTTTAAAAATCTTGTGACGGAATTATTAGGGGACAAGGTCTTATTTTTTAGGATTACTGATAAGGAATACTTAAAACCTGCTACAAGTCACGTATATTGTAGTCCAGATGTGGGGGCCTATGAATTATCGTTCATTTATGTATACACTGGAATTTCGAGTAGCGATCGAGTAGACATAATAACAAAAAGAGTCTTTGTAGCATTAAACCAAGCCCATACGAATTTCTTTATAGTAAAAGATTTACTTGTCTCTGATAACCTTACTACAGTCACCAAAAAGACTAAATCAGAGTATGATTCTATCAGTAAGGATGCTCAGACTATGTATGCTATAACTGAGTAATAAATAATATATGATAACAATTATAAATAACATTGGCTCCTCTATAGTAACTAATGTAGGTATTGGAGATAGTATCGTATTCGCTCTTGAAGCTTATCCATGTGTTAGTAAACATAATTTAAAACCTATTACTCTCGAACAATATAAATCTTTACCGTATTATGAAGTTAGTTCCGGAATATTCGAATCAGTTTTATATCTATCTAAGCCTATTGAAACTTTAAAATATAGAATATACATGAATGCAATTATATCAGATTTTAAAGATTGCCCAGTAGGTTCTATTGTATCTAGTGGAATCGCGTATGACAGTATTACCAACAAAGAAGATCACCTGCTTCTATCTGGAATGGCTTGCCCTAAATGGATTCTGGATAATCTAAAGGATAATTCCTTTGGTAAATTAGGATATGAATTTGTTATTAATGGAATAAGTTATAAATACATAATCTTTGAAAAAAATTGAATAAAATAAACTATGGAAAATAAAGAATTATTAAAGCAAACCCCCCCCCCAGACTCGTGAAATAAAAGTCGGAAATAATTATACTGGAATATATATAGGCAATACCCTTGTCGCTGGAAAAGAGTTCGATTGGAATAAACTAAAAGATAATTTAGGCACAGTATATAATAGTTCATTTGATGAGGGCTATGCGTTCGTTGTTGCCAATTTATCTAGTCATAATGTTAACTTATATAGAAATGCCAATAACGACCTTACAGTTATTAAACCTGGAACAATTGATTGGTATAATGTAGGTATTAGAGGAGAATATTTTACTTTGTATGAATTAAAAAATGAATCTGGGTATCCTTTAAGGGAAATCTCTATGTACTATAAACAAGTTGATATGTATGATACTCCAACTACTACATATAAAAATAGAATCATAAACTCTGGTAAAACTTTTACTGTGTGTAACTCTACCAACTCTAAATGGCATTCGTATGTTCAGTATTTATTAATAGTAGACGCATGATAATGAAATCCTAGGTAAGATTTAGATTGGCAATGCGAAAGTCAAATATTAAAAATAAGTGAATAGAATGAAAACTGTGTTTCTAGACAATTGGTTTGCTAAATTAATATTATTTGGCACTTACCATACAATAATGTTATTTGGATTTATTCTTTCTAAATTGAAAGAATTGTCTAAATCTATTTTACGTCATGAACAAATACATCAGAGACAATTCTTAGAATGTCTTGAGATCGCCATAATTCCATCAACACTGCTTGCAATTTTTGTTAGCCCTTGGTGGTTATTATTAATCCCTCTATTATATTATATTATTTACTTAATAGAGTGGTTTATAAGTTTTATATATCATTTATTTACAGATAATAAAGTGGGTAATGGTTCTGTAAATAATAATGCTTACAGAACTAGTGCTTTTGAAATGGAAGCTAGATTAAATCAAGATAATCCCAATTATTTAAAAGAAAGAAAGTGGGGAGCTTGGTTTAAATATTATGGAAAAATTTAACCGAGACAATTAGATACTTATAAAAATATGATTAATTTATAACAATACGATAAAAAAATCATGGTATAGGTATGCTATTATTTCAATGATAGTAGCAGCAGTATTCTGAATCACATTAGGAATGGGAATTACTTGCATGATTCCTGCATCTTTTGTAGTTTTTGGAAGTTTAGTTTATGAGAATTTCAGTAATGGACTTCCATTTATAAAAGCCTTTTTAGAAGGAGGACTTCCTTCACTTATTAGAGGATTAATTATATGGTTGTGCTTTTTATTAGCATAACATAAATTTTTAACAACATATCTGTATACATCAATAGTCGATACGAATAATTTTTAAGTTATCTGCATTTATTAATAAATTTTAAAATTTTTTAGTAGTTTATTTGCGCAGCTTAAAAATTATTCGTATCTTTGTATTGTTACCATAAGATATAGACCGAGACGTCTAAAATTATAATGAGGTCGAAATTTTATAGATAACAAATAATCAATATTGGTTATTTCAATTTTTTTAACTATTAAACATTTTAAAAATGGCAGAATTTTTAACTATGGAAGAAGCCGAACATAAATTCGGCACAAAGGGGGAAGACAAACGCAGCTTTAACTCTTGGTATTATCGGAACAGCAATTGGTGCATTTGCAGGTAATAACGGAGGTTGCGGTTGTGGTAACGGTGGTATTTTAGGTGGACTCTTTGGAGGAAACAACAACGGTTGTGCAATGCAAACTGCAGAACAGGCAAAGACTATCGCTATGGCACAAGGTCAGCAAGCTAACAACTTAGCTTGGGCTAATAAAGTAGATTCAATGCAGAATGATATAGATTTATACACCTATATCAACAGTAGAGCATTAGCTACTAATGAACGAATCGGAAACGAATCACAAATTCTAACTAACCAAATCTGGAAGGGTAGAGTTGAAGATTTACAAGAAAAGAGTGGAATGTATATAGACCTTCTTTCTAGAGACAATGCGCAAAATTTAAGATTGTGTGACGAACTCTATAAGAGAAGAGAGCAAGATATTCAAGAAAAATCCGATTTGTTTGAAAGACTTGGCACTAGAATTAGTGAATTAGAAAAGAAAGAAGCCGCTACAGCTGCTGCTCTTCCTTTAATGTTCGAACTTAACAAAGTTAATGCAGAAAGATACACAGACAATTGTTGCTGCAAGACTGAAAAATCTATCATGGCTGTTGATGCACATCTGCAAAGACAATTAGACCATAAGATTGATGGGCAATTAAAATACGCTTATAGCGATTTATGTGCTCCAGTTCCTAGCATAGCTCCTTTATATTGTAGTCCTTTTACTCAGTACGGTACTGGAATGTACGCGGGTCAAGCTGCTGCTAATTGGAATGCAGTTAACACAGCTGTAAATAGTGCATGTCCTACTTGTGCTGCTCAGTAATCTATAAGATATTAAAGGGAGATTATGAAAGTAGTCTCCCTTTATTTTTATTTACCTAAAATAAACTGTGCAATGAGTATAAAAATAACTCCCTTTGGGACACCTACCAATACACAAGGAGCACAAATCCTGGAATTTAATATAGGAATTCCTGGTGGCGCAAGAACCGATGTTGCTCCAATATCAACACTAACTATAACATCGAGATGGAGAGAAACACAGGGCAATACCCATGTTACTAAACTAGATTTAATTCATACTTTACAGTATGTAGACTGTAAGGGTGCTACGAAAGTCATTACTACGCCTTACTCTACCATTATGGCTGATGAGAATCCTACTAAGGAACCTGAAGCTATACTGAAATACGTAGACATTTTAATTCCTAAAGGAGTGGATATTGTCACTCAACAAGTAATTGATAATGTTCCAACTGTAACTGCTCAGGTATCACATTGTGCATACTCAGTATTCACAATTTCATTGCCTACTGTGGCTACACCTGCGGCTTCAGTAAAGAAATAATAGAGTAATAACTTAAACTTCGAATGACATGTTTGGCAATGCTTATAGCCCTACTAGCTTGGGTGATTTACAGAAATCTTACTATCAACAACTGGAAACGTTAAGCAAAATGCAACAACAGCAGCAAATGCAAAAATCATCAGTGCTTGACGAAATTAATAAAAGTGTAAGCTCCTTATCTAAGGATGAGCAATCTGTATTAATGCAGACCCATGATTATCAATTAGCTAAGCAAACTTACGAGGCTGGATTTATGGCTTTTATAAGTAATAAATTTGCCGAGGAGTATATCTCTACTCCCGATGGAAAAATAGCTGCAGATAATCTATTGGCTGCAATAAATCGCTCTAAAGAAAAAATTTCTGAGGAATTAAAAGCAAAACAAGAAAAGATAGACACTATGCTTAATCTTCTTGAAAATGACCCAGAAATTAAGAAAAGATACAATGAATTAATGACAGGAAAAGAAATACAATAATGGTTAGTGATACAGAAATATTGATGCAAGCTGCTGAAAAATATGCAAAGGGAATCGCGAGTAGTTTTTTCGGATTATCCTCGCTACCAGTGCAAACAGCTATCACATATGTCATAAGAAATTGGGTTGATAAACACAATCATATAATTGACCTATTTATTGACAAAAACGGCAATATTAATACTAAGATATTAGGAGATGCAGCTAAGGCTGTACTAAAAGAAAACGGTGGATTCACTTTGGGAAAAGTAAAATTTGGAGAAGCCGATGTAGATGAATTATTTAGAATGTTTGGTGAAATTAAGCAAACAAATACATAAATCACGAGTACCATCGGCAATCCTTTGTCGGTGGTATTTTTGTTTAAATTAAATAATTATGAAACACATTTTAGTACAGAGAACATACAGAGGAAATGCTTATACTATCGGGAAACTTTTCATTGATGGAAAATATATCTGCGATACATTAGAAGATGTTGATAGAGGATTAAACAGTAATATGACAGAAGATGCAATAAAAAAGATCAAAATCTACGGAAAAACAGCTATTCCTATCGGAACTTATAAAGTTGTAATGAACGTAGTTAGCGAGAAATTCAAAGGTAGGGCATGGGCTAAACCTTATCAAGGAAAGCTTCCTAGATTAGTGAATGTTCCTGGATATGAAGGGGTTTTAATCCATGTAGGAAATACTGCCGACGACACTTTAGGATGCATCTTAGTTGGAGAAAATAAAGTTAAAGGTCAAGTAATATCCTCTACTAATGCTTTTAATAAAGTAATGAATATTTTAAAAGATGATGAAGATATTGAACTAACAATTGAATAACATGGAAAAGTTATTTGGACGAGCTTATGAAACTATAGGTTCTACTGGTTCAGACTTCATCATTAAAACTAAGGGGCAGGTAAAAATTCAATGGGGAAATAAGTTTATTGACATAATTAAAGATGGAAAGATAGTATCTGATGGAGGAATAGATATAACTAAAGTTCCTTCCGAAAATGACATTCCTAAATTCGATGGAATTTATTTTGTGGAAGATTCTGGGGCTATATATGTAGTTGTGGATGGAACTAAAGTAAATATTGCTGGAGAAGTAGGGACTACCTATGTATCCTTTGCAGCCCCCCAAAATACATCTGGAAGTCAAAAGCTGCGAGCTTTAGAAAATATAGGCTTAATATTTGATAATACAGCAGAGGCTACTTTATCTGAATTGGATTATGGTATAGTATATATTAAGGACTTGGATAAAGTCTATACTATAAATCAAGGAAAGCTTAGAGAATTTATATTTGAGGTCCCCAATCCTTATACTAAGACATTTATTATTCAAAAAGAAACTGACTCTACTAAAGGAGCTTTGGTTATTAGAGGAGAGGGAGAAGAGAATTCCATACTCCTTAATAATAATTCAGCCATTTATGAACAAGGTGGAGCTATGGTTGCTTCTGGAAATAATATCTATTTAAATTCAGGAGGAAAGACTATTGTTGATGTTTCCGCATATACAACTAAAGTCAACAATAAACTCTTATGTGATAATATCACATCTATGAATTCCTCCGCTTTTAAACTGTATGTTGAACGGGGAGTATCTACATTAGTGGTAGATAATATAATATGGAGAAATAAGCCAGCCGATGAAGCATCTTATGTGTATCCATCTAGATGGCTTCAGAAAGAGGCTGTGATTTCTAATATATCGGAGGTGTCTTCTGATGAAGAAAGCGAGGCCCCTTCATATTCACTAACATTTTATCAGCCTCATGAATTTAATGTAGGAGATGTTCTTTGCACATATGTAACTTCTTCATATGAAACTGAGGATGGAACTGTGGAAGAAAACATAAAAGTTGTACTTAAAGTAATTTCAAATGATGAAGAATCCTCTGGAGTTACTGTAAATATAGAAGCTTTAGGGATTTCAGAAGAAGCTTTAGCAGCATTCAATCTTAATTTAGAAAGTCTAATTAAAAACAAAAGAGTGTTCTATGTAGCTAGTGGAGATCCTATTACTAGAGTATCTAAAAATAATATAGACTTACTACATATAAATTCTGTCGAGGAAGAAGAAGATATTAACAATGTAAAAACTCGAATTGGAAGTATTCAAGATTTAGATGTTATAAAAGAAGGATATAATATTAAGGATTTATCCGGAGGAAATATAGGAATTTACTCCGACAATTTAGTAACTATTGGAGCTAAGCAAGCAAAATCTGATTTATATGCTCCTACATTTAAAGCTTCTCCTAGTGGGGAATTTCCAAAATATGATACAGGGTTTAATATTCCGATTGATGATGATTCTAAAACAGTAGTAACTTCTGAATGGGTGAACGATAAAACCGATAAACGGTTAGAAGAGTATGTTAGAAAAGATGAAATACTTTCTATAATAGAACAGTACATCCAACCAGTTGATGGAACCTATAACAATCCTGTTGCAATAATAACTGGAACCATTAAAAGAGCATCAAGAACTGCTACATCATGGTATTTTGTCGGAGGAAAGAAGGATAAAATAAATAATGTATCGGTAAAGGTTGATAGAGGATTAATGACAATAATAGTAACCCCAACCTCTGGACATTCCGTTACCATCTTAGCTGTTGCAGCAACTATTGGAGATAGTGGGGCATTTAATGGGGATTTTAACAATACTTCAATGGGCGGACGTAGTGCTGGAGGTAATTGGTGCAACGCAATACCCGATCCTAATCAGTCTAACATTATTAGGATACGTAACTTTAGCCAGAGTAATGGTAACAACGATAGTTGGCAAACTCCAGATTGGAATCATGAAAACTGCCCTCTTTCAGTCTCATTGATAGTCTTCGGGTTTATAAAATAATTTAGCTGCTTATAGCATCAATTTTAAGTATTCTTAAGCAACTAAAAATATAAATTCTAGCCATATTATTATTATTGGTATTATTTTTTAAATTTAAATAAATTTTAATTTACCACCTCAAAAAATATAGCTATATTTGCAAATAACTTTTAAAAGGATATATATGGCAATGAACATTGATGATTTAGACTTTAACGACGACGACCCTATCATTCAAAATAATTCTAATGATGGCAGTTCGGCGCAACCAGATTTCGAGTCTATGGAGCCTGAAAAAACTTGGATGGATGGATCATTTGGGACAGATAATACTCCAAACCCTCCCTCTGAGCCAGAGCCTTCTAAAGACCCAGAAACAGAAGAAGATATTATTATTTCTTTACTAAAGAGTAAGGGAATTGAAGACCCCTCAAAGCTTAAATTTGAGAATGACGAAGGGGAGATTGAAGAAGTTAATTGGGAATCTCTTTCAAGTGAGGAAAAATTAAATATCTTAACTTCAGATGATTCAGATATAGATTATGGGCTAGATGAAGAGGAACAAAGTCTTCTTAATTATTTAAGAACAAATGGAATTTCTCCATCAGACTATATTCAATATCGTGAACAATTGGCAGTAGAGAATTATAAACAGTCAGTAGAAGGCAATCCTCAATACGAGATTGATAATATTACTGATGACGATTTATATGCGTTAGATTTGCAATCTCGCGTAAAAGATATTACAGAAGATGAGATTAATGCTGCTTTGGAACAAGAAAAAGCTAATCCAGCTCTATTTGAAAAAAAGATGCAAGGTATTCGTCAAGAATATAAAGAAGCTGAAGACGATAAACGTCAACAAGAAGAGTTGATACATCAGCAAGAGAGACAGGAGCAGTTTGAAGAATTCCAAGATGGAGTAATGCAAGCATTAGAAAACCTGACAGAGATTGGTGGCGTAGAACTTAATCTAGGACAAGAAGATTTAAGTGAAATCGCTGATTTTATATTGACATCAGATGCGGCAGGAGTTAGTTGGTTAGGTAAGGCATTGGACGACCCAGAAACACTTGTTAGAATGGCATGGTTTGCCATTAAGGGAGATGAAGCCTTTGAATCACTCACTGATTATTATAGCAAGGAAATTGCACAGCAAAAACGTGAAGCGTATAATGCTGGTTACGAAGATGCTAAGAAGGGCGTTCAGCCCAAAAGAACAACTAAGGTTGTTACAAAGCCCGCTCCTAAAAAAGAGGACGGAAACCCTTCTGGAAATGAAGGAGAGAAAACTATTGATGATATAGATTTTTAATAATTTTTTAGACAAGTATGATAGTAGCAAATTTTGTATCAAACAGACCGACTATGTCGGAAACTAGAACTTATGAAGATTTTTATAAGTTCTTGGGAACTAGACCAACTAAGTTAGGCGTTGTATCAAGACTTTATCCTGAACTTACAGCTTCTTATTTAACAGAATCTTTAAGAAATATCTTTTATCAAGACACTAAGTCTGGAAATAGATACCAGAGTATTGATGCAATGTACTTTGAGTAAAGAAAAATAATCTCCTGCTCAAATAAAATTCTTTAAATTGCTGGAAACCTTAAGCTACTAGAGGCAATCAGCAGCACGGCTTCGATTGGAAGCAATGTTCAACGACTAGGGGAAACCCGTAGATTATATATCTATAATTGAAAAACTGAATTACTGATGAAATATATTGTTTATTTAACTACAAATACCCAATCTAAAATTAATGATATTAATAAAATTTATGTAGGTGTACATAAAACCGAAAATCCTGATGTTTTCGATGGGTATATTGGATGCGGATGTTATATTAATAAGCCTTCAACATATATGTATCCTAAAACCCCTTTTCAATGTGCCGTTAAGAAGTATGGTCCTTCCGCCTTTAAAAGGACAATTTTACACATATTCGATACTGCAAAAGAGGCATACGACATGGAGGCGTCTATAGTTACGAAATCTTTTATAAAAGAATCTCACACATACAATGTGGCAATTGGAGGTGTTGGCGGAGCGTTATATATACAATTGCCAGAATGGCATAGTAAACCACTTTATCAATTTAATAAAGAAGGTAAATTAGTAAAAAAGTGGAAATCTACTCTGGAGGCTTCCGAATTTTATTCTGAATATTATTCTCGCTTTGATTGGGCTGTTACTGACCATTATTTATTTTTAGATAGCTATTGGGCAAGAACCGATACTATTGATGTTAAATCATATTCTAATTCACATAAGGGATATACTTACTTATATAATAAGGATGGAAAACTAGTTGCAGAATTTCCTTCTAGAACAAGTTGTGCTAAAGCGTTAGGCTGTACACCACAATCTGTTAGTAAGGCAATTAAAACATCTAGTATACTTAAAAACTGCTATCCGTCTGATACACTAACTGACTGTTTTGAAGTAAAGCCCAGGGTGGCGTTGAAGGATGCTGAAATCTTTATATATAATGTAAATGGAGAATTTATAGGAAAGGGAATAGGTAAAGAAATAATGAATATTATTAAATTACATTCTTATAAGTCCATATGGTCTGCAATTTATAGCAATAAAGGATGGTATAAGGATTACTATTTATCTTTAACGGAAGTGGATAAGATTCCAAGTAAATTGCACAATAATCACAAATGTGTAGATGTTTATGATAAATATGGAAATTTTATTGAAACTTTAAACTCAATAAAGGACGTTAAAGAGAAATATTCTGTTAATTCCGCAGAGCTAAATAGAATATTAAAAGGAATAAAACAACATAAACAATATATATTTAAATATAGCAGTAAATGATATAGTCTAACAGAAGCTAAGATGTATCTCAGCTTCTAAATTTACCACTATGGGGAGGTGGAAACGAATTATATTAAGAGAGTTGAGTTTGCTGATGTTCCTACTGAAACAGGTGAAAATGGTTCAGAAATTGTAATGGCTTTCAAAGAAAGATATTACGAAAAATATGATATTTTTAAGATTGATAAAACAATGCAGCAATGTATTGTTGTTAGCCGCCCAGTTCGTAAAGCTGACAATTACTGGGAAGTAGTTGTAAGATTAATTGATAACGATTACTCTAGTATTCTTGACCTTAGCGGATGCCAGGTTGGAGATACTACTCGTTTTCAATCGAATGCCATGCCTGAGATGCACGAAGAGGGTTATGTAAAATATCAATCTAACATCGAAAAGCATAGAAACTACATTACAACACACCGTGTTGATGATAGTTACTCTGCTCTTTATGCAGCTCACGAAGATGTATTTATTAGTATTGCCGAAGGTAAAGATACAGGCAGTCTAAAAGAAACTCTGTATAAGATGGACAAGAAAGAGAAAGTTCTACTTGATAACTTCTTATATGTGAGAAACAATGGCTTGAATGGCAGGTCATTTAAAATTCTCTTAATTGCTGGAAATCTAACCTGCTCAATAGCAGCATGACAATCAGCAGCCAAGGTAAGATAATAAGGAATGTCCGATTACTTACAAGGTTCAACGACTATCCGATGAAGGGTAAATAATTAAATTATTAAAATGGAGAATAATTTTAAATATATTGTATATCAAACATTAAACATTGTAAATAATAAAATTTACATTGGAGTACATAAAATAAAAAATGAAAAGTTCGACGGATATATTGGAAATGGAGTTAATATAAATTACCCAAGTACATATATGAATCCAAAATATCCTTTTCAATTTGCAGTAAAGAAATATGGCACAGCAAATTTCAGACGAACTACTTTATACACATTTAATACAGAAGATGAAGCCTATACTAAAGAAAGGGAGTTAGTTAACCTAGAATTTGTTCAACGTTCTGATACCTATAATTGTATTTTAGGAGGAAATGTTAGACCGCTTTTCTATAATAGACATAAAATTTATCAGTTTAATACCGATGGAAGTCTTGTAAAAGAGTGGGAAGATATTTATGAATGTGCAGAATTTTTAGAAACTTGGAAAGAATCTATATATCAAGCTATCACATCTAAAAATCGGCTATATGGATATTATTGGAGTTATTTTAAAGAAATAAACACTTCAGAATATTCAAACCCTAATAATTCTCAAAAAGTTTATAAATATAACTTGCAGGGAAAGTGTGTTGCTATTTATGATTCTATTAACCAAGCAGCTAAGTATAACGATTATAACCCTGCAGAGCTTTATAATAGAATAAGAGAAAGCGCTAAAACTAGAGGATACTATTATTCGTTGTCTTTATACGATGAATATATTCCGAAACCCAGACTAGAATTAAAGGGGAAAATTATTTATGTGTATGATTTAAATGGAAATTTCGAATCTGAAATTCCCTATAAAGACATTCATAAATTTCTAGGAATTTCTTCTAATAAACGAATTTCTACTTATATAAAAACAGAAACCCCCATTAACGATAAGCAATTAAGACTTATCAAAGAAGAAAAAATAAAACCTTATGAAAAAAAGAATAAAAATAAGGTTATTTTAGTTTATAAACTTGATGGAAGTTTTGTAGGAGAATTTGAAAGTATTAATAAAATGTGTAGAGAACTAAATTTAGATAACTCCACAGTCAATAAAGTATTACGAGGAGTAAATAAAAGTACTAAAGGATATACATTAAAAATTAAAGATATAGTCTAAATTATATAGAAATATATAAATATTTTTGTGCTATTCAACAAATGTAATGTTGATGCTAACGGCAAACCTACAATTGTCGATCCAGACACACAACGTCCTAGACATTATGCACTCGCCGCTTAATAAATGGGACATTTAGCTGTGAAGCTAAACAAAAATAATTTCTCTAATTGCTGGAAACTCCCTGCGGGACAATCAGCAGCTAAATCTTACATAAAGCAAGCATTTATAATGTAGCTGTAAGAAAAGTTCAACGACTAGATTTTTAATCGTACATCTATATGATGGAAACGGGAAATAACTTAGAATAAAATATAAACCTATGAAATATATTGTATATCTAACTACAAACAAAATAAATAATAAAATTTACATTGGAGTCCACGAAACTGAAAATCCAGATAGATTTGATGGATATTTAGGGTGCGGGGCGAATATTAATAAACCAAGTTCATACAATAAAGGAAAGACTCATTTACATAATGCAATCTTAAAATATGGAGTTTCTGCTTTTCACAGGAAGACCTTGAGAGTCTTTGACAATTTGGAAGATGCGTTAGATTTGGAAGCTTGGTTAGTTAATGAAGACTTTGTAAAACGAACCGATACTTATAACATGACTGTTGGAGGTCAAATACCTCCCCTTCTAAATAAGAAAGTTTATGAGTTCAATCTTCAAGGAGAGGTATTAAGAAGTTGGGAATCTCTGCGAGAAGCTACAGAGTTCTTCAATGTAAATAAGGACAGAATCGCAATGTCTATCAAAGACAAAAGAAGTTTTAATAATTCATACTGGTCTTTTAATGATAACATTAATGTATCTGAATACAGATTAAGTTCTAGAGGATATGTGTTTCAATATAACAAAGACGGAGTATTATTAAATACTTATGAAAATGCGTCTGTAGCAGCTTTAAAATTAGATATTACTAGAGATGCTATAGTAAACGCTGTATTTAATAGAACTACATGCTGTGGTTATTATTTTTTAAGATCCGATGAAGATATTAATCTTTTATTAAATGAAAAATCTTCTAGAGCATTAAAGAATATAACTCCTGTTTATAGATATTTAAAGGATGGAACATTCGATAAAGAATATAAATCTATAAAGGAGGCTGTAGAGAATACTCCTAAAGCTAATCATGGTAATATTATTAGAGCAATAAAATCTGATAGAACATGTGGAGGGTATAGATGGAGTTATGAAAAATCTAACATTATAAAGTCTTATAATCGAATAGAATTAACTTCAGTTAAAATTGCTCAATATGATTTAAATCATAATCTTATTAAAATCTGGAATTCTGTTTCGGAATGTAAAAAAGAGTTCCCAAGTTGTCAAAAAGTTTGTAGAAAAGAAAGAAAATCTTCAAAAGGTTTCATATTTGAGTACATAAGTTAAAGATATAGTCTGCTCTTTATAGTAATGTAAAGCTAACAAAAGAATTTATATAGGCGATGGTATTATTCCTCAAGTAGAAAGATTTGCATCTAAGTATGCATTTGCTAAACTTTCTATAGATGTATTCCAGACAGTTTTAGCTACCATGAATGAAAAGGCAGCTCAACCTACTGGAAATAAGTACATGTTTATTTGTAATGAAAGGATGTGGTTCTTAATCCAGAGTGTTCTCGGAGATTTCTTAGCTAAGTATAAGACTACAGGTACTTACTTATGGTCTCAAGCAGCTAATGATTATATCAAAGTTGGTGCTACATTTAACTCTTATGAGTTCGCTGGAAACGAAATCACCTTTAAGGTTGATAGAACATTCTCTCGTGAATATGGCATGGATAAGGCTTACTGCTTATGTCTAGATTTAACTGCAGATAAAACTTCTGCTCAACCTCCTATTCAGATGTTTACTTTGAAGGGCGGAGACTTTATTACTAACAAATATCCTGGAGTTGGAGGTCTTGACGGACTAAGCTCAGGTGTTGTATCAAGTCCAGTTGCTGCTTCTAAATTAATTAACTGGGGCTTAATAATCGCTATAGGTCCCGTAAAACTTTCTTAATTGCTGGAAACTCCTATAGTTAGGACAATCAGCAGCTAAGTCTATTACAGACTCTTTAAGGGCGGATAATAGAAAAGTTCAACGACTAGTGCGAAGCACGTAGATTATTTTATTAATCGAAATGGAAAGTAATTTATATGAAATATATTGTATATCAAACAACAAATAAAGAAAATGGAAAAATCTACATTGGAGTCCATAAAACCGAAAATCCTGATGTTTTTGATGGATATTTAGGAAATGGAATAAAAGTAGGTTATTCTTTAGAAAATCCTAAAACGGCATTTCAGCATGCTTTGAAAAAGTATGGATATGATTCGTTTATAAGAACTACACTCAAAGTATTTAATACTGAGGAAGATGCTTATGATGAAGAAGCTCGAATAGTTACTTTAGATTTTATAAAATCCGATAATAATTATAATATTAAAACTGGAGGAATCCACGGAGCTTGGAATTTTAAAGTAATGTACCAATTCTCTTTAAAGGGCGAATTAGTGAAAACTTGGAACTGTGTAAGCGATATTATAGAATATTATTCTTGTAATCCTAATAGATTTCACATGGCAGCTGTTAATAAATATAGTGCTTTTGAATCTTATTGGGCTTATGAAAAAGAAATAAATTTAGAAGAGTTTAAGTTATCGAAACATTCTGAGTTATATCAATTTGATTTTAAAGGAAATCTAATAAAAATCTATAAAAATTCTATAGAAGCAATAAAAGAATTAAATTTAAACAAAGATTCTTTAAATGAAGCAGTTTCTAAAAAGAAAATTTATAGAGAATGTTTTTGGACTAAAAATCCTGATAATATAATAAACATAATTAAG
>PPYF01494393.1_pt1 | contig 55796 bp, 70 predicted proteins | sample 1559871 | NCBI WGS metagenome assembly PPYF01 (sample SAMN08240021, study PRJNA423297) | Human gut metagenome, whole genome shotgun sequencing project.
CTCAAAGTACTTAAACTGGCGTCCCCGGAAATGTTTGGGGTGGAAAACGCCACTCCAAGTCTTCTTTGGTGACTTGTCCAAAAAATTCGATTAATTGTTGCAATCTACCTAGTTTAAGAAATCGGCCACTAATTGAAGGGTGGTTTCCCGTTGGTCGCCGTCGCCACGTAACTGGTGGCTGGCCCCCTCCAGGAAGTGGATCACCCCGTTTTGGTACATAACGTTGTACTTTTGTGAGGCCTTGGGGTCGACCACCGTGTCGGCCAGGCCGTGGATCATCAAAACCGGGCCGGCGTAGTGCTGGGCGGTTTCGTAAATTGGCAGCAGTTGGGCGGTCCTGAAGTAGTCGCCGCCGACTTTGAAGCCACCAACCGTTACGTAGTCGGGAATGTGGTTGGGATCGTAGGTGGTTCCTTGGCAAGTCCCGATCAGGGCGTCATCTTTGAGGGTGGCAGCTGGGGCCAAGAGAACTAACTTGTCAATCACGTCGCGGTAGTAGGCGGCGAGCATCGAAGCCACCACCCCGCCTTGTGAGTGGCCAACCAGGATGATTTCCTTTGCCTGAACCTCCTGGCGGGCGTAGTCGATGATCTTCATGCCGTCTTGAAGTTCGCTTAACACGGTCATGTCGCTAAACTGACCGTCGGACTTACCGCAACCGGCAAAGTCAAACCGTAACGTGGCCAGGCCCTGGTCGTTTAAGCGGTGGGCCAGTTGGTTTAAGAGGTTCTCCTCGGTGTAACCTAGGTCACCCTTAAAACCGTGCATTAAAATGGCGATCCGGTCGTTTGGCACCTGGTCGCTCCCCTCGAGCAGCCCCCGTAAGGTAAGACCGGCACTCTTGATTGCAACTTCCATTGTATCAACTCACTTTCATGTTTATCCTTACGATACCCGGGTCAAAAGGCGATGGCAAGCGCTTTATTTAAGGGGGCGGACAAGCGGCGGGGCGCAAAGTTTGCTACAATGGGAGCAGTGACTAAGAAGGGACGGATAAAAATGGCTAAGCAGCTTTTATTAATCGACGGGAATAGCATCGTCTTCCGGGCGTTTTTCGCCATGCACAACCAGATGGAGAAGTTTACCAACCAGGCGGGGTTACACACGGCGGCCATCTACGGGTTCAAACTGATGCTGGATCACATATTAAAGGAGGTTCAACCAGACGCCGCCTTGGTGGCCTTTGACGCCGGCAAGACCACCTTTCGGACCGAAAAGTACGCCGATTACAAGGGGAGCCGTGATAAAACGCCGGGTGAGCTAGTGGAACAACTGCCCTACGTACGCAAGCTGGTCGAAGCAAGTGGCCTCCACGCTTACGAACTAGTTAATTACGAGGCCGATGACATCATTGGGACCCTAGCCAAGGAAGGGGACCAGGCCGGCTTTGAGACGATGATTGTGACCGGGGACCGTGATTTGACCCAGCTGGCCACCGACCACACCACCGTGGCCGTTACCAAGCGCGGGGTGACCCAAACCGAGGAGTTCACCCCGGCATACATGCAAGAAAAGCTGGGCGTCACCCCACGCCAATACATCGATGTGAAGGCCCTGATGGGGGATAGCTCCGATAACTACCCCGGGGTTACCAAGATTGGTGAAAAAACGGCGGTCTCCCTGATTCAGGAATACGGCTCTTTGGACGGGTTGTACGAAAACATCGCCGCGATGAAAAAGTCCAAGCGCAAGGAAAACCTGATCAACGAAGAAAAGATTGCTCGGGAGTGCCAAGACCTAGCGACGATCCGCCGGGACGCTCCGCTGGCAATCGGCTTAAAAGACATCGCCTACCAGGGACCGGACGAAGCCGCCCTAATTGACCTGTACCAAGAATTAGACTTCAAGTCCTTTTTAAAGGAGCTAGGCGCCCAAGAAGGGGGCGCACAAGTTGACCAAGCGCCAATCGAATACCAGGTGTTAGACGAAGACAACATGGCGTTGGTTGATCAACTCGGGGCTACCGTTTGCTTTCAATTAGAAATGCCGGACGCTAACTACCACGAATCACCACTGGCCGGCTTTGTAATTGGCGATGGCAAGCGGTGGCTAGTCAGCCGTAACGCCGACCTATTAACCACCGCCCCGCTAAAGAAGCTACTCGAAGACCCAGCGGTTGAAAAGGACGTCTTCAACGCCAAGGCCCAGCTGGTCGGCTTACACCGGTTAGGGGTTGACCTGGCCGGGGTCGACTTTGACTTGCTCTTGGCTTCTTACCTGCTCAACACGAGTGAAAACGCCAATGACTTAGGGGTGCTGGCGGCCGCCCACGATTACCACCAGGTCCAAACTGATGAAGAGGTTTACGGGAAGGGTGCTAAGCGGGCCATTCCGGCTGACGACGAGGTCTTTTTCACCCACCTAGCCAAAAAGGCCCGGGCGATTAGGGACCTTAAAGAACCCCTATACCAACAGCTGACCGATAACGAGCAACTACCGCTCTACGAAGACATTGAACGCCCCTTGTCCGCGGTCTTGGCCCACATGGAAATCACCGGGATTCATGTCGACGCAGCGACCCTAAAGGAGATGGGCTCCAAGTTAGTTGAACGTGAGGCGGAGCTAGAACAGGCAATTTACCAAGAAGCCGGCGAGGAGTTTAACATTAACTCCCCGAAGCAGCTGGGCGTAATCTTATTTGAAAAGATGAAGCTACCGGTCATCAAAAAGACCAAGACCGGCTACTCGACGGCCGTCGACGTCTTAGAAAAGCTGGCCGACCGGGCACCGATCGTCCAAGACATCTTGGCCTACCGGCAAATCAGCAAGCTGCAATCAACTTACATCACCGGCTTACTCAAGGTGATCCACCAAGACGACCAAAAGATCCACACCCGCTACTTGCAGACCCTAACGGCGACCGGCCGTCTCTCGTCAGTCGACCCGAACCTGCAAAACATTCCGGTTCGCCTGGAAGAAGGGCGCCAAATCCGGCGGGCCTTTACCCCCTCGGCACCGGGGTGGAAGATCTTTTCGTCGGACTACTCGCAGGTTGAACTGCGGGTTTTGGCCCACGTCACCGGCGATAAGAACATGCAGGCTGATTTCTTGGCGGGCAAGGACATCCACGCCGCCACGGCCAAGCGGATCTTCCACTTGCAAAGCGAAGACGAAGTGACCCCCAACATGCGCCGGCAGGCCAAGGCGGTCAACTTCGGGATTGTGTACGGGATTTCCGATTACGGCCTAGCCCAAAACATCCACGTCTCCCGCCCACAGGCCCACGAATTCATCCAGAGTTACTTCAAGGAATTCCCGGGGGTGGAAAAGTACGTTCACGACATCGTGGAACTGGCTAAACAGCAGGGCTACGTCGAAACCCTGACCCACCGGCGCCGTTACCTGCCGGAAATTCACGCGAAGTCCTTTACCCAGCGTTCCTTTGCCGAACGAATGGCCATGAACACCCCGATTCAGGGGTCGGCTGCCGACATCATCAAGATTGCCATGATCCGAATGGAAAAGGCCTTAAAGGAGCGGGGCTTACGGGCCCGGATGCTCTTGCAGATCCATGACGAACTGGTCTTTGAAGCGCCGGAAGAAGAAATCGCCACCTTAGAGGAGCTGGTTCCTTCCATTATGGACTCGGCCGTAAAGCTAGACGTACCACTGAAGGTGGAAAGCAAGTCCGGGGCAACCTGGTACGACCTGAAAAAATAAGCTAGGGCGGTGGGCAAATTACTTGCCAGTCCGCCTTTTTTATTGATAATTTAGAGTGATTATAAACAAAAAGGGGAGTTAAGTATGCCAGAAATGCCAGAAGTTGAAACCGTGCGGCGGGGGTTAATGCGAATCGCGGCCGGCCGTCAGATCAAGGGGATTGACGTCAATTACGGGAAGACGATTGAAAATGACGTCGAGGAGTTTCGCCAGGCCTTGATCGGCCAAACCATCGAACGAATCGACCGCCGGGGGAAGTACTTGCTCTTCCGCTTTTCCAACGACCTGACGATGGTCTCCCACCTACGGATGGAGGGGAGTTACTTTAACCAACCGACCGGCGCCGAAGTTGATAAGCACACCCACGTGATTTTTCACTTCACCGACGGCACCGACCTGTGCTACCGCGACACCCGTAAGTTTGGGCGGATGCACCTGGTTAAAACCGGGGAAGAAATGACGGTCGGCGGGCTGAAAACGATCGGCCCGGAACCAACTGAAGAGGACTTTCAGTTTGATTACTTCAAGCAGATCCTCAAGAAGAGCCGGAGCAAGATTAAGCCCTTCTTGTTGGATCAGTCCCACGTGGCCGGGTTAGGTAACATCTACGCTGACGAAGTCCTTTGGCAAACCCAAATTAACCCCGAGCAACCGGCTAATTCGCTGACTGACGATCAAATTAAGCGCCTGCGCGAAAACATCATCGCAGAAATCGCCCGGGCCACGGCGGGCCACGGGACGACCGTCCACACCTTTAAAAACGCCTTCGGGGACGCTGGTCAATTCCAAAATGAACTCCAGGCTTACGGGCACAGCGGTGACGCTTGCCCGCGCTGCGGCACCAAGCTAGTCAAAATTAAGGTGGCCCAGCGGGGGACGACTTTTTGTCCGCACTGCCAAGCGCTGGTGGAACCAGATGACTAAGGTAATTGGTTTAACCGGCGGGATTGCCAGCGGCAAATCGACCGTGGCGGCCCAGTTGCGCCAAGCCGGCCTGGTGGTCCTTGATGCCGACCAAGTCGCCCGGGCGGTGGTCCAAAAAGACAGTCCCGGCCTGCTAGCGCTGACCCGGGCCTTCGGACGTCAAATTTTAAAGCCGGATGGGAGCCTAAACCGGGCCAAACTAGGGCAACTGGTCTTTAGTGACCCGGCGGCCAGGAAACAAGTTGACGCCATTACCCACCCCTTGATTCGCCAAGTTTTTGAAGCAAGCCTAGCCGCGTTGAAACGACTAGGGGTGCCGCTAGTTGTCTTAGACGTTCCCTTGTTGCTGGAAGCCGGCTACCAACGCTATTGCGATCAGGTGGTGGTCGTCAAGGTTGACCCGCTTACCCAACTGCACCGTTTGATGGCCCGTAACCACTACGGTAGCCAAGAAGCCAGGGAACGAATCGCCACCCAAATGCCGTTAGCGGAAAAATTGGCCCACGCTGACGTGGTAATTGATAACAACGGGAGCAGGGAAAAGACTGCCCGTCAGGTGGCTAAGTTGATTGCTAGCTGGCGGGAAGGGGCCGATTTGCACTCTGTGGTATAATATAGTTTACGAAACTATTTGTCAGGAAATCAGGAGGAACTTCGATGCTTTGTCCACACTGTCATCATAATGGATCACGCGTGATCGACAGTCGCCCCGCTGAAGATGGGATGTCCATCCGGCGGCGGCGCGAATGCGTCAACTGTGGCTTCCGCTTTACCACCTTTGAACGATACGAGGAAACACCGTTACTCGTGGTCAAAAAGGATGGAACCCGGGAAGAATTTAACCGCCAAAAGATCTTAAACGGGCTCGTGCGCTCGGCGGAAAAGCGGCCGGTCAGCATGGATAAGCTAACCAAGATTGCCGATCACGTCGAAGCCCGGGTCCGGCGCCTTGGTGAAAACGAGGTCTCCAGTCAGGTCATCGGTGAGTTTGTCATGAACGAACTTAAACCGGTCGACGAAATTGCCTACATCCGCTTCGCCAGTGTTTACCGCCAGTTTAAAGACGTCGATGCCTTCTTTAAGGAAATTGAATCGATGAAAAAGGAGGAGCGTTGATGGGTACCACCCCATTTAAGCTACAACCGCAAACCGGCTACCTCGTCGCCGCCAGTCCGGATTATGCCGGCATAGTTCAAGAGTGGTTGGTGGATTACTACCAACCACTACTTAGCCCCACGGCGCTTAGCTTATTGTTGGCACTTAGCGGGCGGTTGGTCCCCAACCCGATGCCAGCGGAGCGCCACCAGCACACCGTCCTGTTGGACCAATTAGGGGTGGGGATTAATCAAATTGACCAGGCCCGCGGCCAACTGGAGGCCCTGGGGCTGTTGCGGACCTTCTTTCGGGTCGATCAGCTGGGCCCGGTAGTGATCTACCAGCTACAGGCCTTAAAGAGCCCCGCGGAATTCATTAACGAGGACCTGTTTGCCGTCGTTCTTTTACAACACGTGGGGGAACGGCGCTACCAGCAGTTGGTGGACAAGGCTAACCGTTACCACCTGGCTACCGATGACTATCACGAGTTAACCCAGGGCTTTTTTGAGGTCTTCAAGCCGCTGGCGTCCCCGGCGGACCAGCACACCGTGGCGGCAAGCAAGGACCAGTTGGGCCAGCCGAGCGAACCACGGGTAACGGCCCCTGAACCAAGCGTTGACTGGCAATTCTTGGCCAACCAGGTTCAGGCCCAGGGATTAGCTAGCGACCAACTATCAAAGCACCGCCAGTTGATCATTGCCGAAAAGCGGGTTTACGGTTTGACGGAGCTGGAGTTGGCCACCCTACTGTTGGCGGCCACCGATTTAACCACGGGCGAACTAAACTCCGAACAGTTTAAGGCGGTGGTGGCCAACCGGGCGGCACCAAAGGAAACAGTGCCGGTTAAACCAGCCCCCCAACCGGCCGACAAAACGGGGACACTGACGCCCCAGGAAAAGGCCCTCGTGCTAGAAGCCGATCAGGGCGCCCCACTCCAGTACCTAACGAACCTCAAGAAGGCGACTGGTTCGGGCTTTGTTACCCCGACCGAGCGGCGGACCTTAGAACGGCTAGTTAGCCAGACGCCGTTAACCGACGGGGCGATTAACGTCTTGAGTTACTACGTTGTGGTTGAGCAAGGCAACGCCAATTTAGCGCCTAACTTCGTCAACACGATTGCCAATAACTGGACCCGCCAGGGCGTGCGGACGGCCGCCGATGCGGTAGCGGCGATCCAAAAGTTTTGGCAAAAAACCAGCGAACCAAAGCGGCCGACCTCCAAAAAGGGCCGGCGTAAAACAATTGTCGAACAGCTCCCCGCTTGGGCGCAGGATGACTCAAAACAACCGGCCCAAGTGGCGTCGCCAGAACAAATTCAAGCGGCCAAAGAGGCCCTGGCTAAACTCCGGGCCAGCGAAAACAAACCGCACCACAATCAATGACCCCGAGTGGTCAACGGAAAGGATGGATGGCCATGCAATCAATCAACCAGGCGGTTAGCGCCGCTTTAAAGGCCCGCGATAATAACCAGGCCTACCAGCAACTCGTCGACCACGTCTTAAACGACCCGGAAGTCCACCAGTTTCTGGCGCAAAACGCGAACTCCCTAACGGTCGAAACCATTGAGCGCGGCTACTCAAAACTGTACGAATTCTACCGGGAACGGGAGTTAATGCGCGCCGGCCGGGCAACGGTCGCCCCGGGGTATGCGCCCCGCCTCGAACTGGCTAACGGGCAAATCGCCGTGACCTACGTTCCGACCGCCCAGTTAAACGCACAACGCGAACAAGAGGCCCGCCTTAACCGGGTCCAAGCCATCAACATGCCCAAGTTCATCCGCCAGGCCTCGTTTGATACCTTTTACATGGAACCCGAACGGACCTCGCCTAGTCGCCAGCAGGCCTTCATGGCGGTGACGGACTTTATGAACCGTTACTTGGCCAACCAAGGCTTTGTTCCAGGCCTCTACTTTTCCGGCAGCTTTGGCGTGGGCAAGACCTTCTTGCTCGGCGCCTTAGCAAACGAACTGGCCGGCCGCGGGGTTGAGTCAACCTTAGTTCACTTCCCCACCTTCGCGGTGCAGATGAAGGGGTCGATCGCCAATAACACCCTCGACCAAAAGCGCGACCGGGTTAAGGCGGCCCCAATTTTAATGCTCGATGATATCGGCGCCGATGCTTTATCGACCTGGCTACGCGACGATATCTTGGGGGTTATCTTGGAGTACCGGATGCAAGAGGAGCTACCGACCTTTTTCTCTTCCAACTTCACCATGGCTGAGTTAGAGGCCCACCTGGCGGTCGATACCCAAGGGAACCAGGAGCCCCTAAAGGCTAAGCGGATTATGGAACGGATTCGCTTTTTGGCCCGAGAAGTCCCGGTCAGCGGCCGTAACCTCCGTCAAGAACAAAGGGCTTGACTTCGGGCGGGGGATTTAGTATATTAGTAAACGTTGAAAGAAAAAGTAGAAGCACCCGCTTCTCGCCTAGGTGATTGGAGTCGCCGGGCTGACGAGATTAAATCCGAATGACCATTAGGGTTAGTTCGCTTTGCGGGGGTGTGTGTGCACTCCCGTTTTTTCTTGCTTAATTTTCTTTCGCTAATCAAATTGGAGGTGTGTTGCCATAGCTCAAGGAATGATTGTCAATAACGGTATTCGTGCGCGGGAAGTTCGCCTGATCGACCAGAACGGGGAACAACTTGGTATTAAGTCCAAGCGTGAAGCATTGCAACTTGCAGAGGATGCCGGCCTTGACCTGGTGCTTGTTGCACCCAAGGCTCGCCCAGCGGTTGCGCGGATCATGGATTACGGGAAGTACCGTTTTGAGATGCAAAAAAAGGAACGGGAAGCCCGCAAGAACCAAAAGACGGTTGCCGTCAAGGAAATTCGCTTAAGCCCCACGATCGACACCAACGACTTTAACGTTAAGTTAGGTCGGGTACGGAAGTTCATCGAAAAGGGTGATCAAGTGCGCGTTTCCCTACGGTTCCGTGGCCGGGCCATTACCCACAAGGATATCGGTCGGGACATGATTGAACGGATGGCGGAGGAAACCAAAGACATCGCCACGGTTGTGCAACGGCCAAAGATGGAAGGGCGGAGCATGTTCTTAACGCTTGCCCCGCTTGATAAAGCAAAAAAATAAATTAAGAAGGTAGGAATTCGTTATGCCAAAGATGAAGACTAAGAGCGCTGCAGCCAAGCGTTTCAAGCGGACCGCTAAGGGTGGTTTCAAGAGTGGTAACTCATTTACTTCTCACCGTTTCCACGGTAAGACCAAGAAGCAACGCCGTCAATTGCGTGGTCTTTCCATGATGGACAAGTCTAACGTAAAGCGTTACAAGAAGATGATTCCTGCTAAGTAATTGCGGGACGCACAGCGAAAACTATTTAAATTTGTAGGAGGATACCACTATGCGAGTTAAGGGTGGAACAGTTACGCGCGCTCGTCGGAAGCGCATTATGAAGTTAGCAAAGGGTTACACTGGTTCTAAGCACCGTTTATTCAAGACGGCCAAGGACCAAGTGATGAAGAGTTACACTTACGCTTTCCGTGACCGGAAGGTGAACAAGCGTAACTTCCGTGAACTCTGGATTGCCCGGATCAACGCCGGTGCCCGGATGAACGGTCTGAGCTACTCCAAGCTGATGCACGGTCTGAAGTTGGCTAACATCGACATCAACCGTAAGATGCTTGCTGACTTGGCAGTTAACGACGCCGACGCTTTCAAGGCCGTGGTTGACGAAGCTAAGAAGGCCCTGAACTAATTCAATTAGTCGGGATATAAATTAGGCAAAGGCCGCTCTGGGGCGGTTCTTGCTTTTAACAATTGGCCTCCAGTAATGTTCGTTTCGAACTGCTGGGGGCCATTGTTGTTTACCACCTAACTACGATTGGAGGCAACGTCATCAAAGAGCAATCCCCAATCTATAACCGTGACCACTTATACCAGTACCGTTGGTTAGCGCTCGCCTTCACCTTTTGCGGGGGCTACATTGATGCTTACACCTATGGCTTGCGCGGCAACACGCTAGCGGCCGGTCAGACTGGTAACATCATTTTTTTCAGTGTTGAATTAGCGCAACACAACTTACCAGGCCTGGTGACCAAGTTGTGGACCTTTGTGGCCTTTATCTTAGGACTGGTGACCGTTGCCTATTTCCGGGTTCACCACCGAACCCATTAGTGGCGCATCGTCAGCTTACTGCCGGTAATTTTAATCTGTTTGGTGATCGGTTTGATCCCCACCACCTGGTCCAATAACCTGGTGGTGCCACCGCTAGCCTTTGGGATGGCGATGTTAAACCTAGCCTTTGATAAGATTGAAGGGCTGGGGTATAACAACGTTTTTTCGACCGGGAACCTAAAAAAGGCGGTGACCGGTTGGTGTGCGTACTTCTTGGAAGGGGATCGACAGGGCCTAACGGCGGCGGTTAACTACACCGGTTTAGTGAGCGCCTTTATCCTGGGGGCCTTATTGTCGGCAGTCTTACAACGGGTTTGGGGGACGACGACGATTTGGGGGGCGTCGGTCCTGTTGACGATCGTCAGCGGTTTGTACGCGTTCTTGTTGTACCGGCGTAGTCAGTACACTAAGTCGCCCTTTTACCGGTCGGGCCAAGATGATGGTCACTTAGATTGAAGCCCCAGGCGACAATTACTATAATGGTGGTAATGACTAAACACACAAGGAGAAAATTGTGCTAGAGAAATTCAAACCAACGTGGATGGTGAACTCGATTTATCACGTTCGTCCGGCGGAACTGAAGGAAGCCGGGATTCGGGCCGTGTTTTCCGACCTGGATAACACCCTGATTGCGTGGAATAACCCGAACGGAACCAAGGAACTAAAGGACTGGATGACGTCCTTAAAGGAAGTGGGGATTCCTTTGATTGTGATTTCCAATAACAGTCACCGCCGGGTGGAGCGGGCCGTGTCACCCCTGAACCTACCCTTCGTTTCCCGGGCCCTCAAACCACTTTCGTTTGGCATTACCCGGGCCAGGACGCGCCTGGGCCTTGAAGCCAGCGAGGTGGTAATGGTGGGTGACCAGTTGTTGACCGATATCGCCGCCGCTAACGTTGCTGGCGTCCGTAGCATATTGGTCCGGCCACTACTCGACAGTGACCAGTGGAATACCAAACTCAACCGCTTGATGGAAAAGGGGGTCAAAAAGGGCCTCTTAAAGAAGTACCCCGAACAAACCTGGCAGGAGGGATTGAATGACGGAATTAAATAGGGACGAAGAACTGCGCTGCATCGGCTGCGGGGCGGTAATTCAAACCGAAGACAAGGACGCCTTGGGCTACACGCCGGCGTCGGCACTGAACAAAGGGCTGGAAACCGGTGAGTTATACTGCCAGCGGTGTTTCCGCTTGCGCCACTATAATGAGATCGCCCCGGTTTCCTTAACGGACGACGATTTTTTGCGCTTACTTAGCCACATCCGCGAGGCCAACGCCCTGATCGTTTACGTGGTGGATATCTTCGACTTCAACGGCTCGATCATCCCGGGCCTGCACCGCTTCGTCGGCAAGAACCCGGTCCTTTTGGTCGGGAACAAAGAGGACTTGTTGCCGCGGTCGCTGCGCCGCTCTAAGCTAACCGACTGGCTGCGTCAACAGGCCAACCAAGCCGGGATTCGGCCCCTGATGACAACCTTGGTTTCGGCCAAAAAGAATCACCAGGTCGAAGAATTACTGGCCACGATTGAGAAGTACCGCCAGGGTCGCGACGTGTACGTGGTTGGGGTGACCAACGTGGGGAAGTCGACCTTGATCAACCAGATCATTAAGCAACGGACCGGGGTGGAAGACCTAATCACCACCTCGCGCTTCCCGGGGACGACCCTCGATAAGATCGAAATTCCGCTGGATGACGGTCACGAACTGGTCGACACCCCGGGGATCATCCACCAAGAGCAAATGGCCCACGTCTTGCCGGCTGAGGACCTACGGCTGGTGGCACCCCAAAAGGAAATCAAGCCCAAGACCTACCAGCTGGATGAGCAGCAGACGATTTTCTTGGGGGGGATCGCCCGTTTTGACTATCTGAAGGGGCCGCGGGCTGGTCTAACCGCCTACTTTGACAACAACCTCCCCCTGCACCGAACCAAGCTGGCCAATGCCGATGCCTTTTATGAAAAGCATTTGGGCGGCCTCTTAGTTCCGCCGCATCAAAACGAAATTGATCAGTTCCCGCCGTTGGAACGGTTTGAATTTGCGATTACGGAAAAGTCGGACCTGGTCTTTGAAGGGCTTGGCTGGATCACCGTCCCAGCGGGGCTGGTGGTTGCTGGTTGGGCACCGAAGGGCGTCGGCGTCTTAGTACGGCGGGCCATGATATAGAAAGTGAGGAAGAATTAAATGAATTTACGCGGAAAGCAAAAGCGCTTTTTAAGGGCGCAAGCCAATCACCTACAACCGCTCTTTGCGGTCGGGAAAAACGGCTTGACGCCGGCCTGGGTTGACCAATTAACCGGCGCCTTAGATAAGCGGGAGTTAATGAAGGTGAATATCTTACAAAACACTGACGCCACGGCCCAAGAGGTCAAGGACTACATCGAACAAAACAGTGAGATTCAAGTGGTACAAGTAATCGGTCGGGTCCTGGTGCTATTTAAGGTGGCCGAAAACCCCCGTTTCCAAGACCTCTCAGTGCGGGTGGCTAAAATCTAGATTGCGGGGTGAAATGTGGTGCAAGCAGTGGTAAACGTTATCCCAAAGGTTCAACCCCAACAGGTTAAAGCGGAAAGGCACCGCCGGGTCGGTTTGTACGGCGGAACCTTTAATCCCGTTCACAACGCCCATTTATTGGTCGCCGAGCAAGTCGGGCGGACCCTGTCCTTAGATAAGGTCTCCTTCTTGCCGGACATGCAACCGCCACACCGCGATCACAAGGGCACGATCGCCGCCGATCTACGGGTGGATATGCTGAAGTTGGCCGTTGCCGATAACCCCTTTTTTGACATCGAAATGGAAGAAATTAACCGCGGGGGCGTTTCCTACACTTACGATACGATCAAGGCCTTAAAGGAGCGTCACCCGGATACCGATTACTACTTCATTATCGGTGGTGACATGGTCGACTACCTGCCAACCTGGAACAAGATCGATCAACTGGTGGAGATGGTTAACTTCGTGGGGGTCCGGCGCAAGGGGGCCAAAAACGAGGCCCAGTACCCGGTTATCTGGGTCGACGTGCCGACGGTCGCCATCTCGTCATCGGACATCCGGGCCCGGGTGAAGTCTGGCCAGTCGATTCGTTACATGGTGCCACGCGCCGTCGAGGATTACATTAAGGAGCATCAGTTATACATTGACTAACGAATTAGAGTATCACCAACAGTTACTGCCGCTGAGTCGTGCCGAATTGGTGGATAAGCTTCGCCACGCCATGAAAAAGAAGCGGTTTGACCACGTCTTGCGGGTCGAAGAAACGGCCATCGAATTGGCCAAGGAAAATGGGGTCGACCTAGAACTAGCTAGCATCGCCGCTTTGTGCCACGATTACGCTAAGCAACGCCCCGACCAAGACTTCATTGCAACGATTAAGGAAAAGCACCTTGATCCCGTACTCTTAAACTACGGCAACGCCATTTGGCACGGGGTAGTGGGAGCCGAGCTGGTGGCCGATGAACTGGGGTGCCACGACCAACGGATTTTAGACGCCGTTCGTCAGCACACGGTCGGGGCGCCGTACATGACCAAGCTAGCCCAGATCGTTTACATGGCCGACTACATTGAGCCGGGGCGTGATTTTGAGGGGGTTGAACTGGCTCGCCAGGTCACCCACCAAAGCCTGGCCAAGGGAGTCGCCTTGCAAACCAAACAAACCCTGATGTACTTAGTATCAATGGGCAAGCCCGTTTATCCAACTACTCTGGCGACCTACAACGCGTGGGTGCCAAGCAACGGAAAGGAAGATTAAATGCAAAGCAAAGAGTTATTAGAAATGGTCGTTAAGGCCGCGGACGGTCGGCGGGCCGAAGACATCGTCGCCCTAAAGGTGGACCAAATCAGCCTGATGGCCGACTACTTCGTGATCATGACCGGGAGCTCCAATCGTCAAGTGCAGGCAATCGCCAACGCCATTGTCGAAAAGGCCCACGAGCAACACGTTGAAATCGGCTCCGTCGAAGGGAAGGAAGCGGCCCAGTGGATCCTGGTCGACCTGGGGGACGTGGTCGTTCACATCTTCCGCGAAGAAACCCGCGAATTTTACAACTTGGAAAAGCTGTGGACCGAAGCGCCACTGGTGGACCTGAGTGCCTGGGTTGAAGCCGAATGATTTACCAGACCTTCGCCCAACTGTATGACGAACTATTTGACGACCAGCTCTACGCTGATTGGCAGTCGTTTGTGATGCGAGAGGTGCAAGCGCCGGGGACCTTGTTAGACCTAGCGGGGGGCGCCGGTCGCCTGGCCGTTCGCCTGGCCAAGCAGGGTTTTTCCGTCACCGATGCCGATTTGAGTGTGGAGATGCTGTCATTGGCCGACCAGCACGCCCAAAGTGCTCAGGTTGACCTGGCCCTGGTGGAGGCCGACATGTTGGACCTAACCGGCTTGGGCCAGTTTCAGACCATTACTTGCTTTGCCGACTCCCTGTGCTACTTAAATGACCTAGCGCAGGTGAACGCGGCCCTGACGCAGGCCGGCCAGCACTTGGCACCGGGCGGAAAGTTCTTGTTTGACGTGATTACCCCCTACCAAACCGATCAGGTTTACCCGGGTTACTCCTTTAATTACCAAGACGAGGATCACACCCGGGCCTTCATGTGGCAAAGCTTTGCCGACGAAGAGGTGGCTCACGGCGTCATTCACGACTTGACCTTCTTCATTCAACAGGGCGACGGCAGCTACCGGCGCCTGAGTGAAACCCACTTTGAGCGGACCTACCCGCTGGCCGACTACCTGACGGCCCTAAAGGTGGCTGGCTTCGACCAGGTCCAAGTCAGCGCCGACTTTGGCCGCCACGAGGTTAAGGATGACACGACGCGGTGGTTTTTCGTCTGCCAAAAGGGGGGGACCATTAAATGAAGGCCGTGGGACTTGTTGTTGAGTATAACCCGTTTCATAACGGACACCGTTACCACCTAGCCCAGGCCAAGCGCCTGACTGGGGCGGACGTGGTGGTGGCCGTCATGTCGGGGGACTTCACCCAGCGCGGGGAGCCGACCATTTTAGATAAGTGGTCCCGGACACTGGCCGCCTTACAAAACGGGGTCGACCTAGTGGTGGAGCTACCGGTTGCCGACGCCGTTCAGCCGGCCCACCGCTTTGCCATGGGGGCCTTATCGTTACTAAATGATTTACAAGTTGCCGACGTGGTGTTTGGTGCCGAGCACCCGGACTGGGACTTTGCGGCGATGGTAAAAGCCGAGCAAGACTTTAACCAGGCCGCCTTCCACCAGTTCAACAATACCTACGCCACCCAGTTTAATCAGCAACTGGAAGCGGTGACTGGCCATGCCCTAACCGATCCCAACGATATCTTGGCCTTTGCCTACCACCGGGCTAAGGCCGCCGGGGACTTTGGCTTTCACTTGCAGCCGATCCAGCGCGTTGATAACCATTACGCCGATCAGCAGTTGACCGGGGCGATCTCATCGGCTGGTGCGATCCGCCAGGCGGTTAAAGGGCACCAAGACGTTACGGAAACGGTACCCGCCCAAACGGCTAGCGCCCTGGCCAAGCTAACGACGATTCCCAACTGGGAGCAACTCTACCCGCTCTTAGCCAACCACTTGATTCAAACGCCGGCGCCCCTACTTGAACAAACTTACCAGGTCAAAGAAGGCTTAGAGAACCGGCTCAAGGAGGCCGCGGAACGCCATCGGGACTTCACCTCCTTTCTAAAGGCGGTCAAGACCAAGCGCTACACGTACGGCCGGCTGATGCGGGTAGCCTTTTACTTGACACTGAACTTATCCGACCAGGACATGGCCAACTACCACCCCTACCACCGGGTGTTAGGTTTCACGGCCGCTGGCCAGGCCTACTTGCACCAGGTCAAAAAGGAGCTGTCCTACCCGTTAATCACCAAGGTAAATCAGCGGATGAAAAACGCCGAATTGGCCCTTGACTACCGGGCGGGCAAGCTCTATCAGTTCTTCGGCACCCCGGAGCAGGATTTAACCCGGGGGCCAATTCGCCTGGTGTAAAAGCCGTGTGGTGTCAAGGAAAAACCATTGACAAGGCCCGGGGACCCGGGTATAATTAGGCACGTTGCATTAGGAGGTTAGTACCATGAAGTGGGCATTATCTGACTTACATCGTTACCAAGATGAGCCATTGCACATTAATAGTACTTTGGATCTGAACGCATCACTGACCGATCGGTTTCCTGAAACCGTTCTGGCGGCCACGCCAGTCACGGTCGATGGTTATTTAAGCTATGACAAGGGGGATGCCACCCTTAGTGCCCGCGTTGAGCTGGTGCTGACGGTGCCCTCAAGCCGATCCCTTGCTCCCGTAGAGTTGCCACTAAACTTTACGATCACTGAAACCTACCTGCCGGATGATAGTCACCGCGGGCGCTACGAAGAAGAAGATCAACTGGTCTTGACCCTTGGTCCTTCCGGCGTCATCGATCTAGATGAAATCGTGATGGAAAACATCATTGAGCAGGTCCCGCTGCGGGTGTTGACGCCGGCTGAAGAAGCCGCCGAGCGCTTGCCAGAGGGGAAGGGGTGGTCAATGGTCGATGAGGTAACCCTTGATGAGGAGCAGACTAATCAAGTTGATCCACGTTTCGCTAAGTTAAAGAACTTATTTCCTGATCAGGATAGCCGTGATTAGCGAACGGTTAGAAACCACTAGTGGATAAAAATTTTTAAGGAGGTGTCATACATGGCTGTACCAGCACGGAAGACATCAAAGACCCGTAAGCGTAACCGTCGGGGACACATCAAGTTAACTGTTCCGGGCTTAGCACCTTGCCCACAATGTGGCGAGCTTCGTAAGTCCCACATGGTTTGCCCAAGTTGTGGTTACTACGATGGCAAGCAAGTTGTTGAAAACAACTAAATCAAAAAGGCTTCCCCTTAGGCGCCGGACCTGGGGAAGCCCTTTTTTTATAGGAGGGGAATCCTGCATTAATCCTTACTAGGGTTAATGAGAGTTCTATGATAAAATAGGCGATAGTTAAATTAGGATAGTGTGCGATTGTAAGGAGAAAAAGATATGAGTCGGATTTTAATTATTGAAGATGAAGAAAACCTGGCACGCTTCGTTGAACTAGAACTGAAGCATGATGGTTACGAAACGGATGTTGAACTGGACGGCCGCCAGGGGTTAGATGCGGCTTTAAACCAGGATTTTGACGTCATCTTATTGGATCTGATGTTACCGGAATTAAACGGACTGGAAGTGGCGCGCCGGGTGCGGGAAGTCAAGGACACCCCAATCATCATCATGACCGCCCGGGATTCGGTCATTGACCGGGTCTCTGGCCTGGACCACGGGGCCGATGATTACATCGTTAAGCCCTTTGCCATTGAAGAATTGTTGGCTCGGGTGCGGGCACTGTTACGGCGGATTTCAATTGAAGGCGACGCCAACAGCGTTCACCAAACGACGGTGACCTACAAAGACCTAACGATTGAAAAGGAAAACCGGGTGGTTCGGCGCGGCGACGAGGTGATCAACCTGACCAAGCGTGAATACGAACTGCTCTTGATCCTGATGGAAAACATTAACGTGGTCATGTCTCGTAAGGAACTCTTATCCAAGGTGTGGGGGTACGATTCCAAGGTGGAAACCAACGTGGTCGATGTCTACATTCGTTACCTGCGCAACAAGATTGACCGGCCGGGTGAAAAGAGCTACATCCAAACCGTTCGTGGGACCGGTTACGTTATCCGCTCCTAGGTAGGTGGTGGCAATGGACGAACGAAAGCGGGGGAACCGCTTCGTCTCCCTCAAATTAAAGTGGGCCCTGGGAACGGCGTTGGGGTCGTTAATCATCTCGCTGGCGGTGGTGATGGTTTTGTTCTCTTCATTCACCCAGGACTTGCTCGGCCAAGAACGCCAGACGCTAACCCAATCGTTAATGGCCATTAGCCAAAAGCTAGGCCAGGCGTCTGAGAGCGAGCTCACCGCAAGTAAAGTTGACCAAACCCTCAAGGACAACGCCCTAACCCCCAAGGAGGCGGGAAGTGGAAAGGTATACCGCCGCCCGGTTGTCCAGGGCCTGTCGGATGGCCACCTGACCGTGACGGTTTATAACCGTAGTGGTAAGGATCTCTTTGCCACCGGGGAGGAAAATCAGGGCTTTCAAAAGGTCAGTGAGCAGACCATTAAAACGGTGAGTGGCAAAAAGCACCAGTACCTGATCGGGCGGGTACCGATCCGCTGTTCCAAGACCCACCAAGTGATCGGCTACCTGCAGGTGGAAAACAACCTGGATAATTACTTCCAGCACTACCGGCGCCTACAACTGATCTCAATTTTGGCCCTCAGCTTAGTGGTGATCTTTTCGGGCCTGATGGGCTACTTCTTATCCTACTTCCTCTTACGACCGCTAAATGACATCCAGGAAACGGTGGAGGTCTTGTCCGATGACCCAACCAAGAATCGCCGGGTGCCGGTTACCAGTCGGAACGATGAATTAGGTGAATTGGCCTGGATGTTCAACGAAATGATCGACCGCACCCAGCGCTACATTGATCAACAGTCCCAGTTCGTGGGCGACGTTTCCCACGAATTGCGGACCCCGGTGGCCATCATTCAGGGGCACATGCAGCTGCTAGAGCGGTGGGGTAAGGATGACCCCAAGCAACTGGAAGAATCGATTCAAGCGGCCCTAGCCGAAACGAACCGGATGAACACCCTGATTAAAGAAATGCTTGATTTGACCCGGGCGGGCCAGGTGGAAGTTAACTTTAGAAACGCCACCACGCCGGTCAAAAAGCTAGTTAATCAGGTCTACGATAACTTCCGGATGATTCACCCGGACTTTCACTTCAGCCTGGATGATGACCTAGATGAGGACGTCTTGGTGCCGGTTTACCGGGATCACCTCGAGCAAATTCTGATCATCCTCTGTGATAACGCCGTTAAGTACTCCAACGAGCGCAAGGAAATCCACCTGTCGCTCTCCCGGAACCTGCGGGCCGTTGAGATTGGGGTGCAAGACTTTGGGGAAGGAATTTCTCAAGAGGATCTTCACCGGGTCTTTGACCGCTTCTACCGGGTTGATAAGGCCAGGAGCCGTAAGAAGGGTGGTAACGGACTCGGGTTGGCGATCGCCAAACGCCTGGTGGAGGGTTACCACGGAACGGTGACGGTGGAAAGCCAGCTGGGGTCCGGTTCGCTGTTCCGGATTACCCTGCCGATCGTGGAACCAGGTGACGAAAAAGAAGCCAAAAACAAGGAAAGTGGTAAATAACCCTTCTGGCAGGCCGGCCGGAAGAGGGGGAGGATGGTGTAGCACGCACCGTTCTTCGGCTTGCTTAGGCAGCCGACCGGCGGTTAGTTGCCACGTGTTGGTCTAACATTCGAGCATAAAATAAGAGCCTGGGAGAAAACACGGTTTTCTCCCAGGCTCTTATTTTAGTGTCCCCATTCTTTTAAGCGGGCCCTGATCAAAAGCAGGGCGAGCATGGTCACTAAGAATTCGGTTATCGGCACGGCCGCCCACACCCCGGTAATGCCGAGGACGGCCCCAAGGCCAATGATCATTGGGATGAGGATCAAGTAGCCCCGTAAAAAGGAAAGGACGAAGGCAAACCGCGAGGACCCGATGGCGGTCAAGAAGATGATTGCCATCAGGTTGATGGCGGTGAAGACGGCCGAGGTGAAGTAGATTGGTAACCCCACCGTGGCGTACTTAACCAGTTGGGCCTGGTGCTCGGCGTTGAAGATTCCGATGATCGGCCCCTTAAACAGGACTAAAATCAGGGTTAATAAGAGGGCCAGGCTAATGGTGATCTTAAAGGCGTGGTTTAGGATCTGCTTGCCGGCGGTGAAGCGGTGGTCGCCGACTTCGCGTGAGATTAGTGGCTGGGCCCCGAGGGCAACCCCGTTGGCAATCGCAATCGTCACAATCGCGATGTTGGAAATCACCCCGTAGGCCGCCACGGCGTAGTTACCAGCCAGGTGCAACAAGACGAGGTTGAAGACGTAGATCGAAACCCCGTTAGCCAGTTCGTTAGAGGCCGCGGCAACCCCAAGCCGGGCGGCGGTGGCGATGCTTTTCAGGCGCGGCCAAGTCCAGTACCAGTGGAGCTGGCGGCCCTTGAAACGGCGGTGAAAAGACAGTACCGTCAGGCTGCAGACCGGTGAAAAGAGGACGGCGAGGGCCGCCCCTTCCATATGCAGACCGAGGCCAAAGATGAACAGCCAATCGACGAGGATCACCCCGGTGGTTTCGGTTAAAGTTGCGATCATCGTCAGGTTAGGGTTGCCGTCGTTTCTGACGAAGTTGACCACAATATAGTTGGCCATGTAAAAGGGGGCCGCCAGGCTAATGATCCGCACGTAGGTTAGCCCCATTGGTAAGGTGGCGGCGTTGGCTCCTAGTAGGTGCAAAAGTGGGGTGGCAAAGAGGTTGATTAGGATGGTCACCAGGATCCCCAGTCCAGCCACGAAGATAATTAGCTGGCTAAACAAGTGCTCGACCCGCTCGGGGTGGGTGAGCTTGTTTAACGAGTAGTAGGCCGCCCCACCAACCCCCAATAAGAGCCCAGTTGCGTTAAAGGCCGAAAAGAGGGGAAGGGCCAGGTTTAAGACGGTCAGTCCCAGCGGCCCGGCGGCAATTGAGATGAAGAGGGTATCGATGATTACGTAGATTGAAAGCCCCAGTGAGGCCGCAATGTTACGGGTGATGTAGTGATTACTTTCCTTGATGATGTTGGGGGTGTTGGTCATAGCGATTCTAACTCCTTTAAAGACTGCCTCCCCCAAGTGGGCGCCTGTAAGCAAGTCGTTAGTGAAATTTGTGTGGGACCCGGCGACCCCAACGTTCCATATTTGTTTCAGCTGTGATTCTAGCAAGAAGTAACGGCGGTGGTCAAGGAGGCGGGGTTAGATCAGGATCCCCCGCAGGTGATCGCACTCGTGTTGGACGGCTTGGGCGGCCAGCCCGGTTAGTTCGAGTTCTTGTTGTGCTCCCGTCAGGTCCTGGTAGGCGACCGTGATTCGTTCAAAGCGGGTGGTCGACCGGGTACCGGTTAACGATAGGCACCCTTCTTTGGTTTGGTAGGGGTGCGCTTTTTTAACCAGCCGCGGGTTGAGCATCGCCACGTTAACGGGGCCGAGGCTAACGGCGATGATGGAGACTGGAAAGCCGATCATGTTGGCCGCCATGCCAATGCAGTGGTCTTGGTGGGCGGTGAGGGTGGCGACCAAGGCTTCGGCTAATTGGCGGTCGGCGCTTGTCGCCGGCCGGGCGGGTTGCTGGAGGACTTGTTGATCGTGGTTGATGGGGTAAATCATGGAAAGCTCCTTTCAAAGTTGGGTGTGACAACGACTAAACTTAATACACGGGTAAGTAATAAAGAAATAGCTGAAGATCGTCGCTTTGATCTCCAGCTATTTTTACTTACCGTTGTTATTTGTGGTGGTGTTGCTTGCCGGCGTTGCGGTTTTTCCTTGGTCGCGGGGCGCTGGTGGCACCCTTGGCCGGGGCCGCACTAGCCGGGGTGGTAACGAGTGGCTCAACCGGCTTTGGTGGGTTCTTCTTCATTTCTTCGTGGATTTGCTTGCGGATCCGTGGCCGGTAGATGTTAACCAACCAGGTTTGCAGGATCGCAAACACCCCACCGATGAAAAAGTACAGGCCTAACCCGGCCGATGCTTGCCAAGAGATGAAGAGGATCATGATCGGGCTCATCATCAGGGCCATGCGCATCTGCTTTTTTTGGTCCTCGGGCACGCCTAGCATCGATAGCCAGCCCTGAATTAGGTAGGCGACGAAGGCCATGATGGCTAACAGGGCGCTCCGTTGCCCGAGCTGGAGGCCAAAAAAGGAAGCTTGGGCCAGGTCCGGGGAGTAGCGGATGGCAAAGTAGAGGGCCGAAAAGACCGGCAGCTGAATTAAGAGGGGCAAGCAGCCGATCCCACCGGTTAAGGAGACGTTGTTGTCCTTGTAAAACGACATCATGGCCTGGCTAGCGGCCGCCTGTTCTTCGGGGGTCTTCGCCTGCTTTTGCCGTTCCTGGAGTGCCCGCATCTGTGGTTGTAGCATCGCCATGCGCTCTTGCATCATGGTGGACTTTTTCATTTGGCTCATCATCAGCGGCAAGAGGATCAAGCGGACCACCACCACGAGGGCGACGATGGCCCAACCGTAGGAGTTGCCAAAGAGGCCGGCAAACCATTCCATCAGGTGTTGCATTGGCTTGGCTAGGTAGTCGTAAACCATTCCGTATGGCTTCCCACTCTTGGTGGTGCGGACACAACCACTAAGGAGGGTGAGGGCCATCGTTAGGCCCCCGGCGACCAAAAAGCGTTTTTTCTTCATTTGTTAAAGTTCCCTTTCAAAAATCACTATAAGAACAATCTTACCCTAAAGAAGGCTCTAATACCACTAGAACCCTTCTCGAATGCTGAAATCGGCGAAGTCGGCGAGGTTTTCTTGCTTAACTTGCACCCGGTCGACTTGGGCCCAGCGGTTGGGGCCAGCTTGGATTCTTTTTAAAAAGGTGCGCACCGCTGCGTGCTGGCCCTGAACGACGATTTCAACTTGGCCGTCGGCGCGGTTTTTGACCCAGCCGACCAGGCCCAGTTCGTTAGCAATTTCAAGGGTCGCCCAGCGAAAGCCAACCCCCTGCACCCGGCCGGCAACAAGTAAGTGGTAGTTAATCATGGTAAGATCGTCCTTTCGTGTTGTTCGTGGTAAGATGAATGGAAATGGATTTTGAGGTGAAAGAATTGGTAGAGAAATTAACGTCGGTCAAAAACGCCCGGGTTAAGGAGTGGAAGAAGCTCCAGACCAGAAAGGGACGCAAGCAACAGGGGCGCTACCTACTGGAAGGGTGGCACCTGGTTAACGAAGCCCTTCAGGCCGACCGCGGTCTGCACGAGTTAATCGGCACTAAAGAAGAACTCGCGGCTCACCCTGATATTGTAGCACGCTTTAAAGAGGTCTATTCCGTGACCCCGGCGATCATGGCGGCCGTTACGGAAACGGTCACCCCCCAGGGGATCATGGTGGTGGCCGACCTACCGGATCTGCATCAGGTGGCCACCGACCTGAGCGGGGCCTGGCTCTTTTTAGACCGGGTTCAGGACCCGGGGAACGTGGGGACGATGGTGCGCACGGCCGACGCCGCTGGCTTTGCCGGCGTGGTCGCCGGGGACGGGAGCGCCGACCTGTTTTCCCCCAAGGTGGTTCGTTCCATGCAGGGGAGCCAGTTTCACTTGGCCCTGTACGAGGACGACTTAAAGAAGTGGTTTGAAGACGTTAAACAAGCCGGGTACCCGGTCTACGGGACCCAGTTAAACCCGGCGGCGAAGGACTTCCGAATCGTCACGCCGCAGGGGGGCTTTGCCCTGGTGATGGGTAACGAAGGACGCGGGATGAGCGAGGAGTTGTTGAAACAGACGACCGCCAACCTCTACATTCCGATGCGTGGCCAAGCGGAATCGCTGAACGTCGCCGTTTCGGCCGGAATTTTGATGTTTGAACTGGCCGACGCGTTAAACGGTTAAGATCCGGTTAAATTTGGTTTTACTTACAAAAACAAAGGGCAATTAACTCCCCTTTTGTTCAGGAATCGTGTACAATAAAGTAAACTAAAGCAAGCAAAGGGGTAATGCAATTAATGAAATCAAAGAACGAATGGCGCCAGGACGGAGAATACGTTGCACTTGTCAGTGACCTGCTGGAACAACCAGCGGTCCAAAAGTTAGCTAATTACACGCAGCACCACCACTCCAACCGCTTGCAACATTCAATCGCGGTTTCTTACGATAGTTACCGGCTGGCGAAACGTCTAAACCTGGATTACCAGGCAACGGCGCGGGCTGGTTTGCTACACGATTTATTTTACTACGATTGGCGGACGACCAAGTTCGACTTGGGGACGCATGCCTTCATCCACCCCCGGGTGGCCCTTCGTAATGCCGAAAAAATCACGTCGCTTTCCAACAAGGAAAAAGACATTATTTTAAAGCACATGTTTGGCGCCACCGTGGCCGTCCCCCGTTACTGGGAAAGTTTGATTGTATCCCTTGTTGATGATTACGAAGCGGAGCAGGAATTCTTTGGCCCAGTGCGGGCACGTTTACGCAAGCGTCGTGAACGGGTGAAGGCAACCCGAATTAGTTAATCATTTGAGGGGGATTTGTATGGATCAAGCAACGATGGAACGGAGCGACACCTTCTGTTTGTGTCCCCGTTTTTCGCACACCTTTTCCATTTTAGGCAAGAAGTGGAACGGGTTGATTATCGAAGTTTTGTTACACGAAGAAAGCCAACGGTTTAAGGATTTAGCATCTAGCATTGACCGGTGCAGTGACCGGGTCCTTTGCGAACGGCTCAAGGAACTGGAACAAGAGGGGATTGTCAGTCGTAATACCTACCCGGGGGAAAGCCGGGTTGATTACTCGCTGACTGAACAGGGGAAAGACCTCGCCCCCGTAATGGCGGCCGTTCATAACTGGAGCGATAAGTGGTGCTAACCCCCTTGACCAAGGCAGTGGCAATGAGTACAATGTTAACTGTTTAAAAAGACAGTGATGGAAACTAGTAACTGTCACAAGTAGTTTCAGGGAGGTCGGGGTAGTAACTGGAACCCCAACCACTACTTCAGCAGCGAATTTCACTTCCGGAGTCGGTACTTGTACCCGGTTGATTACCGTTACCAATCAAAAAAGTGTTTGGCAATTGTCAAGAACTAGGGTGGTACCGCGAAGCCTCGTCCCTTTTTGGACGGGGCTTTTTCTTTACCATCGAAAACAAGGAGGCTTTTATGAGCTTAAAGGAGCGGCTGGAAGAATTACGCCAGCAAGGACTGGAAGAAATCAAGCAAAGTGACGACCTGGACCGGGTCAATGACGTGCGGGTTAAGTTGTTGGGAAAGAAGGGCCCGTTAACCTCAGTCTTACGGGGGATGAAGGACCTGTCCGCCGACGAACGGCCAAAGGTGGGGAAGTTCGCTAACGAAATCCGCGACGAATTAAAAGCAGCGCTAGAAGAAAAGCGGGCCCAACTGGAAAAGGCGGTCTTGGACGCGAAGTTAGCGGCTGAAGCCATTGACGTGACCCTGCCGGGGACCCCGGTGGCCCAAGGGCAGCCCCACGTCTTACAACAAATCATCGACCAACTAGAAGACCTCTTCATCGGGATGGGGTATGAAGTGGCCGTGGGGGACGAAGTGGAACAAGAGGTGTACAACTTTGAAAAGTTGAACCTGCCAAAGGACCACCCGGCCCGCGACATGCAAGACACCTTCTACGTGACCCCGTCTGTTTTGATGCGGACCCAAACGTCGCCAATGCAGGCCCGGATGCTGGAACAACACGACTTCTCCAAGGGGCCGTTGAAGATGATCTCACCGGGGAAGGTTTACCGCCGTGACACCGATGACGCTACCCACAGCCACCAATTCCACCAGGTTGAAGGAATCGTGGTCGGTGAACACGTTACGATGGCCGATTTAAAGGGGACCCTAGAGGTGGTGGCCCAAAACTTGTTTGGCGACCAGCTCAAGGTGCGTCTGCGCCCGAGTTACTTCCCGTTCACGGAACCGTCCGTCGAGGCCGACATCACTTGCTTTAATTGCCTGGGGGCCGGTTGCTCAATCTGTAAGGGGACTGGTTGGATCGAGGTGTTGGGGGCTGGAATGGTGCACCCAAACGTCTTGAAGATGTCTGGCGTCGACCCGGAAGTTTACGGCGGCTTTGCCTTTGGGCTGGGCCCGGACCGGTTTGCCATGCTCAAGTACGGGGTGGAAGACATCCGCGACTTCTACCAAAATGACGTCCGCTTCTTGACCCAGTTTGACCAGAAAGGATAAGTTGAATGAAAGTATCATACCAGTGGTTAAACCACTACTTGCCGCTTGAACAAAACGGGATCACCCCGACGGAGTTAGCCGAAAAGATCGCCCGGACCTCCGTGGACATTAACGACGTATACTCACCGCAAAACGGCCTGCAAAAGGTGGTGGTCGGCCTGGTCGAATCGATCAAGGACCACCCCCAATCTGATCACTTGCACATTGCCCAGGTGAAGGTGGCCGAAGACACGACCGTTCAAATCGTGTGTGGGGCGCCAAACCTGGTCGCCGGTAAGAAGGTGATCACCGCCCTGGCCGGGGCCAAGCTGGCCGATGGAACTAAGATTAAGAAGAGCAAGCTGCGCGGCGAAGAATCCAACGGGATGCTGTGTGCCCTCCAAGAAATCGGCTTCACCGATAAGGTAGCACCAAAGGCCTACGAAGAGGGCCTTTGGTACCTGCCGGACGACGCCGAAGTCGGGGCGCCGGTCTTTTCATACCTGGGGATGGACGACACGATCATCGATACCGACGTGACGCCAAACCGGGGCGACATGCTGTCAATTTACGGTAACGTCAACGACCTGGCCGCCATTTACGCCCTGGACAATGGTTTCACCAGCCATGAAGTGGTTGAAAACGGCACCGAACGGACTGCCGACCTGATCAAGGCGACCGTCGCCGACCAACAACTGGCGCCGACTTACAAGCTGCGGGTGATCAAAAACGTCCACATTCAAGACAGTCCCCTGTGGCTGCAAATCCGCCTGTGGAACGCCGGCATCCGGCCAATTAACAACGTGGTGGACGTAACCAACTATATCCTGGTTAAGTACGGTCAACCGCTGCACTCCTTTGACTACGACCGCTTGACCAGCCATGAAATCAAGGTCCGTCACGCTGCGGAGGGCGAGCAGTTCACCACCCTGGACGGGGAAGAACAGACCCTGGCTAGCCAAGACATTCTGGTGTGTGACGGCGACCGCCCGGCCGCCCTGGCGGGGACGATGGGGGGCCAAGACACCAAGGTTACCGACCAAACCGTCAACGTCGCCTTGGAAGCCGCCATCTTTGACCCGGTTATGGTTCGTAAGCAGGCCCGCCGCCTAGACCTGCACTCCGAATCCTCCATGCGCTTTGAACGGGGGATCAACCCGGAAACGGTGGAAGTGGCCCTCAACGAAGCCGCCTACTGGCTGAGCGAACTGGCCGGCGGGGAAGTCACCAAGGGGATCGTTACGGCGACCGAAGAAGCCGTTCAGGTAACGCCGATTGAATTATCCACCAAGCGGGTCAACGACGTCTTGGGCCTGTCACTGAGCCAAGCCGACTTGGTGAACCTCTTTGACCGCCTGCGCTTTGCAAGCCAGGCGCTTGACGATGACCGGCTGCTGGTGCAAGTGCCGGCCCGCCGCTGGGACATCGCCATTAAGGCCGATCTGTACGAAGAAATTGCCCGCCTGTACGGCTACGACAACATCCCGTCAACCCTGCCGACCGGCACCCGGACGCTGGGGGGGCTAAACGAACGGCAACGCTTCTTACGGGCGTCGCGGCACGTAATGCAAGGGGTCGGTTTAAACCAAGCCATCTCCTACTCCTTACTGACCGCCGAACAAGCCGCCCAGTTCCAAGTGAACCCGCAAGCCGGCCAGCCGATGCTTTTGGATTACCCCATGAGTTCTGATCACGTGGCGACCCGGATGAACATCGTGGCCGGCCTGTTGATCGACATTGCCTATAACGTTGCTCGCCAAGTCGACAACGTAGCCCTTTACGAACAAGGGCGGGTCTTCTTGCCGGTGGCTGGTCAAGAACGGCCGACTGAAGAAGAGCACATCGCCGGCGCTGTGACCGGTTCTTTGACGGCCGCCTCCTGGAACCAGGCAGACGACGATAACCAAGTCGACTTCTTCACCGTTAAGGGGATCGTGGAGCGCTACTTGCGTAACATGGCCGTGGAAGGCGAAATTAGCTATCAGGCGAACCACGACCGGGCTGATTTACACCCGGGCCGGTGTGCCGACGTCTTGTTAGACGGCCAAGTGGTGGGGTACATTGGCCAGGTTCACCCGACCGTGGCCAAGCAGTACCGGGTTCCGGTAACCTACGTCTTCGAATTAAACCTCGAACCACTGCTGCAAGCCGATAAGCGCGACAAGCACTACCAGCTGATCTCCAAGTACCCGGCCATTACGCGCGACGTGGCCCTCTTGGTCGACCAGAAAGTAACCAACGCCCAAATCGTGACGGCGATCAAAGAAGTCGGCGGACCGTACCTGAAGGCCGTCCACCTCTTCGACCTGTACAAGGGGAACTTCCTGCCCGCTAATAAGAAATCCTTGGCCTACACCTTGACTTACCAAGCCGATCAAGGAACCTTAACCGAAGACCAGGTTAACGAGGCCTTTGACAAGGTGATTGCCCACTTAAAGGATCAAGTCCAAGCAGAAATTCGTTAAAAATTACCAATTGGGCCCCAGTACGTTGGCTTGCCGACGCCTGGGGCCCTTCGCGTGGATAACGGGCGCCACTTGCCCGATGAAAGACCCTCTGGTATACTTTGGCGGATATAAGAAATGAGGAAAGCATTCATGAACGAAAATAGACGCCCGATCATCATTGGGGTGACCGGCGGCTCGGGAAGCGGGAAGACCACCGTTTCCAAAGCCATTTACGATAACTTAAACGGTCAATCAATTCAAATCATTACCCAAGATACCTACTACAACGACCAAGCAGACATGACGATGGCAGAACGCAAGGCGGTCAATTACGACCACCCGCTGGCCTTTGACAGTGATCTCTTGTACGAACAACTCAACCAGTTACGCCACAACCAGGCCGTTAAAATGCCGGTTTACAACTACGAGGAATACACCCGGTCGACGGAAACCGTCCGGGTTGAACCCCAAGACGTGATCATCTTAGAGGGGATCTTAATCCTCGATGATGAACGGTTGCGTAGCCTGATGGACATCAAGGTCTACGTTGATACCGATGACGACATTCGGATCATTCGCCGAATTCAACGCGACATCCAGGAGCGGGGGCGGTCACTTGACTCGGTGATTAACCAGTACTTAGCGACGGTTAAGCCGATGTACCACCAGTTCGTTGAACCAACCAAACGCTACGCCGATCTAATCGTGCCCGAGGGGGGCGAGAACCGGGTGGCCATTGACTTGTTATCAACCAAGGTCCGCGATATCTTGGTCAAACGCGGTCACACTAATTTAGGTTAGTTCTGGTTGAAAGCAACCGGGGCACTGTGGTAAAGTTTGCTAGTGATCTTTTAATAAAAAGGGGTGCAGAAAATGGCTGAAGAAAAAAGCTTCCCGATGACTGCCGAAGGGAAGGCCAAGTTAGAACAAGAATTAGAAGACTTACGGCTCGTTCGGCGGCCGGAAGTCATTAACCGGATTAAGATTGCGCGGAGCTACGGGGACCTCTCCGAAAACTCCGAGTACGAATCCGCCAAGGACGAACAAGCCTTTGTTGAAGGGCGGATTAGCCAAATCGAAACGATGTTGCAATACGCCGTCATCATCGACAACGAAGACGTTGCCGCCGACGAAGTTTCGATGGGGCGTGAAATTACCTTCCAAGAATTGCCAGATGAAGAACCGGAATCCTACACGATTGTCGGTGAATCCGAATCCGACCCGCTGTCCGGTAAGATTTCCAACGAATCACCAATGGCCAAGGGGCTGTTGGGCCACAAGGTTGGCGACACCGTGGAAATTGAAATTCCAAACGGCAGCATGAAGGTTAAGATCCTGTCCGTTAAGTAAGCAAAAAGCACCGCTCCAGTGGGGGCGGTGCTTTTTTAGGTTCAAATGTGCTTAGGACCGGCGGCGAGCTGTTACTTTTTGCCACCACGGGAGGGCAAAGAAAGCGGCGAAGGCGCCTAGGCTAATGAGCAGGCCCCAGATTAGTAGCGGTGGCACAAAGTAGAAGGTCACCTGGTGGGTTCCCGGGGTCAATTTCAGGGCCCAAAAGGTACTTAAGACTTTGTGTAACTTAACGGGGCGACCATCGACCATGGCGTGCCACCCGGCGGCGGCCGGGATGGTCGTCATCAGGGTGGTGGCTCCCTTCTTGAGCTTGACGGTTCCGCTAAGCTTGGTTGACGAGTAGTTAGTAATCTTTAACGGGCTTTGGGCCAGCTTGTGGTAATCAGCCATAAAGGAGGCTTGGTTGAGCCGGTACAGGCTGACGTTTTGGAGCCAGGCCGAATTTTTCTTTAGCGTCATGGTAATGGTGACTGATTTGCCCTTGGCGTGGTCGGCCACCGAAACGGCTACGGTGTCACGGTAGGTGTCGTATTGATTGAGGGCCTTACCATTCCGGGTGATGGTCACGCTGTCTAGGATCCCGTTCCCCAGGGTCAGGTAGTAGGGGTCGTTAGTCGTCGGCTTGAAGGTCAGCCGGATGGCGGCCGGGGCGGCTGAATCAACCTTGGTTAAGACGGCCCCGGTAATCTGGGTGGTCTCGTGGAGGTTGATGAAGGTAACGTGATCAAAGTTTTGGACCTTAAATAAGGAATCGTTAGTCGACTTGCCGGCCAGTGCTTGGTAAATTTGCGACTGGTAGTTGAGTGGGTCCAACGTGTTTTTGGAGAGGCTCAAGATCTGGTCGCTGGCCCCAAAGGCGAGTGGCAGGGCGGTCGGGTTTTTCTTAATCGTGATGAGCTTTGAAGAAGACAGGGTAGTTTGACGGTCCCAGTCGTAGCGGGCGCTGGTCAGCGGTAAGACTTGGGTGCCGGCCTGCTTACCATTATTGTTGGCCGTCAGTGAGTACTTAAAGCCCAGCAGTGAATCGGTCAATTCGGTTCCGTTGGTGTAGGTGATAAACCCGTCCCCGGCGGGCTGACCGATTGAGCCGACGAAGCTAGAAACACTGGGTTCCATGGTCGAACTGAAGTGATCGGCGGCGTTGTAGTCGGCCTGGAAGGGGTCGTCTTTGGTGCGCATGAAGTCCTTAGCGATGCGGTAAAGACCCTGGTCACCCTTTTTAATCGTGTTAACCGCCGCATCAAGTTTGGCTGTGTAGTTACCAAATTCGGCTTGGGAAACGTAGGAGATGTTATTCAGGGCGGTAAAGGCGCTCGTGGAGACGTCGCAAACGGCGAGCAAGACGATCAAGGCGTCGGTTAGGGCGGGGGAGGTTTGGCGCCGCAAGGTTAAAATCACCACCGCGATCGCCGCAAAGCCCGCCCCGATCCAGAGCTGATTTTGAGAAATGTAATTAACGGAGCCTACCCAGTTGAAAAACAGCGGTAACGCCCCGACTAAAAAGATGAGGGCCACGCCCAAGACGACCGGCCAAGAGAAGGTCGTTCCCGGTTCAAGAGTCCGGGCGGCCAACCAGATTAGCCAGAAGCAAAAGACAAAGGAGAACCGCGATGGGTACCAGACCGGGTACTGGCCGAGGTGCCACAAAAGGTCTAAGGGTGACCAGACGAAGGAAACCACCAAAAAGGCGGTAACCAAGAGGGCGCTTAAGCGTGCCGGCCAGCGGTCGCGGCGACTCAGTAGGTAGGCTAAGAAGCCGGCCACCATCAGCATGCCAACGTAGATGTTGGGCTGCCCGCTTGGCATCTGGTCGAAGTTAAAGGAGCCGGGGACGAACTTAGCCAGTATCTTGAGGGGGTTGTATTCCCACTTAAACGAGACCGACGTTGAGGTGTAAGTCCCCTTGCTCTTGGTTAAGGCAAATACGGTGGGTAACAAGACGACGGCGGCTAACGTGGTGGCGCCGATCGAAGCCAGTAGATAACGGGAAAACACCGTTACCCGGGGGCGCCAAGGCTCCTTGGTGGTGGTCAAATACCAGCCGGCAAACAACAGGGTAAAGATGGCGACCATCCAGGCCATGTAGTAGTTATCAATCATGGTCACGGCCAGGGCGGCTAGGTAAAAGCGCCAGCCGCGGCCGTCTAAAATAGCTAATAGACCGTAGATGACGAGGGGCAAAAGCCATAAGACGTCCAGCCACAACACGTTTAATTGGTTGGCGATCATCCACCCCATCATCGAATAGGGGGTCGAAAAGGCCAGCAGGCGCCCGCCGTGTTGCTCAGTGGTCTGGTCGAGCAGCCAGGCCATGGACAGACCGGCTAAGCCGTACTTGATTAAGACCAAAATGAGAATTCCCGCTGACAAAAACTTGCCGGCAAAGGGCAGGAGAATTAAGTTCAGCGGGCTAAACAGGTAGTAGGCGTTGGTTCCCCACATTTCACCGCCCAGGCCCTTAGAAAAGGAGTAAAAAATGCTGGTGGGGTGGTGGAGCAACGTCGAACGTAAGTAGGAAAAGAAGTCGACGTATTGCTGGCCGAGGTCAACGGTCAGGATGCTTGAGGAACCAAAGGGGGCCATCCCCCGGTAGGCAAAGTATCCCCCCATTAACAAGACGGGGAGGAAAAAACTAATCGTCAGCCAGAGCCGACGATGGCGACGTTGAATATGCAAAACGGTTAGGTCCTTTCCATTACAACTTATGCTGTCAATTATATACCGGTGGGGTGAAGAAATCGGTCATAAAATTTGCTTAAATCGTGGTCAAAGAGGTGCCAAGCAACCTTAAAAAGAGTATCATCTAGTAGTTAGACCGGCAAAGGGTTTGCCGGAGTTGCTAAAATAAGTACTAATTTTGGCTAAGGAGAGTTTTGCAGTGAATTTTTTTAAACGCTTTAAGAGGATCCTTGGCCCGCGGACACAAAACAAGAACCGGAGTGCCCAGTCGGTCATTCCTTTCCGGTTAAACTTGTTGCTTTGGATCGTGGGTCTGCTCCTCTTGATGCTTGCCATTCGGTTGTTTTACCTGCAGATTTTAAACGGGGCAACCTATAAGGCGGATGTTAAAGAATCGGATACGACCGTTCAAACCAACAACGTTCAGCGGGGGATGATCTATGATTCCACTGGCAAGGTGATCGTAGGAAACCAGGCTCACCAAGCCATTACCTACACTAAGGGGTCTGACGTTACCGACGCCGATATGTACAAGATCGCCAACCAGTTGGGCAAGTACCTGACGGTGTCAACGGAGAAGTTAACGACGAGAAACAAACAGGATTACTTCCTGGCTAATGACGATAACTTAAACCGGATGATCAAAAAGGCGGGGCTGGCCAAGGATGTCACCGCCGATACGATCTCAACCAGTCAGTACAACAAGGTGCTCAAGTACCTCAACGCCCACCCGAGCCAGTACAAGCTAACTAGTTCGCAAAAGAACAATGCGATGATTTACGCCACGATGACCGGGGCCTACTCGCTTTCCACGACCTACATCAAGGAAACCGGCGTGACCTCAAAGGAATTGGCCGAGGTCGGGGAACACTTGAGCTCGATGCCGGGGGTGAAGATCGGGACCGCCTGGACGCGAAACTACCCGCAGGGGAAGAACTTCCAGACGATGACCGGGACGGTGACGACCTCGGGGCTGCCGGCCGATGAGATCAACACCCTGCTTTCCCAGGGGTATTCCCGTAACGATTCGGTGGGTCAATCCTACATTGAAAAGGAATACCAGTCGACTCTGGCGGGTTCCAAGTCGCAGACCGAAGTGACCTCCAATGGCTCGACGGTGGCGAAGTCGGTCCTTAAGTACGCCGGTTCGAAGGGCGACAACCTGGTCTTGACGATCAACGCTAAGTTCCAAAAGCAGGTCCAATCGATCTTGACCAAGAACTACTCGTCAGCCGGTAATGGGTATTCGACGGGGGTTTACGCCGTGGTGATGAACCCCAACACCGGGGCGATTTACGCCATGGCCGGAATTGATCGTGACCCAACGACCGGGAAGCAGACCGTCGATGAAGTGGGGGGAATCAACCACCCGATCACGATGGGGTCCGTTGTTAAGGGGGCCATGGTCCTCGGGGCCATGATGGACGGGGTGATTACCCCGTCTAACAACACCTTGACCGATATGCCAATCAAGGTGGCCGGGACGTCGGCTAAGGCCTCCTGGTTCAACAAGACCGGGTCGGCCAACACTTCCCTGACCGCCTCCACCGCCCTAGAAGTTTCTTCTAACTCCTACATGATGCAATTGGCGATGAAAGAAGGGGGCATGAAGTACTACTCCGGCGCCCAAATCACCCTGAAGCCATCGATCTTTAAGAAGTTACGTTACTACTTCAACATGTTTGGCCTGGGCCAAAAGACCGGGATCGACATTCCGGGCGAATCGGCCGGCTACGAGGGGCCGTCAACTCAGTCCCACATTGGGTCGGCCCTGGACGAATCGTTTGGGAACTACGATGAGTACACGGTCCTGCAGTTAGCCCAGTACATGTCGACGATTGCCAACGGTGGTTACCGGATGAAGCCGTACGTGGTTTCCCAGATTCGGGGGACTAAGTCCAACGGGAGCCTGGGGGCGGTTAAGTACACCACTCAGCCACAGGTCCAACAAGCGATTCCGGCAAGTAAGGCGGCCTTTAACGTGGTTAAAGAGGGGCTCTACCTGGTTACCCACGGGACGAGCCCGTACGTAACCGCCTCCTCGCTTAAGAGCGAAACGCCGTCAATCTCCGGGAAGACCGGGACGGCCGAAACCTACTACGGTACCACGGCGACGACCACCCTGTCCTTTGCCGGTTACTCCCCGTCGGATAACCCGCAAGTCGTAGTGGCCCTGGCCATTCCGGGGGTAACCAATTCGAACAGTGGTGCCAACATCACGATGGCTAAGGAAATCTTTGCCGCCTACTGGAAGGACGTCCAAAACTCGTCCAGCAGCGAATAGGGGTGAAGCTCTGTCAAGGAAAAATCCTTAACAAAAGGGCTAGCCAAACCGGCCGATTGATGATATAGTTGTACGAGTTAGGGTTGTGCCAGTGAAGCACAACACCGTTTAATAAAATTACAAAGTTTGGAGGCACAACACGATGCGTGTAAACATTACTTTAGAATGCACCTCATGCCACGAACGGACTTACTTAACCAGCAAGAACCGTCGTAACAATCCCGACCGTCTTGAATTAAACAAGTACTGCCCACGGGAACACAAGGTGGTCTTACACCGCGAAACGAAGTAGTTCTTCGCTTCATGCGCGATCGATATTTATCGGTCGCGTTTTTTTATTCCCCACGTTTTCTGTCTAACCTGAAAGAACCAAACTAGCTAGCGGGGACCAGCGTTTTTTTACACCTATTTTTTATTACCGCGATCAATCAAAATCGGGAAAAACGCTTGCGTCCCCTGGGGGAAACTGTGATAATAGATCTTTGTAAACGTTTGACAAAGGAGAGAGATTTGAGATGACGTATACAAAAAAAGAGATGCGCAAGGCTTACATTGCCCGGCTCCAGCAACTGGATCTGAACACGCGCGTTCGAGAAGAAAGGCGGCTGGTAAGTAGGTTATACGACCAACCGGAATGGGTTAGCGCTAAAACGGTGGCGATAACGCTTAGTCAATCCTTTGAAGTTGACACCGCCCCGCTGATCCTGCACGCCCGGTATAAAGGTCAAACGGTTGTGGTGCCACGAACACTTCCCCATCGGCAAATGGAGTTCGTGGCCATCGACGAAGATACCACCTTTGAAGAAACGAGCTTCGGGGTGTTAGAACCGGTGGACGGAACCGTGATTCCCGCCGAAGAGATTGATTTGATGGTGGTTCCTGGCGTGGCCTTCACCACGACTGGGAAGCGCCTGGGCTTTGGGGGCGGCTATTACGACCGCTACTTAGCCAACTACCAGGGAGCAACCATCTCCCTTGCCTTAAACACTCAAGTAGCCGCGGAAGATGAATGGGAAGCTGACCCGTTTGACATCACGGTGAACAAAGTGCTGACCCCAAGTGGTGATTAAAAGTGAAAAAGGCCATTCAACAAGCGCCGCTAACCTACTGTTTGGTGGGTGTGTGTGTACTTGTCTACCTACTCGAAGAACTAGCCGGCGGGGCCACTAATTCGGCCACCCTCCTTAACCTGGGGGCGAATTATGGTCCCTTTGTTAGGGCTGGACAATGGTGGCGCGTGTTCACCGCTGCCTTTTTGCACATCGGGCTCACCCACCTCTTTTTAAACATGATGGTCCTCTACTACTTAGGACGGACCATTGAGGAATTGACTGGTCATTTGCGGATGGCCGTGATTTACTTGGTGAGCATCTTGATGGGTAACTTGGTTAGCGTCGCCGTTCAGCCGGTAACCATTTCGGCGGGGGCTTCAACGGGGATCTTTGGCCTTTTCGGGGCCTTCCTCTTTATGGGAAGCGAATTTCGCCAGTACCCAGCGCTACGGGGTTTAGCGCGCCAGTACCTGATCTTGGTGATTATCAACCTGGTTTACGACTTGATTGCACCCGGGATTGATATTTTTGGTCACTTGGGGGGACTGGTCGGCGGCTTTTTAGCGTGCGCGCTCGTGGGGGTTCCTACTTTAGGGGAAATCCACTTGCGAAAACGGTTTCTTGGTGGCACGATATTAGTGTTAGGGTTTGTACTACTGGGTAAGGTGGTGTTTTTCCAGGGATGAAACGGATTGAACAGCTCCGCACCCTGTACGATGTTCAGCAACTCTTAAAGCAGTTCAACGTCTTCGTGTACGTTGGTAAACGCTTGTGGGACATTGAACTGATGGCAATTGAACTCGACAACTTATACCAAGCCGGCGTTTTAGAGCGGGATGTGTACATGAAAGCCAAGCTGGTTTTACGAAAGGAACACCGTCTCGAAGAAGAGCATCCGGAAGGTAAATACTTAAATTAGAAGAGGGATTATTCATTATGACGAACAAGAAGCTGATTGGTGTTGACTTAGGTGGGACGACGATTAAGTTCGCTATCCTGACGGCTGAAGGGGAAATCCAACAAAAGTGGTCACTTCGGACTAACATTTTGGATGAAGGTTCCCACATTGTGCCGGACATTATTGACTCCATCAACCACCACATCGACCTTTACAAGATGAGTAAGGATCAATTCATCGGGATCGGGATGGGGACGCCCGGGACGATCGACCTGGCAAAGGGGACCGTTAAGGGTGCTTACAACCTGAACTGGAAGACGACGCAAAACGTCAAGGACCAAATCGAAGAAGGTACCGGCCTGAAGTTTGCCCTGGACAACGACGCCAACGTAGCGGCCCTCGGTGAACGCTGGAAGGGTGCCGGTAACGATGGTGACGACGTGGCCTTCATCACCCTGGGGACCGGGGTCGGTGGTGGCTTGATCGCCAATGGTGAATTGATCCACGGGCTGGGTGCCGGTGGTGAAGTTGGCCACATGATCGTTCAACCGAACGGTTACCTTTGTACCTGTGGGAACCACGGTTGCTTAGAACAATACGCTTCGGCAACCGGGGTGGTTCACATTGCCCAAGACAAGGCGGAAGAATACGAAGGTAATTCTCGCTTGAAGGCGATGATCGATAACGGGGATGAAATTACCTCTAAGATCGTCTTTGACCTGGCCAAGGAAAACGACTTCTTAGGTAACGAAGTTGTTAACCAAGTGGCCTTCTACCTGGGTCTGGCATGCGCTAACTTAGCCGACGCCTTGAACCCAGAATTCCTGGTAATCGGTGGTGGGGTTTCCGCTGCCGGTGACTTCTTGCTCAAGCGGGTGGAAAAGAACTTCCAAGAATTTGCCTTCCCAACAGTTCGGACGACGACCCAACTTAAGTTAGCCGAATTAGGTAACGACGCTGGGGTGATCGGGGCGGCTTCCTTGGCACGCCGGTTTGCATAAAAAATGTTAGTGGGGGATTGAATCGTGGTTTTAGCAGTTAGTTCTGGTCTGATGATGTTAAACATTGTTATCTTGGTCTTGTTGATTGTCTGGGTCGGGGTCTGGGGCCTTGGTGCATGGCGCCGGCGCCATTACGCAACGGTCCTCAGCCAAGAGGAATTCCAAGCGGGACTTCGCCGTGCCCAGGTGATTGATTTACGGCCAAAGGATCAGTTCGACCGGGGCCACATTCTAGGCGCCCGCAGTGTTCCCTACGCCCTGCTTCGCCAGCAAGGGGTCGACCTTCGTGCCGATATGCCAATTTACCTCTACGATGAAGGGATGACGGTGTCAACCCAAGCGGCGGTGTACTTGAACAAGCACGGCTTCAAGCAACTGTACATCTTAAAGGATGGCTACGTTCGCTGGGAAGGGAAGACTAAAAAGGCCAAGTACATTGATTAAGAGAAGTGGGAAACAACCTCCTATGCAGGTCGTATGACTTAGCTAGGGCGGGGTTAGTACGGTACGTACTGTTCTCCGCCTGTACTTAGGCACTAGGCCTGCGGTTGGTTTCCACGTTATCTGTGTAACCGTCGAAAATTAAAAGGGGGACGTTGCATTGCGACGTCCCCCTTTTAATTTTACAATTGGTGTGCCGAACGGTTCTTGCGGGTAGCAGAACGGCGGTTTTCATCGAACTTGGTTTCTTCTTCTTCAATCGGCTTGATCACGGTCTTGTGGAAGGCAAGTGCCCCACTGACGATCGCACCGAGGGTCGTTAAGCTACCAAAGAAGAAACCACGCGTAAAGTGCTTCATCAAAAATACCCCCTTCAATTCTAATTAACATCATTATGCAAGATTTGAAGGGGCTTTACCAGTTAAATCTAGATTAATCAAAGAAAGAGGGATCAGCGATGGCAAAGGTAGTGGCAATTGTGGGCCCGACGGCGGTGGGCAAGACCGCCCTGTCACTTCGGGTGGCCCAAAAGTTTGGTGGGGAGGTGATTTCTGGTGACTCGATGCAAGTTTACCGGGGCCTAGACATTGGGACCGCCAAGGCGACGACGGAAGAACGGAGCTTGGTTCCGCACCACTTGATCGACGTAAAAGACATTCACGACCGCTTTTCGGTGGCTGATTTTAAGGTCGCCGCTGAGCGTGAGATTGACCAAATTACAGACCGGGGCCATTTGCCATTGGTGGTTGGTGGGACCGGCTTTTACCTTCAGGCCCTGGTTGAAAACTTGGCCCTGGGCCGCGACCAGTTCGATCAGGAATCGGCGGCGATTCGGGATCACTGGCACCAAATTGCGACCGAGCGGGGCAAGCAATTTGTTTGGGAGCAGCTAAACGAGCGCGACCCCGCGGCGGCCGCTAAGATTCCGGTGGCGAACTTACGGCGGGTGATTCGGGCCCTGGAAGTGATTGAAAAGACGGGTGCACTCTTTTCCACCCAACCCCAACCACCGGCTAAAAATGACTTCTTGATCATTGGGTTGACCACGCAACGCCCCGTCTTATACCAGCGAATTAACCAGCGGGTGGATCAAATGGTCGCCAACGGGCTCCTTGAAGAGGCAAAGTGGTTATATGACCAGGGGGGCGAAAACGAACAGGCCGGCAAGGGAATTGGCTACCGGGAGCTGTTCCCCTACTTTGCGGGGACGGTTAGCCGCCAAGAAGCGCTAGAAAAGATCAAGCTTGATTCGCGCCACTACGCCAAGCGTCAATTGACCTGGTTTCGCAACCAAATGACGGTCCACTGGTTTGATCTGGTCAGCCAGCAAAACACGACTGAAGAAATTGAAGCCTTGATTAACGGTTGGTTAAAAAAATAAAGTGAAAGCGCTTAGCAATCCATTCTCTTTTCAAACCAGCGAGAATCGATTGATTTTAACGGGTGGGGTTGTTATTATTGATCCATCGATTTAAAAAAGCCGATCAATAACGGCGGCGGCGGTTAAGGATATGACCTAGACCAATCGCCTAATGATCGGCGATGTTACTTGATGATACAGAGGAAGGAATAGCAGACAATGGCAAAACATGTTTACACGAATGACGAAGTACACGCCCTGGTTAAGGAGGAAAATGTTCGCTTTTTGCGGGTGACCTTCTCAGACCTCTTTGGCACGATGAAGAGTGTTGACTTACCGATTAGCCAACTTGACAAATTATTAGCAAACAAGGTGATGTTTGACGGCTCCTCGATCGATGGGTTTGTTCGCATCGAAGAAAGTGACATGTACCTGTACCCGGACATGTCGACCTGGCTGGTCTTCCCATGGGGGGCAGAACACGGTAAGGTTGCCCAAGTGATCTGCTCCGTTCACCTGACGGACGGGACGCCATTTGCTGGGGACCCACGTAACAACTTAAAGCGCGTCATCAAGGAAATGAACGACGCCGGCTTCTCTGCTTTCAACATCGGTCCAGAACCAGAATTCTTCCTTTTTGAAACCGACGAAAACGGCAACACGACCACCAAGGTTAACGACCAAGAAAACTACTTTGACCTGGAACCAGCTGATAAGGGTGAAGACTGCCGTCGCGACATCGTTTTGGCCCTGGAATCCATGGGTTACAACGTTGAAGCTGCCCACCACGAAGTTGCACCGGGCCAACACGAAGTTGACTTCAAGTACTCCGACGCCTTAGAAGCGGCCGACAACATCCAAATCTTCAAGTTAGTGGTGAAGACGATCGCCAAGAAGTACGGCTTCCACGCCACCTTCATGCCAAAGCCACTGGCCGGCATCAACGGGAACGGGATGCACATGAACATGTCCTTGTTTAAAGAAGAAGGCGGCAAGGTGGTCAACTCCTTCTACGACGAACAAGACAAGGTTCAACTTTCGCAAACCGCATACCAATTCTTGGCTGGGGTGATGGACCACGCCCGTAGTGTGACGGCGGTCTGCAACCCGATCGTCAACTCTTACAAGCGCCTGGTTCCGGGCTATGAAGCACCAGTTTACGTTGCTTGGTCTGCCTCTAACCGTTCCCCAATGGTCCGGATTCCAAGCGAGCGTGGGATGGGGACCCGGCTGGAATTGCGGTCCGTTGACCCGTCCGCTAACCCGTACCTGGCCATTGCTGCCATCTTAGCCGCTGGGCTGGACGGTTTGAAGCGTGGTTTAAAGCCGGCTGACAGCGTTGACGAAAACATCTACGCCATGACCGAAGCAGAACGGCAAGCCAAGGGGATCCACGACTTACCAGACACCCTGCACAACGCCTTGAAGAGCCTGGCCCAAGACGACGTGATTAAGGCGGCCTTAGGTGACCACCTCTACCGCTCCTTTAATGGGGCTAAGAGCTTGGAATACGAAGGCTACCGCCAATCCGTTTCCAAGTGGGAACAAGACAAGTACATGAGCGAATACTAAACACGACTGGGAGTGGAAAATAACCTACTCGGCAGGCCGTATGTAAGATCGAACGAACGGTTGGTGCGTCACGCACCGTTCTTCGGCTTGCTTAGGCACTAGGTCTGCGGTTATTGCCCCCGTATAATAGTAAAAAAGCTCCCGCCGGTTGTGGCGGGAGCTTTTTTAAGCAATTATTCGTTTTCTAACTTCTTCGCGTCAGCGTCAATCCGGGCAAAACCAGAGCCATCTGGCTTCTTGCTCCCACGCTTTTCCATCGCCTTTCTGGCCATTTCCTTACGTTCTTGCTTGCTAAGTGCCATTGATTATTCGCCTCTTTTCGAATTAGCCATTCAATACTCTACATTTGTAAAGTACTGAATACGATTATTATAGAGCGAATTGAATAACTTGCAAGCTACTTTGATAATTATTTTGATATCGGACCGGCGAGAACCCCTTTTAGTTGGGCCAGTGCGCCTTGTTTCAGACCGTTTGGCGAAGCGGATTAGAATTAATGGTGAACTGACTTTAAAAAAGGGCGGAAATTAGCTAAGATAAAGCTATAACCATGATAAGGAGAAACTCATATGGCGAATGAAGAACAACAGCACGGCGCCGTTAGCATTGGAGAAGTGATTAACGGCCAGATTGCGACCAAAATTGATTATCTGCAACAGTTACAAAACGCCATTGCGGATCATGATGACTGCCAGGTCTACCAGCTGCTCGATAACCAGCGCTACGCTGCCGAAATCGAACACCGTGAGCAGCAACCAAACGACTCGCGGGTGATGAACCTAGTGGATAACTTGGCTGACCAACTCAGCAACTACTTAAGCAGCAACCTGATTAAATACCTCGGCAAGGCCTACCCCTTCTTTTACTATGAAGAATACCAGACCGGCCACTACCGGGTTTACTTTGGGAACTGGTGGGACCGTCGCCAGTTCGGGGAGCTGGACGTGTTAAACATTCGCTTCATCTTTAACCAAGAAGAATACGATAAGCTCGCCCAGGCTTTCAAGCTGTCCCAAGCCGGCAAGCGTTACAACAGCAAGCGGATCGGGGAATTGTCCAAGGAAAACGAACGGCTACAATCCTTAATTGACGACGCGACGACTCGCGAACAGCGGCGGGCCGAATTGCAAGAGGAACTAAAAGACATCACCGCCCGTAGCGGGATCTTTGAATCCAGCCGCAACCGGGAGAGCCGGGAGTCGATTGTCGAAGAGATTGCTCACCTCGAAGACCTCGATCAAGAGGCGCGGACGGCGGTGGAAAACATTAAGCAAAACGAACGCACGATACTCGACTTGTCCAAGGAAAACACGATCCTTTCCTACGAGCAAAAGTCGATTAACGACGTCTTTGGCTCCTTTGAAGACTTTGAGTTAGCCAACCGGAGCCTGTACGCCAACTATTTAGCTAGCCTGAGTGGCGGGGCCAGTGACGAGGGAAAGCGGGGGAGTAACAATGAGTAACAGTCAAATTGTTTCCACGGCCACCGATAAGGTGCGGGCCTTGTCAGCTTCTTTAAAGGATGGTTTGTTAGTGGGGAAACGCTACGTGGACCTCTTAAACGAATTGGTGGAAACCAATGAACCCCAGGATCTGTTGTTGGCAGCCGAGGAGTTAGTCAACTTAAACTTGACCAACGCCTTCGTGAAATTCCCCCAGCACTACCAACCGGCTGATTACTACCTCTTGTTTATGAGTCGCATGCTGGAGCTAAACGCCATCAACGGGGTGGCGATTAGCCAACACAACCACGCTTTACAAGCGAACATTCAACCACTAGAAGAGGGTTTAACCTTTAAGTTTGAGCCAGCCAATGAGCATGCGGGGGCCTTTTTCGCCGACCAGCGTCACCACGAACCACTCTTTTACATTGACCTGGAGAACCGGTTATTGAACTTTTCAAACCAGGCCTTGGTCGACTTCTTTATTGTTAAGCAGGTCAACAACTATAACGACTTGGACTTAGAAGAGGCCTTGGCACCGCTAATTTCCTTTGCAAAGCTGTTAAAAGACCGCTTAGACTTTCGGATTGACCTCGGGATGCTTTCGACGAGCAACCAGACCGTCTTTGGCTTACAAAAACCAGACCTCGATATGGCCGTAATCGACAAGCTCTTCATCGATACAACCGAGACGGATTACTTCTTGATGAGTCTGCCCCAAAATAACGGTGCCCAGCTGAACTTAGACCGCGGTATCAAACTGCAACTGGGCTTTGATCCCGAGGATTACAGCCAGCAGTGGGGCTTTAGGGTTCTGGACGAAAATGAGCGTTCCTCGTTCTTCGGTATTTTGTTACACTACCCGATTGTGCGGGACTGGTACTTAAAGAACCGCGCAGCGTTGGCCATTCAAACCACCCATTTTGCACCGCGGCTAACCCGGGCCCAGGTAAAAGAGGAGGCGCCCTTAGAAGATGCTTAACATCACCGTTTTACTGCAGGACGTCATCGCAACTGACAATCGCCTCTTTGAAGCAAAGGACGTCATGCTGGGTCCTGAGGCACGCTTAGCTAACGTTGTCACCACCCTCGACATTGAGCTGGCCAAGCTAGCAAACCTAGTTGGTTGGAGCCGGGTGTACGATGAGGGTGAAAAACCAGCAGCTACCGACCTAGCCGGCCAGTACACCAAGGTTCTCCACGCGGCCCTGCTGATGGCGGCGCGTAAGCAATGGACGCATTTGGTAGTTTTAGATGACCAGGCCTTCACCCGTTTGTTAGCGGTCAAGCCGGCCACCAAGGTAGCGGATCTCAACAAGGAGTACTTGGCCATCAAAAACTTTACCTTGGGCAGTTACTTCAGCCACCGCCAAGAAGACTTCCGTCACGCCTGGCACTTGCTCTTGAAGCTGGGATTGGTGGACCTCGGCGTTTCGGCTGACCAAATCATGGCCGCCCATCAACAACTAATCCAACGGGCTGAAAGAACCATTGCCAAAACAAACTAACTAAAAAGGGAAACCGCGAGCGAACGGTTTCCCTTTTTGAGTGAGAGCAAAGACTATGCTTTTCGTTGAAAATGTTTTCCAACGGGGTGGCTTCGAGATGGATTGCCAAAGTAAATTTGACCTGCTACAGATAAAGAAAGAATTAACACAATGATAAAGAACGGTAGCATCTTTTCACCCCCATAAACATTGCCTATCCTTATTATTGCCCATTTTGCAAAAAATGCAATAGCTTTGTAAACTTTTTGTTACATTGGATTAATTTATTTGAAATAAAGAATTTAATCGCCGGCTATTTGAAAGTTATTTGATGAAAAAAGTTATAATATAACCGATCGAAGATGAATTAGTCGTTATCCTTGATCTTACGGTGAACCAGCGCTGCGGGAGTGTGCAGGTAAGAGATAGAAAAAATTCAGCTCCTTACCACGGGGGCAAGGAGCTGAAAGTGTAACGTTACCGTTTTAAATTAATGCTGATGAGACGGGTGGGCAGTAACACTACTCCACAAACGTTGATTTAACAGTATTCTCGAGCTAACCGTGCACCAAATGTGCACCATTAGATGGATTCAAGCGCGGCGATGATCAGTTCATCGGTCTGGGCTTTGTACTCATCGATCAAGTAAGCATAAGTGTTAGACGTGATCACGGTCGAAGAGTGACCAAGTCGTTTGCTGATGGCATAGAGATCAATGCCACTCGCTAGCAAGAGCGCCACGTGTGAGTGACGGAGACTGTGGAAGTGGAAGTTCTGCCGGTTAATGCCTAAGTCGGCCAGGAGCGTTCTCAGCGTCTTATTGACGGCGTTACTGGTTGGAATGGTGCCAAACTGGGTGAGGAAAACCATATTGCTTTTAGAATGCGTTCTAAGCCCTCTCAGAAGCGCCAGAAGATGACGATTCACCTTGATGACCCGATTAGACGATTCTGTTTTAGTCGGCTTGAATTGGCGTGTGTGGGCGTCCCACGACTTGTTGATCGTGATTGTAGATTTAATCCAATCAATGTCCGACCACGTAAGTGCCTGAATCTCAGCTAACCGCATTCCCGTGTAAATCGCCGTCACAATCATGTGGCGGGAAGTGTAGCGATGGGTTAATCCCGCTTCAGCGTGTTGGATTAAGCGGTGAATTTCAGCTTTGTTGAGGTAGTCGACCTTGATCGACCGTGACTTATCGCTGTTCAGCTCCACACCTTGCGTGAAGTCCTTGATCAGATAGTCATCAAGGATCGCTGATTTAACTGCTGATCGAATATAGCTGTTAACCTTTTTGACAGTGGACGGTGCGTGACAGCTGCCATAGTCATTGATGAACTCTTGGTACATCGTCCTGGTGACTTGTCTGATTGGTGTCAGCTTAAAGAACCGACGGACTTCGTTAGCGGTGTAGTGGTACCGGTCAAGTGTGATCTTCGCCACCTTTGGCTCTTTGTAAGTCATAACCCACTGATCAACGTAATCGGCAAAAGCGATTTCCTTATTGGTCAGGATTCCTTTGGCCAAGTTAGCTTCATTCTCGACTGCCCACTTTTTAGCCAGGCTCTTAGTCGCGAAGCCGCCTTTGTTTTTAAACCTCCGTTTTCCAGCAGTATCATACCAGCTGATACGAGCTTGCCACTTACCAGACCTTTTTACATATGACGCCATAATTGCACCTCCTTAATTAAACATACGTTCGTTTTAATGGCTTTTAAAACCGGCCATTATGACCGGCGATTTTTTATTTGATAGTAAATGACCTTCCACAGTCCAAGCATACCCAGTCACTTTTTTTGGTTTTCTTACCATCAAAACCAGCAAGAGCACCAATTCCACCAGTTAATGCGGCTCCACCAACTGCTTTTCCAACCGAGAACCCCTTACGGTGCTTCCCCGCAAGTTGAATGTTTTTACTACCGCAACGTGGACATTTCATTTTTGCTTGCATTCTGTCTTGCTTAGCTTTTTGTAGCCGTTGGATAACTGCTTGAGCCTCAGCATCAGCCTGAGCCTTCTTTTCGGCTTTAATGCGAGCCTTTTCCTCTTTTTCTTTCTTCATCGCTTCCCTTTCTTGAGGAGTGAGCGAAGCAGGAAACCTTTCATCGTGCTTTTTAATCGCAAATTTAGTCGCAAAGTAGGCGACTACAGCAAGAAGGATAAATCCTAAAAATCCGTCGATACTTAAACCAATGATGGCACAAATGATTGTTGTGCCCCATAAGATCCACTTTTCTAATGTACTAAAATTCCCCATAGCTACCTCCCAACAGCTTTTAACGTCAATCAGGTTTGGACGTAACCGTATAAGTAACCAGCACTATCAGCTGATAAGGATACGTTTGATTTTAAGGTAGGCTATATAATCCAGCTCGGTAAGGATCCCAAACTACAAACAAAGCAGGTCATTAAGACCAGCTTCGCTACTAACGTTCGGGTTCACTTATTTAATAATTTCCGTAAGTAATTTCCAACGGCTTTATCCTGGCTATTTGTCGTGTCATAAAAACTGTTGAAATTGCCGTATGGATTAGTCACGTAGTCAGCCATCTCACTCATCTTATCGTAGGAGTTTTGGTAAAGCTTGATGCTACGGTCTGGAGCATCGCAATCCTTCATGCTGTCTAACGTATCTTTAAGTTCCTTCATGTTGTTTTCTAGCGCGTAGACCTTATCGGCATCTTTTTCAAGGGATGCTGATACGACCGTGCTTGGATCGAAATTATTATCTGACGTGTCGTCAAAGATTCCATCTTGCCAAGCATCGTAAATGTTGTTGGCGATATCTTCGGCATCGGTGGACGTTTTGGCATACAGCTTAGTGTATTTTTCAGCATAGTTATCAAAGCGGTTGTTACGATGAGTTGCGATGCTATTCTCAACCGCTCCGGCGCCAAAGCCAAGTACCAAGCTAGCAGCTAAAACAATTCCAGCAATTAGTGTTCCCTTTTTACCAACCTTAAAAGTAACCTCATTTCCAGATGTTCGGCCAACAAGTAGAGTGATCAGAAACCCGATCGCAACCACAAAGGCCATGATTGCCGCTAGATAGCCCAAGCCTGATAAAAATAACGCAGTTTCCATTGTCAGTCCCTCCCAACAGCTTTTAACGTCGATCAGTGTTGGACGTATATGTATCAGACCAAGCTGTGATATAATCAGCTTGATCCTTATTCCCCCCTAGCGGTGCTATCTACCCGATGCCGCTAGGGGATTTTTTATAAATTAGTTGTCACTCGAACGGCTTTTCCCAAGATCCTAACGGGGTTATCCTTGCTAACTATGATCGGCTCATACCTGCGATTATCAGGGAGTAAGATCATCGTATCGCCGGATCGTTTGACCCTCTTAAGAGTAGCTTCATCATCGTCAGTGAATAGTACGGCCGCAATTTCGCTATCTTCAACCTCGGGTTGTTGCCGGATTAGCACTAGTGAACCGTTTTTAATTGTTGGTTCCATAGATTGACCTTTAGCGCGCAAGTAAAAAAGTTTCCCACTTGGTAAGTAATCGGCTGGTTCAACAAGAAAACCGGTGATATTTTCATCGGCCAAGATCGGGTCACCACAAGCGATGGTTCCTAATAAGGGAATCTTAGTTAACCTGTTAACGGGATTGACTTTTGATAAATCAAGGCCTAGCAGGTCATCAGTTGTCACTCCTAAAACTCGTGCAAAGTCGTGTGCTCGATTAAGTGGGAATTGGAGCTTACCGTTAAAGTATTGGGACACAGTAGATTTTGACATATCAACTTTACGAGCAAGCTCACTGATTGATATTTTCTGCTGTTTTCTTAATTCATTTAGGTACTTAATAACTTCTTCATTCGATTTCACATTATCACCTCCTTTCTACATATATAATAATAGCACGATCGTTCTTGAAATAAAACAATTTTCAAGAAATTGCAGACTAAACGTTGACTAAATCGAACGACCGTGCAATAATATAGTTGTTCGATAAAGCGAACAAGTTTAAAGAACAAAAGGAGACGATAATATGAAACTTAATCTAAAGAGGATTAAGGCTGAACGCATCGCTAATGGGCTAACACAAGCTGATGTTGCGGAAGCTCTTAAAATTACTCGCTCATCATACGCGTTGCGGGAAAACGGCCATACAAACTGGACAATTGATAACCTCACAAGTTTCTGCAAGCTAATTGGACTTGGTCCTAATGAAATTGGCATCTTTTTTTTGGATAATCCGTTCGAAAAATCGAACAAAGCTGGATAGGAGGAATAAACATGGAAAACCAAGTAGTCAAGCAAGTAAACAATCAGGATGTTATGGATAGCCGAGATGTGGCAAAGATGATCGGCAAGACCCACCGCCACTTAATGCGGGATATCCGCCGGTATATCAACGATTTAGAGGAGAGTCCAAAATTGGACTCACGTAAATTCTTCATCGAATCAAGCTACGTATCACAACAAGGCAAGGAACTTCCGTGTTACCTGCTAACGAAACAGGGCTGTGAGTTCGTGGCCAACAAGCTAACCGGCAAGAAGGGAACGATCTTCACTGCAACCTACGTCGGTTTATTTAACCAATACCAAGCCGAACACAACGGCAAGATGATCGGCACTGACAAGAATCTCACTCGCGAGAACCTAGAATTCAAGCTCAAGTGGTTAGCAGAAATGCGGAAGCAGAACATTAACAAGGACCACCAGCTTCGCAATGAAGACGCCAAAATCTGGCTGGAATTAGCAAATGTTGCTGATGATTACGGCGAACGTCGAATGGCAACGGAGATGCGGAACGAAGCTATCCAAACCATGACTAGCTTACAAGTTGGCGGCCAGCGGGAATATACCGCAAGCGAGATTGCCAATAAGTTAGGTGTTTCTGCAATCCAGATTGGCAAGTGGGGTAACAAGCTTGGGATTAAACGAGATCAACACTTGAGCTATCGGACCCCAGAAGGAGCTTGGCGATACTTCCCTGAAGCCGTTGAGTTGTTTCAAAAGAACCAATTTTAAATTCAGAACGATTTCCTTAGCTAAGGAGGTGCGACATGAACGAACAAAACAAAAAAGCCACCCAGGATGGCATGGATGACTTAATCAAAAAGCAAAAAATAAGTGTCCTTCAAGCTGAACTCACTTTTTACAAAAAGTTGGCTTTAGAGCAGGACGAACTAATTGACAAGCTGTTAGATGCTATTGAGGGTAGCAAAGAGCAGCTTGCAAGCCACGAACTCCGAATAGAATCCGCCGAGCGAAAAATCACTGAACTAAGAATGGACTACGAGAAATTAATTACCAAGGGATCGTAGCCATTAGGTTCAACCGTGTATCCAGCTTCTTTGCCCAGCTTCATGATTTCATCAGCAGACAAATCATATTCTCGGGAATCAATTGTTATTGGATTTTTGTTAGTTCTCGAGAGATGGGAGAAAGCATATTGCAGATACTTGTCCAGGTCTCTTTCACTCTTTAACGGTTCTAGCCGTTCATGTTTAGACGTAAGTGCCATATTATTTCACCTCCTTTCATTAGGAGATGAGTCAATTCTAGCAGAAAGGAGAGAGCATAAATGAATTGGGATATTTACCTACCAATCTTATCCATCGTCGCTAACCTGTCAACCGTCATGATCATTTATCTAGATGTTGATCCATTTCTTGGAAAATGTGGATCAAAGGTTGCCCAATGGGTTCTAGGTTTAATGATTGCGATAGGATTACTGATTCCGATAGTAAGTGGATTAGTAGACTTCTGTACAAGTCAATAGCTTCTGAGACTTTATTATCCATTGGCTCAAGTTGCATGCCTTTCCTAAGCAAAGAGATGTTTTTCTCATTTTGCTTGATGACTTCAGATTTACCAGTAGTGATGATCTTGTAAAACATCTTGGCTGATTCTTCACCCATATATTGAACATTACCTACAAGTAGCTTTTCAAATGGCTCAAATTGATTAAATATAAGCAGATTATAGAACGCATACTTGTCGGGAGTTTGATGGTAAAGCAACTGCATTAATGGGGCATAGAGAGAATCATATCTTTTCATTTTTTGATTCTGCTCAAATTCTCTATTGGAAGCCTTTTGGCCTAGCGCATAGGAAATGTACACCGAAATGATGGAAGCAAGAATTGATGCAATGTAGATCCAATTGGAGATAGTCATATTTCCACCTCCCTCCATTATGAGATGACTTAATTCTAGCAGAAAGGAGGCACCACCATGCCACTACAGATTGATGACTTCTCACCGGATTTGATCGACCAGTTGTACGAGCAGATGAAGCCGTTATTTATCAAAGAGTACGGTATGAATCAACGGCGGGAGCTAGATAAGATGATCGGCCTAGACGAATTCATTGGGCTCTTGCCGATGCGCAAGGGCAAAGAATGGGTCAAGGCCTACATCTTCGAAGGCCACCCAGAAACGCAGGCGTTTGTCTACGGACTAAACGCAGGACGAGGGCACCCGATTAAGATTAATGAACGCAAAGCAATTGAATGGATCAACGCCAATGTCGATTTGATCGACTGGCGAGCCAAGTTATAGGAGGGATAGAGATGGGGCTATTACTGGTCATCATGGCGGTCTTCTTGATCGCTTTGGTGGTCAACAACGTTCTACTCACGGAGCATTGTCACCGCCTGGAACTGAGGCTACGGCACGAACACTACAGGGAGGGGTTCAATAATGACTAGCACTGAAGGATTGGCGTACGCAGCTTTGTTCGTATTGGCGATTTCGCTACTACTGACGAACCACTTGATCCTGGCGACAGTGGCCATCGTGCCATATGTCTTGGCTAGCTTCAAGTACAGCTTCCCATAGAACGTAAAAAAGCCCAGCGGAGGCAACCGCTAGACTTCAGTAAAAACGTATAAGAAAAGATTTTACGAGGTAATTTTAACATGACAAACGATGAATTAAAAATCGGGCAAGGTGCAGACCGGCTAATTAGGGCTAGCGAGCACTTGCTTAACGATACTAACCGCCTGGCCTTGCACGAACCGATGACGCGTAGTGAAGCAATCGCAGAGCATGACGCCATTATTGAGCAAGCAGAGAAATTAGTTCTGTACGCAAAGGACTGGAAGCACGAAGTCACAGGGAGGTTTTAATCATGTATCAACAGAAGCAAACACAAGGGCCAGTAAACGTTAGGGAATTAACCGACCAGGTTGCAGGACGCCTGGAGGATCTGAAAGACGAGGGACTAGCGCTGCCAACGAATTATAGCGCTCAAAATGCACTGAAAGCAGCTTACTTACGGTTGCAAGGCGTCAAAGACCGGCAAGGACGTCCGGCACTAATCGTTTGCTCACAATCAAGCATTGCTAACGCCTTGCTTGACATGGCGATTCAGGGCCTTTCGCCGGCCAAGAATCAGTGTTACTTCATCGTTTACGGCAACGAGTTGCAAATGCAACGGTCCTACTTTGGCACCATTGCCGCTTTAAAACGGCTTGCCAGTATTGAAGATATCGACGCCCAAGTCGTGCATCGCGGCGATAAGTTTGAGATCGGTGCCGATGAGATTGGGCACATCGTCGTAACCAAGTTTGAACCATCATTTACGAATTTGGACAAAGAGCTAATTGGGGCCTTTGCCTTTATCAAGCTGGCGAATGGGCGAGTGGACTATACCGTTATGACGAAGGCCCAAATCGACACGTCATGGGCGCAAAGTCGCAACCGGCAGAACAACGTGCAAAAGAAATTTAGCGACGAGATGGCCAAACGGACCGTTTTAAACCGGGCCGCTAAGATGTTCATCAATACATCAGACGATAGTGACTTGCTGACTGGCTCAATTAACGCCGCTACCGAAGCAGAGTATGAAGAGCCAAAGGACGTAACGGCCACCACCGAAGAGGAAAGTTCAACACAATTACTAGCCGACTTTAAGAAGGCACAAGAAACCGAAAAAAAGAGCAACACGCCACAAGGCTCAGAGAAGCCCGTAGAGGCCGAAAAGGTGGAAAATGGGGAAATTATCGAATCAGAGACTAAAAACGATTCTAGGCCCGCTTTGCAAGACACGGATAAGGAAAACGGGGAAGAGTTACCTGAAGGGCAAACCTCCATTTACGACTTCGTAGGGGGTGACGAAAATGCCTAATTTGACCGCCGAAAATTATTACTCACACGAAACCGATTGGGAGTACATGAGCTTTAGCCTGTACAAAGACTTTAAAAAGTGTGAAGCCGCCACTTTAGCAAAGCTCAAGGAAGATTGGCAGCCGACATCAAGCCCGACAGCTTTGTTAGTTGGTAATTACATCCACTCATACTTCGAAAGCCCTGAAGCACACCAAGCTTGGTTAGACCGGTCAGAAACCGGGACGAAAACTAACCGGGAACTAATGATGACCAAGCCAACGAAAACCAATCCTAACGGCCACTTACGAGCCGAGTTTAAACTGGCCGACAAGATGATCAAGACATTAGAAGATGACGAGTGGTTCAACTTTGTTTATACGCCAGGTAAAAAAGAAGTGATCGTGACCGGTAAGATTGGTGGTCACGAATGGAAGGGCAAGGTTGACAGCTTGGTTTTAGCTAAGGGTTACTTTTGCGATTTAAAGACCGTTGACGACATCCACAAAAAGCATTGGAATGACGAAAACAAGCTGTACACGAACTTTATTGAGGATCGCGGTTACGTCATGCAAGCGGCGATTTACCAAGAGTTGATCAAACAAACCTTTGGCAAGCAATGTCAACCGTACTTGTTCGCTGTTAGCAAGCAAACACCACCAGATAAAGGCGCCTTTGACTTTCAAGGCGATTCCAAGTTTTTAATGCAAGAAGCGATTGATGATATCAAGGAAAACCAAGACCGGTACTGGCAAATCATGAACGGTGAAGTAGCGCCGAAGCACTGTGGAAAGTGTGAATATTGCCGGGCGATGAAGGAGCTTTCTGGATTCCAGCACGTAACAGATATTGAGGTGGACTAAATGAGTGAAGCAACAATCCAATTTCAAGGCCGGCTAACCGGCGAACCACAGAAGAATCAAGCTGGTAATTATCAAGTCGTCAACTTTAACGTGGCCGTTGATGGCAGTCGGCGGGATGCACCGACAATCTTTTACCGAGTAGCTGTATGGGGCAATCGTGGTCAGTGGGCCATGAGCTACCTCCACAAAGGCACGCCGGTGATGGTATCCGGCACGCTAAGTCAAGCCCGGGTCTACCAGCGTAAAGACGGCGAGCAGGGAATCAACCTAGACGTCAACTCTGACCACGTGGACTTTGTCGTTTTACCACCGCGAAACAACGGTGGTTTCCAACAACAAGTTCCACAGACAAACCAGCAGAACTACCAAGCACCAGCCCAACCACAAGGCCAATTTAACCAGCAACAGGGTCAGCCAGCCCCACAACATCAACAACAAACGATTGGTGACGGGCCACAAGGCTTTAACGAGCCAGATCGAGGGTTCAGTCAAGAGAACCTGCCATATTAAGGAGGCCATAACGATGGAAGAAATTAACCTCACACAAGAAATTAATGCCCACATTTGCGGTGTAAACCGAATGAAAGCATTTGACGACGTATATATCAGCGATAAGAAGACCCGTAGCTTAAGTAACGACATCGTCAAACTTTGCCGGGATCACAATGTTTCCTACCAAGAAGCACTAAAGGCCATCATCTATGCAGACAATAGCCTTTACTTTAATGCTAAAGCTTAATCATAAATTCGTTTGCGCGCTTCTGACTCTGGGTAGTGGTCAGCAATTTCTTTGGTCGCCCCTAAGATAAGACAAGGGTTCGAATCCTGGAAAACACCATGCTCAAGGTAACGGTCATCTGTGCTAGCGTAGATAGTCACCTTAAGCAGTTTCCAACCGTGACTGAGGAGTTTATTGGCAGTATCCTCATCGGTCACAATTGCGACACGACTTACATTTTTAAGTTTCATAATCTCACCACCTTTACTTTGGATTAATTAAATCATATCAGAAAGGAGAAAACGATGGCAGAATACAAAGGCGCAAACCTATTCCTTAATATCCCGGTTGGGGTTGCTCATGACGATCGCCTCAAGGATAAGGATAAGCTCCTTTACGGCGAGATCTACGCCATGCTTAATGTTACCGATAGTTTCTTTATGAGCAACGCCGCAATGGCTAAGAGGTTCAACTGCACAAACAGGACGATAATATCATCCCTCAATCGGCTAGAAGAATACGGGTACATCAGACGTAAGAATATCTATAAGGGAAAGCAAATCATACGTCGTGAAATCATGATTGGTAGTAAAGCAAATTTCACGGGGGTAGTGACTCCAGTGTCACGGGGGTATAGAAGCTCACTTCACGGGGGTAGTGACGCAGACTTCACAGATAATAGAACAATTAATAGAGCATCTAATAGAACAGAAGAAAATATATTGTCGGGCAAGCCCGACGATCATTTGTCTGAAAACTTTGAAGCAATCTGGAAAGAGTATCCAAACAAGGCTGGAAAGAAGGAAGCATTCAAGCACTACAAGAAATGGCGAAAGGAATCTAAAGAACACACAGATAAGTATTTGATGGAGAAGCTAGCGGCTTATAAGCAAGACCTAGCAGCTAATCAATGGAAAAAGCCGATGAACGGAAGTACGTGGTTTAATGGGCGGTTTGATGATGAGTATGCAACGCCAATCGTGAATCAACAGCCGAACCGTGCTAAGGGTTATCAATTCTAGGAGGCAACATGGAAGGATTAAATTTGCCACCGAATATTGTGGCAATGATGAGAGAGCAGGGCCGTGACCCTACGAAGGATCCAGCAGCCTTTGCGGAGATGAAAAAACGTAAGGAAGAACGCGAGCAGCGTTTGATTAGCAAGTGGAACCAACAAAACCGCCAGCAAAAAATCAAAAGTTGGCTGCAATATTCTGTCTGGTCAGGTTCCCGACCTTTGAATTTCCCCTTTGAGCGATGGGAGCCTAACATGCAAACCAATACTCAATTGGCGCGGGAAGTTGGCAACAGCGCCTGGAAGCTGGCTAACAGGATGATTGCCGGTGAACAGTTTAACGTACTGATGGTTGGCGAACCAGGAACTGGAAAAACCAGTCTAGCGTTGGCGATTGCTGACAAGGTATTTAAGAACGCCGAGAAACCATATCTGTTTATTTCAACGATGAAGCTATTTGGAATGTTTAACGAGCGTTTCGATAATCCAAAAGTCGGCCATAAGCTCAAAGATTTACAGAAAAAGGCCAAGCAAGCACCAATATTGATCATTGATGACTTTGGAACAGAAGCCGGGATGAAGATTTACAACGAAAATACAGGGAAAACGCACTTCAAACCGGTCCGAAAGGATATGCAAGAGTGGCTGTATGAAGTAGCCGACGCCAGATATGACGAGTACGAAAATGCTCATCGCGGATCAACAATCGTTACGACTAATAACACGTCAGGCGATTTGGTCCAAATGTACAACCCAAAACTAATTAGTCGGCTGATTACCAAGCGTAAAGACAACACGATTCACTTTGAAGGACTAGATGATATGCGAGGTTAGGACATGGATTATGTAAATTTATGGCCGGGTGACCGGGTCAAGTGGCGCAAGGTAGCGTTTACGATTAACTCGACCTGGCAAGACGGCACAGCGGATTTGTGGGACGCAGACAATAACACCTTGATCGAAAAAGTCCCAGCAAGTGAATTGGAGGCGATCTAATGGACGAGAAGTACGAAGACGTTGAACCCTTATCAGAGGCAGACGCCAAAGCTGAATACGATGAGCGGATGAAACAAACCATCATGGACGACAAGGCACAGTGACAAAAAATGCTAAAGGGGCCCGACAGCCTCTCACAAAGCCACAGAGCGATTTTTAAACCTTGTTCGGGGCAATTACCAAAATCATGCAAAACGTCTTAAACGGCTCAATATGGGTCAATAAAGAAATGGAGGGAACGAATGGTCAAATAAAAAGGCCACCGATACGGGTGGCGGGGTGTGATTACCAACACTTGCCTTAAAGGAATCAGTAGCGTTAGAAAGGAATTCGTTATCTACCGTGACAGAATCAACTCCCTTCGTCAAAGCGTCCAGATCAGCAGTGATATTAGTGAGTGATGTTGATGACTTATCAAGGTTAATAATTCCTTCAAGTGGAATGTTCAGTTTGTTACCGTAACGGCTTTTTATCCGCTACTTCTGTATGTTTCCATACAGTTCAGCATATCTCTTCAACTCGGGGAGTTGCCGGGCGCTCGTGGGATATAAATCCT
>PPYF01544646.1_pt1 | contig 55754 bp, 37 predicted proteins | sample 1559871 | NCBI WGS metagenome assembly PPYF01 (sample SAMN08240021, study PRJNA423297) | Human gut metagenome, whole genome shotgun sequencing project.
CGCCGAGACGCGGCGCAGACGTGCAGCCATACTTTGTGTATGGCAAGCGGCTGCAACAAAGTATCGGCGGAAAAGAGCCGACGGAGAAAGGAGGGAGTTTTACATGGCCAACTATCGTCACGGCGCCACCTACGGCAGCCTGGCATATGATCTGGACGCGCTGGCGCGGGAAAAGCAGCTGGACGAGGCCGGAAAGCTCCCCCAGAAGAAGGTACGGCCGGCGCAGCCGGAGGTACAGCCGGTACAGCGGCGGCAGAGCGCGGCACGGGCCGCGGTGCGGCCCTCCCCTGTTCTGCTGCTGGGAACGGTGCTGGTGGTGGGCATGGTCATCGCGCTGATGCTGTGCTATGTGAAGCTGACCGGCATTTCCGATAATGTGTCCTCCATCAAGCGGGAGATCTCCGCCCTGGAGGAGGAGCACGTGGCGCTGCTGACGGCGTATGAGCGCACCTTCGATCTGGCCACCGTGAAGGCGGCGGCGGAGGCGGCGGGTATGTCCAAGCCCAGCAGCGGCCAGATACAGTACATCGACCTGTCCGGTGCGGACAGCGTGGAGGTATACGCCGCGGGCGGCGCGGCGGCGCTGAACGGCTTTACCAAAAAGGCAGAGTCGCTGTGGGCGTATGTACTGGAATATTTCCGCTGAGGGAAAGTATAGTATAAGCGCGAGGAGTAAGAAGGCGACTTCTTGCTCCTTGCTTGGTCTATAACAGCAGGGCGCGGCGGCGCCGGAGCAGGGTCCGACGGCAAAACAGGAGGCACTATCGTGGCAGAAAACCAAAATTCCAACCGAAAAAACGAGAACGTACGGCGGGCCAACCGGATCATTCAGACCCGATCCTTTGTACTGATGATCCTGATGGGCGTCGTGATGTTCGTGCTGCTGTTTTTCCGGCTGTTCGACCTGCAGATCACCCGGCATGAGGAATTGCAGGGTAAGGCTGTGAACCAGCAGACACGGCGGACGGTGGTGACGGCTAACCGGGGCACCATCTATGACGCCGGCGGCAACATTCTGGCGATCTCCTCCAGCGCGGAGACCATCATTCTCTCCCCGCTGGAGATCGACAACGCGGTGAACGACACGGAAAATCCCGTCAGCTGGACGAAGGAGTCGCTGGCGGCAGGGCTGGCGGAGATCCTGGGCAAGGACGCCTCGGCCATCCGGAAACGGATGGACAACGTGAAGTCCCAGTATGAGGTCATACAGCTGCGGGCGGACGAGGACACGGCGGCCAAGGTGCGCTCGTATGTGGACGAGAACGAGATCGCGGGCGTACACCTGGTGGCGGACACGAAGCGGTACTATCCCTACGGCTCGCTGGCGGCGCAGGTCATCGGCTTCGTGGGCGACGAGAACACGGGGCTGTATGGGCTGGAGGCCTATTACGAGAAGGAGCTGGAGGGGCAGAGCGGACTGGTCATCTCCTCCAAGGATCAGGCGGAGAACGATATGCTGTATACCTATGAGCAGTATTTCGCCGCCAAGAACGGCAGCGACCTGACGCTGACGCTGGACACCACCATCCAGTACTATCTGGAAAAGGGCATCGAGAGCATGGTGGATAAGTTCTCCGCCGCCAACGGCGCCAGCGGCATCGTGATGGACGCCAAGACCGGCGGCATACTGGCCATGGCGTCGTATCCCAACTACGATCTGAACGACTTTCTGACCGTCAGCGACCAGACGCTGCAGGAGCGTATCGAGCGCGGGGAGAGCACCGTGGCCGATATGCAGCTGCTGCAATGGCGCAACAAGGCGCTGAACGACACCTATGAGCCGGGCTCCACCTTCAAGATCCTGACCCTGTCTGCGGCGCTGGAGGAGGGCGTGGTGGATAAGACCACCACCGTCAACTGCGGCGGCAGCGTGAGCATTTCCGGCTATACCATCCACTGCTCCAACAAGAACGGCCACGGCCTGCAAACACTGGTGCAGTCGGTGGGGAACTCCTGCAACCCGGCGTTCATCAACTACGGGCTGCGGATCGGCAGCGAGAAATTCTATGAATATATGCGCTCCTTCGGCCTGATGAACACCACGGGCATCGACCTGGGCGGCGAGGCCGTGGGCGTGTTCGCCGCGGACAGCAGCTTCACCCAGCTGGACCTGGCCTGCTACGCCTTCGGCCAGAACTTCACCGTGACGCCCCTGGCGCTGATCGCGGCGCAGGCGGCCTGCGTCAACGGCGGGTATCTGCACACGCCGTATCTGGTGGAGCGCATCGCCGACAGCGACGGGAACGTGACCTACCGCCACGACGACACGCCGGTGCGGCAGGTCATCAGCGAGCAGACCTCCGCCACGGTGCGGGAGTGCCTGGAATACGTGGTGGCCAGCGGCACCGGCAAGAACGGCCAGGTGGCGGGCTACCGCATCGGCGGCAAGACCGGCACGGCCGATAAGGGCCAGACCGGCGACGTGGTGGTGTCGTTCCTGTGCTTCGCGCCGGCGGACGACCCGCAGGTCATTATGCTCATCACCATGGACACCCCCAGCCGCGCCACGGGAACCTATGTCTCCGGCGGCAACATGGTGGCACCCACCGCCAGCACCGTCATGGCGGAGATCCTGCCCTATCTGGGCGTGGAGCCCAGCTACTCCGCAGAGGAGCTGCTGGGCATGGACACCACGGTGCCCAACGTCATCGGCATGAGCGTGGAGGAGGCCAAGGCGAAGCTGAAGGACCGCGCGCTGAGCTATAAGATCGTGGGCGACGGCGAGACCATCACCGACCAGACGCCGGCCGGCGGCGCCATCATCCCCGGCAAGTCCAGCGTTATCCTGTACGTCGGCGAGGAGAAGTCCACGGACAAGTGCGTGGTGCCGCATCTCATCGGCAAGACGCCCTCAGAGGCCAACACCACCGCCACGGCGGCAGGGCTGCTGATACGGTTCTCCGGCACCACAGGCAGCGAGTCCAGCTCCGTCCGGGTACTGAGCCAGTCCATCGACGAGGGTACGGAGGTGGAGGCCGGCACGGTCATCACCGTGCAGCTGGGCGACACGTCCGTGACGGACTGACGCCACACGTTTTGCGCCCAACAGAGCACACGGTTCCCTTTTGTCCGCGGGCAGAATGTGGTAGAATAGTGTGTATACCATTATGCACAGACGCAAAGGAGAGTTGATGATGAAACTGCGTGAGCTGTTGAACGGGCTGGATATTCTGGAAACAAACGCCGAGCTGGATAGCGACATCCGGGAGGTACGGTACGACTCGCGGCTGGTGGAATCGGGCGATCTGTTCATCGCCGTCACCGGCGCGGAGACGGACGGGCATAAATATATTCCCATGGCACGGGAGAAGGGCGCCGCGTGCGTGCTGTGCGAGCGCGCGCCGGAGGACGGCGCGCCCTTCGTCCGGGTGGCGGACAGCCGCCGGGCGCTGGCAGTGGTGGGCGGCAATCGCTTCGATCACCCCGCACGGGAGATGACCATGATCGGCATCACCGGCACCAGCGGCAAGACCACCAGCACCTACCTCATCAAGAGCATTCTGGAACAGAAGGCCGGGGCCAAGGTGGGCCTGATCGGCACGATACAGAATATGATCGGCGACCGGGTGCTGCACACCGAGCGCACCACGCCGGAGTCCTTCGAGCTGCAGAAGCTGCTGCGGGAGATGGCCGACGCGGGCTGCACCCATGTGGTGATGGAGGTGTCCTCCCACGCGCTGATGCTGGACCGGGTGTACGGCATACCCTTCGCGGTGGGCATTTACACCAACCTGAGCCGGGACCATCTGGACTTCCACAAGACCATGGAGGCCTACTGCGACGCCAAGGCGCTGCTGATGCGGCAGTGCGACGTGGGCATCTACAACGCCGACGACCCGTGGGCGGAACGGCTGATGGCCGATGCCACCTGCCCACGGCGTTTTTCCTACTCTGTAAACGGCCAGGCGGACCTGATGGCGAAGAACGTGGCGCTGGAGCCCGGCAGTGTGGATTTTGACGCGGAGGCGGACACGGAATGGTGCCACGTCCACGTGGGCATACCGGCGCTGTTCACCGTGTACAACACGCTGGACGCCATGGCCTGCTGCTGGAACCTGGGCGTGCCGCTGGCGGAGTGTGCCGACGCACTGGCGAAGAACCACGGCGTGAAGGGCCGGATGGAGATCATCCCTACGCCGGGAACGGGCTACACCGTGCTGAACGACTATGCCCACAAGCCGGACGCGCTGGAAAAGGTGCTGCAATCCGCCAAGTCCTTCGCCAAGGGGCGGGTGGTGGCGCTGTTCGGCTGCGGCGGCGACCGGGATAAGACGAAGCGGCCCGTGATGGGTGAGATCGGCGCAAGGCTGGCAGACTTTGTCATCGTCACCAGTGACAACCCCCGGACGGAGAAGCCGGAGGCCATTATCGACGACATTCTGGTGGGACTGAAGGGCTATGACACACCCTATGCGGTGATCCCCGACCGGGTGGCCGCCATTCACTACGCCATGGACCACGCCCAGCCGGGCGACGTGATCGTACTGGCCGGCAAGGGCCACGAGGATTACCAGGAGATCGACCACAAGCACTATCCCATGGATGAACGGGTCATCGTGGCCGAGCACCTGAAGGAAACGCAGAAATAAAGAAAAGACCTCCGCGCGGCGCGGAGGGAAGGAGCAAGATAGTATGGGAATTATGGAGATCGTGCTGCCTGTCGCGGTATGCTTTATCGTCACCGCCATCGCAGGCAAGCTGCTGATACCGGCGCTGGTAAAGCTGAAGGCGGGGCAGTCCATCAAGGAGATCGGCCCCACGTGGCACATGACGAAGCAGGGCACCCCCACCATGGGCGGGCTGATGTTCATCATCGGCATCGGCCTCACCATCGTCGTGTTGGGCTGGCAGCGGATGATGGCCGGCAGCTTCGTACACCTGTATGTGTACCTGTTCGCGCTGGTATTCGGCGCTATCGGATATATCGACGACTATCAGAAGGTGAAGCACCACCAGAACACCGGCCTGACCGCGCCGCAGAAGTTTATTTTGCAGCTGGCGGCGGCGGTGGCGTTCCTGTGCCTGATGCGGTACGAGGGGATGCTGAGCCCCAACCTGTATATTCCCTTCTGGAACACCCACATCGTGCTGCCGTGGATCGTGTATCTGGTGTTCGCGGCCTTTGTGATCGTGGGCACCGTCAACGCCGTGAATATCACGGACGGTCTGGATGGACTGAGCAGCAGTGTGACCGTGCCGGTGGGTCTGTTCTTCCTGGTGATGGCGGTGATCTGGCCCGGCTTCGAGCAGCTGGGGCTGTTCTCCGGCGCACTGGTGGGCGGTCTGCTGGGGTTCCTGCTGTACAACCACTATCCGGCCAAGGTGTTCATGGGCGATACGGGGTCGCTGTTTCTGGGCGGCGCCGTGGCGGCGCTGGCCTTCGCCTATGATATGCCGCTGGTGCTGATCCTGGTGGGCATCGTGTATATCTGCGAGACACTGAGCGACATTATCCAGGTGGGCTATTTCAAGCTGACCCACGGCAAGCGCATCTTCAAGATGGCGCCGCTGCACCATCACTTCGAGATGTGCGGCTGGAAGGAGACCAAGGTGGTAGCGGTGTTCACCGCCGTCAGTGTCATAGGCTGCGTCATCGCCTATCTGGCCGTGTGCCAGCGCTTCAGCTTCTAAGGCTTCGCACTATTTTCACAGGGAAGGAGGGAGACTATGACACGGGAGGAACAGCGCGCCCGGAAGGCCCAGCAGGAACGGATGCGGCAGGTGGAGCGCCGGCATAAGGAAGCCGCCCGCGGGCAGATGGATCTCCCCTTCCTGATCCTGACGCTGCTGCTGACGGTCATCGGCCTGATCATGCTGTTTTCCGCCAGCTTCCCCCGGGCCTATTACGACACCGGGGACGGCACCTACTACTTCAAGCGGCAGGCCGCCTTCGCGGCGCTGGGTCTTGTGGCCATGTTCATCGTCAGCAAGATCAACTATCAGCGCTGGCGCGGCGCGGGACGGCTGCTGGTGGGGCTTGCGCTGTTTCTGCTGATACTGGTCATCATCCCCCACAACCCGCTGGCCATCACCTCCAACAACGCCACCCGATGGCTGGGCATCAAGGGCGTGTTCCAGTTCCAGCCGTCTGAGATCGCCAAGTTAGCGGTCATCGTCTACTTCTCCGACACCATCTCCAAAAAGCGGGAGAAGATGCTGACGTGGCGGCAGGGCATACTGCCCTACGTGGCGCTGCTGGCGGTCATCGGCGTGCTGATGATGCTGGAGCCCCACCTGTCGGGCACCGTTCTGATCTTCGCCACCGGCGCGGTGCTGATGATCGTGGGCGGCATACAGGGCTGGCTGGTGGCGGTGGGCGTCGGCGGCATCAGCGCGCTGGGCTTTCTGTTCATCAAGCTGGCGGAGGCTGGCGTCATCAAGTACGGCGCGGCGCGTATCGAGATGTGGCACAACCCGTGGGAGGACTACTACGGCGACGGCTACCAGCTGGCACAGAGCCTGATCACCATTGGCTCCGGCGGCCTTTTGGGCGTGGGACTGGGCCGGGGACGGCAGAAGTTCCTGTACCTGCCGGAGCAGTACAACGACTTTATCTTTTCCGTGATCTGCGAGGAGCTGGGGCTGATCGGCGCGTGTGTTATCATGCTGATCTTCTCCATGCTGATCCTCCGGGGCTTCTGGATCGCGCTCCACGCCCGCGACCGCTTCGGCGCGCTGCTGACGGTGGGCGTGATGACCCACCTGGCCTTGCAGACATTTCTGAACATCGCCGTGGTGTCGGGCTTCGTGCCCACCACGGGCATCTCCCTCCCCTTCTTCAGCTACGGCGGCACGGCACTGTGTTTGCAGCTGGTGGAGATGGGCATCGTGCTGAGCGTATCGCGACAGATACCGGCGGCACGGGCGGGATAAAAGCGCAGGATTTGACAACATTCCGTATTTTATTGCAGGAAAACTACTATTCGTATCAAAATATAGAGGTCGGACCGCCGCGGCGGTTCCAGGGAGCAGCAGAATGAGAGTGATATTTACCTGCGGCGGCACCGCGGGACACGTAAACCCTGCCCTTGCGTTGGCGGGGTATATGAAGGAGAAGGCCCCGGAGACGGCCGTGCTGTTCGTGGGCACGCCCACGGGCATGGAGCGTGAGCTGGTGGCCAAGGCGGGGTACGACTACGCCGCGGTGGAGGTCAGCAGCTTCCAGCGGAAGCTGAATGCGGCGGGCATACGCCACAACCTGCACACGGTGCGGGTGCTGGCATCCTCCGGACGGCAGGCGCGGGCCATCCTGCGGGATTTCAGGCCTGACCTGGTGGTGGGCACCGGCGGCTATGCCAGCTATCCCATGGTGAAGGCGGCGGCCAAGGCACACCTCCCCACGGCGGTGCACGAGAGCAACATGGTGCCGGGGCTGACCACGAAGCTGCTGGAGAACTATGCCGACGTCATCATGGTGGGCTTTGAGGACTGCCGCCAGCACTACAAGCACCCGGAGCGCATCGCCGTCACCGGGACGCCGGTGCGGGGGGATTTCTTCCGGCTGAGCCGGGAGGAGGCCCGGAAAAAGCTGGGCTTTGACGACGAGGCACCCCTTGTGGTATCCTTTTGGGGAAGCCTGGGCGCCAGCCACATGAACGAGTGCATGGTGGACTTCTTCCGCCGGGAGGACGCAGAGGGCTATCCCTTCCGCCACATCCACGCGGTGGGCAAGGGCGGCTGGGAGGCCATGGAGCAGAAGCTGCGGGAGCTGGGCCTGCCCAAGTCCGACCGGCTGGACGTGCGGCAGTACATCTATGACATGGATGTGGTGATGGCGGCGGCGGACGTGGTGCTGTGCCGCGCCGGGGCCTCCACCATCAGTGAGCTGACGGCGCTGGGCAAGCCCACGGTGATGGTGCCGTCACCCTATGTGACCAACAACCATCAGGAGAAGAACGCGCGGCTGCTGGAAAAGCACGGCGGCGCGGTGGTCATCACGGAGCCGGAGAGCTCCGGCGACGGGCTGTACAAGGCCGTGGAGGCCATTCTCTCCGATAATGAAAAACGCATCTCCATGGCCCGGGCCATGAAGGAACTGGGTATCCCCGACGCCACGGCGCGCATCTATGACACGGTCATGGCGCTGGTGCGGAAGTAAGGGAGTCACCCCTCTCCCCTGTCCGTTCATACAATGGCGTAGCTGTTGGATGGACGGGAAAGGGAGGGCACATGAGGTATATCACCATAGAGGGCGGTACGCCGCTGCGGGGCGAGGTGGCGGTGCAGGGCGCGAAAAACAGCGTACTGCCCATTCTGGCCGCCACGCTGCTCAGCGGAGACGTATGCCGCATCGAGGGCTGTCCGCACCTGAGCGATGTGGACTCGGCAGCGGATATCCTGCGGTACTTAGGCTGCGCTGTGCAGTGGGACGGAGACGATCTGCTGGTGGACAGCACCACACTGACGCGGTGCGACATACCCCAGACACTGATGCGGCGGATGCGGTCGTCCGTGATCTTTCTGGGGGCGATACTGGCGCGGTGCGGCTGGGCGGAGTTGAGCTATCCCGGCGGGTGCGAGCTGGGGCCGCGGCCCATCGACCTGCACCTGGCGGCCCTGCGGGCGCTGGGGGCGGATATTGACGACGCAGGCGGGACCCTGCGGTGCCGGGCGCGGAAGCTGACCGGCTGCCAGATCGTGCTGGCCACGCCCAGCGTGGGCGCCACGGAGAACGCCATGCTGGCGGCCTGCGGCGCGGAGGGCGAGACGGTGATCTGCAATGCGGCACGGGAACCGGAGATCGCGGATCTGCAGGACTTTTTGTGCGCCATGGGCGCGGAGGTGCGGGGCGCGGGCGGCTCGGTCATCACGGTGTCGCCGAGACGCAAGCTGCACGGGTGCGTGCACCGGGTGATACCGGACCGGATCGTAGCGGCCACCTATCTGTGCGCGGCGGCAGCCGCCGGCGGAGAGGTCACGCTGCGGAACGCGGAGCACCGGCACCTGGCGGCGGTGACCACGGTATTGGACCAGGCGGGCTGCGGCGTCCGCTGCGGCGAGGGGTACATACAGCTGACGCGGATGGGGCCGCTGCGGGCCGTACCGCCGGTGCGGACGGCGCCGTATCCGGGGTTTCCCACCGACTGCCAGGCCATACTGATGGCGGCGCTGCTGCGGGCGCAGGGCACCACGGTGTTTGTGGAGAACATCTTTCAGAGCCGGTACCGGCACGTGCCGGAGCTGGCGCGCATGGGCGCGGATATCCGGACCGAGGGGCGGGTGGCAGTGGTGTGCGGCGCGGAACGGCTGCACGGCACGGAGGTCGTGGCCACCGACCTGCGGGGTGGGGCGGCGCTGGCGGTAGCCGGGCTGGCCGCCGAGGGCGTGACCACGGTGCAGGGCATCGGCCACATCCAGCGGGGCTACGCGGACCTGGCCGGGGACCTGCGGGCGCTGGGCGCCCGGATCACAGAGCAATAGACGAGACAGCAGAAACAGCGGAGGAGCACGGACAATGGCAAGGCGCAGACGGTACAACCATAAGCGGCGGAGAGGAAGCCTGAGCTTCCTCTACAAGCTGCTGGCTTTTGTGCTGATCTGCACCGCCATCTCTCTGGCTCTGACGCTGTTTTTCCGTATACGCAGCATCGAGGTCAGCGGCAACGACCGCTATACCCGGCAGGAGATCATCGACGCGGCGGGCGTCAGCGAGGGGGACAATATGTTCCTGATGAACAAGTACAGCGCGGCGGAGCGCATCCGCAAGGCGCTGCCGTATATCGAGACGGTGCAGTTCCGGCGGTCGCTGCCGGACGGGCTTTCCATCATCGTGACGGAGTGCGCGGACCCGGCGGCCATCGTGCAGGACGGGAAAGCATACCTGCTGTGCGACACGGGGAACATCGTGGACGAGGTAACGCCCGCTGCCGCGAAGCAGCGGATGCAGGTAAAGGGCCTGACGCTGACAGACCCGGCGGTGGGTCAGCCGGCAAAGGCGGCGGAGGGACAGGAGCTGGCGCTGGAGCAGCTGCTGACGCTGATGCAGGCGCTGGACCAGCGCGGCATGACGGCGGACGTATCGCTGCTGGACATGAGCGACCCGGCACAGCTGACGCTGCGGTATCTGGAACGGTTCGACGTGCAACTGCCCCGGGAGGCCGACTACGGCTACAAGCTGGACTATCTGATGGCCGTGGTGGAGAAGCTGGAGGTCAACGAAAAGGGCGTTATCAATATGATGCAGGAGGGGAAGGCACGGTTCATTCCGGAGTGATGCCGCGCGTACCGCACCGCATCGGGGACGCTGCGTAGGTGCTTCATGCTCCCGGCACAAAACTTTTTCGGTAAATTAAGTGCTTACACTTGACGCTTGCGCCAATTCGTAATACAATACAAGATATAGCATTTACCAGGAGATAATCCGTCATTTTCATACAAATTATGGCAGGAGGAGCAGACATGGCTTTTGGATTGGAAACCGGCCCGGAGAACGTTGTCAGCATCAAGGTCGTGGGCGTAGGCGGCGGCGGAAACAACGTGGTCAACCGCATGGTACGCGGCGGCGCGCAGGGCGTGGATTTTGTGGCCGTGAATACGGACAAGCAGGCGCTGAATGCCTCCAGCGCTACCTATAAAATTCAGATCGGCGAGAAGCTGACCGGCGGTAAGGGTGCGGGTTCCAACCCGGATGTGGGCCGCAAGGCCGCGGAGGAGAGCCGCAACCAGATGGCCAAGGCGCTGGAAAACACCGACATGGTGTTCATCACCGCCGGCATGGGCGGCGGCACCGGCACCGGCGCGGCACCCGTGGTGGCTGAGATCGCCCGGGAGGCAGGCATTCTGACCGTGGGCGTGGTGACCAAGCCCTTCGGCTTCGAGGGACGCCGCCGCATGACCCAGGCGGAACAGGGCATTGAGGAGCTGCGGAGCAAGGTGGACTCGCTGGTCATCATTCCCAACGAGCGTCTGAAATACGCCACCGACCAGAAGATCACCTTTGCCAACGCCTTTGAGATCGCGGACGACGTGCTGCGCCAGGCGGTGCAGTCCATCTCTGACCTGATCCGCGACACCGGGTTCATCAACCTGGACTTCGCGGACGTGACCGCCATTATGAAGGACGCAGGTCTGGCCCACATGGGCGTGGGCCGCGCAGCCGGCAAGGGCAAGGCCGAGGAGGCCGCCAAGATGGCCATTTCCTCCCCCCTGCTGGAGACCTCTATCAACGGTGCACGGGGCGTGCTGATCAACGTCACCGGCTCCATGGACATCGGTCTGGAGGAGGTGGAGCAGGCCGCCACGCTGGTGCAGCAGGCGGTGCATCCCGACGCGCTGACTATCTTCGGCGCCGCCTTCGACGAGACGCTGGACGATGAGATCCGCGTGACCGTCATCGCCACGGGCTTTGACGAGGCGCAGCAGGCCGCCAATGCCGCTGCTGTGACCCAGCCCGCACAGACGGAGAACAGCGGCGCGCCCCAGCCCCTGGACGAGGTGAAGGGCGAGCAGGGTCAGGACGAGATGGACAAGTCCTTCGACGAGATCCTGCGGATATTCAATAAGGATAAGTTCTGAGAAACAGGCCCCCCGGCTTCGCCGGAGGGCCTGTCTATATAGAGCAAATAGCCTCCCCCACAGGGGAGGCTTTTGTATCACCATTGTGCAAGGTCAACGGGAACGACGACCTCTTTATCCATGCCGGAGAAGAGCAGGTAAGTCTCCTCCGTAAGCTCCTCCATCGGCGACAGGTCATACGTGCATATGAACACATTGTCGTCGGTGTCTGAAACGACAACATCCTCGGGATAGCACCAGTTTTCAAAGCCGTCATCGTCCACCCAGATAAGGTCGGGGAAGGTCTGGTAGTCCCCCTCCTCCACCACGTAGGCCAGCAGGGACAGGTTCTCGTGGTCCAGTTCGGTATAGGCCACCACGAAGGCACCGCCCTCCAAGGTGAAGCATTCGCCCATCTCCGCGTACTCCCGCGCCGCGGCTACCGCCTCACCGACGTACTCCGGAGTGCTCCAGTCGTAGTCGGGCGTCGGCTCATTGCGGTCAAAGATGTCACCGGACACGCCGCGCAGCGTGTTGATAAGCCCGATCAGGACGCTTACCGCGATCACAGCGCCTATCACGCCGGAAGCGGCATTCTTCTTCGGTACGTGCCACTGGATATGGGGCCGGGGGCGGCGGGTCTGGTTTTCATAGCAAACCTTCTCTTCGTGGCACTCCTTCTGCTCGTAGCAGACCTTCTCCTGTTCGGCGTAGTGGACGTCGCCGCCGGCGTCCACCCACTCCCGGCGGGGCGGGCGGTTATAGGCGCCGCACTTGGGGCAGAAGCCCTCACGGGAATCATAGGTCTTGCCGCAGGCCTTGCAGCGGATGGCAGGCATAGGCGGTCCTCCCTTCTGTGTGTTTGGATCTATTATACAGCAGATCGGGCAGATTGTCTATCAGCCTTGGGTTGCGGCGAAAAAAAAGGTGGGAAACCTGAAGTTGCACCGCGCGGACGCGCCCACCCCGTCGGGGTGGGCGCGTCTGCTTATTCCACTAGGTCGTATTTGATCTTGATGCGGTCCAGCTTCTCCAGCATGGGCTCCGCCAGCACCAGCAGGAAGAACACCGTGGCTGCGGCGTGGACGCAGTCCATGGGAAAGCCGGTGACATAGTAGGCGGCGATGACCTTCCACTCCAGCGTGCGGGCATAGAGCAAGGCGGAGACGGGGTTCATGATGCCGCCGTAGATGAGCACGGCAGAGATGGCCCCGAAGACGCACAGGGCGGCGCGGCTGCGGCGCAGCCAGCCCCGGCGGAACAACACCCCCGCCAGGAAGCCGATGATGCCCATGGCGAACATCTGGAAGGGCGTCCAGGGACCCTGAGAGAACAGAACGTTGCTGGCCAGCATGGTCATGGCGCCCACCAGGAAGCCGGTCTCGCCGCCCAGGGCCACGCCGGAGATGATGGTCAGAGCCAGGACGGGCTTGAACTGAGGCAGCATGAAGAAGGCGGCGCGGCCCGCCACGCCCAGGGCGCAGAGGGAGGCCACCAGCACCAGCTCACGGGCCTGTGGCTTCCGTCCCTCGAACACCAGGAAGAAGGGCACCATGCATTCCAGCAGCACGGCGAAGGCGATGGGGTAGTAGGCAGTGTTGCCCAGGTAGAAAAAGCCCAGATACAGCGTGGCGGGGATACACAGCAGGATCAGTGCCGCCGCCAGACGGGTACGGTGGGAGAGCTTCCGCTTCTGCACCGGGGTCTGGAGCAGCGTCAGGGGCTTGGAGCGCCGGCCGATGGCGGCGATGCAGCCGAAGAGCAGGGCGATGAACAGGCCGTAAAGTCCCAGGGCCTGCCAGCCGGCCTGGGAGAGCGTGCCGCCGCCCACCAGGGCGGTGAGGTCGGTGTGCTTGGCCGCCAGCCAGAAGATCGCCAGCGCACCCGCGCCGCACACGGCGGCGATGGTCCTGCGCCACCAGGGAAGCTTTTTCGGCTTCCAGGCGGTGGACTCCTCCGCCACCGGAGGCAGAGGCTGCCAGGCGGCAGGCACCTCCGGCTGGGGCGGGACGGTCCCGCCGATGACTGCGATCACATCCTCCGGCGTGACGGCACGGGGGCAGAAGTCCCGGGCCATACGGTTAGCGGAGGTGGTATAGAAGCTGTTGCCGGAGAAGAAGTCACGGGGCGTGCCCTCCGCGACGATGCTGCCGTCGAAAAACAGGGCGCAGCGGTGGGCATACCGGGCACAGAAGGCCACGTCGTGGCTGACCATCACCACTGTCGTGCCGGCGGCGGTCAGCGTGGAAAGAATAGCGGCAAAGGACTGCTTGAAGGCGGCGTCCAGGCCCTTGGTAGGCTCGTCCAGCAGCAGGATATCCGGCTGGTGCAGCAGCACCTTACCCAGGGCGGCCCGCTGCTGCTCGCCGCCGGAGAGGTCATAGGGATGGTGGTCCAGCAGCTCGGTCAGGCGGCAAAGGGCCGTCACCTGTTCTACCCGGCGGTCACGTTGGTCTTTGGGGAGGTCCGTGCCGTCAAAGGATTCGTACAGGTCCTGACGGACCGTGTTTTTCACGAACAGAGCCTGCGGGTCCTGGGGCAGAACGCCGATGCGGCCCGTATGGGTCACGGTGCCCCGCTGGGGCGTCAGCGCGCCGGACAGCAGGCCCAGGGTGGTGGACTTGCCCGCGCCGTTACCGCCCAGCAGGGCCAGCAGCTCACCCCGGCGGGCCTGAAGGTCCAGACCGCGGACCACGTCCGGTTGGTCCGGCTCATAGCGGAACCAGAGACCCGCGCCGGCAAGGGCGGTATCCCCGGCGGGATACACCGGCTCCGGCGGCAGCGGGCACAGGGGGTGTTCATCGCACCAGCCGGACAGGAAATCGCGGCCCTCGCGGACGGTGATGGGGCAGGGCGCGTCGCTGTCCACTCCGGCCCAGATACGGACGGCGGCGGGCATGGCCAGGAACATATCGTGGCCGCGGCCCCGCAGGGAACGGCACACCGCCTCCGGCGCGCCGGCACAGAGGAGATGGCCGCCGTCCAGCACGGCGGCGTGGGTGGCCAGGGGCAACGCCTCCTCGAGACGGTGCTCCGTCAGGAGGACGGTGATGCCCAGCTCGCGGTTCAGGCGGCCCACAGTCTGCAAAAAGTCGGCGGCGGCAATGGGATCCAGCTGACTGGTGGGCTCGTCCAGTATCAGCAGACGGGGTTGGAGCACCATGACCGAGGCCAGGGCCAGCAGCTGCTTCTGGCCGCCGGAGAGCTCGTCCACTTTCTTATGGAACCAGTCCTGGATGCCGAAGAAGGAGGCCATCTCCGCCACGCGGCGACGGATGGAGGGCGTGTCGCAGCCCAGGCTCTCCAGTCCGAAGGCCAGCTCATGCCAGACCTTGTCGGTGACGGTCTGCTCCTCCGGGGACTGAAGGACGAAGCCGATATCGGCGGCCTGCTGATGGGGCGGCAGGTCATCCAGCGGCTGACCGTCGAAGAGGATACGGCCCTCGGCCGCACCGTGGGGGCGCAGGGCGGGCTTCAGCTGGCGGAGAAGCGTGGTCTTGCCGCAGCCGGAGGCGCCGCAGAGGACCCAGAACTCGCCCTGACGGACCGTGAGGGACACATCCACCAGCGCGGGGCGGGGCTGCTGGGGGTAGGTGAAGCCAAAATGCTCCAAACGCAGCAGTTCAGGCACGGGGCGTCCCTCCTTTCCGGACGAGATAGCGGCGCCGGGACAGGGCGTCCAGCAGCACCGGCGTAAAGCAGAGCAGGCCGTAAACGGCGAAAAAGCTGACCGTCAGCGGTGTGACGGGGCCGCTGAGCAGCATGGGGTAATACTGAAAGCGCAGGCCGCCGGCCAGACCGCCGCCCAGCAGATACAGGCCGCAGAAGGCCAGCCAGAGGGCGACGGCACCGTCACGCCGGTCAAAGCGGTAGAGGGAGAAGGATGTCCTCCCCGGCAGGCCATAGCCCCGGCAGCGCATACTGTCGGCGGTAATGAGCCCGCTTTCCAGGCTCCAGGTGACAACGATGGAGAACACACGAAGGGCGCTTCTGACGCGCCGGGCCGGGGCGCCGGTCTGGGTATCACGGCCCAGATGCCGCTGGGCCTGCGCCACGGCACGGAGCCGCCGGACAAAGCGGGGCACAAAGCGGAGGATCATGCTCAGCAGCAGGGACAGCGCTGGGATGACGCGGCCAAAGAGGTACACCACCTTGTCCGAGGTGATGACATCGGTGACGCAGACGAACCACAGCGCCACGGCGCTGAGCATGGCGCCGGCGGCCAGACCGTAGAGCAGGCTCTCCAGCGTCAGGGGATTACCGGAGGGCAGGTAGGCCAGAATGGTGACGCCCTGGTGGACAAAGGCGGGGTTCAGGGCCGCCGCCAGGAGGGCCATGGGCAGCAGCCACAGCAGGTGGCGGCGCAGGCCCTTGCCGCCCAGCAGGCGGGCAACATACCACCCGCCGCCCAGCGTCGACAGAACCAGGCACACCGGGTGCATCAGCAGCATCGCGCAGGCGATGACCAGGGCAAAGTAGGAAAAGCTCACCGCCGGATGGCAAGTGCGCAGCGTATCGTCCATGGGATCACCTCCTGCATACATGATATCTTAACCTTTTGATTATACCCTGCCGCCAGGGGATACGTCAATCCTGCGTGCGGAAAAAGGGCGGCAAAAGCCGCCCTTTTGTCAGCCCATGTAGGTATTGCCCACGTCTGCACCCATATTACAGGTGTAGAGCCACTGGATGTTCTCGCCGCCGGAGAGCGTATAGCTGTCCGCGCCATAGTTGGGGAAAGTTCCCCCCACACAGTACATCCAGCCGGAGCTCCTGCCCACATTTTTTTCGAACAGGCCGTTGATGCCCCTGACATAGTTGCCGCTGGAGCTCACCGGGATACCCGCGTCACCGCAGGCCCGCTTCAGTACGGACATGACAGACTCACCCTCGGTGATGGTCACCGTGGTGGACAGGATCACGCCGTCGGCGGGGATAAGGCCCTTCACGCTGTCGGAGCACTTGTCCATATTATCAAGCACCGTGGCACAGGAGATGTACAGCGATACGGATGCCGCCGGCGCAGGGTCAGGTGCAGGCGCAGGGTCCGGGTCCGGCGCAGAAGGCTGCTCCTGTTCCTGCTGTTTCTTCTCTTCTTCCAGCCGCTTCTGCTCCTCCAGGCGCTTGGCTTCCTCCTGCTTTTTGGCGTCCTCCTCGGCCTTTTTGGCATCATCAGCCGACTTCTGCTTGTCAGGCTTCTTATCGTCCGCGGTCTTATCCTCAGTCTTTGCCGCGTCCTGCTTGCCGTCAGCCTTGGTGGTGCCCGTTTCAGCTGTGTCGTCCTTCCTGGTGTCCGCGGTCTGCTCCTGCGTTGCCGTGGGAATGTTGCCGGGGGCGTACGATACGGTCTTTTTTCCGCAGGCGGCGCAGGTCAGCAGCAGGGACAGCGCCAACGCCAGCAGCCAGAATCGGTGGTTTTTCTTCATATCTCTCATTCCTCATAAAAGCGCCATACGCAGAGGCGCTTTCGCGCCCCTGCGTCGGCTGTTCTGTTGTTACTTGGAAACGCGCTTCCGCTTATGGGTCAGCGCCACAACGGCTGCCGCCGCCAGGACCGCGCTGCCCAGCCACAGCACCATCTGACTGTCGTCCGCCGTATTGGCAGAGTCCTTCTTGCCGCTGTCGGCCGTACCGCTTCCGCCGTAGTAGTACCCGGAGGACACCGTCTCATAGGAGACGATAGCGAACGCGGAGGCCTTGTCCGTCTGGAAGGTCAGGACATAATTGCCCTTGGTGCCGCCCAGCGTAGCGGACAGCTCGGCAGTGGTCACATTGCCGCTGCTATCCGTGTGGCTGCGCACCACGCAGACGCGCTTGCCCTGAAGGGCCGCGTACAGCTCGTCGGTGATGGGGATGGTCACGGTGACGCTGTGGGGCAGCTCGATAAGCTGCGCCACGGTCTTGATCTCGTTCCCTTCCGTCTTGACCAGCGCCACAGTCACGTCTACGACCTTCTCCAACTGCGCGTTCTTGCGGGATTTGTCGCCGCGCAGGGCGTCCAGCTTCTCGGCCAGCTTGTTCAGCTCCTTCTTAACCTCGTCACCGGCCGTCTTGGCCGCCTCGGTCAGGGCGCTCTTGCCGCCGTCGGCGGCCTTCTGCTCGTTGGTGAGCTGGAGCGTATCCGTCACGGTCACGGTGATTGCACCGTCGCTCACTGCTGCCTTGATGTCCGCCAGCACCTCCCCGGTGATGGTATCATCGGCCTTGATGACCAAGCCGTCGCCCGCGGCGGTCTTGTTGTCTTTGCTGTCCACCTTGATGTCATCGCCTTTGACGTTGGCCATCGGGTTCTTGACGCCGCAGACGGTGCAGACGCCGTTGACGTAGGTGTGCTTGCCGGTGGCGGGAATGGTCGCGCCAGCTGTGATGACAATGCCGCAGCGCTTGCAGTAGGTATCCGCCTCATGGCCGGAGGCGTAGCAGGTGGCCACCACCGCCGCACGGGTGGCCTCATCGTGGCCCAGGGCCGCGATGACCCAGCTGTCCTTGGCGATCTCGGTCTTGCCCGCCGCATCGCTGAAGAACTTGTGGCAGCGAGAGCAGGTCCAATAGGCACTGTTGCCTGCCTCGGTGCAGGTAGCAGCCTTGCCCGCCGTGGCAGTCATGCTGTGCCCCAGAGACGGGACGATCATCGTCTCCTCCGTGCCGCAAACGCTGCACTTACGGGTGCTGATACCGCTTTCGGTGCAGGTGGCCGCCTTGGTCACCGTCCATGCGCCGAACTTGTGGCCCGTGGCGGGAACAGACTTTTCCTCCACGGCGCCGCAAATGGAGCAGATCCGGAGGCTGACGCCGTCCTTGGTGCAGGTGGCGGCCACGGTCACTTTCCACTCGCCGAAGCGATGGGCGCAGGCGGCGTCGGTCATATCGTAGAGGGCGTTGGCCTTCTCGGTAAAGCGCGCATAGGCGGCCATGGCGCAAAGCGCCTGCTCCGTGGCCATCTCGTTGACGGCCTTGTCTGCGAACTGATGCTTAAAGCCGCCGTTCTTCGCCACGCGGTACTGCAGGAGGTTCCCCAGCACGCTCAGGGTCTTCCCCTCCACGGTCTTGGTAAAGCGCGCGTCCGTGTTGGCATCCAAATTCAGGGCGGAAAGGGCGATGACCACCTGCGCGCAGCTCTCGGAGGAGTCGTAGCCGCTTCGATACTTGCCGGAGAGCCAGTTGAGGGCTTTCTCCACGGCGGTGTTCACGGTTTCATTGCCGCTGTCCTTATGGTAGGGTGCCAGCGCCTGCAGCACCATGGCGGTCATGTCCACGTCGCCGACGGGTTTTGTGTCGGCGCTGGCGCTCCAGCTGCCGTCTTTGTTCTGCTGTTCAAGAACAGCCTGCACCAGCCAGGAGGTGTCGGAGGTGTAATTGCGACTGTTGAGCGCCAGCAGACCCATGACGAGGCCGTTGATATCTGTGTTACTGGTATCGGTGACCTTCATGATATCCTTGTCCTGCAGCGCCGTCAGCAGGTTTTTGCCGCCCACGTTGGCGGGGTCCTTGCCGATGGCGGTAAGAGCCAGGACAATACGCTCATTGTCGGTGATGACGGGGGTGTTTTTATCATCGGGCTTCCGGAGGATGCCGTCAGAGCCGATGTTCGCCTTTACATAGGCCACGACCTTCTCATAATAGGCCGCGATATATGCCTCGGACAGGGGCACTTTGGCGCGAGCCTGTCCCAGTACCGCCCATTCGCCGAAGAGATAGCTGACGACCGGGGCGCTCACCGCGCTTTGGATATACGCCTTGGCGCCGGCATACGCCTCATCGAAGCCGGGCACTTCCGTACCGGGCACCGTGGGATCCGTCGGGTCCAGCGGAATATAGGTGTCGGTAAAGAACAGGCGCAGGGTGTCGCCGTCCTTGAGATAGGTGTTGTCCAGCGTGGTCTTGGGCAAGGTCTCGGTGCCGCCCTGTAAGGTGAGGCCGAACATCCAGCCGGAGGACTTGCCGTCGCCCTTCTCCTTGAGGGTGTGGCCCGCCGCATCGGTGATGCTCTTGATGTAGGTGCCGCTGCCGGTATAGGTGTAGTTGGCACTGTCCAAGCACGCCTTCACAGCGTCCCAAGCGGTGGGATCCTCGTTGACCTTGCCGGTGAAGGTAAAGTCGGAGATTCCCGTGAAGGTATGGCCGTTCTTGTTGTATCCGTCCACCTTGACCTTCACGGTGAGGGTCTGATTTTCGTTGGGGTCAGCGGCGTTCTTCTCGCCGATCACCGTCAGATCGATGTGGATGGGCTGCTTGTAGAATTGGGCAAAGTCCTTGTAGCGTTCCTTGGTCTCCTCGGTGCCGTTGATGCCGAACTTTTCCCAATACTGGGCGTACTTGGTGTAGGTCAGGACGCTGTCCAGCGTAACTGTCGTATTGTACTCCGGCTGGTGCACACGCAGCAGCTCATTCTCGATGACGGAGGGTCGGGAGGATCGGAAGCAGCGGTATTTCTCTGTATCGAGCCAGCCGGGGATATCGTCGGCCTCGATGCCGTCGAAGGTCATATTCACCGTGCCGCGGACGTATTTCAGCGTGCCGTCCTCGTTTTTGCAGATCTCCGCGAAGGGATACAGGTCGGAGGTGACCTCGGTCTTATCCGTATTCTCGTTCTTGATACCGTTCCAGTAGGCATTCTCGGTCAGCGCCTCCGTCATAAAGGCGGCAGCGCCCTCCAACTCCTGCTGGGTAAAAGGCTGAATGGTGAAGCTGAACTTCTGCCGCGCCAGCAGAAGGCCGGAGCTGCGGGTGGTGATGGTCACCACATACTTCGCCTCCACCGGCTTCTCACCGGGCAGTGGGCGGTAGACCATGGCGTGATACCCGTTGAAGTCCAGCACATCCGGGGTGAGGCTCACCATCGTGACCTTCTGGTTATAACTGTCGCTCATGATGCCCTTTTCCTCCAGAAGAGCGGGTCTGGGCATCTGCATATCGTCGCTGACGGCGGTCAAGTCCACGGGCTTTGTCTTGTCCACAAAGTCGCGCAGGAGCCCCTGATACTTCTCCGCCAGAGCGTTTTGCATCTCGCTGGTCACGCTGCTGTCGAAGGGCGCAACGGTGGCGTCAAAGAACACATCGGCATAGACCTCCACGCCGTTGTCGCCGGTGATGTGCGCCAGCGTGTAGTCATCGAAGGCGTCATAGGTCACGCGGGCGATCAGCCGGAACTTGCCGGCCTTCTCGGGCAGCGGCGTGCCGTCGGCGGGCTGTAGGGGGCGGTTGACGGTGCCCACGCCGGTGCCGTTGGTGCCGTTGGTGATGTAGAGCCACTCGGTGTTCCGGGTGCCCCACTGCACCTTCACATCATAGCGCCCCGCAATGCCGGAGGGAAGCGTGAGGTTGGAGGTGATGCGGTCGTTCACGGTGTAGAGCGTCCAGCCCGCCACCTCGCTTTGGGTGGCCCCGTTGGTGTTCTCTCCGCGGATGAGTTCCCAGTTCAGGGACCCGGCGGCGCTCTCCAGCAGTTTCTGCACCGCGTCGGCGCTGCGCCCCACGGTGGCACGGAGGGTGATCTCCTTGGTGACCCCGGCATAGGTGATGTTGAACTTCAATCCCGTGTACTGCACGGTCTGGCGGGCGGTGCCGTCGCCGGTGAAGTAGATAATGTCGCCGTTGTCGGCAATGTACTGTACCTTGGTACCGTCAAAGCCGTTGGCCTTGGCGCTGCCGTTGACATAGGTGATCTCGGAGTTGTCCGCCACATCCGCATAGCCCTGCTCTGCCAGCAGGCGGCGGAAGGCTTGGGTGATGTTGGTTTCATCATAGAGCCCCACGCCTTGCAGAGGCTGCACGGCGGTATTCTTGCGCGCGAACTCGGCGGCAATATCCTCCAGAGTCTGCACCTTTTCCGCATTCTCGGACCAGAGGCACAGCGTGAAGGTCTTGGTCTTCGTGGCAGCGCCGCTTTGGAGAGTGGCGGTGAGGGTCACCGTGACCTTACCTTCCGCAGGCGCGGTGAGCGCGCCGGTGGCGGTGTTCACCAGAGCGTTATCCGCCGTCCATGCGAGGGAAACGGTCTTTTCCTCCCCGTCCACGGGAACGGTGACGCTCGCGGGCAGAGTCAGGCAGGCGGTATGGGTCTGCGCGATCTCCTCTTCCTCCTCCGGGTCGCTGCTCACCGGGGTAAGGCCGCGGAGCTGATAGACGCCGGTGGCATCGGCCTTCAGAAGGTCTGCATTCTCGGCATCGAGCCCCAGTTCCTTATAGAAGTGCTTTTGCAGGGCGGTCAGGAAGTAGTCGTGCAGGTCCGTGACCGCTTCGCCGGGCGCTTCGATGCCGTATTTCTCGCAGAGGTCGGCCTTATTATAGTTACCGTCCGTAAGTTCATAGAGTCCCAGCACATTCTCGGCGTACCAGTCGGCCTTGGCTTTCTTGGCGGCGTCGGCGGCGCTCATGCCGCGAAGCTGCAAGGCGTTGGCGGCGTCGACAGCGGCCTTGAGGTCGGCATTGTCCACGGGGGTGCCGCCCTGCCAGGGCAGAACGGGGAAGCCGCCGTTGAGGGTACCGTCATCCTGATTCATGCCCATGTCCACGGCGAACTCCGTGGAGCGCATATAGTCCGCGGTATGGGCGGTCATGCCAGCCGTCACATTGCCCATAGCAGGTACATGAGCCACGGTATCCAGATAGACACAATTGGTGATACTCGTCCCGCTGTCAACCGTACCTACCACCGCGCCAATACCGCTTTCCGGGCCGGTGACGGTTCCAATAACGTAGCAGTTGATAAGCGCTCCCCATTTTTCATAGTAAGAAGAACCCTTTACAGCGCCCGCAATACCGCCGATCGCTTTGTTGGTGGTCTTTGCAGGGTCTGCATAGACCTCACCGGTGGAATAGCAGTTCTCCACCTTACCATAGGTATAACCCACGATACCGCCGACACTCAACGTCGAACCGTAAGAGGCCGTTGTATTCTTGATACTGCCGGTGTTCACGCAGTTCCGTACAACGCTGTTCTCGCCCTCACTCTTACCCACGATACCGCCGGCAGCCCCCCAGCTAGAGCTGTTGGTAACAGAACCACTGAACAGGCAGTTTTCCACGGTACCGTCGTTGAAATCCACGATGCCGCCCACAACACCATTGGCAGTAAGCACGGCATCCACACTGAGGTTTTTCACCTTGCCCGTGCTGTCCACATAATCAAACAGTCCCTTGGAGCCCTTCAGGCCACTGACGGTGTAGTGATGCGCTTCATCGCCGTCCAGGGTGCCGGCGAACTTATTGCTGCTGGTGCCGATGGCCGTCCAGGTCTTGCCGTTGAGGTTGATGTTGGCGGTGAGCTTGCCGCTGATGGTCGTGCCGCCCTTGTTGACCGCATCGGCAAACCATGCCAGTTCCGCGGCGGTGCCGATCTGATAGACGCCGTTTTTGTCTTGGGTGGGTGCGGTCTTGGCGGTGCCGTCCCAGCCCTCACCCGCGTAAGTTAAGGTGAAGGAGAGCGTCTTGTCCTCGGCGGCGGTGATGCTGCCGTGAACGGGGATATAGTCCGCCTTAGTGACGGTATAGGCATAGGTCTCGCCGAGGTAGAGTTTGTAGCCGCCGTCGGTCTCGGGCTTGATGGTGCCGCCCACGGGGTGGGTCACGGTCACCTTAGCGTTTTCCGCCGGGGTCACGGCAAAGGTCAGGGTGCAGGAGGCAAGTTCGCTCAGCGTGACGGTCTTGTTCACATCGGCATTAACGGTGATGCTCCCCGTCTCGGTCTCGTAGCCGAACTTGCTGACGGTGTAGGCATAGGTACCGGCGGCAACGGTGTATGCGCCGTTTTTGCCGGTGATCTCCGCGCCGCTACGGTCCTTCAGCACCACCGTTGCACCGTCGGGAGTTTTAAGGGTGAGGGTATAGAACGGAACTGCTGCAAAATTCTTCAGGGCTGCGTAATAGTAACTGGTATAACCATCATAACTAATGGTCAGCACATCACCCTGCGTAAGCTCCACTGAAAAATCTTTCCAAGAAGTTTCTCTGTAAGCACGCTTGACTTGTGTACTGTTCTTCTTTATGGTGAAATAATAGGATTCACCCGGCTCATCATAATCCCACTCGTCTTCCACATACCCTGCCGCATTGGCGATATAGCTGAACGACAGCTTCACATTCTTTGTAGCTGTGAGAGCCAGTGTGGTCGTTTCTGTGGTCTTGAGATAGGAGTCCTTGCCAGCACCCTCTATGGTAAATTTCCCCTTGTCACCGCTGACGGTGATACCCTGGCAATTGGCAAAGAAATCCTCAAATATCGCCTTTTTTGCCAGCGTCACTGTGATATTCACCTTATCGCCATTCACAGAGAATATACCGCCGGCATTATCGCAGCCATCGCAGGCAACTGTATAAGCGTAGCTGCCATTGGACAGACTGCAGCCTGTACCATCACCGGTATATACCGCCTTACCGTTGGTTTTGACGGTCACTGTCGGATCCGCCGTGATCCCTGCGGGGCGCGAGATATCAAACGCCACGGAATAGGCCGCAGATTTGGTCAGCGGCACCGTCTTTGCCACATCTGCAGCAACATTGATCGTTTCCGTAACAGTGTCATACCCATAAGCCGACACCGTGTAGGTATACTCACCTGCAGAAACGATGTATACACCATTCGTACCTTTAAGTTCTGCGCCTGTGCTGTCCTTCAGTGCAACGACCGCATCAGCCTCTTTAGGCTCCGCTGTCAACTTCACCTCATACAGGGACGAAACTGTGAAATCCTTGAGCTTGACATAGTAATCACCTAAGACATATGTCTTTATAAGATTCAGTCTCAGCGTATCGCCCTTTTTCAGATCAATGGTGAAGTCCTTCCACTGAGTACTCCCCCATGACCGCATCTCTGGATTATAGCTGTTGTTTTTTACGATCGTAAGAGCTGCGGAAGAAGAATCATAATTGCAGCCCCAATACTTAAAGCTAAGCGTCACATTGGCCTTTGCCTTCAGCGTAATCGTAGATGTACTGCTTGTATTTCCTTGAACCGGATTGCTGGAGCGCAGGCAAAGGCCGTCGCTGTCGGTCATGTCCACCACATAAGGATAGGTGGCATCATTCGTCACCTCAACACTGTTAACAATACCAGCGAAGAAGTCATCAAACTCAGGCTTCTTAATGACCTCGATCTCAATGGAATCCGTTTTTTCCTTGTAGGTCACAGTCACCGTCTGCTTTCCCGGCGCGGTGTTGTCAAATCCCGCCACCGTGAAACCCTTGGTGATGACCTCGCTACTGTTATCGTCATAGGTAACTGTAACACTGAGCTCCAGTTCATCGCCGGTATAGCACGTCGTTTTAGCCGACTTTACGGAAATAGACACGACGTTCTTTTCCACCACTGGCTCCGGGTCCTTCAGCGTAGGATAGCCGCCCCCATTGTACTGGAATGCGCTGCCAAGGGTGGCGGCAAACTCCGCGGACTTCATGTCGTCAGCGGATTTGAGGTCACACTCTTCCGTTGTAGCATTCGTTCCGTTATACGCCAAATTCAACCCGTCTTGTTTTATTGCGTAGCAATTAGTCAAAGCATAGTTCTTACCTCCACCTATCAACGCATATCCCGCATTGGTAGATGCACCATAAGCAGTGACTGCTCCGACAGAATAGCAATTTTTAATCGTTGCAACAAGAGCGCCTGTGCTTTGTCCCACGATGCCAGCGTAGTTATTAAAGCCAGTGATATTCCCTCTGTTATAACAGTCTATGATGGAGTTCTGGCCCTCCATCTTTCCAACAATACCACCTACAGCAGAACCAGTACCGTTTACTGCACCTTCATTCGCACAGTTTTTGATCCCAACAGAAATGCTTTCTTCGTTATTATAAGCTTCACCCAAAATACCGCCCACATTCTTATTTCCTGTAATACTCGCGGTATTTTTGCAATTTTCGATCTTAACATTATCTGTAGCATAGCCAGCAATGCCTGCTACACATTTCTTACCTGTTGTCGTGACACTGCCTGCGGTGATCACATTCTTCACCACGGCGCCGCCCGCCAGCGTCTTGAACAGACCGACATAGTTCGTTTTGGCGGTGATTTCCAGCGTCACGGTGTGACCGTCGCCGTCAAAGGTGCCGGTAAAATCGTTGGCATAGGGCGCCGTGACGGTGATATCCGCCGTCAATTGATAATTGCCGCCGGGCTCCATCGCCGCAAACGCCTCCGCGGTGCCGATATTCTGCACCGCGCCTGCCACAGCCAGCATCGGCGCCGCGCCGCCGCTGCGGGCCATCTGGGACGCAGGCGTTTCCGGAGCAGGCTCCTGCTGCTCCTGCGTCTCCTCATTCCCGGCAGGGACGGTGTTCTCCGTGTCCACCGGAGCTATCTGTTCCTGCTGGGTCTGCTGCTCCTGATCCGTGGCCAGCGTGTCGGCCAACACGGAGGTGGGCAGCATGCTGACGACCATCACGACGGTCAGCAGCCAGCTTATGACTCTCTTCTTCATGTCTCTTTCTCCTTTATGTAAATTTTTTGTCGACGTGAGGGGGTGGGCGGGGATGCGGCAACATCCCCGCCCCACTTATGGAAAAGCACGCGGCCAATGGCCGCCTCAGCTTGACAAAGGGGACTCGTCTGCACAGTTTCACGGTGCAGATGGAAAGCGCACGGCGCCTCAGCTTGACAGTCGAGTTTTCCGCACCGCTTCGCTGCATATGGCAGCGTGTCAGCCTGGCAAGGGAAATATTTTTCATGCAGGGCATGAAAAACGGGACAGAGTGCACTCTGTCCCGCGAAAATGAAACGTTGCCCGGCGCAAAGCCGGACAGCGAACGCAATAGATACGACACCTGCACCACGAAAAGACGTCGCCGCCCCCGCCGCCCGCCCAAAAGGGCCGGCCGCGAAAAAGGCGGTGCAAAAAACACCGACCTCCCGTTCAGGAGGTCAGCGTGGTACATCTACATGGTGGTACAAGATTCCCGCACACGGAGAGCGCGCCCGCTGCAACTTTGTCCTACACAATGCAATTCTCCTGGCTCGCGCCGCGGGGGACAGACATCCCTCCTCGTTTGCAGCCTACCTTCTCATGGGCTTACCCACAATGGCGGACTTTCGTCCCGGCGGCTCTCGCCGCTTCGGTGCATCCTTGCGCTCACAGTACCGGTCGTGCGGGGTTTGGCTACCCCTTTCCTTCTATGCCGACGCCTGGCCCGTGGTGGGCTGTACGGCCGCCGGCGACATTGGATCAACAGACTGTTTATTTACTTGTCAGCGACATTATATTACAGGAATTGGCCGTTGTCAACCCTCCTCCCTACCCCAATGCCACGTCCAGGATCATCATTACGGTAAAGCCCGCGGCAAAAGCCAGCGCCCCCGGGCCGGGGTCGCCGCGCGTGGGCAGCAGCTCGGCGGCCACCACATAGAGCATAGCCCCGGCGGCAAAGCCCAGCAGCCAGGGCAGTGCCGGAACGATGAGCGCTGCCGCCAGCACCGTCACGCCGGCGGCCAGCGGCTCCACCACGCCGGAGAGCACGCCGCCCAGAAAGGCTCTCCCCTTCCCCGCACCGGCGGTACGCAGGGGCAGGGCCACAACAGCGCCCTCCGGCACATTCTGGATGGCGATGGCCAGCGCCAGCGTAAACGCCGCAGCGGGCGCGGCGGCTCCTGCCGCCACACATCCGGCATAGGCCGCGCCCACCGCCATCCCCTCCGGGATGTTGTGCAGCGTCACCGCCAGAAGGGTCATGGTGGTGGAACGGTCGGTAACAGCCTCCGGCAGCAGTCGCTCCAGCAGCCGCAGGAACAGCACCCCCAGCCAGAAACCGCCCGCCGCCGGAAGGAAGGACCAGCGGCCCATGTCCGCCCAGTCGATAGCGGGCAGCAGCAGGCTCCACACCGAGGCGGCGGTCATCACCCCGGCAGCGAAGCCCTCCAGCACGCGGCGCAGAACGGCGGAGGGCGCTCTTCGCAGGCAGAATACGCACGCCGCACCCAGCGACGTGCCCCAGAAGGGGAGCAATATCCCCTGAAGGACAGATGATTGCATAGACACTCCCTTTTCCGTATCCGTAGTATGCGGAGCCGGGCGACTCCGTACAGTCTATCCTACGCAGTGGGAAACGAAAGGTGAAAAGACAAGGGCCCCCGCCGAAGCGGGGGCCTTTGGGAAAATACAAAGTCATTCAAAATGCTAAGATAAGGCGGGAGCGCCCGAAGGGCACTCCCACTGCGCGGCTTATTGCTTTATGTGAGATGCAGCTTCACTGTACCGGCAGCTCCACCGCAATGGTAGTGCCCTTCTCCGAACTTTTCTCTACCCAAACGGAGCCGCCGTGGAGATCGGCGATCTCCCACACCAGCGAAAGTCCCAGCCCCACGCCGCCGTACTCGCGGCTGCGGGACTTGTCCACCCGGAAGAAGGGCTGAAAGATGCTCCGCTGAAATTCCTCCGGAATGCCGCGGCCGGTGTCGGAAACGCGGATCAGGAGTTTTTCCGTCTCCTGTGTGACGTAGACCCACACCGAGCCGCCAGGGCGGTTGTACTTGACGGCGTTCTCCGTCAGGTTGAAGATCAGCCGATAGATCAGCGCGTCGCTGCCGGTCATAACGCCGTCGCCCTCCGCTTTTAGCGTGACACCGCGCTTTTCTGCCAGCGGGGCGAGGTCTGTGAAGATCTCCTCGATCATTGGGATAAGCTGAATCTGCTCGTTCCGCGCCACCTGCTGCAAATTGCTCATTTCCAGCAGCGTTTTGGTCATCTGCGTCAGCCTCTCCGTCTGCTCCCGCAAAAGCAGGAGAAACTCCGCTGTCTCCGGCAGCACATCGGTGTGCTCTGCGGAAAACAGCTCCAGCTGCGCCTGCATCAGCGCAAGCGGCGTGCGCAGCTCGTGGGCGGCATTGCCGGTAAACTGCCGCTGGGCGGTAAAGGCGTTGTTCAACCGCTCCAGCATCTGGTTAAAGGAGTGGCTGAGCTGCCGGAATTCCGGCAGCACGTCCTCATCGATCCTCACATCCGCTAGATTGTTCAGCTGCACCTTCTCTACCTGAGAGGCGAAGCTGTGCAGGGGCTTGAGGGCTCGCCCGCTGACAAAATAGGCGAGGATGCCGCTGAGCAGCGTTACCGCCGCTGTGATGTACCAGTTGGTGGTGCGGAAGCGTCCCTGCGCCCCATCGACAACGATGGTCAGCTCCTCGCTGGGCGCAACGAGCTGCGGGTCAAAGCTTGCCGTACCTTCCTCATTCAGGATCACCGTGCCGCCGCCCTGTAAGCTGTCTGCAATGGTGTCCATATAGTACACACCGGAGGAGCACAGCAGCAGATTCATGGCCACGCAGGTGATGCCGATGAGCAGGACGGACATCAGCTTGCGGGTCAGCGTCAGGGGCTGCCCGTTGGCGGAAACTGCCCGCGCACGGGCATCAAAGGTGAGCTGCCCGCAGCGCAGCACCACATCCTGCTGGGTAAACTGCCTCAGGGTCAGGCTGCGGATGCGCGCCTCCAGCTCCGCCAGATGGAAGGGCTTTGCCAGATAGTCATTGGCGCCGGCATCCAGACCCGTCACCTTATCCTCCACCTCGCCGCGAGCCGAGAGGATCAGCACAGGTGTCTCTCTGTCGGTCTGCCGCAGGGTGCGCAGCACCGTCATTCCGTCCTTTTTCGGCAGGTTCAGATCCAGCAGCACCAGATCGTACCGCTCCGTTTCCAGCAGCTCCAGCGCCTTCTCGCCGTCGTAGCAGCAATCCACGCTGTAGGCCGACCGCCGCAGGCTGCGGGCGACGGTGTCGCACAGGGCGCGCTCGTCCTCTACAATCAAAAGGTGCATAGTCGCCTCCTTAATGAACAGGTTGTCTCCTATTATAGCAGAGCCGGATAAGATTTGTGTTAAATTTCTGTTCTTAACAAAGATTTTAACCCGCCTGCGCTATGATAGGCCACAGAAATAGGAAAGGGTGATCAAAATGAGTCACAGGAAGAAGGCAGCAGCGCAGGTCACGCTGCTGCTGGCGGGAGCCGCCATGCTGTGCTTCGGCGTCTGGCGGGGCGAGGCCGCCACGGTGCTGAGCAAAGCGATCAAATTATGTCTGGAGTGTGTGGGCATTGGATAAGAAGAATACTTCGGGCGCGTCCCATCTTTTGGCCCGTTTTCGGGGCTGGATACAGGCGGGGGCGGCCTTATTGACCAACCTGCACCTGCCGAACTTTCTCAAGGGCGGCTTGTATCAGGGCGCGGGCAAGACCGTCTGCGTGCCGGGGCTGAACTGCTACTCCTGCCCGGCAGCCTCCGGCGCCTGTCCCATCGGGGCGTTTCAGGCGGTGGTGGGGTCCTCCAAGTTCAGCTTCTCCTATTATATCACAGGCTTTCTCATTCTGCTGGGAGTACTGCTGGGGCGCTTCATCTGCGGCTTCCTGTGTCCCTTCGGCTGGTTTCAGGAGCTGCTGCATAAGATCCCCACGAAGAAGCTCTCAACAAAAAAGCTCAAGCCCCTGACGTACCTCAAGTACGCCGTGCTGCTGGTGATGGTCTTCCTGCTGCCGGCGTTTCTCGTCAACGACGTAGGCATGGGTGACCCCTTCTTCTGTAAGTATCTCTGCCCCCAGGGCGTGCTGGAGGGGGCCATCCCACTGTCCCTTGCCAATTCCGGCATCCGGGCGGCGCTGGGCAGCCTGTTTACCTGGAAATTCAGCATCCTGCTGGCAGTGATCGTGCTGAGTATCGTATTTTACCGGCCCTTCTGCAAGTGGCTGTGCCCGCTGGGTGCGTTTTACGCGCTGTTTAACAGGGTGTCCCTGTTCCAGATGAAGGTGGATAGGAACAAATGCGTCTCCTGCGGAAAATGCGCCAAGGCCTGCAAAATGGATGTGGACGTGACAAAAACGCCCAACCATACCGAGTGCATCCGCTGTGGGATGTGCATCCGCGCCTGTCCCACCAACGCCGTCAGTTTCCGCTACGGCTTTGGAGACGGCAAAAAAGAACCTGTAGAACCTGCAAATACATTAAAAACGGAGGAAACAAAATGAACGTAAAGAAAATCATCACACTGCTGCTGGCGCTGGTGCTGGCCGCCGGTATGGTCGCCTGTGGCACAAAGCCCGCGGAGGACACGGACGGCAAGGATGGCAGTGAAGAGGCAAAAGCGCTGTACGAGCAGCTGATGGCGCAGGAAAATGCCATCCTGTCGGAAAACACAGCTCTTTGGGAAAAGGTCTTTATGGCAGCCGATAAGGGCATGGCCATGATAGAGGACGGCGGCAACTACGGCGATTTTCTGCTCAAGACCATCGAGAATACCAAGGATCAGTTCACCGAGGAGGAGCTGACGCTGCTCACCGGCGAGGCCACCAAGATCAAGGATATTGAGAACCAGCGGGCGGAGCTGGAGACGAAGTATCCCTGGCTGGCAGAGACGCCTGATAGTGATGACAATACGAGCGTCCCGGCGGGCAGCGATATGACCACGCCGCCTGACGATGGCAGTATGCAGAAGTTTCCCGCCTTTGAGGGCAAGGATCTGGACGGTAACACGGTGAAGAGCAGCGAGCTGTTCGCCAAAAACGCCGTCACCGTTGTGAATTTTTGGTTTACCACCTGCAACCCCTGCGTAGGGGAGCTTGCCGAACTGGACGCGCTGAACAAGGAGCTTGCGGAGAAGGGCGGCGCCCTCATCGGCGTCAACACCTTCACGCTGGACGGCAATGAGACGGCCATTTCCGAGGCCAAGGATGTGCTTGCCAAGAAGGGCGCGACCTATCAGAATGTGTATTTCGCTTCCGACGGTGAGGCGGGAAAGTTCACCACCAATATCTTTGCCTATCCCACCACCTATGTGGTTGACAGGAACGGCAACATCGTGGGCGACCCCATCGTGGGTGCTGTTACGGAAAAGAAGCAGGCGGAGGCACTGCAAGCCCAAATCAGCAAGGCTCTATCCGCCGATATGGGCTGACAAACAGACTTGTAGATATCTCCTGTACCTGTTTGTGGTCTGATTTCAGATACATATCAGCAGAAAAAAACGGGACGGCTGTTCTTTTGAGGAACAGCCGTCTTTTTCTGGGAAGACAGCGAATGGGGCGCGGGGCTATTTGCCCGCGCCCCTAAAGAGCGGCGCAAAGCGCCAAAAGTGATCCTGTGAGTAGTTTTTTCCCTGTTTTCATCTTCTTTCCTCCGTTCAGAATTGTTTATCACGGCGAAGCTCACCCGCAGCAAAGGGCGGAGGACAGCCTGTTGATGACAACTGAGATCGCAAAGCATATCAGTAGCATGTGCAGTCTATCCAAGGTGCTTTTTGTTGAGGTGAGGTCACACTTCGTCCGTTCTCCTCTGCCCCAAAAGCCAGGCTGTCATGTCCCGCAAGGTCTCCTCCAGCGGGCGCGGCTGATATGCAAAGCGTTCCGACGCAGCAGCATGGCTGAAGCGGCCGTTTGAGGCAAGAACGGAAACGGAATAAGGGGTGAAAAACAGCGGCTTTCGATCCTTCAGACTCCGGCGTTCGTAGTACGGAGCGGCCAGCTTTGCAAGCCCCAGTGGCAGGCAGATGGGGCGATACTTCAGCTTTGCAGCCTTCCCCACGAGCTGGAGCATCTTGCAGATGGTGACATAGTGGCCGGACAAAATGTATCCTTTGCCGGGCTCTCCGTTTTCGGAACAGGCGAGAAGCCCATTTGCCACATCTCGCACATCCACGAAGTCATATCCGCCGCAAACGGCAAAGGGCAGCTTTCCGGAAAGAAACGATTTCGCCATTGAGGTGAAGCTCCCTCCCTGTATATCGCCCGGCCCGATGATACCGGAGGGGAAGACAATGCTGGCATTCAGCCCGCGCTCTGCCGCATTGAAGACAAGCTCTGTTGCGGTTGCCTTGCTCTTGGCGTAATCTCCGTCCACAAGCCCCGGAGAGAATTCGCAATCCTCCGTAATGATGCAGCCCTTCGGCTTTTCCGGTATGGCATGGACGGAACTAGTTTTCCGCACACACATCACCGATGACGGTATGGACTTCTTTGGGGAGCAAATTGATATAGGGGTCATCATGCAGCACAAGCGCATACACTCGTGTGCCGCGGCGTACCAGCGCTTCTACAACAGCTCTGCCAAGGAAGCCGGTGGCGCCTGTAACAAGATATTTATCATACATGTAAAAAGCCTCCCCTCTCAAATAAGCATACAAGGGTTGATTATCTTTTACATGTACAGTATACTTGAGGGGAAAGGCAGAAGCAATCAGCACTTGCCATACGGACGAAAGAAAAACAACACTTTCTGTCAAAGCGTTGTTTTTCTTTGTAAACTTTTTTTGGAGTAGCTCTATATGGAGAAGATGGATGCAAGGAAACGCTATACGCAAATGGTGCTCAAGCAGTCTTTTCTGAAGCTGCTGAAGGAAAAACCTGTAAACAGAATTACGGTGAAGGAGGTTTGTGCGCTGGCGCAGCTTAACCGTGCCACCTTCTATGCCCATTACAGCGATTGCTTTGCCCTGATGGAGAGCAGCCAGTGAGACAGAGCTGGAAATGATGTATACCCATCTGTCAAACGGTTTGATGCATGTCGTCGTGGATGGCTATGACAAGTACAGCAAAGAGGAAATGGTCCGTTTTGTCAACCGGGTAGTAAAAGCCAGTCTTTCGCTGTTCCAATCGCCCCAAAGACCTCTTGCTTAACATAGGCCTTATGCTTGCGTGGTATAATAAGCTTTGCAAAACGGTCGATGGTCAAAGGAAAGAATGGAGACAATCAGTCATATTTTATGAAAAAATGAGCATAAGAAAACCCCGGAAAACCTTGATTTTCCGGGGTTTTTGAGCTTTTGAATTGTGAATTTGCGTCCGATCAGCGCTTGGAGAACTGAGGTGCGCGGCGGGCGGCCTTCAGACCGTACTTCTTGCGCTCCCACGATAGAAACCATTGTATTTGCAACGACTTGCGGGTTTGACGAATGAACTTTGTCGTCGATTTTGTCTTTTAAGGTGTGCGTATGGTGCCTGCGGGGGATAGTTATGTGGTAGGATCGGACGGGAAAACCTCATTGATCTGCTTTGCAGACTCTGTCCGTTTTTCTGCGCTCTTGGCCTGTGCGTAGATTTTGAGGGTAACATCGGGATTCTTGTGCCCGGCATAATCCATTACCGTGCGAACATCGACCCCACTATAAATCAGGTTTGTGATATAGGTCTTTCGAAGCATGTGTGTTTTAACCGGGAAGTCAATGATATAGCGTACATTGGGATTGTGGGCAGCAGTCCGGCCTGCTTCCCGATTGACGGAATGAGACTTCTTTCCATGCTGTTTATAGCGGATATATTCGTCCGGTCCAACGCTGCGTCGCTTTATCTTTCGCCACATATTCCGGAACTGAGTCTCACTTAAGGGAAGTCCACTGCTATTACAAATGACGAAATCAGAGGCAACGCTCTTTTTGATTCCTTTCAAATGATTGAAAAGGGGCACTGGAATAGGTATATTACGGTGGCCAGCTGCGGTCTTGGTCACATTGGAAATCTCCGGACGATTGTGGCAAAAGATACATGTACGCGTAACCTCGATCTGCGGAGTGTCCGCATTGAGATCAACGCAGTCCCATTGGAGTGCCAGAGACTCCTCGCGCCGCAGTCCTGCATAAAGCCCCAATTTGACAAACGTTTCCAGAGGATAAATTCCTTTGATCGCGGCAAGTAGCGTGGCAACCTGCGCATCCGTCAAGTATTCCTCCCCTGTATCCTCTTTTTCGCGCCTCACGCGTTTAAAGGTATACTTTGCCGTTGGGTCAACCTGGATCAAATCACAGGTGAGGGCATCGGCAAAAATCTGTTTGATTAGCATAGAAGCCTTGCGATAAACGGACGCGGACTGCGCCTCTGCTACAGCCATAGCCTTCTTTATATCTTCGCCGGTGATGTCGATCAATCGCTTGTCACCAAGCACAGGGATGAAGTGTGTGCGGATGATCTGTTCATAATTGTTATAGGTGTTCCGCTTTAGGTCAGCGGACTTATCCGACAGCCACTCCGTCGCACGTTCGCTGAAGGTTGGGAATTCCTTAATTTTGCGACGAAGGCGAATCTCGGCCTCCCGCTTTTTTACTTTCTCGTCGCGCTCCGCAATTGTCCGGCCATAAACAGTGATATACTTACCACGTTCATCGCGAATGCTTTTATAATAGTATTCAATCCCGTTTCGGATTACTGTCTTCTCTTTCCTTCGAGGCATTAATTACGCCCCCTCTTTCCGTTGCCACCGCGAAAGCTGGGATGAAAATCCGCTCTGCCGCGATCCACGTTATCAACCCGCTGCTCAATAAATTTCCTCAAGTCCTCCTCGCGATAACGGACGTTTCCCTTACGCCGGTATTGGACAGCAGGAAGTTCCCCCGCTGCACGAAGGCGGTCAAGATTCGAAACTGAAATCCCTAAGTATTTCGCCGAGTCCCGGCGGTCGAGTAAAATGCAATTCATGGTAACTCCTTTTCTAATTGATTTTTCCGAGAAACCATGATAAAATAACCTTGCACTGGTACTTGATGGTTTCTCGCTGTCTTGTATCCTGCACCTCCCGCCGGCAAGCGGGAGGTGCTTTTTTATTGGCCGTGGCCTTTCTTTCAACCTTCCTGCTTCGTCAATGGTGGCATCTCCACAGGCGTAAATTCCGAGACGGCCTTCCCGTACCTCTTGCTTAAGGCTCTGATGGCTATCAGCCACTTCCTGTTTCGTAGATAGACGCATCTCCGCAGGCGTAAATTCCGAACGAGCCATTCCGTATTTTGCCGTTATTTCAGAGAAACAACTTGAAGACCATCTGCCTTCTCCTTTAAAATAACACAGGTGACAACAAAAGTCAATATATAGATATAAAAAAGTAAATCGTAACACTCAAAATGTTGATACGATCATTTCTGCCGAACGCCTTTTCACTTATCTTGCATTGACTTTTTTTTGTTATCGTGGTACTATTAATCAAATAAATTTGGAGGTTTGTATATGGGTGAAGATGCAAAGATGCCAAAAGAATTGGAAAAATTTGAAGACTACTATATGCGAACGATGGAAATTACAGGAAGTAGAGATAATTTCCCCAAAGATCCTCAACTGGTAAAGGATGTAATCAATTTATTTTTGCAGCAAAATCCAAGAGTTTCACAGGTAGATATTGCAACCGAGTTCGAACTATCTTCCAGCCTATTTTCTCGTTTTCTGAGGACTGACAACGTGAAATCAAAACCAGAATGGAATAGAGTTGCGTATATACTTGGATTGAATATTGATTTGGCTCGGTATATAAAAGACACGCGGAAGTTGATTGAACTGGTTGGAGATTGGCAGTTAATTTATTATGGCTCACGCCTTACCTGCTTTGTGCGAGATACTTTTGATATAGACGGTGATATAAGAGAGCTTTCAACTTGTACGCCTGTTAGGCCGAATAACAACACCAGCGGCGAAAGGAATTATGAGTGTGTGCCCTATAATCTTGGCACAAAAGACGGTGGTGAATCGTGGAATTTTCAGTACTTCAAAGGGGAAGATGTACTTGCCTCCGACATAATCTTAAATCTATTTGCTAACACATACGCATTAAAGGCACACATTATAATCATTTTGAATTGCGAGCAAGCTTTTGAAGATCTCAAGCAAACTTTTCGCAGAAAGGATTGGCGAAATAGCCTACAATACTATTCTATGACGGTTCTCCGTGTTGACGATGAAATTTCTACCATCATTAATGAGTATTCAGATGGAGATTTGGGGCTCAAAAAGCGGTCTGAGCAAGGAAGTGGCACGAGCACCGTGCCTTCCGCAACTCCGCAGTGACCCCAGCGGCCTAGACAGTCACGCTCAGGCGGGGAAATGTAACTTCGTACCCCCGCACCTGCCCCCTAATCCCAGCGTAGCATAATCGAGTATATTGTCAATACGTTCGGAAGGACAAATTCCAAGGAAATCACTCTCTATCTAAGGGAAGGCTACCTGCTGTTTTCGGCAAGTGGTCTTCCTTCATTTATTCAACCGGTGCGGCCTATTCTCGACAACTGGCTCAATGCTTAACTGGCATCCCTGCTCTGACACATCAAATGCGTATTTACGTTCCGTGAGTCGCGCGGCGTATAGCAATTGCCTTCGCAGTCGCACTCAGCCCCTTCAGAGCCCCATAGTGCCATGACGTGGGGGTAGGCGGGGTTCAGGCACACGGGGAGGCCAACGCCCATCACGCCCGTGCCTGAGTCATTACAGAGAAAGAGCAGCCATTCCTAGGAATGGCTGCTCTTTTGTTCGTTTTGCGATTGGTATTTCAGGGTGTCTGTGGGGTCGGGAGCCATCTACTTACCAATACTTGGGATACTTGCTGGTGCTCTGCTGCTTTTCGGCATACTGCCACCAGGGAACCTGATTGGCAAAATCAGTCAGCTTATCCCAGAACTGATCGGCCAGCGTCCCCTTGTCCACATAGACCGTAACGATATAGGTCTTGCTGCTGCCATCCTCCATGGCGGCGGTGTAGGTCACGGCATTGGTGAAGTCCACCGTCTCGCCGTTACCGGGCGTCAGGGACTTGACGCCGTTGGTGGCGATAACAGGGGTCAGCTTCGTTACATCCGTGCCACGGGGCATGGTGATGGTAATGGTATTGGTGCTGTTGTTCACCGCACCGGCCACGCCGTTGATGGAGAAGCCTGTGATGCCCGTGGAGGTCGTCGCGGCAGTCTCCCACTGACAACTGATGCTCACATTACCCTCAGGCATGGTAAAGCGGTTGTTAGTGATTTTCACTGTTTCGCCGCCAGCAACAGCCAGCGTGTAGGTCAGCGAATCCGCCACCATCTGATAACCGCTGTCGGGGGTTACGGTAACGATGATCTCATCGCCCGCGTTGGCCTTGGTGCGGTTGGGGATGATGGTGCCGCCCTTGGGTGCCTTCACTGTAATAGTGTACGCTCCGGTATCCGGTACATCAATGCTGCCATAAGCGGGGATCTCGATCTTGAGAACCACGCTCCTGTTATTGGAGGCATCCACAACAACAATATAGATGTCGCGTGCGCCATCGCCCAAATTGCTAAGAGTGATGTTATTCACGCCTGTACTGGCTGTCCCCTTGTTGGAAGAAGCCAAAATCTCTTCCACCGTAGGCGCCGCCGCGCTGTGGTTGACAACCTTATAGAAGTAATTGCCTGCCACATTCGAGCTGAACTGTACGGCTGCGCCGCTATTGCTGATACGTGTGGCGGAACCGTTGGACAGGATAGGCTCCGTAGGTTCACCAGAGCCAGAATAGATCAGCTTAATGGTATAATCCTTGGTAGCTGTTCCTGCTGTTGCCTTGAACGTAACTTCTTCGCCTACCGGCATCCAGCACACAATGTCACCCTTAGACCAGTCGCCTGCCCAGCTGCCGCCGCCGTCCATCTGCTTTACTGTTACGCCGGTGGGCGTCACGATTCTCAGAAACAGGCCGGACGTGCCTTCGGGGATCAGCTCAACCGTCTCCGCCGACACGGTGTCGGGAATGGTGATCGTCCACTTGTCGCCGGACAGAACGCCCGTTGCCAGTTCATTACCGGCCTTACCCTGCAGCAGTGCGACAGATGTGATCGTCGGTGTAATCTCCGACGTGGACTCAAACTCTGCCGTTACAGTGACGTCGCTCTTGGGCATCGTGAAAGTGTCAACATTATTATCTGTGGTGACAGAAATGCCATTCTCCTGTGCATCCTTTACGATCCATTTTTTCAGTACATAGCCGCTATCGGGAACAGCGGTCAATGTAATGGTCTTGTCGGGCTGTGAGGTCGTATTGGAAGAACTGATCGTGCCGCCTGTCGTCGGTTGAGTCAGCGAAATGCTATGCCGCGCTGTATCCTCGGTCTTTTTCTCGATTCTTACAGCAATTCGCCACGAATTCCAGCTCGGAATCGTAATGGTGCCCTGAGCGTCCGTAATGGTTTGCAGCGTCTCAAAAGAATCCATATTTACAACGGTAATCTCTCTGAGAACATAATCCTCATTCAGCATCGTAACGGTGATTTCGAGTTCATCACCCTTTTGCACCTGACAATTCACGTCGGTCAACGGGGTGTCGTTTTTGCTCAGAGAAACCGCAGCGAGACCGTTTGTGCCAGCGGTCGTACCATTATTGCCCGTCATCAGGAAAACAAGCGTCTCCAGTTCACTATACCGATCCTTCAAGACGGCTTTAACCGTTACGCCGGATTCCCCAAACGGCATGACAAATGTCGCGTTTTCAGATTTCTGATTCTCGGGTGCGACCAGATTGTACGATGACTCTACTCCGTTCTGAGTAACGATCCAATGGTCAAACAGATAGTATTCGTCAACATCGATTCCCAGCGAAACGACAGAGCCTTCTCTGACCTGGAGGGTATCGGGCGAACCATTGATCGTAATTGTCGCCTTTCCTTTCGGATCAACGACCTTTGTGATGCTCCGGTCAACCGCTTCAGCGAGCTCGAACACCGGAGAGAACTTCGCCGACGCCGTCCCGAGTGTAAAGTTCAACGGGTTTTGGGCCGCGTTTTCGTCGTTTATATATCCGCCCGCGCTCTCTTGCCAGCGAACGAAACGATAACCTTCAGCGGGAACAGCCTGCACAGTCAGTTTCGAGCCTTCCCACCACATACCCAGTGCCTCTGCATCAGCCGTAGGTGTGATCGTGACCGTGCCCTTTGTTTCATCCGTAGGCACCGTTACCGCTGTGTAAACCATTTCATGGATATTCGCCGTAATGGTCGTATCCTTCGTCATTTTGAATACGATATATGTCCTTCCATCGAAGCGAAGATGCGGGATGCTGCGCATGTCAGCCACAGCAGATTTATTGCTAGATTCAAATCCATCTGCAATAAACTGAGGTCCGCCCTGTGCAGTGTATCCCGGATACTGGTTCAGGCCAATAACGATCCAGTCGTTGCTGTCCACAGAGAAGTCCATGTAGTTTAATCCGCTGTCGAAATCAAAACTACTCATGGGGATACTGCTTGACAGACTGCTGTAGATTTCATCCAAAGACATGGTTGATGGAAACGTGTAGGCGAGGTATGGAATCCCACAATCCTTATTTTTACATACTCTCTCAAAATCGTCTCCCTGCGTAACGTCCGTTTTTTCAAGCATCAGTTTGAAGCGCAGCTTATAGGTATCTTTCTGCACAAATACTGCTTTGACATTGTAGAACTTATCACCATAGTTTTTTGTGATGAATACCGTCTTTAAATTACCACTGCTATTGGAATAAGATCCTCCATTGGGGCTCGAAAGTTCCCAATGGTCCAAAACATATCCTTCATCAGGCTCTGCAAGGAACTTCACAGAGGTTTTGTCTGCCACCTCTGCTATGTAGCCGTTGGCAAGCTCAACACCGTCCACGAACACCTTGCCGCTGCCTTCAATAGACAGTTGATATCCGAGCTCAGGGGTTCCAGCTTTTTTTGCAAACTTCGCCTTAATGATGGTGCTGGCTTCGGTCGGCATAGTGAAGGTGAGCGGATTGGTAGTGGCATCAGACAGTTCTACGCCGCTGATCTCCCAGCCTGTGAAAACATAGCCCTCGTCAGCCACGGCCTCAATGGTTCTTCTCCGGGGAATCGGTACCCAGTATAGCCAGCAGTATCGGCAACACTTGTCAAATTGTCAAATTTGTAGCTGGCTCCGGATGCAAGAACATTCGGGAACGCCGGAAGGGGCATACCATTTAACTTTTTCCACACCTGCAGAGTCAGTGTTTTCAAGTCAGTCTCGCCAGGAGCGGTCGTAAATGTGGTCGTGACCAGCAGTGTTTCCTTGGGATCGTTGTTCCAGCCGGTGATCTTCGTCGTGCCCGCTGCGCTGGAACCACCATTCACCTGAATGATCCAGTTCTGGCCCGACTGGGCAGGTATCGGAGCAAACTCCTGATACTGGTTCTTCAGTCCAACGATCTTGCCCTGGAACACTGCCAGTACCCGTAGATTTTCTGTAGTGTCCAGCACCGTCAGAGTTGCCTTCCCAGAGCCGGATACAGCCTCGGTCAGCCTGTAGTCCGTTCCTTCTGTTGCCGGTGTCCCTTCATAGTTACCTCCAGTTTCTCGTGCTTTTGCTTACCTGGTGATCTGTCACCGTGTTATTTTCAGCCATCTTATCCCATAGCTGCTGGGAAGTGCTGCGCTGATAAATGACGCGGACAGTATAGGTTCTGCTATTAGAACCCAAGGTCACCGTGTAAGCAACCGGCATCGACAGATTCACGACCTCGCCCGAAACAGGGCTTACCACAGCACCAGCGGGAACCGTGACAACGGGCGCCACGCGGGTCACGTCAGTGCCGTCCGGCAGCGTGATCGTTATTGTACCGGCGGAATCGTCGATCACGCCTTCAACGCCAAAGACCTTGAAGGCTGTGATCCGTGCTGTGGCCGGCGTCACAGGACCTGTATTGCCGCCGCTTGCGCTGATGCGCTGGCCCTCTTTGTTATACACGTTCACCGTATAGGTGCGCGATACAACATCAGAACCGTTGACAGTATAGCGAACCTCACCGGAAAAATCCTGTTCCAAGCCGGGGGCAGGACTGCACACAGTTGTTCCCTTGCCCAGCGTGATGGACGGGATGAACTTTGTTGTGGTGAGGTTGCTGTCATCCACACCATTGATAACGATCGTTCCCTTCTGGTTGTCGATCGTACCCTTATAGGTCGTACCACTGACCGTCAGGGAGAAGGCGCTGATAGATGCCTGTCCCTTTGCAACGACCTTGATCCGATACGTCTTTGTTGCTGTGCCCTCCTGCGATTTGATCACGAAGCTCGTCCAATCGGAGAGATCCATGGCAGCCTTGCCGTCAAGGGCAGGAGTTGCCGTTGCTCTATAAGAAATATCAGCAGAAATATGCATCTCTGCAACATCTTTTCCGGCCTCCACATTCAGTATGATGTCTGCGCCGGATTTCGTTTCTGTTACTGTCCTGCCGATAATCGACAATGCCCGCGAATTCTTATCCTCCAGTGCCAACGTGTCCAAATACAGTTCCGCACCGCTTGCATCAAGGTCATCCTTTAGCGTAACGGTAAGCGCATAAACATTCTCGGTTTTGCCATCTTCCGCACGAACCGTAAAGTTATATTCTGTATTGGCCGTAATGGTCATGGGCAGATTAGGAGCAACAAGGGTCGCACCCTCGGACAACGTCAGCTTCGGTGTGACACGGACAAGCGGCGTCCCTGCGGGCAATTCCAGTGTGATCGTATTCTTACCGCCTGCGGCAGCTTCTTTTATGACACCGTGCTTGCCTTCAAGCTCAAATCCAAGGATACGCGCTTCAGAAGAAAGCGTTTTGGCGAAGTCATGCTGCTTGTACCAAAGATGATACGGTGTACCTTGGCCACCTCTTTCAAGGAAGTTCAAGTACCACTGCAAGGCATAACAGCCCTCATAGGTCGCAAGCGCATTGGGGCTAAGCTCTTTCGCTTCATGCTTAAATCCGTTGCCAGTTGAAAACATGTCCAGCCATTGCGTGACGATGCTCTTGCTGCCATTGCTAAAGCGCGGATCTGTATATGGATCGATACCAGCTGCGCACAAGCCGCAGATCGTCCAGGAAATGACTTCGCTGTTGATCGTCCCCCACGACTTGATCGTATAGTCGTTAGAGACTTTTTGCGCGAGGTACTCAGTGCCATCCTCAAGCCACTGTCTCACCCGATTGCCGTATGTTGGATCCTCTTGATAGGGACCCAGAGCGAACATATTGGATGCAACGCCATCCAGCTTCATAAAGCCCTTGTCGATCCCCTTCGGTGTTTGCTCCAAAAGATACTCAACCATAAACGCCCGATTATGCTCGGTATCCTCCGGCAGGGTGTAATTGCCAATATCCAGTGCCAGCAAACCAAATTGCACACCATTCAGTGAAACAGTTGTCTGACACAGGTTCGCGATAAGGTTATCAATTTTGTTCCCCTGTGCATCGACAAAAGGCTCTCCGTCATTATACTGCGCAAGGTTCGAGCAGTCATAGCCGCGGGCCGTCAGCATCAAGGTCACTCGCGCAAGATCCGTCATAATCCCCTTCGGGCCGAGTTTCCGATTTGCTATGATCTCCGCGATGGGGAAACCATTATTGGTGTTTGGCTCCTGCAAATTCTCATATAAGCCGAGATTCAGCCATTCCCAATCCTCAAGCTGCCCATCCTTCTCTCTATATGCGGTGATAATACCGTTACGGAGATCCTGCATCCGCTCCTTTTGCGGATTGTCTGCCGGCTGACTTGAAACCGTGACAGTGACAACATATTCTTTTTTGTCGTCATTCTGTGCCGTTACCGTATACCTTACAGGATTTGTAAAGTCCTGTACTTCACCAGATGCAGGAGAGACTGTTGCATATTGGGGAAGTTCGATTATCGGAGCAAACCGCTTGGACGTTCCCGTTGGAAGCTCTAAAGAAACCGTACCGGCTGCATGGTCTATATTGCCCTTTAGGATACCAAAGCGAAATGCAACAAGGCGGTTATTTGTCGCGGCAGGAATTTTCTTTACAACAACAGAATAATCCTTGCAGGTCGTATTGTTTTCGGCTGTGACTCTGTAGACGATCGGCGTTTTTTCTGAATTTTGGAAGTCCTCACCGTTCAGTGCTTCAACTTTGGCATCATAAGAGCAAGTGTACTCACTTTTCAGCAGGCTCCAATCCGTCGCATAAGGAATTGTTACAGTGATCTGCTCTCCGTTCCAGACAATGCTTTCCTCTTCAATGCCTGTGGTATAAGACAGAAGATCACATTCGGCAGAGTTCCCCTGTGTGATGTCCAATTCATATTCACGGGAAAACTGTAGGCTATCCTTATCGGCACCTTTGGCTGCAAAAGCGGAGCAATCATTGTCAATCACAAGGTATTTTGCTTTTTCGAGGTCGATCCTTCCCAACGAGTCCGGAGCAACCTTGTTTCTCGCACTGTCAAGATACGTTAAAGCAGTACCTGTATACTCTACATCAACGCTCGTCAGCCACGGACTGTCTGCAGGAAGGTGTAGGGATATCTTCTTATTGCCTTCATCATCAATCGTTGCGATGCGGCCCGCAGCACTAAAATAGTTTACGCCAAAGGCGGGAGAACCACTTCGTATGCGTATGACATAATTCGACCTTATGATACCGTTTTGACTATCCCCGTATACACGCGTGGTCGCAGGATCCTTTGCGGTCAGTGTAATGATACTTATGCCATTTACCTGCCAAGCCCCCGATAGAGATACCTGCACCGCAGTCGGATCCGCAACTCCATATTTGATGGCACCTTGCACTTTGTTCATGTCAAGGCCATCTGGGACAGTCAATACATAAGAACCATCAGCTTGCAGCACGCCTTTGATATTGGCCGCCTCAATACCCTCAAGAGCCGGCGATGGAATTTCCTGCTGTGCATACTGAATGTAATAAGGAAAGACTGTATCAAAAATTGCTTCCGCCTGTTTTGCAGAAAAATAATTGACTGCACGAATATCCTCAGTTACTTCCTTTACGGTATTCGTGCTACTGCTTATCGGGTATTTTGTTCCACCTCTGTGGATATAGGGCTCAAGACCAAATGACAAGCTAATTAGACTTCTTCGTGCTGCGGGATGAGGGCCACCCTGTACCGCGGGAAAATCATGCTCATCATACAACTTCCAATACAAATCAGAAATCGCGTCATATGCTTTCAGGCACTTTTCTCCGGCAGTTGTGTAGTCAGACAATTCACTGGAAGTTTGATATGTACGCTTTTCCGGAACGGCAATGATAAAAATATCACACTGTCGCCCATCGGCAGCGACAATTCGCTGCCGGACCGGTTTATAGTAATCTGCTTTATCGAGTGTAATGTCTATGCCATCTTGCTGACGTGTGAGAGTCAATGTCAGCTTAAAATCGGAAGGTTTTGTTCCATCAGCACCAGGAACTTCTATCACTTTTACAAGCGACCCCCAATACAAGTACTGCATATCACGCACTTGAAGGAATTGAAGGTCGCCAGCATCCGGATACTCTTTTGCGGTGATTTTTACTGCAGTGTAATTCGATGACGCTGAATTATCATCATCGCCTATCGTATTATATGCTCCACCGGGCCAGTATGAAGGTGCGGAAGGAATCGTTCTCTCTGCGGCGTAACCAACAACCACCGTACTTAGCAGGATGACGACGCTAATAATGAGTGTTGACACTCTTGTTATTCTATGTTTCATTATTGCATTCGTTTGTAAGAGCGCACAGTCTCTAAGTTTTATGGAATGCGGCGGCGTACCCTAAAACGGGCATTTCGGTTAACCTTTAGGTACGCCGCCGCATATTAGCGTCTAAATTGTCTTACCACATCGGAGCGCCGACATCATAACCATAATCGCAGGTATAACGCCAGGTCACAACGTCACCGGGGATGAGCTTCCAACCGCTGATACCGATCATGGGAACGACAGTCTGGTCGCCACGGGTGACCTGATACATCCAGCCGCCGGCGCCGTAGCCAGACATAGTTGCCGTGCTATTCATATCGAGAACGCCAATAGCCGAAATATAGGAAGAACTTCCGTCAAACGTAAAGTTTGCACGTGCGGCCTTAAAAGCAGTCAGCAACTCATAAGGAGTGTCACCTGCGCTAACATTGGTTGTAAGGGTACGATACTGTGCAGGGGTCAAAGAACTGATACCCGCGCACATATTATCCATCTGCAGCACCTTTTCGGCCGCAGTTGCCTTCTGCGCACTAGTAACGGCGTCAAGCATACCAGAGTTGCCATACACCGTTCCCGCCAGCTGAGAGAATGCCCTTGCGTTTTCGTACTCAAAATTCATGGTAACAGTGAAGGTGGAAGGATATGCGGAGACATAGTAGGTTTTCGTGGTGGTTCCGTTAACCACACCAACGCTTACAACATCGGTGAAATCCACAGTAGTTGTATAGGGAGAAGATGTAGCCTCCTGCACGCCATTGATCAACAGTGCAGAACCAGAGAACACAAATTTAGTCCGAACGCTGCTGAAGTTCGTGTCGTTGGGGAGCTGTCCATAGCTATAATAGGCATCATACTGGGAGCCGGAGCTAACGCTCACGACATCGTTCTCAAACGTGACGCCGAGGGCCGTGATGGTCAAATCACCCGCAGCATTTGTGGCCGCAAATGCGGTCACGCTGAGGCTCAGAGCCATGACCATTGCCATAATAATGGCTAAAAACTTTCTTTTCATGGTAGTCCTCCTTTTTAGGTTTAATTATTTTTGCCCGTTTTAGGGTAACCGACATTAAAACGTTTGTTTCTTTTCAAGATTCCTGTGAAATCATAACTTCATAATGGCGTCCTCCGTCAGAAGAATCAATATAGAAGTCATGAGGCCCGTTCTCAAAATCAAGCTGTAATATGATTGGAGATACTGTCCCAACTAATTCATCATCCACATAAAGTGCATCCCCATTGAATATTGCAGTAATGCAAACATTGGAAATTTCTTCACTCGCTGGAATCGTGGCACTTGCCTGATATCGAATCGTAAAAGTATCTTCTGCCAAACTTCGCTCGATGATGGATGCAACGTTGAAACTAGTGTCCTTGTATTTCAGAACCAATGCACAAGGAGAGGATAGATTCTCTTCTATTTCTGCATACATGACTTCATTGTCCGAAGTGTGTTTACCGCACCCTACCAGGCACAGGATACAGAGCGCGGTCAGCACTATACAGCATATCTTTTTCATATCGTTACCTCACTCAGAGCGGATGGCCTCGTTGGGGCTGATCAGCGTTGCCTTGCGTGCGGGGATCCAAGCGGCGGCAATGGCTACGCAGCCGGAAAACACCACGCCGCAGACCGCCAGCCACCAGGGCAGCACGCACCGCAGCTCACGGGACGCGAAAATCACCGGTATCAGCCACTTGGCGATAAAGCTCAGCACCAAGCCCGCCGCGCCGCCGATCACGCCCACGATCAGTGCCTCCGAGAGAAACATCTTGAAGATGTCGCTGCGAACGGTGCCCAGCACCTTCAGCACGCCGATCTCCCGCGTCCGTTCCGTAATGGACATCATCATGGTGTTTGCCACGCAGATGGCGGAGATCAGGACAGCGATACCGCCCAGCGCGCCCAGCATCCCCTGGATCTGCCGGGACTGTGTCCGCACCGTCTCCAGCATATCGTTGAGCGAATAGGTGTTCAGCCCCGTGTCACGAATCAGCTTGACAATACGCTGCACGTCGTTGACGTTCTTGACCATGACCCAAACCAAGTCGTAGGTAGGACCGTTGGCCTTCTCCTCCGCTGTTTTAGTCTGGGTAGTCGCACCCATGTAATTGGCGTTGGCCTGCGTCATCTCCTGCAAGCGGTCGAAGGACATGAACGCGGCGGTGGCGATGTTGTTGTTCAGGGTGGAGCAGATGCCTGTCACCCGCAGGGTATAGAGGTTACTGGAGGGCAGTGCCCGTCCGTCGGTGTCGGCCTTCGGCTCGCCGGTCAGGCTGGAGGAATCGAAGGTCATGCGGACAGGCACTTCCAGCAGGTCGATCAGGGCGTTGCCGTTCTCGTCCACTGCCAGTTCCCAATCCTTTGCCTTGTTGGCAAGGCCAGCCGCCACGTCGTCGGTGAACAGCACCTCCGGATGCAGGCGCGTACCGTCCTCGGCCATAACGCCCCGCTCCGGCGTCAGCATGAAGTTTTCCGCCGTGGTCATGTCAATGCCGTAGACGCGCACCATGTTGACATAGTTGCCGGAGACGATGTAGGCGGACTGCTGATAGACCGGCGTTACCGCCTCCACACCGTCGATGCCTCGGAACGCCTCCAGTGCCTTGTCGTTCAGCAGTGCCTTGCGCCCATAATCGCCGGTGGCAGGCGTCACATCGATCTTTGTCAGGCTGCCCAGTGCCTCGATGCTCTCGCGGTATGCCTGTTCATATCCGAGACCCACGGAGATCAGCACCACGATACACATGACGCCCACCGCCATGGATAGGGCTGTCAGCGCCGTGCGGGTCTTTCGCCGGAACAGGTTGGTGCAGCCGTAGCGAAACAGGTCTTTTGGCTTCATACATTCCCGTCCTTATTGCTTCCGTCGTAGGTCAGCGGCTTCTCCCCGATGCCCGGTGCGCCGCCGTCTGCGTCAAAGTCGTCGTCAAAATCGTCCAAGGCAGCGGTGTTTTCGGCACCGGGTCCGATCTCGCCGCGCTTATAGCGGATGATGACATAGACCACAATGCCGATCAGGATGAGCGCAAGGATCGCTATCAGCAGCCACAGCCACCAGCGGCTGCCTGTGCCGTCTTTATTTGCGTTGACGCTGTTGGCATCTGTATCCGCAGAGCTTTCCGCCACACTCAGGGGCACGGAGATGTCCTGAGAATACGTCTCGCCGTTGGCGTCCTCATACTGGAGGATCATCTTACCCACAAACGCGCCGATCTTGGAGAAGCCCACCGTTACATCGGCGCTGGTGGAGCCGCCTGCCAGCAGGTCACCCACATAACAGGGGGTGGAGGCGGTCATGCCGTCCGTGGCCAGCACCCGGATATTCATAGCCTTGGCGCGGCCCATGTTGGTCAGCGGCACGGAGATGGTAGCTTCCTTATCCTTGCTGAGTGTGCCGTACACCTCCGGCGTACCGGCCAGAACATCCATCTTCTGGCTGACCGGCAGCATGATGTTCTGCGCCGCCTTACCGGCTACCGCCTCGGTGGTCTCATAGGTCAGGTTGATGCCCAGCATGGCGGGGCCAACCTCCGCGTCCTGCTTGGCCATGATCTTGTATTTCAGGATCGTCGTACCGCCCGGCTTGATGGAATCGGCATAGGCGGTATCCGTGCCGCCTACGCACAGCGTCAGGCCGGGGGAATTGGTGAATACCAGACTGGAGATAATTTTCTTGGCCGTGTCATACTTGGAATTGTTGATCAGGGTCAGGCGCAGCTCCGTCTCCTCACCTGCCATCAGGCCGGACACCTCGGTATCGTCCACATACAGCTTATAGCTCTGCACCATCACCGACATGGCGGAGGCGTCATAGCCGTCGATCACAGTAAACTGCGTGGAGAAGGAGCCCTCCGCCGGGGCACTGTTCTCGAAATAATTTGCCTTGAATTTAATGGACTTGTTGCCGGAGGTGGCAAAGGGCGACACCGTGAAGGTGTAGTCCAGATACTTCACCTCGCCGCTGGCCCAGTAGTCGAAATACTTGCCCAAATTGGTGGAATCGATCACGAAGGGGAACTCGTCCAGCGCGGCAGAGACCACGGGATAGACCGTCACGCTGGTCAGGGTACCGCCCACATTGATCACGGGGATCCGCATGGAGATAGTCTGATTGGGTGTGCCGGTAGGCACGGTATAGGAGCCGCCCGCGTTGGTACCCGCCACCTGAAGGCTGCCGAAGGCGGTGGTGACGCCAGACATATTGCCGTTGTCGGTAACGGTCACATAGGCACTGACCTTGAAGGTCACGTCCTCGGTGATGGTGGTGCCGTTCACGGCGTCCTCCCGCCACACGGTGGCATTGATCTTAAAGGGCACGGCATAGCGTCCCTTACTGGCAAACTCGCTGACCTTGAACTCGAACCACACCTCCGCCGTGGAGTTGTAGGACATATCCTTTAAGTGCTGCACATCGCTGGCATAGATCAGCTCAAAGGGCCAGTTGGACACGCTGGCGTCGGTAGGCACATCGGGATAGATGTTGATGTTGCGCAGCATGTATTTCTCGCTGGGCAGATATTCCTTGTTCACCGCCAGCGGCAGCACGATCTTCACCACCTGACCGGGAACGCCTTTGGGGGACTGTGCGCCGGTATCCATCAGGATCAGGGCGTTGGCGTCGCTGGGGATGACCTTGATATCCGTGTTGGGCTTTTCGTCTGTAACCGAGACCCCGCTGACGCCGGCATCTTCTCCGTTTTCGTAAGACGTGTAAGCCTCAATGGTGCTGTCATCTATCACATCCTCTGTGACCTCTTCCGCCATAGCGACGGCGGGCAGCAGGGATACTGTCATCCATACGCAGATCAACAGGGCCAGTACCCGTTTTACCGTTTCTCTTTTCACTGTGCGTTCTCCTCTCCGGTGTGGTGATTTTCTGTCTCTATCTTTCCGTCACTGAAATAGACGGTACGATCCGTATAACACTGCATCTGCGGGTCATGGGAGCTGAGGATGAAGGTGGTGTTCCGCTCCCGGAAGATCTCACACAGCAGCTCCATGACCTCCTGGCCGGTACGGCTGTCCAGGTTTCCGGTAGGCTCGTCCGCCAGCACGATGGAGGGCTCCGTAATAATGGCACGGGCGATGCTGACGCGCTGCTGCTGACCGCCTGACAGCTCCGCAGGCCGGTGATCTACGTGCCCGCGCAGTCCCACGCGGCTCAAGGCCTGCCACGCCAGCCAATTCCGTTCATCCTCCGGTACGCCCCGGATGGCCAGTGGCAGGGCCACATTCTCCAGTGCTGTGTATTGGGGCAGGTTGTTGTAGCTTTGGAAGACAAAGCCAATATAGCGGCGGCGGAACCTTGTCCGCTGCTCCTCGTCCATGGCCTCCAAATGATGCTTGCCTCGGACAATGATCTCCCCCTCCGTGGGCGGCTCAAGGCCTGCCAGCATATTCAGCATGGTGGACTTACCGGAGCCGCTGCGGCCTGCGACACAGACAAATTCGCCTTGCAGCACGGACATGTCCACGCCATCCAGCGCGCGGACCGTGTTGCCGCCGACGGTGTAGTGCTTCTTCAGCCCCACCGTCCTGATGATGGTTTTTCGTTCACTCATAGTTCTCTCTCGCTATCTCAAATGTGGAGGGCGGCAGCACATAGTTCCGCTCCTCCGCCGTCAGGCCGAATTTGATCTTGATGCGCTCCAGCTTCCGTACCCACGGGTCGCCCAGTGCCCACAGCACCAGAAACGTACACAGCCCGTGGCAGAAGTCGAAGAAAAAGCTGGATAGATAGGCCGCGCCTATCGTCTGCCAGGTAAGGGGGCTTACATACCCGATGATGAAATACAGGTTCATGATCCAGCCGTACAAAAAGCCGGACAGGAAACCATAAAGGCATAGCCGCAGGGGCGCGTGGTCGGTAAGCTGCCGCACAAAATGCAGCAAATCGCCCCGGTTCGTATTCGCCGGACACAGCCTGTCCCACAGCTTCGCCGTGAAGTGAGGGCGGTTCTTTTCCGCAAACACACCTGCATTTTGCAGGATACCCGCCAGAAAGCCCACCAGCCCCCATGTGAACATCTGCCATGGCGTCCACGGCCCTTGTCCGAAAATGAAGTTGCTGACAAAGGCGGTCAGCGCGCCGGTAAGAAAGCCCGCCTCCGGCCCGAAGGCCACCGCCGTGATGATAATGATGGCGGAGCAGGGCTTGAAGTTGGGCAGCGGGATGATCTCAAACACGGTGCGGCCTACCACGGCAATGGCCGCCATCACCGCAATCGGCACCAGCTCACGGGCCTGGGGCTTCTTCTTATCGAATACCAGTATGAAGGGGATGGCGGACGCCAGCAGGAACAGCAGGCCCAGCAGAATATCGGAGTTGAGGATAACGTAATCCCAGAAGGTGCGTGACCCCACCGGATTGACCGCGGGACGGTGACTATGATAATAGCCGAAGGCCGCCATCAGGGCAGGCAGCACCAGCAGGATCACCCACGCGGCGGCTCTGGTTCTTTTGCTGACAAAGAGCTTCGACACGACGCGATCACCTCCTCACAGGTAATGTCCATGGGGAAGTGCTCTGCCGCGATACGGTTGGCGTCGGTGGTATAGAACCGGTTTCCGGCAAAGAAGTCGTGGGGCTCGCCCTCAGAGAGCAGCAGCCCGTCAAACATCAAGGCGCAGCCTGTGGCGTACCGGGCGGCGAACTCCACATCGTGGGTCACCACCAGAATAGACGCGCCCTCCCGGCACAGTGCCAGCAGCAGCTGCGCCAGCTCCGCCTTGGCATAGGCGTCCAGCCCTTTGGTGGGCTCGTCCAGCAGCAGCACCGTGGCCTCCCGCAGCAGCAGCTTGCCCAGCGCCAGACGCTGGATCTCGCCACCGGACAGGTCGTAGGGATGCCGCGCCAGCAAAGGCGTCAGCTCCAGCTTTTCCGCCATCTGCACGGCCTTGGCTTTGTCCTGTCCGGCACTGTCCAGCAGCTCCTTCTCCACCGTATCGGCCACAAACAGCGACCGGGCGTTCTGGGGCAGCATACACAGCCGCTGACCCTTTGCCAGCTTCACCTTGCCACGATAGGGCTTTCGGAAGCCGGCCAGTGCCTGCATCAGCGTGGTTTTGCCTGCGCCGTTGCCGCCCAGCAGGCACAGCAGCTCACCCTGATGAAGCGTTACGTCTGTGCCCCGCAGGACATCCTTGCCCTTTTCGGTATAGCGGAACCAAAGCTCCTTGCCCTCTAAAACGGCGGGGTGCTTTGCTTCTTTCTCAGGTTTTGCGGTTTCAGGCGCGGAATCCTCCGCCGTGATGGGCAGCAGCCGCTCCAAGCGGCGGCGGCCATCCCGCACCGTCAGGGGCAGCTCGTCTGTCTGCTCCAGCTCGCTGAAGATGCGGACGGCGGCGGGAAGTCCGAAATAGATACGGCTTTTCTCTGCGCTGCCGGACAGCTGCCGCGCGATCTCAGCCGGTGCGCCGTCTGACAGGATACGCCCCCGATCCATAGTCACCACACGGTCGGCGGCGGGGAATACCTCGTCCAGCCGATGCTCCGTCAAAAGGATAGCTACGCCCAGCTCACGGTTGATCCGCTGCACGGTGGCAAGCAGATTGCGGGCCGCCAGCGGATCCAGCATGGAGGTGGGCTCGTCCAAAATCAGCAGCTTCGGCCCCATCGCCAGCGCCGAGGCCAGATTCATCAGCTGCTTCTGGCCGCCGGACAGCTCCGTGGTCTTACTGCGGAACCACGTTTCCATGCCGAAGAACGCGGCCATCTCCGCCACACGGCGGCGGATCACCGGCACGCTCAGTGCCATGTTCTCAAGACCGAAGGCCAGCTCGTGCCATACGAAATCGGTGACGATCTGATTATCCGGGTTCTGCTGCACGAAGCCAATCTCCGCCGCGGCGGTCAGCTCCGGCAGTTGGCAAAGGGGCGCGTCCTTATAAAAGGTCTCGCCGGCTCTTGCCCCCACAGGCAGCAGGCCGGGCTTGGCATGGCGCAGCAGTGTGGTCTTGCCGCAGCCGGAGGGGCCGCACAGCACCACATACTCCCCCTTATGTATCTCCAATGAGACGTCGTCCAGTGCCCGCATGTCAGCCAGCGGGTAGGAGAAGCTCAGGTGTTCAAACCGTAAGAGTGCCATCTAATGGCCTCCTTTGTTTCAAGGATACCGGGCAGGAACATCAGCACAGCGTAAAAGACAAACATGGTATAGCTGGCACTGCCCAGCAGCACCGGCGTCATGGCGGGATAGAACTCCATATACCCGTGGCCGAAGGCGCGGGCGGTAATGCAGATGCCTGCCACTGCCAGAATGAGGCCCAGCGTCCGGGCGTCCCGGCCATCGAAGCGGAACAGGTGGAAGGTGGTGCGCCGCTTGGTGCCATAGCCCCGGGCTTTCATGCTGTCCGCCGTTTCCACCGCCGCCTCCATGCTCATGGTCAGCAGCACCGACAGGTTCCGCAGGGCACTGCCCAGCCTTTGCAGCAGCCGCGTGCCCTCCTCCTGCAACATGGCCTGAGACTGACGGATCTCGCGGCGGTTCTGCTGAAGCTGTGGGATGAACCGCAGCGTCATGGTGATCAGCAGCGACGTGCCGGGGAAGGGCTTGCCGAACAGGTACAGGAACTTATCGGAGGTCATGACCTCCTGATAGCAGGTAAACCACATAATGACCGCGCACAGGGAGCAGCCGGACACCAGACCGTAGCACACCGCTTCCAGCGTGTACCACAGGTGATTGATGGTAAAAAGCATGGTCACGCCCCGATGGTTGAACAGCGGATTGGCGAGGGCGATCAGCAGAAACATAGGCCCCACAAACCGCATGGTGTGGCCGTAGGCTCTCCAGCCTCGCAGCCGGATGGAAAACCAGCTGGCGCCCAGAAACGACAGCACCACCGTGACTGGGTGCATACAGGCCAGTGTCAGGCTCAGCACCAGCACAAAGTACGCCATACTGACCGCCGGGTGCAGGTTCCCGAAGAAACGCATCCGGGTATCACTCATTGTTTTTCTTCCAGTCCTCGGCACCTTCCATTCCGGCATCCAGATCAAGGCCAAGGTCGCAGGTGTAGTTCCACTCAATAACCTCGCCGGCCTTGACGAAGTACACGCCGCAGCCGTAGTTGGGATACCAGTCGTTGACGCAGTACATCCAGCCGCTCCAACGGCCGCCGTCGAATTCATAGAGGTTGTTGATGCCATCCACATAGCAGCCGCTGGACGTGCCGCCGCGATAGGACATGTGAATCTTATACTTATCGCAGACGTAGGACAGGACGTCAAAGACCGTGTCACCCTCCTCGATCTCCACCGTGGTTACCGGCAGGATCACGCCGGAGGCGGGGACGATGCCCGCCCACTTGCTTTCTAAGTGCATACCGTTATTCACCGCCGTATCGCAGCGAATGGTAATGGTGACGGTGTTTTTCTTGCTTTCGGGCTTCTGCTCGGGGGTAGGCGCGGGGGCGTTGCTGTCCTCGCTCTTCTGGTCGTCTTTTTTATTGTCGTCCTTTTTGCCGCCGGAGTTGGACGGCTTGTTGGCGGTATCCTCCTCCGGGGTGGTAGAAGGCGTCTGGTCTGTCTTATTGCCCTTGTTGCCCTGCGGTGCATCTCCGGAGCCCTGGGCATAGAAGTCCGCCACGCTGTCAGGCTTGCTTTGGGACGGGGTAGATGTTGTTTCCTTTTTGCCGAAGCTGAAGGCCTCTGTAAACCAGGAATACCACGGCTTTTCCTCTTCGGGTTGGTCGGTATCCTCTCCCACATAATCCAGATCCAATTCGCCGCTATTGCCGGCAGTGCCGGTCTGGGCGCAGGCGCACAGGCTCAACAGCATCATAATTGCCAGCAGGAACGCGATGATATATCTCAGATTCTTTTTCATGTCAATTCTCCTTCAGCCTGTGTCAGGGCTGTTGATTTTGAGGATGCGGGAGGGGCCGGCAAACCCCTCCCGCTATGGAAAAGACAACGGCATTTGCCGTCTCAACTTGCCTTTTGCGGATTTGAGGATGGGGGACGGGGCGGCTTAAACCCCGTCCCCCTATGGAAAGCTGACAGTCTCCGTTCAGACTGTCTCGGCTTGACTGTGGTTAATTGCTGCGGATATTGTATCAAGTGCGGCTTCAGCGGAGGACTCTGCCAAGGTGAGAGCCTTTGCTTCAGCCTCCGCCTTCTTCTTCGCCGCCCATTCAGCCTTAGCAGCCCGCTCCGCACGCTTTTTGGCGGCTTGTTCCCGTTTTCGCTGCTCGGATTGCTCCAGCTTGCGCTGCCGCTTCTGCCTTCGCTCCTCCCGGAACAAGGGTTCCTGCTTCACCTTTTCCGCCTTATAGCGAGCGGTGTCGCGCAGCTTGCGCATGGAACGCGGCTGCGGCAGCCTTGCCGCCGCCATCGCGGCTGCCCAGCTGCCAAAACGCTGCTCAATAAATGTACCGCCATCCACTTCGCTGGGGGATGGGCTGTGACCCAGCGAGATGGCACACCGGCTCAGATACCGCGCCAGCTGCGGCAGCGGCGTATCTGCGTTTCGCTCGGCAAATGCTTCGTCACGCGCTTCCAGTGCTGCTACAGCCCTTTTGACTATTTGGTTTTGCGCCCACGCCTGAAAATCAATGGGACGTCCGCCGCGTTGAGACATAGTAACACTCCTCCTTATTACGAAAAAATGCCGGACAAACCCCTCTTCAGGGGATGACCAGCGACATTTTGGCAAGAAAAAACGCTGACAAAATCCGTCAGCGCACGCTCCTGCCCTCGTCACAGCGAGAGAGCGCCACTGTGTACCAAAGATCCTTGACCGTGCAATTCTCCTGCCCTCGCGCCACAAGGCTTTCGCCTTTCGTACATGATCTACCTTCTCAGAAGCTTCCTCCCAATGGCGGTATTACCCAACAGCTTTCGCCGCTTCGACCATTTCCTTGCGCTCACAGTGCCGTCCGCAGAGGGTTTCTAACCCAAATTCCTTTTAGGCTGCTGCCTGATCTTTTGCATATAAAAAGATCTTTACGACCAACACAGCCACACGGTGTCACCGGATCATATTTACTTGTCTGTTGCAAATGAATGATGCTGCTGCGGTTTGTGCATACTGCAAAGTGTCAGCACACGCTCTGGGTATTTCGTAAATCATATACAATTCACGACAGAAAAGTTACCGCAATTCCATCTTTTACTATACATTGACTTACCAAAAAAG